>Ga0307415_100000377_pt1 | contig 19037 bp, 17 predicted proteins | sample DK1Cmetagenome_FD_204524 | JGI IMG/M metagenome (GOLD analysis project Ga0307415, IMG submission 204524) | Maize rhizosphere microbial communities from greenhouse at UC Davis, California, United States - DK15-C-2 | ecosystem: Host-associated > Plants > Roots > Rhizosphere > Soil | place: USA...
CAGCAGCGCCGCCAGGGCGCGGGCCCTGGCCCTGGCCAGCAGAGCGCTGGCCGCGGCCAGGGCCGGCAGCAGGAAGCTGGCCGCCACGGCCAGCGGGTTGGTCAGGTAGGCGGCCGCGCCGGACATGGCCAGCCGGCCGTCCTGCTGGAAGTACATCACCCAGAAGCCGAGCAGCCGTAGGGTCTCGGCGTAGGACGAGGTGCTGGCCACGTTCTCGGGCTGCTCGGTGAAGGCAGCCACGGCCTCGCCGGTCTCGCCGGCCATGGCCGCCGGGACCAGCCAGTACAGCGACACCAGCAGGGCCAGCAGGGCGCAGCGCAGGGTCGGCCGCAGCAGTCCGGGCCAGGGCGTCCGCTCGGTCAAGCGGCTGTACAGCAGGTAGCAGGGGACGGCCAGGCACATGAACAGCGCCACCACGCCGGCGTTCATGCCTGTCATCAGGAAGAACACCAGGGCGAAGGCGGCCGGCCAGCGCCACGACGCCGGCGCCCGGACCGCCCTGGCCAGGGCCAGGAGCAGCCAGGGGAGCAGCGCGTAGGGCACCAGCACGGGGGTGGTCGCCCCGGCCACGACCACGTACGGGTTGGCCACGTAGACGGCGGCGGCCACCACCCGCCCGGCCGCCGAGGAGCGCTCCCCGGCCAGCAGGTGGAACAGCCGCACCGCCCCCCAGCCGGCGACCAGCAGCAGCAGCGTCCGCCAGACCCGCAGCAGCAGCCAGGCGGGCATTCCGAGGGCGTCGATGGCCGACACGGCCAGGCTCACCGGCAGCAGGCCGGTCTGGAAGTTCGGCTGGCCGAGGTGCGGGTCGGGGTCCCAGGTGGATAGGGTCCTGGTTAGGGTCCGGACCGGGGCCAGGTAGACCTCCGGCTTGGTGTCGGGCGTGAACCAGCCCTGGCTGGCGCCGATGACCACCGTGGCCACCAGCAGACCGAGAACCAGGTAGGCGACCGCCTCCCAGCCCAGCCTCGGCGCGGCGTCGCGCTCGGCGGCGGTCTGCTCGGGTGGCTGGACGCGGACCAGGTCGCTGCTCACGGGACCGCCGCTGGTGGGGAGTGGGCGAGTCGCCGGTGCAGCAGCAGCCAGCCGGCGACGGCCAGGGCCGCGATCACGGCGAGGGCGGCCCCGGCGACCTGGCCGACGCTGCCGTGCAGGGGGCCGGCGATCAGGGCGACCTCGGCGACCAGGGCGACCACCACCGCCCGGCCCATGCGGCGGTCGCGGGTGGCGATGCCCTCGAACAGCAGCAGCTGCACCAGGGCCAGGCCGGTCCCGAGGGCCGCGAACACCGGCAGCAGCGGCCCCAGCCCCTCGTAGCCCCCGCCGAGCACGGGCACGATCAGCCCGACCCGGTCGGCCACGGCCAGCCCGCCGGCCAGCAACCCCCCGAACCCGGCGATGAGCAGCGCCGAGCCGCCCAGCAGCCGCCGCGGGTCGGTCGCCCCGACGAGGCGGGGGAAGATCACCGTGACCACGAACTGGGGCGCCCAGAAGGCGATCTTGGCCACCACCGCCCCCAGCGCATAGCGCCCGGCCGCCGCCCGGTCCAGGTAGTGCCGGGCCAGCAACACGTCCACATTGGCCAGCAGGAACAGCCCCAGCAGCCCGGTCGTGGCCCCCCCGACCTCCCGCCACCACGTCGAGCTCGGGCGCGCTGCTGCCACCCCTTCCGGGCCCGCTGCAGCCGCTCGCTGCGGCGGTGGGGCCCCACTCGGGAGGGTAGCCGACCCCGAGGGTTGGTTCCCGCGGCTGTCCACAGCCCCCTGCCCCGAGGGTTGATTGCCGCGGCGGTCCACGGCCCCCCGCCGCGGCGATCCGGGCGCCGGGGCCGCGGCCCCCGACCCTCGCGCGGCGAGGCGGAGGCCGGCCAGGGCGGCGAGGAGGCCGCCGGCGGCCACGCCGGCCATGGCGCCGCTGATGCCGAGGCCGGCGGCGACCAGGGCCAGGCCGACGGCCAGCTTGACCCCGGCCCCGGCGAGCAGGACGGCGGCCAGGGCGCCGAACCGCTCCCGACCCTGAAGCAGCCCCTGGACGGCGAACAGCAGGGGGGTCGGCGCCAGCGCCAGGGCCAGCCACAGCACCGGCACGGCCGAGTCGAGGTGCAGGAACAGCACCAGCCCGGGGCCGATCGCCACGGTGAGCAGCGCCAGCGCGAGCCCGGCCCGCCCGACCAGCCACCTCACCCCGGGCCAGGAATCGCCGCTCGGCGCCCGGCCGGACCCGGCGAGGGCGACCCGCCGGGCCACCACCGCCTGGAGGGCCAGGCCGGGCACGCTGCCGACCAGCACCAGGGCGAGCAGGGCGGCCAGGGCGCCGTAGGCCTCCGGGCCCAGGAGGAACGCCATGACCACGTTGAAGGCGTAGTTGCCGGCGTTGGCCACGGCCATGCCGGCGCCCAGCACGAGCGCATCCCGAGGGAGGGACCGGCTGCGCGGGACGGCCGTGTCGAACTGGGTCACAACAGCGCAGTCTATGTCTTTCGCCGCAATGTTTGTGTAGTGTTCGAGCCGGTTGTTACCGGCTGGTAGGGAGGCTGCGATGGGGCGCCGAGTCGGCTTCGTGCTCGTCTTCGTTGGGCTGTTCCTGCTGTTCTTCGGGCTGTTCGCGCGGGTCTACACCTATCCTCGGCTGAAGAAGGCGCCGCTCGACCAGTACTCGGAGCCGGTGGCCACCGGCACCGGGACCTACTTCAACCGCAGCCCGGACAGGCTGACCGAGGTCACCGGCGCCCAGCTCAAGAACGTCCGCGTCGTCCGGGGCGACGTGGGCGCCGGCAGCGACGAGGTCGCGGTCTGGGACTCCTTCAACAGCACCGTCGACACGGCCGACAACGGCGTGATCAGCGCCACCCAGGAGCGGATCGCGCTGGACCGGGTGACCGCCCAGTCGGTCCAGTGCTGCGGCGAGAACCCCCGCCACCAGGGCCTCACCCTGAAGTTCCCGTTCGATACCAAGCAGACCCCCTACCAGTTCTGGGACGGCCCGGCCCAGCGGGCCCTGCCGGCGGTCTTCACCCGCACCGAGAAGATCGACGGCGTCGACGTCTACCGGTTCGAGCAGCGCATCGACCGGCTCGACATCGGCGACCAGGAGATCCCGGGAAGCGTGGCCGGCGACCCGGACACGGCCAGCGTCCAGACCGACATCATCTACTCCAACACCAAGACCCTCTGGGTCGAGCCGGCCACCGGCATCATCGTCAAGGCCCAGCAGGACGTCACCCAGGTCCTGGAGACTCCGGGTGGCGAGCAGGTCCTGACCCTGGTGGACGCCCTGCTCACCTACGACGAGGCCACCGTGTCCAACAACGCCGACGACGCCGCCGCCGGGGCCCGCCAGCTCCACCTGCTCGGCACCATCCTCCCCGCCGTGGCCCTGTTCCTCGGCCTGGTCGCGCTGGCCGCCGGCCTGGTGCTCCTGCGATCCCCCGAGGGTCGCCGGGTGGCGAGGGGCGAGCGCCGCCCGGCCGACGCGGTCTGATCACCGGGCGCCGGTGGGACGACCGGCACGTCGGCGCGCTGGTCGGCGGGGTGCTCGCCCTGCTCGCCCTCGGCCCGCTGCTGGGTCGCGGGTACGTGCTCACCTACGACATGGTGTTCGCGCCGCGGCTGGAGCTGGGCCGCGGCCTCCTCGGCCTCGACACCGCCGTGGCCCGGGCCGTCCCCGCCGACCTGCTGGTCGCCCTGGCCAGCCGGGCCGTCCCCGCCGACCTGGTCCAGAAGCTCATCCTGGCCGGGATCTTCGTCGGCGCCGCCGCCGGCGCCGCCCGCCTCACCCCCTCCAGCGCTCCGCTGGCCCGGGCGGCCGCGGCCGCCCTGTACGCCTGGAACCCGTTCCTCTACGAGCGCCTGGTCATGGGCCACTGGGGCCTGCTGGTCTCCTACGCCGCCCTCCCCTGGGCCGCCGGCGCCGCCCTCGACCTGCGCCTCGGCCGGCCCGGGGCGGTCCGCCGCCTGGTCCTGCTCCTGGCCGTGGCCGCCGCCGGAAGCCCGGCCGGCGGGCTGATCGCCGCCGCCGTCGCCCTCTGCGTCACCGCGTCCCCGCCCTGGCCGTCCGCCGGGGCTGTGGACAACCCAGAGCCCTCGTCGTCCGGGTCGGCGACGCTCCCCCTCCGGGGGGCCAAACCGCGGCCGGCGGGGTTCGGAGCTGCCCCAGGGGCCGAAGGCCGGGCTGGCGTCGGCGCCCGGGCCGGGCTGGTGGCCGGGGTCGCGGTGGTGGTGAACGGGCCGTGGCTGGTGCCGAGCCTGCTGCGACCCGGGGGAGTGCCGGTGCGGCCCGAGGGGGTGGCGGCGTTCGCGGCCCGGGCCGAGGGGCCGCTGGGGACGGTGGGCAGCCTGGTCGGGCTCGGTGGGATCTGGAACGCCCTGGCCGTGCCGCCCGGGGTGGGCTCGTGGGCCTGGGTGGCCGGGTTCGCGGTGGTGCTGGCCGTGGCCGCCGGCGGGCTGCCGCTGCTGGGGCGGCGCTGGCCCTCGGGGGCGGCGGTGGGGCTGCTGGTGGCCGCCGGGGCCGGGCTGCTGCTGGCCGTGGCGCCGGCCCTGCCCGGCCTGCGGGGCCTGGCCGAGCTGGTGGTGACCCAGCTCCCCGGGGGCGGCCTGATCCGGGACAGCCAGAAGTTCGTGGCCCCTCTGGCCCTGGCCGAGGCGGTGTGCTTCGGGCTGGGGGTGGAGCGGGTGCTGCCCGCCCTGCCGGCGCGCTGGGGGCGGGCGGCCGCCGCCGGGCTGGTGGCGGCGCCGCTGCTGCTGCTCCCCGCCCTGGCCTGGGGCGCGGCCGGCCGGCTGGCCGGGGTCCGGTACCCGCCGGCCTTCGCCGAGGCCAGGGCGGCGATGGCCGCCGACCCGGTCCCGGGCGCGGTGCTGGTCCTGCCCTGGCACCTCTACCTGCCCTTCGAATGGAACGGCGACCGGGTGGTGCTCGACCCGGCCCCGCGCTGGTTCCCGCGGCGGGTGGTCGGCAACGACGACCTCGAGCTGGTCGGCCTGACCGTCCCCGGCGAGGACCCCTATGGGACCCGCCTGGGGCCGCTGGCCCGGGGCGCCGCCCCGCTCGCCCCGGCGCTACCCGGCGCCGGGGTCCGCTACCTGCTGGTGCTCAAGACGGCCGACTGGACCGCCTGGTCCGGCCGGCTGGACGGGCTGGTCCCGACCCTCGACCGCCCGGAGCTGGCCCTCTACCGGGTGCCGGCCCGGCCGGCCGAGGTCCGCTTCCCCGTCCCGCCGGCCGCGCCCGTGGTCTTGGCCGACCTGCTGGCCCTGGCCCTGGTCGTCTGGGCCTGCGCCGGTCTGACTCTTCCTCTCCGACCGCGCCGGTTGGTATCCTCCGCCCGAGATCGCCAAGGAGGTCCCGAATGAGCGGGTTGACCCTGCGGGCTCTGGCCGTGCTGGCCGCCGGCGCGCTGGTCCTGGCGTTCGTCGCCTCGCTGTTCATCGTCTCCAGCCAGAACGCGTCCTCGGTCTCGACCAAGCCCCTGGTCGTCTACGGATCGCGCTGACCTCGGGCCCGGCTACGCGGTGGCCCGGCCCGCGGCCGGCTGCTCTCCGGCCGGGACCTCGGTGCCCGCCGGGCGGCCCTCGGCGGCGGTCGCCGCGTCCAGCACCGCCGCGAACGCGGCCACCGTCTGCGGCCAGGTGAAGCGGGCCGCATGCGCCCGGGCGGCCTCGCCCAGGCGCTCCCGCAGGTGCCGGTTGAGCAGGACCCAGGCCAGGTGACGGGTGAATTCCTCCAGGTCGTCGGCGAGCAGGCCGGTGGCGCCGTGGAGCACCGACTCGCGCAGCCCGCCGGCGGCCCGGAAGGCGACCGTGGGCGTCCCGGCGGCGGCCGCCTCCAGCACGGCCAGGCCCCAGCCCTCCTTAAGCGACGGCATGGCCAGCACCCACGAGCTGGCCAGGACCCGCCGCTTGGCCTTCTCGTCGACCCAGCCGAGCAGCTCGACGGCGTCCTGGAGGCCGAGCCGGTGCACCGCCTCACGCAGCCGCGGCTCCCAGTAGCCCTGCCCGACGACCAGCACCCGCAGCCCCGGCAGGTGGGGGCGGATGCGGGCGGCCGCCTCCAGGGCCAGCTCGACCCGCTTGTGCGGCACCAGCCGGCCCAGCACGCACACCGACGGGTAGGGGGTGCGGGGGACGGGCTCGCCGCCCTGGCCGCCCGCGGTGGTCCCGTTGTGGACGACGGTGACCACGGCCGGGGGCACGCCGAGGGTGGCCAGCTCCCGCCGGGTCGCCTCGGAGACGGCGACGTAGCGGGCGCGGTGGTACACGCGGGGGGCCAGGCGGGACTCGATCCACCAGCCGACCCGGGCCTGGAGGGGGGGCAGGACCACCCCCCACTGCTCGCGGTGGACGTGGTGGACGAGCACGACCAGGGGCCGCCGGCACCACAGGGCGGAGAAGAACGGCAGGCCGTTCTGGACGTCCACGACCACGCCGTGGCGGCCGAGGCGGCCGGTCAGATGGGCCCACCAGGCGTGCAGGTACACGGTGAGCCGGCCGCCGCGGCGGACCACCCGGATGCCGCCGACCCGCTCGCTGGCCGCAGCGCCCGGGTGGGCGGCGCAGAACAGCGTGACCGGCCGGCCCTGGGCGGCCAGCCCGGCCGCGACCCGCTCCACGTAGACCTCGGAGCCGCCGCCCTCGGGATGGGTGGTGTCGCGCCAGTTCAGGAACAGGACGCCGCCGGCGGGGGCCGCGGCCTGGAGGTCGTGCGCGGGATGGGCCTTCATCGGCCAAGGACGCTATCCCACTTCCTGCGCCGTTTACATAGCTTTGGACCGATTTCGGCGGGCAACGAGCGAGGCAGCCGCCCTTGGTGCAGGGCGGCTGCCTCGGTTGGCCGCCGGAGGCCCCCGGTCCCCCGGCGACCGTTCTCGCCGTGGGCCAGAGACTCTCCTGCCGCGGTCACGGCCCGGATGCGAGCGTGCATCCCTGCGGCGGCGCTCCCGACTCGAATTGGTCACGGCAGCGGCTGGGGACAGCGGGGTGAGCGGCCGGGCCGGGTTCGGTAGGGTGGCCACCGACCAGCGCTGGCCGCTGACCGAGCGCCAGCCCTCGATGGCGAGGAGACCTGCGTGGCCGACACCTTCGCGACCCTGGAGACCTCCAAGGGCCCCATCCGGGTCCGGCTGTTCCCTGACACCGCTCCCAAGACGGTCGAGAACTTCATCGGGCTGGCCACCGGCAGCAAGCCGTGGCGCAACCCGGCCACCGGCGCCCAGGGGGAGGGGCCCCTGTACCAGGGGACGGTCTTCCACCGGGTCATCCCCAACTTCATGATCCAGGGCGGCGACCCGCTCGGGAACGGCCGCGGCGGCCCCGGCTACCAGTTCGAGGACGAGGTCGACGGCCCCCACCGCTTCGACCGGCCCGGGTACCTGGCCATGGCCAACGCCGGGCCCAACACCAACGGCTCCCAGTTCTTCATCACCCAGGCCCCCACGCCCTGGTTGGACGGCAAGCACACGATCTTCGGCGAGGTCGTCGAGGGCATGGACGTGGTCGACGCCATCGCCGCCGTCGACCGCGACCCGACCGACCGCCCCGTCGAGGAGCTGCGCCTGGAGCGCGTCACCATCGAGCAGGCCGGGTAGCCCGGGCCCGGTCTGGTTGACGACCGCGGCGGGCGGTGCCACCTTCGCTGCAGGGGACGGTGGAGAGGGGCAGGACATGCGGACGCAGGAGCCGGGGCTGGAGCCGGTCGTGGTCGGGGCGGTGCGGACGCCGGTGGGGCGGCGCAACGGCGGGTTGGCCGGGGTGCACGCCGTCGACCTGGGGGCGGTGGCGCTGCGGGCGCTGGTCGAGCGGTCCGGGATCGACCCGGGGCTGGTCGATGACGTGATCATGGGCTGCGTGTCCCAGATCGGGGAGCAGTCGGTGAACGTGGCCCGCAACGCCTGGCTGGCCGCGGGGCTGCCCGAGGAGGTGCCGGCGACCACCATCGACCGGCAGTGCGGCTCGTCCCAGCAGGCGGTGCAGTTCGCCGCCCAGGGGATCCTGGCCGGCGGCTACCGGCTGGTGGTGGCCGGCGGGGTCGAGCACATGACCCGGGTGCCGATGGGCTCGACCATGGGCGGGCCCGGGGTGCCCTTCGGGCCGGCCATGCACGACCGCTACCAGGGCCGCCTGGTCCCGCAGGGGATCTCGGCCGAGCTGATCGCCGAGAAGTGGGGCCTGACCCGGTCCGAGCAGGACGAGTTCGCCCTCCGCTCCCACCGCCGCGCCGCCGCCGCCCAGGACGCCGCCCGCTTCGACCCCCAGCTGGTCCCGGTCGAGGTCCCCGGGAACGGGCAATCGGCCTGGGTGCGGGCCGATGAGGGGGTGCGGCGGGACACCTCGATGGAGAAGCTGGCCGGGCTGAAGCCGGCGTTCCGGCCGGACGGGCAGGTGACGGCGGGGAACTCCAGCCAGATCTCGGACGGGGCGGCGGCGTTGCTGCTGGCCAGCCGGGAGGCAGCCGAGCGGTTGGGCTTGCGGCCGCTGGCCCGGTTCGCCGGGTTCGCGCTGGCCGGGGTGGACCCGGTGCTGATGCTGACCGGGGTGATCCCGGCCACCGAGCGGGTCCTCCGCCAGACCGGGCTGGGCATGGACGACCTCGACGTGATCGAGATCAACGAGGCGTTCGCCAGCGTGGTCCTGGCCTGGGGGCGGGAGGTCGAGCCGAACTGGGAGCGGGTCAACCCCAACGGCGGGGCGATCGCCCTCGGCCACCCCCTCGGGGCCTCGGGCGCCCGCATCATGACCGACCTGCTGGCCCAGCTGGAGCGCGGCCAGGGCCGCTACGGCCTCCAGGTGATGTGCGAGGGCGGCGGCATGGCCAACGCCACCGTGCTCGAGCGGCTGGACGGGTAGACCGATGCGGCGGAGCTGGGTGCGGCTCGGGCTGCTGGCGGCGGTGGTCGTGGCCGTGGTCCTGATCGCCGTGGGCCGCGGGGACGTGGTCGTCGCCGTGGCGCTCGGCGGCCTGATCCTGGCCACCGGCCGGGCCGTGTTCCGCGGCTACAACACCACCAGGGGCCCCACCGGTCCCCCGGTCGACGTCGCCGAGGAGGGAACCCTGCTGGTGTTCGCCTGCGAGACCTGCGGCGAGCAGCTGGTCCTGCTCCGCAAGGGCACCGACATCCCACCCCGCCACTGCGCCGAGAAGATGGTCCTGCGCCACATCCCTGCCCCGTCGACCGACCCGGACCCCCGGTTCAACTAGCCAGGATCACTCCCCGTCCGAGATGCGCTCGGCGCGGTCCCGGAGGGCGCGGAAGTCCTGGTCGCGGCGGTCGTCGCCGACGAGCTTGTCGGTGCTGGTGAAGCCCCAGCTCTGGTACTTGACGGCGACCCGGGACCAGCGCCGGCGGAGCTCGCCGCCGCAGGCCGCGCACGGGCCGGGGGCGTCGCTGCCGAGCGGCTGGAGGTGCTCCTCGGTCGCCCCGCAGGCTCGGCAGGCATACTCGTAGACGGGCAAGCGGTCGTCTCCGGTCGGTTGTCCCCAGCCTTATCCCCAGCTGGGGAAGAAATGACAGAGGTGTAGTTCGGCAGGTCAGCGCGTCGGTTGGCTCAGGTCCAGCGCGTCGCCAGCAGCAGCCCGACAATGAGGGGCAGGAACCCGATGGCCAGGTTGATGTTGCCCAGGTCGTCGATGAACGACGGCAGGATCTGCATGTAGAACAGCAGGATGTAGACGAGGCCGAGGAGCAGGCAGACGACGATGGTGGGACCGACCCAGGGTGGCGACGGCTTCGGCCTGGGGCGCGGCGGTGGCTGGTACCGGCGCCGCTTGGAGCGGGATTTCGGCATGCGGAGAGTTCCTTTCCCGGGGCGCCGCCCGGCCCGGCGGAGGAGGGCGGCGACGATCAATGATCGTACCCTCGCCGGTCGCCTGGCGGCGACGGTCGCGTTGCTGGCCTGCCTCGGCCTGGCGGCCTGCTCGGGCGGTGGGTCGGGGGACGGGTCGGGCGGCGCGACGGCCACCACCGCGGCCGCCGCCCTCGGCGACCAGCCGCTGGTCGCCCGGAACGAGGCCCAGTTCCAGGCCGACCTGGACGCCCTGGCGGGCCGGGTCGTGGTGGTCAACTTCTGGGCCAGCTGGTGCGTGCCCTGCCGCGAGGAGATGCCCGCGCTCGAGCAGGTCAGCGAGGGCTACGCCGAGGCGGGCCGGCCGGTGACCGTCATCGGGGTCGACTCCTCCGACAACCGCTCGGCGGCGGCCAAGTTCCTGGCCGACGTCGGGGTGAGCTACCCGACGGTCTACGACCAGCAGGGGCTGCGCGGCGGGGTGGCGGCCAGCTGGGCGGTGACCGCGCTGCCCCAGACCTGGTTCGTGGCCAAGGACGGCAGCCGGGCCGGGCGGATCGCCGGCCGGGTCGAGCTCGACGACCTCCGCGCCAAGGTCGACGAGCTCCTCGCCGGGCCCTGATGTGTGGCCCGCTCCGCAGCGGGCAGGATGATCTGTCGAGTCCGGCGGACCGGGGCCGAAACCCCTCGAATGCGAGGTTGTGGCCGCGAACCGCGTAGGATGGCGGACGACCTCGACCTGGCCGCCGGCCGTTCGGAGGTGATGGTGCGGAGGCTGCTGCGCGGAACGGGCTGGACGTTCATCGGGATGGGGAGCTTCGTCCTCTACTTCCTCGTCTACCAGCTCGTGGGAACCAACGCCGTGACCAGTCGCGGCCAGAGTGACCTGCGCAACGAGCTCCAGCGCGAGTGGGCGGCCGCGCCCGCGGCGCCCAAGAAGGACTCCAAGAAGGTGGAGCCGCGGCGGGTGGCCCGCGGCAAGGCCCTGGCCGTGATCGACATCCCCAAGATCCAGCTCGACAACAAGGTCGTGGTCGAGGGCGTCGGGCGTGAGGAGCTGCGCAAGGGCCCCGGCCACGTCCCCAGCACGGTCCTGCCCGGGCAGGACGGCACCTTCGGGGTCTCCGGCCACCGGACCACCTACGGCGCGCCCTTCTACCGGCTCAACGAGCTGACCAAAGGCGATACCATCACGGTCGTGAGCAGAGAAGCGATCTACACCTACACCGTCACACGCACGGCCATCGTCCGACCGACCGACGTCCAGGTGCTCGACAACGTCAAAGGACCGGACGGCAAGCCGAAGGCGACGATCACTTTGACCACCTGCCATCCCCGCTACTCGGCCCGCCAGCGGCTGATCGTGTTCGGCGACCTCAGCTTCACCTCCCCCAACACCGGACAGGTGGCGGCGTAACCATGAGCTGGCGGGGACAGGGCGGCAGGCGGGCCAAGGGGCGCCGCGGCGACCAGGACCCTGAGCTGGACAACACCGCCTGGCTGGCCGAGCTGGAGCGCGAGGCGGCCCAGGCCGACGACGACGAGGACGACTGGGCGAGCACCCTCCGGGGCCGCCGCTCCTCGCCTCCGCCGCCCGGGCCGGACCCGCCGCCGGCCGGGGAGCCCAGCTGGGCGCCCGACCCGGGACCGCCCGACCGCCGCTACCTCGGCATGGACCCCGAACCCCCCACCTCCAGTACCTGGTCCGCCGACTCCACCCCCCAGGACCCGCCCCCCGCCTCCCCCCAGACACCCGGCTCCGACTGGTCCTCCTGGCGCCCGACCGACCCCGGCGCCTACGGAGGCCCGCCGCCGGCGCGGGAGGAGCTCGACCCGGGCCCCGGGGCCGGGACCGGCTGGGGCGACGCGACCGACGGCGGCTGGCAACCGGCCGGAGCCGACACCCCGACCGGGGCGTGGTCCCCTGGCCCGCCCCCCACTCCCGACCCGCTGGCCCACGACCCGCTCGACCAGGCGGGGCACGAGCCGGACTACCCGGCGCTGTTCGGGGAGCTGTACCGGCGCAGCGCCGCGCAGCAGGACCCGATCTGGGAGGCGCCGCCGGCCTCGGAGCCGCCGCCGGAGCCCGGGCAGCAGGAGCCGCCGTCGGGGGCGTGGCCGTTCGAGGAGACCACCCAGAGCTGGGAGCCGAGCGACCGCTCCTTCGTCTGGCCTTCGGACGAGCTCCCCGCCACCCCGGCCGGCGCCTCGGCCGAGTGGGAGCGGCCCAGCGCGGCCCCGTGGGACGACCTGGCCCCGCAGGCGCCTCCGCCCACGCCGCCGGCCCCGCCCCTGGACCAGACGGCCGCCTGGACGGCGCCCTGGGCGACCCGGCCCGGGGAGGGCAACGGGACGGCGCCGCCGCCGGCGGCGACCGGACCGCCCCCGGACGACTGGGCGGCGGCGATCCCGACCGACGTGCCCGCGGCCCGGCGGGCGTCCGACCCGTCCGCCACCCGCATCTGGCAGCCCGACGCCGATGCCGAGCCCGGGGTGCCCCTGGGGCCGGCCGGCGCCGCCCCGGCGGCGCGGGCGTCGCGCTCCCCGGCCCCCGCCGGGGCCGACTACGAGCCCCGCGCGGCCGGCGCCTGGGCACCGGCCGGCGCCGACCCCGACGCCCTGACCACCGGCTCCCGGGCCGGCTGGGTCCCCCCGGCGCCGGCCGAGGACGAGGACGAGGACGAGCCGTGGTCCGAGGCGCGGGGCCGGCGGCAGCCCGGCGAGCGCCGGGCCAGGGCCTGGCCGCGGATCGTGGCCATCATCTCCTGGATCGTCCTGCTGATGGTGTTCTGCTGGTACTACGTGTTCCCCTGGCTGGAGCGCGTGCTTCCGGAGAACTTCTGACCCCAGGTTCCCGAGCTTGGTCCGGCACCGCAGGTAGATTGTCCTGACGGCGAGCGGCGCCGATACTGCTTGCCAGCCGGTTGCGCGCGCCACGTGCGCGCCAGAAAACGAGGTGGACCGCGATGCCCGAGACGACGACGCCTTGGCTCGACAGCTACCCACCGGGCGTCCCCGAGCACGTGGAGCTGCCAAAGGCCAGCCTGGCCGGGCTGCTCGAGGACGCGGCCAGGGACTTCCCGCACGCGCCGGCCCTGCACTTCGAGGGCCGCACCACCTCCTACGCCCAGCTGCTCTCCCAGGCCCGGCGGTTCTCGGGCGTGCTGGCCTCGCTCGGGGTCGGCCGGGGCACCAAGGTCGGGCTGATCCTGCCCAACTGCCCCCAGGCGGTGGTGGCCCTGTTCGGGGCGCTGCGCCTGGGCGCCACCGTGGTCCACAACAACCCCCTGTACACCGAGCGCGAGCTCGGCCACCAGCTGGCCGACGCCGGGGTCGAGGTGCTGGTCTGCCTCGACCTCGTCTACGAGCGGGTCAAGGCGATACGGCCCCAGACGGCCATCCGCGAGGTCATCGTCACCTCGGTGCTGGACGAGCTGCCCGGGGTCAAGCGGATGCTGGCCCCCTACACCCGCAAGGGCAAGGCGGCCAGCGCCGCCATCGGCAAGGACGAGCCGGTGCGGCGCTGGCGGGAGGCGCTCGGCTCGGCCGCGGACGTCCCCGACCTGGTCGAGGTCGACGCCGACAACGACCTGGCCCTGCTGCAGTACACCGGCGGCACCACCGGGATCTCCAAGGGCGTGATGCTCACCCACGCCAACCTGCGGGCCAACGTGGAGCAGGTGCGGGCCTGGTTCCCCGACGCCGACCCGGGCCGCGAGGTCATGATGGCCGTGCTGCCCTTCTTCCACGTGTACGGCCTCACCGTCTGCCTGCTGCTCGGGCTGCGCCTGGGCGCCGCCCTGGTGCTGCTGCCCCGCTTCGACCTCGACGGGGTGCTGTCGGCGGTCGACAAGTACCGGCCGACCCTGTTCCCGGGCGTGCCGACCATGTACGTGGCCATCAACAACGCCGCCGCCGAGGGCGGGCACGACCTGTCCAGCATCAAGGCCTGCCTGTCCGGGGCGGCGGCCCTGCCGCTGGAGGTCGCCGAGCGGTTCGAGCGGCTCTCGGGCGGGCGCCTCGTCGAGGGCTACGGCCTGTCCGAGTCCTCGCCGGTGGCCCTGGCCAACCCGATCTACGGCAAGCGCAAGGCCGGCACCATCGGCATGCCCATCCCCGAGACCCTGGCCAGGGTGGCCGACCCGGTCGACCCGGCCAAGACCATGCCGGTGGGCGAGCCGGGCGAGCTGGCCCTGGCCGGGCCGCAGGTGATGCGGGGCTACTGGAACCGGCCCGACGAGACCGCCCAGGCGCTGCGGGACGGCTGGCTGCTCACCGGCGACATGGCGGTGATGGACGAGGAGGGCTACTTCTCGATCGTCGACCGCAAGAAGGACATGATCATCGCCGGCGGCTACAACGTCTACCCGCGAGAGGTCGAGGAGGTCCTCTACGAGCACCCCAAGATCCTCGAGGTGTGCGTGGCCGGGGTGCCCGACAGCTACCGGGGCGAGATCGTCAAGGCGTTCGTGGTCCTGCGGTCTGGGGAGCAGGCGACCACCGACGAGGTCCGCGAGTTCGCCAAGGCCCGCCTGGCCGCCTACAAGGTGCCGCGGTCGGTCGAGTTCCGCGACGAGCTGCCCAAGACCATGATCGGCAAGGTCCTGCGCCGGGCCCTGGTCGAGGAGCATCAGGCCAGGCAGAAGGCCGAGAGCGGAGCCGAGTCGCCGTGACCGGCGCCGCCCCCATCGGCGAGCAGCCCGGCCGGGGGCTTCGGATCCTGGTCGTCGACAACTACGACTCGTTCGTGTTCAACCTGGTCCAGTACCTGGGCGAGCTGGGCGCGGAGACGGTGGTGTGGCGCAACGACGCCGGCGCCGTGGAGGACGTTCGCGCCCTCGACCCGGACGGGGTGGTGATCTCGCCCGGCCCGGGGCATCCCCGGGACGCCCGGCTCTCGGTCGACATCGTCCGCGACCTCGGGCCCGAGCTGCCCGTGCTCGGCGTCTGCCTCGGCCATCAGGTCATCGGCCATGTCTACGGCGGCCAGGTCGGCCGCGCCCCCGAGCTGGTCCACGGCAAGACCTCGCCCGTGCACCACCAGGGCGCCGGGGTGCTGGCCGGGCTGCCCGTGCCGTTCGCCGCCACCCGCTACCACTCGCTGGTGGTCGAGCGGGCCGGCCTGCCGGAGACGCTGGAGGTGACCGGCGAGACGGCCGCCGGCCTGGTCATGGCCCTGCGGCACCGCAGCCACCCGGTCGAGGGCGTCCAGTTCCATCCCGAGTCGATCCTCACCGACGCCGGCCACCAGCTGCTCGGCAACTGGCTGGCCGGCCTGCGGGCCCGCGCCGCCGCCTGATTCTCTAGGTCGTGTCGGTCGACTCGCTGGTCGTCGGCGGCTCGGTGGTGGTCGTCGGCGGCTCCGTGGTCGTGGTCGGCGGCTCCGTGGTCGTGGTCGGGGCCTCGGTGGTGGTGGTGGTCTGCTGCTGCGTGGTGGTCGGGGCCTCGGTGGTGGTCGGCGCCTGGGTCGTCGCGGTCGTGGCCACGGTGGTCGCCGTCGGGGTGTCGGCGCTGGTCAGGGCCCGGGTGATGAAGAATGCGGCCGCCCCCACCAGGAGCAGGGCGAGCACGCTGACCACGATCCAGCCGACCGAGGTGCGGCGCTCCTCCTCGTACGGCTCGGCGTAGTCGGCCGCCCCGCCGAGCATGGCCGTCGGGTCGGCCCCGCCGTCGCCCCTGGGGATGGCCTGGGTGGTGGCGGCCGAGTCCAGCAGCGGGGTGGCCTGCACCGGCTGGCCGTTGCGGAACCGCTCCAGGTCGCTCTGGAACTCGGCCGCGGTCTGGTAGCGGTTGTCGGGCAGCTTGGCCATGGCCTTCAGGCAGATGGCCTCCAGCGGCGCCGGCACGTCCGCGTTCAGCATCCGCGGCGGCGTCGGGTCCTCACGCACGTGCCGGTAGGCGATGGCCACCGGGGTCGCGCCGGTGAACGGGACCGTGCCGGTCAGCATCTCGTACAGGCAGCAGCCCAGGGAGTAGATGTCGCTGCGGTAGTCGACCGCCTGGCCCTGGGCCTGCTCGGGGGAGATGTACTGGGCGGTGCCGACCACCGCGGCCGTCTGGGTGATGGTTTCCGAGGTGGTGGCCCTGGCGATGCCGAAGTCCATCACCTTGACCTTGCCGTCCGGGGTGAGCATCACGTTGCCCGGCTTGATGTCGCGGTGGATGAGGCCGCGGGCGTGGGCGGCGACCAGGGCCGAGCAGACGTCGGCGCAGATCTCGGCCGCCCGCTCCGGGTAGAGGGGGCCCTCGGCCCGGATCACCTCCTTGAGGGTGCGGCCGTCCACGTACTCCATGACGATGAAGTGGGTGCCGTCCTCGGACCCGGTGTCGTACACCCCGACGATGTTGGGGTGACTGAGGCTGGCCGCGGCCTGGGCCTCGCGCTTGAACCGGATCAGGAAGCTGGGGTCGCGGGCGAACTGGAGCTGGAGGACCTTGATGGCCACGCGGCGGGCCAGCAGCCGGTCGCGGCCCTCGAACACCTCGGCCATGCCGCCCGCGCCGAGCAGGCGCCCGACCTCGTAGCGGTCCAGCAGGATATTCGGAGTCGTGGCCATCAGTCGTCCCCTGGGACAGTGGTGGAGCCGGCGGGCGGTGGGAGCTCGGACGGACCGGACGGGGGATCGGGGCGCCCGCCACGCGGCAGCCAGGCTAACAGGACCAGAGCGATCACGACGAGCGCCTCCACCGCCCCCCCCGCCGCCGCGGCCGGTAGCGCTCGCCCAGGACCGCGCTCACCCGCCGCCTCGTATGTAGGTGGCCATGACCTCCCTGGCGATGGGGGCGGCGGTGCGGCCGCCGGTGATCTCGCTGCCCACGTCGCCGCCCTCCTCGACCACCACCGCGACCGCGATCGCCCGGTCGCCGGAGGAGGTGAAGCCGATGAACCAGGCATGCGGGGACCGGCCGCGAGCGTGCTGGGCGGTGCCGGTCTTGCCGGCCACGTCCAGGCCCGGGATCTGAGCGGCGACGCCGGTCCCCGACTCGACCACCTGGCGCATCATGTCCTTGAGGTCGCCGGCCACCCGCTCGGGGATGGCCTGGCCCAGGTCCTCGCCCTCGAACCGCTTGACCACCCGGCCCTTGTCGGAGAGGACCTCCTGACCCACGAACGGCGCCATCCGCCGCCCGCCGTTGGCGATGGTCGCGGCCACGCTGGCCATCTGCAGCGGCGAGGTGCGCACGTCGCGCTGGCCGATGGCGCTCTGGGCGGTGGCGGGCGCGTCCTGGTCCCTGGGGATCACGCTGGTCGCCGCCGGCAGCTCGTACGGGCTGGGCTTGTTGAAGCCGAACTTCTCGGCCTCGGCGGCCAGCTTCTCGCTGCCCAGCTCGACCCCGAGGCCGGCGAAGGTGGTGTTGCAGGAGATCCGCAGCGCCTCGGACAGGGTCAGGCTGCCGTCGCCGCAGGTCGCCCCGCCGAAGTTGCGGATGTCGGCCGAGGTCTCGGGCACGTCGTAGACCGGCGGGGACGGCAGCTCGTCGGTCATGGAGACACCGTTTTCCAGCGCCGCCGCCGCCGTGATGACCTTGAAGGTCGACCCGGGCGGGTACAGCGCCCCCGCGGCCCGGTTCAGCAGGGGCCCGTTCTCGTCGTTGACCAGGCGCTCCCAGTTGCGCCGGATCGCCTCCGGGTTGTGGCTGGACAGCTCGTTGGGGTCGTAGCGGGGGAAGGTGGTCATGGCCAGCACCGCGCCGGTCCGGGGGTCGAGGGCGACCACCGCCCCCTTGCGCGCCCGCAGGGCCCGCTCGGCCGCCTCCTGGGCGGCCCGGTCGAGGGTCAGGACCAGCGTCCCCCCGGGGGTCTCGCGGGCGGTGAGCAGGTCGGTCACGTTCTGGGCGAACTGCTCGGGCGCCCGCCCCAGCAGGAACGAGTTGAACTCCTGCTCGGCCAGGGTGCGGCCGTAGACCAGCGAGTAGAAGCCGGTGACCATGCCGTAGCGCTCGCCCTGGGGGTAGCGGCGGACGAACTCCAGCGGGTCGCCGCGCTGGCGCGACCGGTCCGAGCGGGCCACCTCGGTCCGGTCGCTGAGCACGATCGCCCCCCGCTCGATCGAGTACTCCTTGATCAGCACCCGGGTGTTGCGGGGGTCGTTGGCCAGCCGTGGGGCGGCCAGCACCTGCCAGTACAGGGGAGCGGCGAGCAGGGCCAGGAACGCCACCAGGACGACCATGGCCACCCGCCGGATCTGCCGGTTCACCGGACGACCGTCACCTCCCCGGTGTCGGCCGGGGTGGCCTGCCGACTGGCCGCCGGAGCCGGCGTGCCCTCGTCCGAGATCCGGCACAGCAGCGCGATCAGGGCGTAGTTGGCCAGCAGGCTGGAGCCGCCGAAGCTCACGAACGGCAAGGTGATGCCGGTGAGCGGGATCAGCCGGGTCACCCCGCCGACGATCACGAACACCTGGAGGGCGAAGCTGGTCACCAGGCCGACGGCCAGCAGCTTGCCGAAGTCGTCGGGGGCGGCCAGCGAGATCCGCAGCCCCCGGAACGCCATCAGCAGATACACCAGCAGCATGGCCGTGACCCCGAGCAGGCCCAGCTCCTCGCCGAAGGCGGCGAAGATGAAGTCGGTGGAGGCGAACGGGATGAAGTCGGGCCGGCCCTGGTTCCAGCCCTGCCCGAGGATCCCGCCGGTGGCCATGGCGAACAGGCCCTGGGCGAGCTGGAAGCCGCGGTCGTCGTAGTACTTCCAGACGTCCAGCCAGGTCGCGACCCGCGTCTGGACGTGGCCGAACAGGTTGTAGGCGATCACCGCCCCGGTGATGAACAGGCCCAGCCCGGCGGCCACGTAGGAGAAGCGCCCGGTGGCCACGTACAGCAGGACCACGAAGATCCCGAAGAACAGCAGGCTGGAGCCGAGGTCCTTCTCGAAGAAGAGCACGAACAGGCTGACCGCCCAGGCCAGCAGCAGGGGCATGAAGTACTTGATCTCGGGCAGCAGGAACGGCCCCACCCGGTAGGTGGCGGTGGCCAGCAGCTCTTTGCGCTCGGCCAGGTAGGCGGCCAGGAACACCACCAGGGCGATCTTGGCCGCCTCGGCCGGCTGGCCGGAGAACGGGCCGATGCGGACCCACAGCCGGGCCCCGTTGATCTCGCGCCCCAGCACCGGCAGCACCGGCAGCATCAGCAGGACCACGCCCACCAGCAGCCAGGTGTAGCGGTAGCGGTCCAGGACCCGGTGGTCGCGGATGACCAGGATCACGGCCACGAACACGGCCACCCCGAGTACCGTCCACAGCGCCTGGGCGGGCGCCTCGGGCCGGT
>Ga0307415_100000378_pt1 | contig 19016 bp, 12 predicted proteins | sample DK1Cmetagenome_FD_204524 | JGI IMG/M metagenome (GOLD analysis project Ga0307415, IMG submission 204524) | Maize rhizosphere microbial communities from greenhouse at UC Davis, California, United States - DK15-C-2 | ecosystem: Host-associated > Plants > Roots > Rhizosphere > Soil | place: USA...
GGGCTGGCCGCAGGTGATCCTGGTGGTGAGGTGGTAGCCGCCTGGCAGGGCAAGGAGCTGCTGCGCGCGGTCTATGCCGCCAGCGACCTGGCCCATGCCCGGGCCGCGCTGGAGCGCTTCTACCGCTGGTGCGATGGCGTCCAGGTCCCCGAGCTGTCCCGGCTGGCGCGCACCGTCAGGGTCTGGGAGGCCGAGATCCTCGCCTTCCACGCCACCGGCGGCTGCTCCAACGGACCCACCGAAGCCATGAACCTGCTCATCAAAAAGGTCAAGCGGTCGGGCACGGCTTCCGCAACTTCACCAACTACCGGCTACGGCTGCTGTTGCACTGCGGCGTCAGGTGGCAGACTCACCGGACCGCAAGACTGCGAAGCCGCTATCCACGCTTGGTGGCGTAGAGCCAGTAATGTGCTCCTCCTTGTTGCAATCACAGCAGCGGGTCACCGATGACTTGCGGTGGGACGGCCGCGCCGCTCGCCGTCCTGCGGGGGTTCGGTTCGAGGCCGACAAGCCAACGAGCAGAATCCTTCCATCATGGAGCTGTCGTTTGGCAAGAACGACGCAGGTCCGAGGTCGGGCTGGGTCAGCTCGTCCCGACGATCGAGACGTCCGAGATCGCGGTGTTGTCGTGGTCGGGGTCACCCGGCACGGTGGCGACGACCTCGATGAGCACCCAGCTGGCGGTCACGCCGACGGCGATCCGCTGCATGGTCGGCTGATCTTGGAAGCGCTGACCGATGACGGTGCCGTCGCTGAAGTGCCACCGGACCTCACGGATGCGGCGGTTCTGCCCGAAGCGGTCGCTGCCGCTGGTGAGGTCGGACTTGGCGTAGCCGGGGATGAGGCCGACTCGTGTGATGCGGGCCGGTGCCGGCAGCCTGATGGCCAGGACCGCGCCCCGGCCGCTGCCCTTGACCCGCCATGCGGTTGACGGGTCGCCGTCGAGCACGTTGGCGGCGGCGTAGCCGACCGGGTTGCCGGCGTCGTCGACGCTGTCGGGCGCGGTGGCCGAGGCCTCCGCCCTCGCGTTCGAGATCAGCTCTGTCGGCGGCGCGCTCGCCGCGGTGGTGGTCGGGGCCGGCTGTGACGGGTCGACCGCTGCGACGCCCGGCTCGACCGTCGTGCCGGTTGCCTCCTGGACGGGCATGCCGGCGGCGGCCAGTAGGTTGGCGAGGCCGGCCTGCCAGGCGCCGGCGTGGCGTCGCCCTTCGTCGAGCTTGGCCTCGGCGGCGGCGAAGGCGGCGGCGTCGTCTGTTTCGTAGGCGGTCGCGAGCGTCTCGAACGCGTCCACCGCCGCTCGCAGGAAGGCAACGGCGGCCAGGTGGACCGATCGGATGTTGGGGGTTGGCGGCTGGTACGCCTCCGCGTCGCCGAGCAGCGCCCGCAGGGGCGCCAGGACCTCGGCACGGATGCGGGCCGCCCGCGCCGGCCCGTCGGCGCTCTGGTCGGCGGCGATCGTGCCCACCGCGGCCTCCACCGCCGAGTAGCGCCGCTGGAGCTCGGTGGCGGTCGCGGCGTACTGGGTGAGCTCGGCCAGGGCCAGCTGCTGGTCGCGGTCGCCGGCGTCCGGCGTGGGGATGGACTGGTTGCCCGTGAGGGCGTCTCCCCCGCCGACCACCGCCAAGACGGCGACCAGGCTGAGCGCCGCCGCCGCCGGCCAGACCCGCGGCAGCCGTCGTACCTGGTGCCAGGCGAGCAGGCCCGCCGGCGCGAGCAGCACGGCCAGGATCAGCCCGAGGGCGAGCGGGATCCGGACGGTCGGCGTCACGAAGTCGGCGCCGAGGCCGCCGCCGAGGACGACGGTCATAGCGAGGAGGCCGGCCACCGCCACCAGCGACGCCAGGGGGCCGGCCAGCGCCCCGACGCCCACCCCGCGCCGCGGGACCAGCAGCCCCAGCGCCAGCGTCACCGCGGCGCCGGCGGCCGCCGCCACCCAGACATAGGTGTAGAAGCGCTGCAACGCGGCAGCGTCGGAGGCTGGGCGTCCGGCCAGGACGCGGACGCCGATGATCGCCCCAGCACCCGCGAGCCCAGCGGCCACGGCGGGCACAACGGCCTCGGCCAGGCCAGCGCGGCCCGCGGTCGGCCAAGGCCATGACTCGCCGCCCTCCAGCAGCCAGGCCGGGGTCAAGGCACCCCGCCGGGAGGCGCCGAGCGCCCAGGCGGCCGCGGCGGCCAGCACGGCCACAGCCCCGAGCGTCGGCCAGGATGCGAGCACGGTGACCAGCCACAGCCGGGCCACCACCCAGCCGAGGCGGTCGAGCGCCAGCTCAAGCGAGCTGGCCGCCCAGAGGACGATCGCGAATACCACCGAGCTGGCGACCAGGGCTACCGCCCACGAGCCGCGCGGGTTTCGCAGCGCGGGCGCTGCATCGGCCCAGAGGTCCCCGAGGCCGGCGGCGAGCACCGTGGCGCCCAGCCCGGTGAGCGCGATCACCGCCAGCATAGGGGGCTGGGTGACGCCGCCGAACTCGCCGGTGCCGGTCTGAGCGAGCGAGGCGACCTGCCCCAGCACGAGCCCGGCCGCGACGCCGAACGCGACCGGCGCCGCTCGCACGGGGCCGCCCACGACTCGCTGGACGAGGGCCGTGCGCCACAGCCCAAGCCCGACCGAGCCGCCCAGCAGCGGCCCGGCGACCAGGGCGGCGGCGACCTTGCCCAGGTCGCTACGGCCGCTGCCCATGAGAAACGTCACCGAGACCTGTTCGATCAGCGGCATCGCCAGCGTCGCCAGGAAGGCCGCCGTGAAGCCGTCCAGGAAGGTCACCTCGGCGACCAGCTCCGGCCGCTCCAGCACGGCAAGGCGCCTGACCGGCGGCGGGTGGTTGGCCAGCAGCCGCCGATACCAGGGCGCGGCACCGGGTTGGCGCACCCGGGCGACCACGGCCGCGACCGCCTCCGGCCCGCCCATCCCTCGTGCCGCTCGAAGGTCGGCGTCGTGCTCGCGGGAGCGCAGCAGCGCGCTCGACACCAGCTGGACCACGAGCGCGAGCAGGGCGGCCCGCCAGAGGTAGTCTCCCAGGAGCGACCGGTCGCTGGAGAACAGCATGATCACCAGCGGCGCGGCCAGCAGCGGCGCCAGCGCGTACCAGACCGAGCGGGCCAGCCACGCCAGCGCGACGTCGCGGTGGGCGACGTGGGCGAGCTCGTGGCGGACCAGCGGGTCGAACAGCGATGCGTTCCGCCAGCGGACGGCCATCGCCCGTGGCAGCGCGATCCGGTAGCGTCCGGGGGTGCCATAGCTGAAGCCGTCCCGCTGCGCGGCCGCTCCCAGCATCAAGGCCGGAGGGGATGCCAGCCCAGCCTCTCCGGCCAGGGCCGCCACCCGCTCGTCGGCGGGCTCCAGGCCCGGAGGGATCGGTCGTAGCCGGCGGCGGCGCTCCAGCACTCCGGGAACCAGGTAGAGCACGACCAGCCCGGCCGCGCCCGCGGCGGCCGCGCCGCCGAACGCGAAGGCGGCCCGGCGCCGGTCGGCGGCCGCGCGGCAGCGGGCGGCCGCGTTCTCGCGCGCGATGGCGGCCTCGAGGGACGGCTGAGTGCCCGTCTGCTGCCGGGCCACCTGCTCGCAGCGGACCACGGCCGCGAACCACTCGCGGTACACGACCTGGTTGTGGACCCAGTTGCCCACGAACAAGCCCGCGCTGAGCAGCGCGGCCAGAAAGATCAGGTAGCGCGAGGTGGTCGGGGACGGATAGGCCAGGACGTCAGGGCGCGGCCGGTCCGGTGGGACGGGCGTGGCGGAAGGGCCCCCAAGGCTGCCATGGCTCATCCCGCGACCAGGCCGCCGACCACCGAGTCGGCGAGCAGCACCGCCTGGTCCTCGTCCAGGCCGAGATTCTTGGCGCGCTGGTAGGCGATATCGCGGACCTGCCGCACCTGGTCGGTGCTGAGCGGCGGCGGCGCCGGCTCCGTGGCCTCGGGCGCCGGGTCTGGCCGTCGGAGCAGCCGGCGCACCAGGCGCGTCACCAGCGGCTTGGCCTCCTGACCGGCGGCCTCGGCCACCGTGGAGGCGAGAAAGCGGATCACTGGGGTGGCCACGGCGAGGACGAAGGGGGTGAGCATGGCGAGGTCGAGGCCGAAGCCGAGCGCCTCGTCGCGCCGCTTGGGGTCTAGCACCGCCTGCGGGTCCTTGAAGTACTCCTCCGCGGTCTCCGGGAACAGGACCAACTCCTCGGGGGCGGCCCGCTCCAGCGCCAGCCGCGCCAGCTCGGCGACCAGCTCGGTCTCCGCTTCTGGCGGGAGTCGCTCGACGCTGTCAGTGGTCATGACGACCAACTCCTGTGCTCGCCGGGGCACCCCGAATTCTCGAAGCCAACATTAATCCCAACCCCACCGGCTCACCTGTGCCAGGCGTCACTGCCTTGCTGTGTCGGTCATCACACCGCCGCCGCTGCTTTGGATCGTTCGGCCGAACCAGCAGCCCCACAGCGCAGCTTCGATGCGGAACGCCAACGGGGCGATCTGTGACCAAGGTGCCAGAGCAGGCAAGGCAAGCAGCATGCCTGCCGCATGACCCTCCTACCCTCCAATCTGTCCCAACTCTAGAGCTAGCCACAGCGTCACCTTCACTGCTTGCTGCCCCGCCATAGAAGGCCTTGCCATAACGGATGAAGCGTCGCCGTTCGCTCTACGCTCGACCCGCAATCGACCAAGGAGAAGCAGTGCGCCGGGGCGCCCCGATCGAGGCGTCAAGCACGGCAGCAACCGCCTATCTGACGCCGCGCGAGCAGTGGTGGCGCGTGGTGGCGCTTCGAGCGCTGATTCGCGCGGGCCGTCAGGCGGCGGGGTGGAACCGTAGCCGGGCTCGGTCGGCCAGCCAGGCCACCCGCTCGGGCCCGAGGATCGGCGGTAGCGCCTGCAGCAGGTCGGGCAGCCGGCGGGCCGGGACGATGGTGACGCCGTCGGCCTGCCGTACGCCCCAGGGGACAGCTGCGCCGTGGGCGGCGACGACCACGGCGACCTGGATGTCGGCGACGCCGAGGACCTCGTCGGCCTGGTCGGCCTGCCATAGCACCTTGCGCAGGGCCGAGACCAGCAGGTGGCGGCCGTGCCAGAGCATCCCGTCACGGTCCACCTGCAGCCGCCCCCGATACTGCTTGCTGTCGACGACCAGGACCCCGCCGGGGCCGATGACCAAATGATCGATATTGGCCGCCGAATCGGGGATGGCCAGGTCGTGCAGGATCGCCCAGCCACGCCGCTCCAGGGGGGCGAGCAGCCGGGCGGTGCGCCGCTCGCCGGCGGTGCCGCGCCGCCAGGCCAGGGTGTCGGGGCTGGGCCGGAACCGCAGCCGCCAGCCCAACCCGGCCGCGACTGCCACCGCCAGCAGCCCATCCAGCCGAGGGGTGACCTGGGCGGCCAGCAGCCCGGCGGCCACGCCGGCGGCCAGCGCCGCGGCCACCCGCCAGGGCAGGCCACGGCTCCAGGCGGCCCAATCGGTGGCCCGTCGGCGCCGGTATTCGGCGTGGGCGGAGGCGCCGGGCCGGCCGACGCTGGCCCGCACCCGCACCGCCACCACCGGCCCGCCCACGGCCGACCGCCGCCCGCCCTGCGCGGCCAGCAGGTCCTCGTCCTGGTCGTGCTCGCGGTGGTGGTCGAGGTGGGCCAACAGGGCCGGGAGGTCGCCGTGGCGCAGGGGCCGGATCGAGGTGCCCGGCGGCTGCTGGTCGCAGGCGGGCCACCGGTCCTCGGGCTCGGGCTGGGTGGGCTGGTGGCTGGCCATGACTGGCCTCCTTCGCTGGTGCTAGCCAGCGGCCCGCTCCGGGCCACGGCGGCGTGCCGCCTGCTGGTCGCGGGCGTGGGTGGCGTCTGGGTCGTGGCGGGTGCTGGGGGCCGGGCGCATCGGTCCGATGCGCTCGTGGCGGGTGCTGGTCCGGCGGTCCCTGGTCCGCTGGATGGCGGTGCGGGCCTGCTGCCAGGCGGCCCGCTGGACCGGCTCCCGCGGCGCCGGGCCCAGCGCCTGCTCGGGGTCGGTGATGCGGTAGGCGCGCCGGTAGCCCTCGATGGCGGCAGCGGCCCGCCGCCAGCCCCGCCGGCCTCGGGTCGACTCGGGCACCGGGTCGAGCTCCTGGCGCAGGTAGGCGGGCGGATCGTGCTCGGCGGCCACGGCGACGGCGCGGCGCTGCCAGGCCAACTCGCGAACGACCTGCCGGTAAGCAGGGCCCAGGTGGGCGTTGGCCTCCAGCCAGCCGGCCCGGCGCTGCTGATGCCGGCGCAGCTGCAGTTCGGTGGTGTGGGCGCGGTCGGCCTGCTGGCGGGCCACCGCCACCACCCCCGGGTTGGCGCCGGCCGGCGCCGCTTGCCAGGGCCGGCGAAGCATCGCCCGCCCGTGGCGGGGCTGCTGGGTGGTGGCGGTGAGGCGCTCCAGGGCCTGGTCGGCCTCGACCCGGCGGGCGCTGGCCCGTGCCAGCTCCCGCGCCCGATCCCGGGGCGCTTGGTCGAGCAGACCCTGGAGCCGGTCCCGCTCGGCCCGCAGCCCGCCGGCGGACAGCCGGCGCAGGTCCAGGCTGCTGGGGGTGTCGATCGCCAGGCGCTGGTCGCCAGCGCGCGAGAGGGCCTGGGCGAGCTGGTCGTAGCCGTCCCCGACTTCCCGGTCGGGCAGGTCCAGCTCGGCCGGCCCTTGCGGTTCGGGCCCGACCACCGGGTACAGGGTCGTCTCATGTCGGGCCCGGGACAGCTGCACATACAGCCAGTTGCTGTCCTCAGCGCCGGTGAGCCGGACCAGCGCCCGCCCTCGGGTCAGGCCCTGGGCGCGATGCCCGGTGGTGGCATAGGCCAGATCGACCCGGCGGTTGCGCTCGGTGCGCTGGCGGCCGTCCAGGTACCAGCCGGGCAGGGTCACCTCTCGTGGCTGCGTGCCGTCCATCCGGATGGCGAGGGTGCGGGCCTGTGAATCCAGGGCGGTGATGGTCCCCCGAGTGCCGTTGGCCACCCCCAGCTGGCCGATGGCGTTGTGGCCGCACACCACCCGATCCCCCACCGCGAAGGCTCGGTCTTCGACCTGAAGGCGCTCTCGGCCGAGGCAACCACGGGCGGCCAGCAGCTGCTGGCAGGCCACATTGAGTCGGTCGACCTCGGCCCGGCGGCCAGCGAGCACGATCACGTCCTGGGCCGGGTCGCGTTCGCTGTCTTGGTAGGCCTGCCACCAGTCCTGGAGCAGGGCCAGGGTGGCGGCCGGCTTGGACTCAGCCACGACGACTCGGTCGTGGGCCCGGTAGGCGGCCGCCGCCTCCTCCACCAGCCCACCTCGGACGAGCTCGAGGGCCTCGCGTTCCCAGGCCTGGTGTTGGCGGCGGTTCTCGGTCAGCTCAGAGGCGCCCAAGCGGAGGCGGAGGGCGCGGAAGCCGCCCCCGGCGTCGATCGCCGCCAGCTGCCGGTCATCGCCGACCAGCACCACCTTCGCCCCAGCGTGCTCGGCATGCTCGAGGAGGCGGGCCAGCTTGCGGCTGCCGAGCATGCCGGCCTCGTCCACCACCAGCACCGTCCGGCGGTCCAGCTGCTCGCGGCCGCCGTCCAGGTCGACCAAGAGCCGGTCGCAGGTGGCCACCTCCTCGAATCCCTCGGCCTCCAAGCTCACGGTGGCAATCCCGGTGGGAGCACTGGCCAGGGGTCGGTAGCCGTCCAGCTGCCAAGCATGCCGGGCCATCCCCAAGGCGAAGGTCTTGCCGGTCCCGGCCCGGCCGACCACCACCGCCACGCCGGCGCCGCCCTGGCAGACATCGCGGACCATCGCCTGCTGGTCCTCCCCGGCGGTGGGATGGGCGTGGAGGGCGGCCCGGACGGCGTCATGGCCGACCACGGCGGTCTGCTCGCCGGCGCGGTCGGTGGCGGCGGCGACCAGCCGCTGCTCGACGGCCAGGAGTTCGGGGGTGGACCGGCGGCGCTCCTCCACCGTCCGCTCGGCCACCACCGCCACCGCCTGGTTGGCCAAGAACCGGTCGGCCAGCTCCTCGAGTTCGGCTCGGGTGGCGCCGGCCAGTTGGCCGCCGAGGGCGGCGATGACGTCCTGGCGGGCGAAGGTGGACGCGGTCGCGGTCAGCCCGTCCGGTCCAGCCAGCCGGTCGAACACCGCGGCCACCGCCGGTTCGGACACTGTCCGGTCCTGGTCGCGGTCCTGCGTCCGACCGGTCACCTGCCGAATGAGGGCGTCCGGGTCCACGCCCCGCTCGGCTGCCTCGGTCCGCCACCGGCCATACAGGGTGTCCGGTGCCTCATGCTCCTTGGATTTGCGGGTGGCGTGGACGGCCCACTTGACCAGCCGCGGCGTCCGCTCCCGCCCGGACGCGGCCAGCCGCTCCACCTCCAGATCGATCTGGCCAGAGCGCTTGGAAAAGGCCCCCAGCAGCTCCTCGGGCAGGCCCTGGAGCTCGCGGTTGCCATGGGCGTCCGCGGGCGTCCACTCCACCCCAAGTGTCCGGACGAGCTCGCGCTGGTAGGTGGCCCGGTAGATCGCGTCCGCAGCCAGCCGATGCCGGTACAGGTCCCGACCGTCCAACGCCGTCCAACGGCCGTCCGGCCCTTGGACGCGGTTGGCCACCACGAGATGGGTGTGCACCAGCGGGTCACCCTCCCGGGATGTCCGGTGGTCGAACCCGACCGCCAGCAGCCCTTGGCCGGACACGTGCTGGACACCGCCATGGCCGCGGCGGGCGCCCATATGCTCGTCCAGATAGCTGACCGCCTCGACCAGCCCAGCATCATGTGCTTCGAGCACCGCCCGGCCGGTAGCCGGGTCACCGAGGCCGTAGAGGATCGAGACGCTCTTGGTCGGCCGCAGCACCACATCAAAGCCGGGCACGGCGTTGCGGCCGTGGGGCCGGCCGAGCAGGTCGCCGGTGGTCGGGTCCCGGCCTTCGAACATGGCCTGGAACCCGGCCACCGATGCTTCGCCCTGCAGCCCAAGGGAGCTGGCGCCGGCGCCGTACCACCGGCCTGGGGACTCACCGTGGCCGGACAGGTACTGTTCGTGGTCGGTGGCCAGCTCGCGGGTGTAGTACTCCTCCCGCCCCACCGACAGCTTGGCGATGTCGGCCACCACCCGCCGCTTCCCTCCCCGCTTCGTTGGCGCCAGCACACGCACCCGTGGTGCATTGCTCCTCAGACGATTACGGGTCGAGCGTAGAGCGAACGGCGAAGCTTCATCCGTTATGGCAAGCGCATGATCGCGGCTGGCGTGGGCGCTGGTCAGTGCGCGTGCTGGTGATGTATGCGAGGCGAAGATGGAAGAGGACTGAGCTGAAGCAGGACAAGGTCGTCCGTGTCGGTCCTTGTCCTGAACATGAGGTAGGCCGCTCGCGACACATCACGTGTTGCCAGACGCTGAAGCCCGCCCCCCGTCAGTCCTCCCGATGCTCCTGTCGTTGCTCCCAAGCACCGACGGTGCTGAGTCCATGCTGGCCGCCCCACCGGCCAGTCACGGGCCAGCGACTCCACGATCTGCGCGGGTGGATCCGCGGCGCGGTGGGTGGATCCTCGAGCTGATGGCGGGGTACTCACTCTCGACGTCGACGTGGGCAGATGCGGGGCAGCCATCAGGCGTTGCCACCTAGGAGTGCCATGACAGCCCGTACGTGTCATGCAACGTCGCCGGTCAGCAGGTGCCTTGGACCACCTGACGGTTGGCGCGTGCGCCACCTCGCAACGGCGGAAGCGAGGTCCGCTGGGCCCTGGATGTAGGTCAGTGGCCGTCGCCTTGTCCGAACCACGAATGGCGGAGTGACCCCGTCCTGCGGCGGTGCCGCCAGAGCAGGTGCCGATCGGGCTGCTGCTCGGCGATGGGGAATCCAGCGGCTGGACCATTAGTTACCTACCTGTCGCCCGTCGTGCTCGGGTTGGGTTGCTGCCTTCCGGTCAGGCAGGATCGCCATGTACGCCGCCGCCATCAACCGGTCGTCCCCGACCACCGGTCCCCCAGAGGATGTCCGTCGCTTCGCCGCTGGCTGGGTGCTCGCCCGCGAGTTGGGCCGCAGCTACCAGCGCGGCCGCGACGCTCGCCATCTATGGCACGCCTACCAGGGGCGCCTTATCCCCAATGCCGCTCAGGAATCGGCGTGCACGCTACCCAAGCGACGACCGGGTCTTCGTCCCATCAAGGCCCAGGGACGGCACCAAGATCAGGCTGGAGACCGTGGTCGGCGGGCTGGCCGCACCCTTGACTCGGGTCCCTGCAGCCGAGCCTGCTTCCCATGCCTGTGACGCGTGATCTGCCTGCCCTGGCGCTGCTCGCTCCCGACGACGGGACGCTGGCGGGCGCCTTCATGGCGGCCGACCGCCTCGTCGTCTCGACCGGCCTGCTGGTGTTGCTTGGCGGAGCGGGCTACCTTGCCGTTGCGGGGCTGCCGACGCCAGCCTGGCGGCTGACCCGCCGGCTGGAGCGGCGAGCCTGGTGGCTGCTTCGGGTAGCCTGGTGGGCGACCTTGGTGGGCACGCTCGCCGGCCTGCTCCTGTACGGGCCGTTCACCGCGGGCCTCCCGCTCAGCCGCATGCTGGACGCCACGCTGCTCCACCAGACCCTCCGGACGCGCTTTGGCGCGGCCTGGGCGGCGCGTGTCCTGTTGCTGCTCCTCCTTGCCCTCCTGCGAGTCTGGTCCGAGCGGCAGGCGGCGGGGATGCGCACCAGCGCCTGGGTGGCGGTCGGTGGGTTGGCGGCTGCCCTAGTCGTCACGCCGGCGCTGAGCGGGCATGCCGCTGCCGGGCCCGACGCCGCCGTTGGGGCGGTCATCGGCGTCGTGCACTTCTCGGCGGCTGCGGTCTGGTTGGGTGGCCTTGTCCTGCTGGGAACCTGCGTGCTGGCGCATGCGGATGCGGGGCTGCCGCAGGCGGTGCCCCGCTTTTCCACAGTCGCCTTCACGGCCATGGTCGTCATCGTCGTCACCGGGATCCTGCAGGGCTGGCGGCAGGTCGGGAGCCTGCAGGCATTGGGGCAGACCGGCTATGGCCGCCTGCTGGTGGCCAAGGTGGCGGTGTTCCTGGTTCTCATTGTGGTCGCCGGCCGCAGCCGAGTGCTAGTCCGGCGCAAGCTGATGGCAAGGGCCTCGGTCGGCGCTGCAGCTCCCGATCGAGATCGAGGGGATGCTGCGCGGCCTCGCCTGGGCGACGTCGACGGTGGATCCCTGTGGCTGCTGCGCCGGTTGGTCCTGACCGAGGTGATCATCGCCATCGTGGTGCTTGCCGTCACCGCGCTGCTCGGCATCGCGACGCCGCCCAGGCCGGCTTGAGCTTCCCGCTCGGCACTAGGACCCGCGTTGCTGCCCTGATCAGCAGGCCCCTACAGGGAGCCCCTCCGGACGCCAGGCTGCCGGTGGGCGCGGAAGCCATGATTGGTCAGGCTGTGACGGCGTGATCCTCGTGAATGAGGCCGCCGAGGATATCGCGGCGGCTGGCCCCTCCGGTGTCGGCATCGACCCCGACCTTGGCCCCGCGCCTGGGGAACGGCCGACGCCAGCCGCGATGCGACCGCGGCTGATGCAGGAGCGGACATCGACACCGAGCAACCGCAGCAGCTGGCGCCGACCACCCACCAGCGTCCAGTCCAGAGATTCCACCCGTACGGCCGGCACCCGCCGCACGGCCACGACCTTGATTCGGCGCCCGGGAGCCGACCACTCCGTGCGGTCGAGGCCGCCCCGATGCTCGACAGCTCCCGGCATGCCAATGCGGGGAATCGGGCGGCCGATCCGCTAGTTGACTGTCTGAACGCTGTCGTGTGTTCTGCCCTGGTTTGAGCTGCTGCCTCTCTGTTCTCCAGGAGGTCACCATGCCCGCCGCCACCACCGAACGGGCCGTCGTCGGCCGCCCCAGCCTGCGGCAACCCGACACGTCCGCCCCTGGCACCTAGGTCCCCGTGGACATCCTTTGTGCACGGCGAGCAGCCCGAGCCGACTCGGCCACCAAGACTGACACCCGACCTGGCACCGACCCCAGCAGGCTCACCACTCGGTCAGATCGCTCCAACAAGGAGGTCACCATGCGACGTCGCGTCCTGTTCCTCGCTGCCACCCTCGGGATGGTCGCCCTGCTCGCCATGGGCGCTCCCGCCTACGGCCAGGGCCGCCCGTTGGCGACCACGCTCACCGGGGCCGCCGAGGTGCCGGGACCGGGCGATCCCGACGCCTCCGGGACGGCGTTCATCACCCTCAACCAGGGCCAAGGTGAGGTCTGCTTCGACCTCAGCTGGGCTGGGATCGACGGCACCGTGACCGCGGCGCACATCCATGTTGGATCCGCCACGGTTGCCGGGGACGTCGTGGTCCCGCTGTTCACCGGTGCTGCCTTGTCGGGCACCGACACCGCCAGTGGCTGCGTCTCGGGGGTGAGCGAGGAACTGATCAAGGCCATCCGGCAGAATCCGGAGAACTACTACGTGAACATCCACAGCGACGTGTTCCCGGCAGGGGCGATTCGCGGGCAGCTCGGCAACTAGGCCGCCCTACCGGCAAGACCAGACCCGAGGGCCTTCCGCACCCACGGCGGGTGCGGCCCTCGAAGCCCTGGCGACTTGGTCATCCGATTGGCCGCTCACCTGGGCGGTAACACCCTGACAGTAGGACATGCAGGACGTTCGCCATGGTTAGGCGTCGAGCGTCTCGGCCCTGCTCGGCGATGGGGAATCCAGGGGCTGGACCATTAGTTACCTACCTGTCGCCCGTCGTGCTCGTGGTAGTAGCGAGGAGACACCTCGCACATCCCGAGGAGGCCCTCATGCGTAGGTTGCTGCTCTTGCTTCTTGCCTCCCGCTCCTGGTGCTCGGAGCGCCGTCCGCATCCGCCCAGGCGGCGACGTGCACGATCGACCCCCAGGTCGGCCCGGTGACCGGCCAGGTCGGACCGAGTTCATGTTCTTCATCACCGTGACCGGCTGTGCGTCGTCGAACAAGCTACCGTCGTTCAAGGTCGTCGACGGCCGCCTTCCCCCGGGGACGAAGCTGTTCGACTTCGCCGGGAGCTCTGGGCTGGTCAACGGCGTCCCCACGACCATGGCGCCACCACAAGCAGGCCCTGGACCCTGGCGGATCGGCTAGTAGAAATCCTGCATGGCCGCTTCATCACCACCGGCCCAAACGAGCACGTCGCTAGCACAGCGTCTGGCTGAGCCATCTCCTAAAGATGAACGTCCACTTCCGATTGTCGACGCCTGCTCGTAGAGGCTGTCCCAGCAGGGGCGTGACCCGCAACGGCCCGGGGGAGGTTTTCTCCCACTCCTCCTCTTGGAGCCCGGGTTACTAGCCGCGCACCCGCAGGGTGGTCGCGATACCGGTTTCGCCGTCAGCGAGCACGTAGCGACCTGCGGCGAGGCGGATGTCGAGCAGCGCAGAAGCGCCCGCGGGCACGTCTTGCACGCCGCCGTAGAACGTCACGGGTGCCGGGCCGACCTGGCCTCCTTGGAGCCACTGGTCAATCTCTTCGAATGATGCATGGTGCCGAGGCTGGAGGATCGCGTACTCGTGTGGCTGCTGATCGTGGTTAACCAGACGTAGTAGGTGGTGACCTGGGCGCAGAACCGGTACGACGAAGCCAGTATCGGTCGCCACGATCGTCGCGTCGGCCTGCGGACGGCGCTCACGCGTCTCGGGTGCGACTACCCGAAAGGAGGTGAGCTCGCCGGCGAGCGCATGGGGAAGACCGTCTGGCGTCGTGAGCAGACAGAAGTAGACGTAGGTTCCGGTCGCCTGGAAATCGGCGACGATCCCGACCCGGTGGCCCGGCGAGAGCGGCGAGAACCCGCCGAACGGCACATCGTGGATCCACGGCGGCGCCTGCGGCGGGGGGTTGCGCAGCAGCCGCCGGAAATCTGCCAGGGTCTTACCGCCGGTCAAGCGCACCATGGATCCGATGTGCACCTCGTGGCCACGGTTGACGAGCTCAAAGGTGACCGTGCCGGCGCGGACGGTCGCCGGAGCGCGAACGCTGGTGTCGGTCGTCACCAACAGCACGCGCCTCCCAGCGCCACGCCCCACAACCGAGTCAGTCCGGCCTTGGTCACGGACTGCAGTGGCAGTGACCGGCGTTACAGGCATCACCGCTACAGCCAAGCCGGCGAGCAGGATCAGGGCACGTGCTGGGAGCCGAACCATGACGCCTCCAAATCCAAGGGCCAGTCTGCCAACAAAGTTCACGCTTCTCTGGAACGGTTCACATGCCACCCGGGTCTGCGGTACCACCTCACGCCAGCCGCTAGCGATTCATCGACAAGCAAGGATCACCACCAGGCGTCGACGACCGGGAGAGCTGTCAACCCAACCCCAAGACCCTTGTGGGAGACCGATCATCGTTCACCTCGCTGGAGTAAGGGTCAGGGTGACGAGCAGGCCGAGCAGGCTCACACCGACCGTCGATGTCTGATCGGCGATCACCTGGTCTTTGCGTGGACGTTTCGGCCGGCGCGGAGGTGCTTCTCCTCAGCGGTTGGCGAACTCTTCGGCCATGGGCGTCTCCTCGGTCACCTGTGGTGTCCGTGGGCTTGTCATCAGCCCGACGCTTGTGGCCAACATCCACACGGCGAACATCAGGAAGCCAACTGGGGAGGCGAGATCGAACAGCAGCGACGTCAGCGCGGTCACCAGGCTGATCCAGGCAAGCCAAGCAGGGAGGATCCTCGTCCGGCGGACGAGCAGGAAGGTCGCGCCGGCGAGCACGGCGATCCCGATGAACCCGTAGACCACGAACCAGTGAGCGACGTCCTGCAAGGCGATGTACAGGGATGGATCCGTTCGGCTCTGGAGGCGCGTGGCCAAGCCGACATCGACCGGGGCGGCGGTCCAGGTCATCGCCAGCCAGAGGATCCCACCGGTGAACGCGGCCGTCGATAGCCTGCTTGTCCTGCCTTCGGCGGTGCGGAGGATGGTGCGTAGGCCGCTCAGGAACAAGATCCAGAACAGTCCCGCGACGCCCCACAGCACCGCGGAGGCGAAGATCTTGCCCGTGTTGTCGCTGAGGTAGCTGTGGACTTGGTCGGCCGACGGGTACTCGGGGGCGAGCGGGCGGGTGAGCACGAGCAGGATCGTGAGGTACAGGACGGTGAAGACAAGGCCGCTGACGCCGGCGAGCAAGTCCCGCCGTGCACGGTCGGACGCGATTGATCCCGCGGATGCTGCCATGAGGCAATCTCCTCTGCTGGTGAGCCGGAACGGTTGCCAGCCCGGGCTAAGCCTGCGCCCGCAGTTGTCCGCTGGTCATGGGAGCGTTGTCACGACCGGCGTGGTATCTAGGTACCGACTTGGTCCTAGGTCGGCTGCTCGCGTCCCAGCCCTGCCTCCCGGGCGCGGATGATGACCTGGGCCCGGTCGGCTACCTGTAGCTTGGCAAAGATGCTGGAGACGTGGTTGCGAACCGTGTTGGGGCTGAGGACCAGCCGCTTGGCGATCGCTGGGTTGCGATGTCCCTGGGCGATCAGCTCAAGGATCTCGCGTTCGCGCTCGGTCAGCTCGGGGAAGGCCGGTGGTTGGCCGGCGGGCCGGGCCGTGGAGAAGTAGGCGATCACCCGTTGGGCGACCGCCGGGCCGAAGATCGCCTCGCCGCTGGCAACGGCCAGGGCGGCCCGGGCGATCTCGTCCTTGTCGGCGCCCTTGAGGAGGTAGCCGCGGGCGCCGGCGCGCATGGCCGCGAACACCGACTCGTCGTCGTCGAACATGGTCAACACCAGGACCCCGGTGCCCGGGTTGACGCCCAGAATGGCCCGGGTCGCGTCGATGCCGTTCAGGCCCGGCATGTTGAGATCCATGACCACGATGTCCGGCTTCAGCTTCGCCGCGGCGGTGACCGCTTCGACGCCGGTGGCGGCCTCGCCCACGACTTCAAGGTCGGGGGTGGCCTCAAGCAGGGTACGGAGTCCATAGCGATACATCGGGTGGTCGTCGGCGACCAGGACCCGCATCGCCGGCACCTCAGGCCCTGGCAAGGGGGAGATGGGCTCGCACGCGGGTCCCGCCAGCCGGAAGGCGTTCGACGCTGCAGGCCCCGCCCAGCTCGGCGGCCCGCTCCCGCATGGATGCCAGGCCGACGCCGGCGCGATGCTCGGGAGAGAGGCCCAGGCCGTCGTCGACGATCTCAAGCTCCAGCGCACCATTGACCGCCAAGTGGACCGTGCAGTTGTGGGCGTGGGCGTGACGGGTGACGTTGGTGAGCGCCTCAAGCGTAATCCGGTAGGCCGCGACCTCGACCGCGGCCGGGAGTGTCGGTCGCTCATTTGACACTTCCATCGATACCACCAGCCCGTCGGCAGCGCCAGTGAGCTGCGCGGCCTGTTCGCGCAGAGCCGGGACCAAGCCAAGCTCATCGAGCGCGGGAGGCCGCAGTTCATACGCCAGCCGCCGGATCTCGGCGATGCAGCGCCGCGTCTCCTCCGTGAGCCGGCCGAGCAGGGCGTCCTGCATTTCGGGATCGCGGTGGTGCTCGTCACGGGCGAGCTGGAGCCCAAGCGCGATGCCGGCCAGGGTCGGCCCCAGACCGTCGTGCAGGTCGCGGCGCAGGCGTCGGCGTTCCTCCTCCCGGGCGCTGACCAGCCGCTCCCGGGAGCGCTGCAGGTCGGCCGTGAGCCGTACCGCGTGGGCGGCCACACCCGCCTGGCGGGCCAGGTCCCCCAGCAGGCGGCGGTCGGCCGCGTTGAAGCCCTCACCCCGCGCCCGCGCCCCGATGAGCAGCCGCGCCACAGTCTCGCCGCGGTAGGTGAGGGGAAGCTCCAGCACATTGTCCGATGGTTGGCCGTGCGCCGCCACCGGCTCGAAGCCCTCGTCGCGGCGCAGCTCCATCGCCACATATGGCACTCGAAGCGCCTGGGCAACGGTGTCGACGACGGTTGGCAGTACCGCGTCGGGGGCGAGTGACGTCTCCAGCCGCTGGCCAAGACGGGTGATCGCCGCGTACGGCTCGGCGCGGTCGCCGTACAGAAGACGGTTGACCGCACGCTGCAGCCGGTCCCGCAGCGGCTGGAACAGCACCGCGACCAGGCCGGTGGCAACCAGCGAGGCGCCCAGCCCGCCGCGCTGCTGAAACACCACACCGAGCACCCCAACCACGGCAACGTAGGTTGCGATGACACAGGCGGTCAGGCCGCCGTACACGGCAGTCCGGTTGACGACGAGGTCCAGGTCGTACAGGTGATGCCTGAGGATCGCGATCCCAGCGGCCACGGGAATGCCGACGCCGAGCCCGACCAACGCGAGGATCCCGGCCACGTCCGCCGCCAACGGATGGCCGGTCTGGACCAGAACGACGCCACCAATCCCAACCACAGCAGTCACGGCAACCACATAGGCAAGCCAGGCGAGCTGCTGGCGCTCGTCACCGGCCGCTCGCCGAAAGCGCAGGATCGGCGCCGCCGCCGACGCCAGCAGGGCGGCCATGTCGACGAAGAACACGAGCACCGGGATCGCCGTAGCCGCCCGTAGCCCCTCGATCCCCAGGGGATTGGAAACGGTTTCGACGCCGCTCAGGTCAATGGGGTGCGGGTCCACCATCACGGCGAGGGTGAGCAGCCCGGTACAGACGGCGAGCACCCATGCCACAGGTCGCCAGCGAGGCGAGGGCAACCGGCCGTCGGGGAACAACAAAAGGAGAAAACCGATGATCCCAAAGCGGACAGCCCCCAGAGAGTTGCTCACCCAGGCCATCACCACCCCGGCGGGCAGCGAGCCGGGGGCCGTGATCAACGCGCGCACTGCATACTGCGACGCGACCTCATCAACTGCCACGCACAGGGCCAGGGCAAGGAACCACCAGCCGATCCCCATGCCCCGCCGCCGAGAAGCCACGACAGCCCCGACTGTCGCGAATCCCGGCACAAGCATAAGCTCAGGCTTGACCCGCTCCGGCCCATGGAGCACGGCATGGTTGAGGAGCAGCAAGGCCACACTCGCCAGCGCCAGCGCCATCGCCGAGCTCCACAACAGCAACGCCAGCGTCCGGGAAGCTCGCGAACTATTAGCAGTTTCCATGCCAGTAGTGTGACCCTTGGCCACCGCGAGCGTAAGCCTATTGGCCGGGGAGGTCACCACCGTCTCCCAGGACGCCAAGTGAACGCATGACTTCGCCATCTACGGCTGGCGGTGACCTGGGAAACGGCGATCCGCTTCCCCGCCGTTTGCTGACACGGAAGAGGTCGTCTCACCGAACGTGGCGGTCGAGCATGCACAGTGATGGGGGGAGGGACCGTCGTTGACGAGGCCCTTGTCAGAACGCCTAACTTTGCGCCTGACGGTCTGCGGCGACCTGCGCAAACGCCGGTCCGCACAGCGGTGGGGCGGTCCTTACTCGTACGGAGGTGTTCTCCTTAGCTGACCTTCGGCTGACGGCCTCTCCGTCCCGCGTGAACCCCACGGCCGGCTATGTTGCGCGCCCACCGCTCCATGAGGACCTAGGAGGTTCCCGCAGGGCTCCGAACAGCAGCAAGAGGTCTGCTACAGCGACTGGGGGCCGGATGTTGGCTCCTCGTGGCCGCCGGGCCATCTCGGTACGAAGCGGATTGATCTGGTCAACCTCTTCCCTTAGGGTCAAACGGCTGCAATGCCAGCAGCAGGGCAGCGGGCACGGCCCGCTTCGGGAAGGAGCAGCTGATGGCGCGCAGGCGACTACGACGGGGGGCGTCAGGACTCGCGCTGGTGGTGGTGGTGCTGGCGCTGGTGACAGCGCCGAGCGGCTGGACGCAGCCCAGCGCCAGCACGGCGTCGGCGCATCGAGTGCCACCGCCGGAGTCGACGTTTGTGCCGCCGACCGACTGCACCGCCCACGTCGGCTACAACCTCAACCAGGACCTGCCCGGCTACGTGGTCCCAGACGAGCAACTGGGTCGGGTCTGCGTGCCGTTCACCCAGGTCCCGCTGGCACCGGCCAACTACCCGGGTGACTACCGGGTGGACAACTTCACCGACGCGGCCATCCGGGCCCAGCTGGCGGCCTGCCAGACCGACCCGTCATGTGACTATGCCGGCATCATCCAGGCCGCCAAGGACTACCAGCCGCCCCAGTTCCGGGTGACCGGAACCATCGTGGCCTTCGGCAAGATCGACCCGCACGCCAGCAACC
>Ga0307415_100000379_pt1 | contig 18856 bp, 16 predicted proteins | sample DK1Cmetagenome_FD_204524 | JGI IMG/M metagenome (GOLD analysis project Ga0307415, IMG submission 204524) | Maize rhizosphere microbial communities from greenhouse at UC Davis, California, United States - DK15-C-2 | ecosystem: Host-associated > Plants > Roots > Rhizosphere > Soil | place: USA...
GCACGGGCCGCGTCTCCTTGACGCAGCCCGCCGCGAGCATCGCGCCCGCGAACATCACGCCCAGTGCTGACAGCCCGCTCAGGCGCATGCCGGGTTCCTCAGGATCCCTTCTTGTAGCGACGGTATTCCTCCCAGAGCGCCGCGCGCAATTCCGGGTCCGTCTCCTTCATGGCCGCCTCGCGGATCTGCCGCGCGACGATGTCGTCGTCCTTGCCGTCCGGGATGTCGGCCGGGATCGTGCTGGGGCCCTTGCCGCCGGGCGCGCCGCCACCGACGCCGCCCTGCTTGCTGGATGCCGCGCCTGTCTCCGCAGTGCCGGTGCCGGACTCGCCGGCCGTTCCGCCTTCGCCGCTGGCGCCGCCCGCGCCCGTTGACTCGAGGCTACCCTCGCGCGGTCCTTCGCCGCCCTCGCCGCCCTCGCCGCCATCACCGGAAGCGCCTTCTTCGCCGTCGCCGGCCTCGTCCGCGCCGGGCCCGCTGCCGTCCTCGCCCGCGCCTGCGGCTTCGGCTCGCTCCTTGGCGATGTCGGCCTGTGCCGTCCGCACCGTCGCATCGAAAGTACCGAAAGTCTCGTCGAGTCGCCGGCCGATTTGCTCGCTGCGGTTGCCGCCGCCTGCCCCCGCGCCCGCGGTTCCTGCGGGGCCCTGGCCGGCCGCCCCAGCTTCACCGCCCGGAACGCCGGCCTGGGTCGTGGTTCCGCCGCCGGCAGGTCCGCCCACGCTGCCCGTCGGTCCGGTGCCGCCCGCCGACTGTCCAGTCCCGCCCGTTGCGTCGCCCGAACCCGGAAGCCCGGGCAGTCCCGGCGCTCCTGGCGCACCCGGCGTGCCGGGCGTGCCGGGCGTTCCGCCGGCATTGCCTGGGGTACCGCCCGGCAGACCACCCGGTACGCTGCCGGGCACGCCGCCCGGCAAACCGCCGGGCGGGCTGCCTGCCGTCACGCAGCCCTCAACGTTGAGATCGTCGTCATCGTCGGATGTCGACGGATCGTCCGTGCCGATGCACGGCCGGCCGTCCGCGCCGGTGCCGCCGCTCGCGCCGCCCGGTTCGCCGGACTCGGGGCCCTGCCCGGGTTGGCCACCGTCAGCCGTGCTCGACCCGCCCGAAGCGCCGCCGTCATCGCCCGGCATCGGGATGGGCGCAGCCTCGCCGCCTTGATCGCCCTGCGTTGGAAACTCCGAATCCGACCCGCCGCCGCCGGAGGAACCGCCGCCGGCGGAGCCTCCACCCGACGAGCCGCCACCGGAGGAATCCCCTCCCGACGAGCCGCCGCCAGAAGATCCGCCTCCACCGGACGATCCGCCACCGCCGTCTGAGCCGCCACCGGAAGATCCGCCACCGCCGCTTTGCCCGCCTGACGAACCCCCCGACGAACCGGAGCCGCCCGAGCTCGGGCGCTGCGAGGATTGCTGGGTCATGCAGCCGATGAGGAGGCCGAGCGCCGCCGCCACGGCGATCGCACGCAGGATGCGGATGGATTTCATCTCAATCCTCCCGGCCACGGGCCTTGATCAAACTTGGAGACGCGCCCCCCGGATTGGTTCACCGGCCGGGGCACCGTGAAGGGCTCAGGTTCCCGCGGGGGCCGCCGCGTCCTCACCCTTCAAGAACGCACCGAGCTGGCCGGCGAGCCGGTCGCAGGCCGTGCCCTGGACGCGCGCGATGAAAGGCAGGGGCACCAGCACGCCGACAAGGGCCGATGTGCCCGTCACGTTCGTCGAGACCGAACCGGCGGTCTTTGCCGTGTTGAGGTCCCAGACGATCGCCTGGTAATCCGATTCCTTTTCCCACCAGCCGAATCCGATGCAGCCGCCGCCGGCGGGACCGAGCGTGCAGGTGATGCTGCCGCCACTATCGGTCTGGCGCGTGGCGCCGTCGATCCAGACGATGTAGCGCACGCCGCTCTCGGCGATGCGGTCCGCGACGACGTCCTTCGCGAGGAGCTTGGTGACGCCCTCCGGGCGCTGCGGCGCGGTCGAGGGCTCGAGCCAGGGAAACATGGAATCCACGAACTCGTCGTTGGGACGCACCTGAATGCCGCTCTGGCGCGCCATCTTGTCGCCGACGCAGTCCATGAAGTCGTCTTCGGCGGTGATGCCTTCGACGTGCGGCTTTGCAAGCAGGACGACGGCCTCGTGCGAGGCGATCGCCGTCGTGAACTGGCGGTCTTCCTCGAGCTGCGCCGTCATGCAGCCGCCAAGCAGGAGCAGCGTCGCGGTACCCGCGCCGCCGCGGCTGGACGTCCAGAATGTCCGGCCCCTCATGCGAAGCCTCCTGGGCTCTCGCTCCCCGCTTCGATCGAGTATACGCCGCGCTCACCACAGTTCCATCTGATCCGGCGAGCGGATTGGCGGGCGAAAAAGCGCGGTCGTAAGGGGCGCCGCGCGGCCGCTGCCGAGGTTGTTTTTCCTGCAGCTCGCCTCGAAGCGGCTCTTGAGCAGCGCGGCCCAGGTGCCCTGCCCGCGCATGCGGTGGCCGAAGCGCGAGTCGTTGTCACGGCCGCCGCGCAGCTCGCGAATGCGATTGCGAACCTTGCTGACCCGCTCCGGGTAATGCAGCTCGAGCCACTCATAGAAGAGATCCTTCACTTCCCCCGGCAGCCGCAAGAGGACATAACCTGCCGTCGACGCGCCCTGGGCCGCCGCCGCCTCGAGGACTGCCTCGAGCTCGTGGTCGTTGATGGCCGGAACCACCGGCGCGTACATCACCCCGGTCGGAATGCCCGCCGCGACCAGCTTGCCGATCGCCGCGAGCCGCGCCCCCGGCGAGGCTGCGCGCGGTTCCATCCGCCGCTTCAGCTCGTCGTCGAGCGTGGTGACACTGACAAAGACTTTCACGAGTTGTTCCGCGGCGAGGCGCGAGAGGACGTCGATGTCGCGGACGACAAGCGCGTGCTTCGTGATGACTGTCACCGGATGGTGAGCCTCGGCCAGCACTTCCAGAATGGAGCGTGTCACGCCGAGTCGCCGCTCGATGGGCTGGTAAGGATCGGTGTTCGCCCCGAGGTTGATCGGACTGCATTTGTAGGACTTGCGATTGAGCTCCTCCCGCAAGTGAGGCGCTGCATCTTTCTTGTAAAAAAGTCGCGTCTCGAAATCCAAGCCCGCGGAAAGATTCAAATATTGGTGACTGGGACGGGCGTAGCAATAAATGCAACCTGACTCGCATCCACGGTACGGGTTGACCGACAACTCGAACGGAATGTCCGGCGAGTTGTTGCGGGTAATGACGCTGTGCGCGGGCTCGGGCTGGACCGTCGTCGCGAGGGGCGGCAACTCCTCGTCGGCGATGCCCCAGCCATCGTCCACGCGCTCGACAGTGAGTGCCTCGAAGCGTCCCGTGCGGTTCGATGCGGCGCCGCGCGTTTTCTCCGGTCTCAGGTGCATACTGTATGGATATACAGCCGCGCTCCCGACGGGTCAAGAGGATCCGGTTTCCGGCTCCGGGAAGCGGTCGATGCGTCGCAGGCCCGGAAACCAGCGCATCCAGAGCCCGGCGATCGCAACGCTGGCGAGTCCGCCGACGACGACGGCGGGCTTCAGTCCCCACCACGCCGCGGTGACGCCCGACTCGAACTCGCCGAGCTCGTTCGAGGCGCCGATGAAAACGGCATTCACCGCGCTCACGCGGCCGCGGATGCCGTCCGGCGTCTCGAGCTGCACCAGCATGTGGCGGATGTAGACGCTCACCATGTCGGACGCGCCGATGACGATCAGCGCGGCGAGCGACACGAAGAATTCATGCGAGAGGCCGAATACGACGGTCGCGATGCCGAACGCCGCGACGCCCGCGAACATCTTCGTGCCGACGTGGCGCGTGATCGGGCGCCAGGCAAGCGTCATCGCGACGACTGCCGCGCCGATGCCGGGCGCGGCGCGCAGCCAGCCGAAGCCGTCCGGGCCGACGTGCAGGATGTCGCTCGCGTAGGCGGGCAGGAGCGCGACCGCGCCGCCGAAGAGCACGGCGAAGAGATCGAGCGAGACCGCGCCGAGGATCACCTTCTTGTGCCACACGAAACGCAGGCCCTCGAGCAGCGTGTGCCAGCTGTCCGGCTTCTCGGGGCGCGCGGGCTTTTCGGTCTTCACGCCGACGACGAGCAGGAACGCCGCGGCAAGCAGGCCCGCGACCGACGCATAGACGACGTCGGGACCCGCGAGGTAGACGAGGCCGCCGATCGCCGGGCCTGCGATGGTCGAGACCTGCCAGGTGCTCGAGTTCACGGCGACCGCGCGCGAGAACAGAGAGTTCGGCACGAGGTTCGGCATGATCGCCTGCCCCGCCGGCATCGAGAAGGCGCGCGCGACGCCGAAGACGACCATCACCGCGAACACCGGCCAGGCGACCGCGAGCCCCGACAGCGTGAACGCGAGCAGCGCGAGCGCGCAGAAGAACTCGAGCGCGATGCAGAGCGCGAGGATCATCGCGCGGTTGTGCCGGTCCGCGATGTGGCCCGCCGGCAGCACGAGCAGCACGAAGGGCAGGAACTGCGAGAGGCCGATGAGGCCGAGGTCGAGCGGCTTGCCCGTGATCGCGTAGATCTGCCAGCCGACCGCCACCGTCTGCATCTGCACGGCGACCGACGCGAGCAGCCGCGCGGAGAGAAACCGCACGAAGCTCGGGTATTCCAGGAGGCGGCTGAGCGGTGCGCCGGTGCTTTCGAGGAACGGCATGCGGCGTCAGCGCCGGACCAGCAGGCGCAGCATGCAGCGGAGCGGCTCGGCCGCGCCCCACAGCAGCTGGTCGCCCACGGTGAAGGCGGTGACGTAATCCTCGCCCATGGCGAGATGGCGGATGCGCCCGACCGCGATGTCCAGCGTGCCCGTCACGGCCGCCGGCGTCAGGCGCGCGAGCGAGGCTTCGCGCTCGTTCGGCACGATGCGTACCCAGGCGTGCGCACCCGCGATAACGCGCTCGACCTCGGCGATCGGCATCCGCCGCTTCAGCTTGATGGTCACGGCCTGGCTGTGGCAGCGCATCGCCCCGATGCGCACGCAGATGCCGTCGATCGGCACCGGCGCGGCAGCAAGGCCGAGGATCTTGTTGCCCTCCGCACCCGCCTTGAATTCCTCGCGGCTGTAACCGTTGCCGAGGTCGCGGTCGATCCAGGGCAGGAGGCTGCCCGCGAGCGGCCTGCCGAGCCGCTCGACCGGCATCCCGTCGGCGAAGGCGGCGCTCGCGCACCGGTCGATGTCGAGGATTGCGCTCGCGGGATCAGCGAGCAGCATTCCCGCCGACTGGTGCAGGTGACCCATCTGCAGCAGCAGCTCGCGCATCTCGCGCGCGCCCGCGCCGGAGGCCGCCTGGTAAGTCATCGTCGTCATCCACTCGACGAGTCCCGCGCGGAAAAGGCTGCCGAAGGCCATCAGCATCAGGCTCACGGTGCAATTGCCGCCGATCCAGTCGCGACGGCCGGCCGCGAGCGCCGCGTCGATCACGGGCCGGTTCACCGGGTCGAGGATGATCACAGCCTCGTCCTTCAGGCGCAGCTGCGAGGCCGCATCGATCCAGTGGCCGCGCCAGCCTCGCGCGCGCAGCTGCGGGTGCACGGCTTCCGTGTAATCGCCGCCCTGGCAGGAGATGAGGATGTCGCAGCGCGCGAGCGCGTCGAGATCGTTCGCGTCGGCGACCTTCGCCGCGCCGCGACCCACCGCCGGCGCCGCGCTGCCCGCCTGCGTCGTCGAGAAAAATTCCGGATCGATCAGCGCGAAGTCGCCCTCGTCGCGCATGCGATCGACGAGCACGGATCCCACCATGCCGCGCCAGCCGATCAGTCCCGTCCGGGGCAGGGCCGTCATTCGCTCGCCTGTTGCACTGCAAAGCGCGCACTATAGCCTGCCGCACCGGGGAGCCCACAATGAGCCGAGAACAACCGCAGCTTTCCGTGCCGCCGGAAGCCGAATGGGGACCGACATTCGACGTCGGGCGCGCGACCGACGCATACATTGCGACGATTCCCGCGGCCGACCGCGAGAAGTCCGACGACTATTACGAAGGCGGCTACTGGATCGAGGCCTGGGGCACGCTGATCACCGTCGGGCTTTGCGTCCTCCTCCTCCGGCTCCGGTTCGCCGCGCGACTGCGCGATTTCGTCGCGGCGCGCGGTCGCGGTCCGTGGCTGCAGTCGCTCATCGTGGCGGCGGGGTTTTTCCTCGCGCTCTCGATCCTGTCGCTGCCCTGGGCCCTTTACACCGACTTTTACCGGGAGCACGACTACGGCATGTCGAACCACACGCTGGGCGGCTTCATCGGCGAGTGGACCCTGATGACCGTCATCAGCGTCGCCGTCCTGGGACTCGCCGTGTCCGGCATCTATCGGCTGGTCAGCCGCGTGCGCGAACGCTGGGCGCTCTGGGCAACCGCGATCACCGCGGTGTTCATCCTGTTCATCTTCACCGTCCAGCCGGTCGTCCTCGATCCGCTCTTCAACGACTACAAGCCGCTGCCCGCCGGCGAAGTGCGCGACTCCATCCTCGCGCTCGCCCAGGAGGCCAAGGTGCCGGTCGACGACGTGTACTGGTTCGACGCCTCGAAGCAGACCAAGCGCATCAGCGCGAATGTCTCCGGCCTTGGCGGCACCGCGCGCATCGCGCTGGACGACAACCTGCTGAACGGCACGTCGCTGCCCGAGATCCGCGCCGTGATGGGACACGAGATGGGCCACTACCGGCTCAACCACGGGATCAAGCTCGGCATCGGCTTCACGCTCGTGCTGGGCATCGGCTACTTCGCGATCAGCCGTGCCTTCGGCAGGCTCCAGCGCCGGCACGGCGACCGTTTCGCCATCCGCGACATCGCCGATCCGGCGGGGCTTCCGCTCGCATTCGCGATCTTCGCGGTCGTCATGTACCTGCTGACACCGTTCACGAACACCATGGTCCGGGTCGCCGAGGTCCAGGCCGACGCGTTCGGCCTCGATGCCGCCCAGGAGCCGCACGGCTTCGCCTCCGTCGCCATGCGGCTCAGCACCTACCGCAAGCTCGAGCCCGGGGCGCTCGAGGAAGCGATCTTCTACGACCACCCGAGCGGGTGGGCGCGGGTGGAGCGCGCGATGCGCTGGCTCGCAGACAATCCCCCGCAGCGGTAGCGCGCACTGCGCCGGCGGGACCCCGAGGCGAGCGAGTGTCTGATCTTCCGAGCGAGCGGAGGCGGTCCCGCCGGCGAAGTCAGCGCGTGGCCGTTTCGCTATCGGCTCGGGGTGAGGCCGGTCGGAACGAGTGCGAGGAGTTCGTCGCCCGCGATGACGGACTTCGCCGCTGCGATGTCCGGCGCGAACAGCCGGTCGTGGTCGTAGAAGGCAACCTGCTTGCGGAGCAGCGCGTGCGCCTGCTCGAGCGTAGCGCTCGACTTGAGCGGCCGCCGGAAATCGATGCCCTGCCCCGCCGCCAGCAGCTCGATCGCGAGGACGCCGCGCGTGTTCTCCACCATCGGCGCCAGGCGGCGCGCGGCGAAGGTCGCCATGCTGACATGGTCCTCCTGGTTCGCGGATGTCGGCAGGCTGTCGACCGAGGCCGGGTGCGCGAGCGACTTGTTCTCGGAAGCGAGCGCGGCCGCCGTCACCTGCGCGATCATGAATCCCGAGTTGAGCCCGCCCTGCTTCACGAGAAAGGCCGGCAGCTGGCTCAGGCTGTCGTCGATCAGCATCGCGATGCGCCGCTCGGAGAGCGCGCCGATCTCGGCGATCGCGAGCGCGAGGTTGTCGGCGGCGAAGGCGACGGGCTCCGCGTGGAAGTTGCCGCCCGACAGCACGTCGCCCTCCTTGCCGAACACGAGAGGGTTATCCGAGACGCCGTTCGCCTCGAGCAGGAGCGTCCGCGCGACGTCGTGGATCTGCTGCAGGCAGGCGCCCGCGACCTGCGGCTGGCAGCGCAGCGAATACGGGTCCTGCACGCGGTCGCAGTCCTCGTGCGAATGTCCGATCTCGCTTTCGCCGAGCACCGCGCGGAAGGCCGCGGCGACCGCGATCTGCGACGGCTGGCCGCGCGCGTTGTGGATGCGCGCATCGAAGGGCACGCGGCTGCCGAGCGCGGCATCGACCGACATCGAGCCCGCGATGACCGAGCCCGCGAGGAGGTCCTCGGCGGCGAACAGCCCTTCGAGCGCGAGCGCGGTCGACACCTGCGTCCCGTTCAGGAGCGCGAGCCCTTCCTTCGGGCCCAGCTCGAGCGGCTCGATGCCGGCGGCCGCGATCGCGGCGCCGCAATCCTGCTCCCGGCCCTTAACGCGCACGCGGCCCTCGCCGATCAGCGCGAGCGACAGGTGCGCGAGCGGCGCGAGGTCGCCCGACGCGCCCACCGAACCCTGCGACGGCACGACAGGATGGATGCCGGCATTCACGAGCGCGAGCAGGCGCTCGACAACGACGGCGCGCACGCCGGAGAAGCCGCGGGCGAGGCTCGCCGCCTTGAGCACCAGGACCAGGCGCACGGTCGAGTCCGCGAGCGGGTCGCCGACCCCCGCCGCGTGCGAGCGCATGAGGTAAAGCTGCAGCGTCGCCAGCTCGCCGTCCGAGATGCGAGTCTTCGCGAGCCTGCCGAAGCCGGTGTTGATGCCGTAGAGCGACTCGCCGCCGGCGAGCCGCGCGCGCACGGCGGCAAGCGACGACTCGACCGGACCGCGCCATCCGTCGGTGAGCGCGACGGTGTCGCCGCCCCGTGCGATGCGGCGCAGGTCCGCGAGCGCGATCGCGCCGGGCTTCAGCGTAATCGTCGCCATCAGCGCACCGAGGGCAGGTCGAGTCCCTGCTCGCGCGCGCAGGCGATCGCCAGCTCATAGCCCGCGTCGGCGTGGCGCATGACGCCGGTGCCCGGGTCGTTGCGCAGCACGCGCGCGACGCGCGCGGCCGCGGCGACGGTCCCGTCGCAGACGATCACGACGCCCGCGTGCTGGGAGAAGCCCATGCCGACCCCGCCGCCGTGGTGGATCGACACCCAGGTGGCGCCGCCCGCGGTGTTGAGCAGCGCATTCAGGAAGGCCCAGTCGGAGACGGCGTCCGATCCGTCCTGCATCGCCTCCGTCTCGCGGTTCGGGCTCGCGACCGATCCGGAATCGAGGTGATCGCGGCCGATGACTACGGGCGCCGACAGCTCGCCCTTCGCCACCATCTCGTTGAACGCGAGGCCGAGGCGCGCGCGATCCTTGAGCCCGACCCAGCAGATGCGCGCCGGCAGGCCCTGGAACTTGATGCGCTCGCGCGCCATGTCGAGCCAGCGATGCAGGTGCGCATCGTCCGGCATCAGCTCCTTCACCTTCGCGTCAGTCCGATAGATGTCCTCCGGGTCGCCGGAGAGCGCGACCCAGCGGAACGGGCCGATGCCTTCGCAGAAGAGCGGGCGGATGTACGCCGGGACGAAGCCCGGAAAGTCGAAAGCGTTCGCGAGGCCTTCGTCCTTCGCGACCTGGCGGATGTTGTTGCCGTAATCGAAGGCGACCGAACCCAGGGCTTTCAGGTCCAGCATCGCCTGCACGTGGACCTTCATCGAGGCGCGCGCCTCGCGCTCGATGCGCGCCGGGTCCTTCTGCCGCGCCTCCGCGGCCTGCGCCAGCGTCCAGCCGCGCGGCAGGTAGCCGTTCCGCGGATCGTGGGCCGAGGTCTGGTCCGTCACCGCATCCGGCACGACCTTGCGCCGCGCCAGCTCCGGGAACACGTCGGCCGCGTTGCCAAGCAGTCCCACGGACAAGGCCTTCTTCGTGCGCCGCGATTCGTCGATCATCGCGAGCGCTTCGTCGAGCGAGGTCGCCTTGCGGTCGACGTAGCCCGTGCGCAGGCGGAAATCGATGCGTGATTCGTCGCACTCGACCGCGAGCATCGAGAAGCCCGCCATCGTCGCCGCGAGCGGCTGCGCGCCGCCCATGCCGCCGAGGCCACCGGTCAGGATCCAGCGACCGCGCGCCGCCGCATCAAAATGAGTGCGCGCCACGGCGCCGAAAGTTTCGTAAGTGCCCTGCACGATGCCCTGCGAGCCGATGTAGATCCAGGAGCCCGCCGTCATCTGGCCGTACATCATGAGGCCCTTGCGGTCGAGCTCGTGGAAGTGTTCCCAGGTCGCCCAGTGCGGCACGAGGTTCGAGTTCGCGATGAGCACGCGCGGCGCGTCCGGGTGCGTGCGGAAAACGCCGACGGGCTTCCCCGACTGCACGAGCAGCGACTCGTCGTCCTTCAGGCGCCGCAGCACGGAAAGAATGGTGTCGAAAGCCTCCCAGTTGCGCGCCGCCTTGCCGATTCCCCCGTAAACGACGAGCCGGTCCGGGTGCTCGGCAACCTCGGGATCGAGGTTGTTTTGAAGCATCCGGTACGGGGCCTCGGTGAGCCAGCTGCCGCAATTCAGGGACTTGCCCCGCGGGGCGCGCACGACCCGCGGGCCGGTGGACTTCAGGGCGGGTTCCGCGTTCATCGGCGCGCAGGATAGCGCGTCGCAGCAGCAGGCCCAAACGCGACCACGGTCACGGGCGCGACGGCCGCCTTTGGCATAATCGTCGAGGCAAGGGGGGTTCTTGGACACATTGGCCGGGCTAGACGACGCCCGACTGCGCGTCGACAGCGTCACGGGCGTCCCGCTCGAACTCTCGGTCGCCGGGCCAGGCGGCCGGAGCTTCGCGTTCATCATCGACTTCCACATCCGCGTGCTGGCCGCCCTCACCTGGTACTTCGGCGGCATGCTGCTCGTGCCACTCGTGTTCGACGGGTCGACCTATGGCCCGGCAATAATGCTGTGGGCGCTCCAGGTGCCGGCGGCGCTGATCTACCTCCTCTACCACCCGGTCCTCGAGATCGTGATGGCGGGCCGCACGCCCGGCAAGCGCATCGCCGGCGTCCGTATCGTGACGACCGACGGCTCGGTGCCGGGCGCCGGATCCATACTGCTCCGCAACGTATTCCGCTACGTCGACGGCCTGCCGGCCTTGTATGTCGTCGGCCTCGTCACGTCGGTCGTCAGCGCGCGCAACCAGCGCATCGGCGACATCGCGGCGCGCACGCTGCTCATCTATGACGAGGCCTCGAAAGGAGACGACGTCGGCGACGTCTCGAGCGCCGGCGCGGCGCGCGGAATTTCCACGGCGCAGGCGGAGCTGGTCCAGGATCTCGTCGACCGCTGGCCCACCCTCGACGTCGACGACCGGCTCGATCTTGCGCGGCGCCTGCTGGCCCGGCTGGATCCGGATCGGGGCGGCGCACAGGGCGCGATGCTCAACGACGACAACGCACTTCGCGCGCTGCAAGGCTATCTCGGCGGCCTGAGGTGAGCGACACTGCGACCGATGCGGGCCTGCGCAGCTGGCTTGGCCGGCGCGTGGACACCTGGAAGTCGATCGAAGCGCAGCTCGAGGCATTCTCGCGCGGCCGGAAGCAAAGCGTCGACGACGTGAACTCGCTGGTCGACGGCTATCGCACGCTCGCACGCGACCTGTCCATCGCGCGGCGCGTACTGCCCGGCAGCCGTGCTACGCGCTTCCTCGAAAGCTGCTACCGGCGCGCGCACGGACTCATCGCGCGCCCCGCCTATTCGTTGGTCGCGGACCTGCTGAGGCTCTTCGTCGTCGACGTGCCGGCGACCACGCGCCAGCTCGCGCCCTACCTCGCCGCCGTCGCCTCCCTCTTCGTCCTTTCCGGCGCCGCCGGGGCCTGGCTCGTCTCGACCTACCCGGAGCTCGTGACGCTGTTCGCCTCCGAGTCCATGATCGCGACGGTCGAATCCGGCAAGCTCTGGACGGATTCGCTCTTCAACGTGGTGCCGTCATCGATCGCGTCCGGCGGCATCATCGCCAACAACATCTCGGTGACGCTGTTCGCTTACTGCGTGGGCGTGATCTTCGGGCTCGGCACGTTCTACATCGTGGCGACGAATGGCCTAATGATCGGCGGCATCTTCGCCTTCACGCACCAGCACGAGCTGTCGTTCCGCCTTTTCGAGTTCGTCGTCGCCCATGGCCCGGTCGAGCTGACGACGATCTGCTTCGCCGGCGCGGCCGGCATGCTGCTGGGTGAATCCCTCATCCGGCCGCGCGGCGCGACCCGCGCCGAATCGTTTTCCGCCGCAGTATCGCGCACGTCACGCTACATCATCTTCTGCGCGGTCCTGCTGCTCGGCGCCGGCATCATCGAGGGATTCGTCTCGCTCGACCCGTCGTACCCGTTCGCGAGCCGCGCGGTCATCGGCGGCGCGAGCCTGTTCATCGCGGTCGCCGCCGCGACGGGCATTCTCTACCGGTCCCGGGCACAGGCCGCCGGCCGTCAGACGCGGCGGCGAGCTCGCATCCGGTCGTAGGTCGAGAAGACCGAGTCCTCGAACTGGGCGGGACTCGCGAGCACGACCGGCGCCCCGAGCTGGCGCAGCGCGGCGGCGGACGAGCGCAGCCTGGTGATCTGTTCCGAAGCCGCGAGCCCGAGGTACGGGTCGATCCACTTGCCTGCGACGCCGTCGCGCAGGTCGAACAGCTCCGGGTTCAGGAGTCCGCAGACGACGGGGAGGTGCTTCGGCGTCAGGAGCCGCACGGCCTGCGCGAGCTGGCCCTGGCTCCCCACGTCGTCGAGGTCCAGCATGAAGACGACGAGCGCGCGTTGGCGACTGAGCGTCAGGACGCGGGCCGCCGCAAGCAGCGGGTTGCTTTCGCGCGCGAGCGACGCTGCGCCGGCGAGCGCGGCTCGCAGCCGGCGCACGGCAGCCGTCCCGTGTGCCGGGCCGAGGCTTACGAGCGGTACGTCGGCGAACGTCACGAGCCCGATGCGGTCCTCGTTCTGCACGGCATGCTCCGAAAACCGGCAGGCGGCGTTCACATAGTGGCCAAGCCGCGTCAAGGCATCGAGCGCCACGGCGCTCGTGCGGCCGACGTCGAGCACCATCATGATCTCGAGGTGCTGCTCCGCAAAGCGGTCGCGCGCGATCCAGTACCCGCGGCGTGCGCTCGCCTTCCAGTCGATGGCTCGCAGCGGATCCCCGCGACGGTAAGCACGCAGCTCGTGCAGTTCGGTCCCGCTGCCCGCGACCGCACGTTGCGCGATGCCCGATGGCGCAAGCGACTTGCCGGGCCGCACTCTGCCCAGCAGATCGGGCTCGACGCGCACCTCGCCCTGCGGGCGGAGCTGCCGCGTCCACCAGGCGAGCCCCAGGGCGCCGCGCACGCGACCGCGCAGCATGGGCCACGCATGTCGGCCGAGCCCGACCGGCAGCGCCGCAATCCGCGACGCCGTGCCCCGTGGCCCCGAGCTCACCGTCACGGCCTGCGCGGGCGCTTCGAGCCCGGCGGGCAGGCCGGTCATGACCCGTAGCGTCGCAGGACGTGTCGAGAACCACTCGACCGAGAGCTCGTGCGGGCGCCCGAGGCGCGCGCGCGCGCCGTCCGTCATCCGCGCTTCGACGCGCACGCGCCGCTGGAGCGCACCCTCGACGGCAAGAGCCAGCAACAGCAGCGCCGCGGGCGCGAGCCACAGCCGCGACAGCGCCGGGTCCGGGCTCCAGAGGCCGACTATGGCCAGCAGGACGATGAGCGCGGCGAGCACGAGGGTGCGTCGAGTCAGGCTCATGGCGGCCGTCAGCGCGGCACTTCCACCTGGCCGAGCACGCGCTCGACGAGGCTGTCCGCCGTCAGATTGTCGAGCGCGGCGTCCGGCGAGAGCACGAGGCGGTGGGCCATGACAGCGGGAGCGATGGCCTTGACGTCGTCCGGCGTGACGAACTCGCCGCCACGAGCCGCCGCCTCGATGCGCGCGGCCCAGGTGAGGGCGAGCACGGCGCGCGTCGAGAGACCGAGCGCGATGGACGGGTTCTGGCGCGTGGCGGCTGCGATCCGCAGCAGGTAGTCGACCAGCGAGTCGGAGACGTGCACCTGCGCCGCCTGCTCGCGTGCCGCGGCGACGAGCGCCGTATCGACGGGCGCGATGCCGAACGTCTCGATGCGCGGCGCTCCGAGGCTGGAGCCGTAGTGCCCGACGATCGCCGCCTCGGTCTCCGCGGACGGGTAGCGCATGTCCAGCCTCAGCATGAAGCGGTCGAGCTGCGATTCCGGCAGCGGGAACGTGCCCTCGAAGTCCTGCGGATTCTGCGTCGCGAGCACCATGAACCGGTCGCGCAGCGCGAAGCGTTCCCGCTCGACGGTCACCTGCCGTTCCTCCATTGCCTCGAGGAGCGCGGACTGCGTCTTCGGCCCCGCGCGGTTGATCTCGTCCACCAGCAGCACGTCGGCGAAAACCGGGCCCGGATGGAACACGAACTTCTGCTCGCGCGGGTCGAAAACGTGCACGCCGACGATGTCGCTCGGCATCAGGTCCGACGTGCCCTGGATCCGCTGGAAGCTGCCTCCGAGGCAAAGCGCCAGCGACTTTGCGAGCAGCGTCTTGCCGAGGCCGGGAACGCCCTGGATCAGCACGTGTCCGCGCGCGACGCAGGCGATGAGCAGGCCGTGAATCACGGCATCGAGGCCGTGCACGGCATGGCCGATCTCGCGCTTCGTGTGAAGTTCCAGCTCTTCGACGGGTGTGGTCATGCCAGTTGTTTCCGAAGTTGATGGAGACAATTGTGGAGTTCGACGAGGTCCACGCGCCTGCCCTCGGAGAGGTCCGCGTGCATCCGCGCGAGCGCGTCGACGTCGGACCGCGGCACGGCGCCGAATGCGCGCAGCCACTCCCAGAGCGGCTGGCCGTTGACGGGCTCGCCGATCGCACGCCGCTGGTCGTTGAAGAAATTGACGAACATGCGCTCCGCCGCGCGCCTGCGGTCGAGCGTGCGCGCGAATAGGTTACCGGCGGCGGTCAGGAAAGAGCGCTCTCGCACGGGCTGCGGCGGCGCCACAGGGGGCGGCAGGCGCGTGCTGCCCAGCACCCACAGCAGCCAGAGCCCGATGATCCACCAGAAGCTCGCGTGCAGGCGCGGGTCGCCGAAGAAGGCCTCCTCGTCGTAGAGGCTGGAGGCGCCTTGGTGCAGGTCGTCGAATATCACGTGACCGCCGGGCGCCAGCAGGTGCGCCACCGCATTGGCTAGAAGTTTCGCGTTGTCCGCCTTTGCGACCATCTTGTTCGTAAACACACTGCCGTAGGCGCTGACGAGAATGCTTCCCTCGCCGTGCCAGGTGAGCCACAGCGCGCCCGATCCGCTTGAGTCGTCCGCCATCAGCACCAGGACCGGCTCCCACCACCCGGAAAACACCTCGAAGACGCCCGCCGGATATTCCGATTGGGCCACGACCTTGCCGATTCCCGAGGTGAAGGTATGATCGCCGACCGGATGCATCGAACCGTTCTTCGGTTCCGCCAGGCGCATGGCGGGAAAGGGTGCGGGCAATTCCGGCTCGTCCGTGGGAGTCGACTCCCCGGCTTCGAACTGCCGGAACTGAAGCCGGGTGAGCTGGTAGAGCGCATGCTGCGTTCCGAAGTCCGGCATTGCCCACTCGGGCGTGTCGAAGATGCCGGCCGCGACGACCAGTGCATTGCCCCGGCCGATCCATTCGCGAAGCGCCTCGACCTCGCTGTCACGGGCGGCGCGCTTCAGGGGAATCGTGGTGACGAGGATATTCCCGCGCTCCGGGATTCCGGGCGTTTCCGACAGCCAGCCGTACCGGTGACGCAGCTCGTCGACCGGAACGCCCTGCGCCGCAAGCCACTCGCGCATCGCGAGGTAGCCGTTCGCGCGCGACTCGGTCGACAGGGGGCGAGAGAACTCCTCCCCGACCGGATTCACCGAGCCGATGAAGAAGCGGAAGAAAGCCGCGAATGCGCCGATTGCGAGCAGCAGCGTGAGCCAACGGTCCTTCATGCCGTTCGCACCGCCTGCACGGCCAGCGCGTCCAGCAGCCGCTGCGCGTTGTCCACGACCGTGCGGACGCTCGAGGACGGCGGCGCAGAAGGCGCATAGCGCAAGTGCTCCGAGAGGCGTAGGAGGCCCGCAAACGCTTCATCGTCCGCGGGTGACGCGAAGTGCACGGCGCGGCCGATCTCGCGGTGCGTCATGCTCCGCCTGTCCTGCAGGCGGCCAAGTCGGCGCAACTGCTCGAGCAACAGGCCGATGAGGATGCCGGGCCGTTCGACCTCGCTCGCCTCGGCCAGGGATTGCGCGCGACCCGTATCCTTCGCAGCGGCCATGCCCGCCGGTGCATGCGCGGCTTGGTGCCGCCGCCCGAGTACGCCGGCCGCGCGCAGCTCGATCCAGACGATCCACGCCAGGCCTCCGACCAGGATCAGGAGGATGCCGTAGGCGATGATTTTCATCACCCGGTCGGAGGGCCAATGCTCGCGCAGCCAATCTTCGAGCCAGGCATTGTCTTCCGATCGAGCCTGCTGGTCGAAGAGCTGTCGCACCCAGTCTTTGAAGCGCTGCCAGAGACTGCGCTCCTTCTCCGCCTGGGAGGTCCGGACGCGCTCGACGATCTCCGCCATCGAACCGGCATCGAGCGTGCGCGCGGCGGGAGCCACAGGCTCGGCGAGCAGCGAGCGCAGGCGCTCAAGCTTGCTCGAGCTGACGTTATGTTCCCAGTCGGGCTCGAGATACGGCGCCAGGGACGACTCGTCGAGCGCCGCATGGACCTCGGGGCAGTACGATTCCAGCTCGCTCAAGTCGGGCTCGTCCGGTCCGGTGGAATCTTCACCTGAGTCCGCGGCATCGCCTGTCGGCCCGTCTTCGTACCCGTATTCGCCGTACTCGTCTTCCTCCGCCTCTTCCGCTTCCTCGCGTGCGATGGTGTCCGCGATACAGGCGTCGAGGGACAGCAGCAGGTCGTCACTCGCGGCGGCGCAGGGAGCCGCCGCCGCGATCATGACGGCGGTGCACAGCAGGACCCTGACGAACTGCGGCTTGGCGGGCACGCCGTCAGCGAACGGCGCTGGTCGCCTCGATGCGCGCTCCCAGGTCATCGCCCGACTTCCGCATCCTAAGGTCGGTGTAGATCTCGTAAAGGAGCGCGCAGAAGAACGGCATGGCGACCAGGCCGCTGATGATCGAGCTGGCGGCGTCGACGAGCATGGTTGCAACCAGATCGGTGCCGGTGAACGCAAACGCGAGGCCGAGCACGACACCGATCACCAGCATGAGGACGTACATGATGATGAATCCGATCGTGTATACCGTCGCCGTGCGCCACCAGTTTCCCCAGACGAGCTTGTGGCTGTACTTCAGCCCGTCGATGGCGCCCTTGCCTCCGAGGACGATCGCCGGCAGGAACATGGCGAGGGAAATCATCAGGATGATCCCGGGCACGATCAGCAGTACCGTGCCGATCATGACCGCGACCAGATAGCCGAGCATGCCCAGGATCAGCGCGACGACGTGGCCTCCCACACCCTTCAACGACTCGCCGAAGCTGCTCGCCTCGCCACGCGCGATGGACTGCGTGCGCAGCAGTGCCGCTCCGCCCACGATCGCGTTCAGAGGCATCATCACGAGAATCACCACCCAGAACCCTGAAGCGGAAAACATTTCGATCATGAGCAGCGGATTTTCCAGCACGCCCTGCTGGTACATGTAGATCCAGGGCGCGAGGCTGATTACAGCCCCGATGATCGCGTAGCCGATCAGCGGCACGAAAGCCGGTTTCATCAACTTGAAGACGGAATCGAGCACCTGACCGATGCTCCGCGGCGACGTCGCGTGCTGGTACATCGTTTACCCCCTGGAAATGACGGCCCGCCGCATTGTAGTCCGAACCGCCGGCATGGGAATCGGAGTTGTTTGGAAGCATCCGGGGCCGCATCGCGGCAAAGCCGCTTCCGCAATTCAGGCACTTGCCGCGTGGCGCAGGCACTACGTACGGGCATGCATCCGACCCGGTAAAATCCGCCTGCACGCATCCGCTGCCGCGGCAGCTTCCAGACGGGAGAATCGCCATGAAAGCGACGAGCGTCTTGTTCGCGTGTCTCCTCCTGACCGGTTGCGCGGGCCTTTTCGGCCAGGGCAACCGCGAAGGTGTTTCCAGCAGCCTGGTTGACTACCTCTACCCGGAAGGCGAGAAGCCGCCGGAGCAGACGGCCGTCACCCCGAACCTCGAGCTGCCGCTGACGGTCGGCATCGCCTTCGTTCCGACCTATGGCAATGCCGCGCTCAGCGAGGCCGAGCGCATGGGCCTCCTCAACAAGGTCAAGTCGCACTTCGAGGGCCGCGATTACATCCGCGAGATCGCGGTGATCCCCGAGGCGTACATGCGCTCGGGCCGCGGCTTCCAGTCGCTCGAGCAGGTCGCACGGCTATACAGCCTCGACGTCGTCGCGCTCGTGTCGTACGACCAGGTCGCACACACGGACGAGCGCACTTCGTCGTTCCTCTACTGGACGATCGTCGGGGCCTACGTCGTCAAGGGCAACGAGAACGACGTCAACACCTTCGTAGACACCGCGGTGTTCGACGTCGCGTCGAACAAGCTCCTGTTCCGGGCGCCCGGCGTCAGCGACATCACGAGCAGCACGACATACGTCGAGATGGACGCGGACCGTCGTGCCACGCAGCAGAAAGGCTTCGAGCAGGCCATGGCCGACATGACGGTCAACCTCGACAAGGAGCTCGACGTATTCAAGGAACGGATCCGCGAGGACCAGTCGGTGCGCATCTCGTACACGCCCAACTACCGCAGCAGCGGCGGCTACGGCGGGGGCGGCACCAGCGGCATAGCGACGCTCACGGTACTGGCATTATTGATCGGGGTACGCCGCCGCCAGATTTGACGGACCAGCGAGAGCCGCCGGCGCGCGATTAGGGCACAATAGTCGCCGCCGGACGGCTCCCCATGAACCAGAAGCACTCCCTGTCCGCGGCCACTCTGGGCGCGCTCGGTGTCGTGTACGGCGACATCGGCACGAGCCCGCTGTATGCGCTGCGCGAGGCGACGGCCGTCGCCGGCGGCGCAGCCGACGTCAACGCGATGCTCGGCGTGCTCTCGCTGATCT
>Ga0307415_100000380_pt1 | contig 18831 bp, 13 predicted proteins | sample DK1Cmetagenome_FD_204524 | JGI IMG/M metagenome (GOLD analysis project Ga0307415, IMG submission 204524) | Maize rhizosphere microbial communities from greenhouse at UC Davis, California, United States - DK15-C-2 | ecosystem: Host-associated > Plants > Roots > Rhizosphere > Soil | place: USA...
AGGCCGGCTCGCCATGATCGGCAGTAAAGCCGGCCTTCACGGATTCGATCATGTGACACGTGTATCGGGACATGAAGTGCGACAGATGTCATGGGACTAGAGAGTGGCCCCGGCCGCCCGAACCATCCAAGATCTGCTAGATCGGTCTCACCCGAATCGGCGCAGCACGCGTTCGGCGACATTGCGGCCGAGGCGCGAGCCGTCGCGCATCGAGTACCGGAAATGCAGCCCGGCAAGGATGCGCGCCTCGGTGACCTCGGCGATGGACGCCGAGAACGAGCCGTACGTCCGTGTGGTTCCGGTCGTGGTACTGCTGATGGTGAACGTGAAGCGGTCGCGGTGGAAGTACGTGTGTAGGGCCGTGGTCACCCCGCTGCTCACGCAGGAGTGTCCGGAGGTGTACTCGGGATGGTTGGCGTTGATCAGCGGCTGCCACGTGGGGTCGGCGACCGTTGCCGGGTTGTGGTCGGTGTCGGCGCGTTGGACGGCGTGCACCGGCCGCCAGGCGACGTAGGTGAACTTGGCGTCCCAGCACGCGATGCCGGCGTCGGCCGCGCTGACCAGCACCATGGCGAACAGCCGGGCCGCCTGGCCGAGGTTGAGGCCGCGCTCGGTGGCGATCTGGCGCACCGTGCGGTTCCACTGGACGGCGGTCTGGTCGGCCCAGAACCGGGCGGTCTCGGTCTGGTACGGCTCGCGGTCGGCGCTGTCCACCCGGCCGAGCCGCTTGACCTCGTTGAGGTCGGCGGCGTACCGGCGGCTGGTCAGCGCCGGCGGTCCGGCCGGGCGGAACTGGTCGGCGGTGCGCAACCCGAGCGGGCGGACCTGGGTGAGGACGAGGTCGACCGGCGGCGCGGGCGCGGTCGGTTCCCACACGCCCGGCCCCGGCGCCGGCTGGGTCCAGGTGACGGCGTTGTCCAGACCGTCGCCGGCGCGCCAGGCCAGCACGTCGGTGGCGACGCGGTGACCGAGCGCGATTCCGTGCTGCTTCGCTACTCCCTCCGGGACCGCGGCGAGGTAGGCGGCGTAGGTCGGGTCAAGGAACGGCCGCTGGGCCGGAACCCGGGCCGCCAGCACCTCGTACGCGGCCGTGGCCACCGCCGCCGGGGCCGACGTCCCCGGAGCGGCCCAGTGCCGGGTGCGGTACGGCCGGGCCGGTAGGCCCAAGGCCACCGCGGTGTCATAGATCGCCACGTGGGTGATCCCGAGCAGCACGAACGTGCTGGCCGGCGCCCGGCCGGCCGAGATCGCCCGCTCGGCGTGGGCGTTCCAGGTGAGTACGGGTTCGGCCGCTCCATTGGCCGGCGGGGGTCGATGGCCCCCACCGGACCACGCGGTGGCCGCGGCCGGGAGCCCGCTCAGGAGGCCGAGGACGACCGCGCTGGTGGCGAGAACTCGCCATCGGTGTGGCTTCAACGAGCTTGCGAGTTGAACAACGTGGCAATTCATTCGTACGACGGTGCGCGTTCGTCGCGGCCCCGCGCATCGGGAGAACTCGGTATCCGCGGCGCCGCGACCCCCTGACAATTCCGTTCAGGCGTGCAGGCCCAGGCGGTGGGCGAGGGCGGCCGCCTCGGTGCGCCGCGACACTCCGAGCTTGCGCAACACGTGCGACACGTGGGTGTCCACCGTCTTGCCGCTGATGTACAGGTCGGCCGCGATGGCCGCGTTGGTGTGGCCGGCCGCCAGCAGGCGCAGGACCTCCAACTCACGGCCGGTCAGGCCGGTGCCGCGGGCCGGGTCCGGTGGCGCATCGGCCGGTGGCGCGTCGGCCGGCGGGGGTGGCGAGGCCGGCAGCGCCACCCGGGCGTGTCGCGCCAGCCTTTCGGTCATGGCCGTCAGGGGTGCCGCTCCGAGCCGCTCGGCCAGCCGCCACGCCTCGACCAGCGGCGACGCGGCCGCGCCCCGGCCGGTGTGGCCGCGCGTCACGAGCGCCTCGGCCAACCGGTACCGGCAGTAGGCGAGGCGCCACGGGTGACCGGACCAGGCGTCGCCGGCCACCCGCCAGGCGTCGGGGTCGCTGGCGGTGTCCAATCTGGACATCTCGGCCGCGACGAGTGGGCGCCAGGGGGCCTCCAGGGCATCGACGGCCCGCGGGCTGGCGCGGACCGCGCGGTCGACGACGTCGCCCAGCGCCCGGGCCGCGGCCCGGGCCGCGCCGGAGGCCTGCCGCGTCGCCCGGGACAGTTCCACGAGATCGGCGGCGGCCCCGACGCCGATCGCGACCGGCCAGTAACCGGGAAACATCCCGACAAGGCCGGCGGCCGGTCCGACGGCCCGCTCGGCGGCGGCCAACGAGTCGGCGGGACGGGCCTGCCACACCGCCAGCTCCGCCGCCATGGTGGACCGTAGCGCGGCCGATTCCAGGTCCCGGCCGGAAGCGCTCGCGTCGAGCAGGGCGGCCGCCGTGGTGAAGTCGCCCCGGGCCAGATGGATGTGAGCGGCCTGCAACCGGCACCGCGGCGCGAACGCGGCCGGCAGCGCCCGGCTCAGCATCTCATCGAGCCAGTCGAGGGCTCGGGACCAGTCGCCGGTGGCCCACATCGCGGCGATCGCGTTGAGCCGCAGCCCGGTCAGCCGGATCGGTGCGACACCGAGGCGTCTGGCTTCGGCCAGCCCCCGCATCGCCGTGTCGAACTCGTCCTGGATCCGGCCCAGCAGACCGTGCAGGTGTGAGAGGTTGGTATGGCCGCGCACGATGCCGTCGATGTCGCCATACCGCTCGGCGATGGCCAGGCCGTCGCGCACCATGCCGATCCCCTCGGCCGGGTCATCGGCGAGCGCGCCGAGGACGGTCAGGGCGATCCCCTCCACCTCGGGCTCGTCGAGCTGACGGGCCATGGCCAGCGCCGCCTGGCCGTGCCGCCGGGCCGGCTCCACATCGTTGAGCAGCATGCACACCTTGGCGTACCGGGCGAGCACCCACGCCCGCAGCCGCGTCGGGGCATCCGGCAGCAGCGCCAGCGCCCGGGTGTACGCCTCGTGGGCGCCGGCGTTGTCCTCCTCGAGCATGCGGTGCAGGCCGAGCCAGCCGGCGAGCGTGGCGTATTCCTGCGGCGCCGCCTCGGGATCGAGCACGGCCAGAACCGCGTCGCCGATGCGGCGTGAGTCCGGGATGGCGCCGCCCAGCGCCGCCGCGTGCAGCGCCATCCGGGTCACCTCGGCGAGGTTCAATCCCGGTCCCACCTCGTCGGAGGGCTTCCAGCCCAGCGCGAGCCAGCGCCGGGCCGCCTCGGCCAGTTGTGCGTACGCCTCCTCGAACCCACCCGCCCGCATCGCCGCCGCCCCGGCGGCGGCCAGCGCCGGCACGGCCCGGTCGTCGTCATGCGCACCGCACCAGTGGTGGGCGATGCGTGACAGCTCGACGGCGTCCGTCGTCGGTTGCCGCTCGACCAGCCACGTGGCGATGGCGGCGTGTATGGCGATCCGCTCGCCGGGCAGCAGTTCCGCCCGGGCCGCCTCGCGCACCAGTTCGTGGCGGAACTCGTATCCGCTGCCGTCGCTCAGTGGGCGCAGCAGGTCGTGGGCGACGGCCGGTCGGACCGCGGCGGCCAGCGCCGGACCGCCGACCTTGAGCACCGCCCGGATCAACGGCTCCTCGACCTGGCGGCCGGCGACCGCGCCGACCCGCAGCAGATGGCGGCTGCGCGGCGGTAGCGCCTCCAACCTGGACACCAGCACATCCCGCAACGACGGGGGAAGCTCGCCGGCCCGCTGCGCTCCGGCGGCGACCAGCTCCTCGACGTGGAACGGGTTGCCGTCGGCCCGGGCCGTCACCGCCGCGAGCAGGTCGGGCGGTGGTGGCGCGCCGAGGATCCCCTCGATCTGCTCCGCCACCTCGGCGTCGCTCAACGCGACCAGCTCGCCGGCGAACACCCGGGCCGTCCGGCGGAGCGCGGCCAACCACGCCCGCAACCGCGGGTTCCGGTCGACCTCGTCCCCCCGGTAGGTCATCACGACCAGGACGCGCGCTTCACCGATCGTGTGGATCACATAGCGCACGAGGTCCAACGTGGACTGATCGGCCCAGTGAGCGTCCTCCAGGACCAGCGCCACGGGCGCGGACTCGGCCACCGCGGCCAGGGCTCCGGTGACGCCGCTGAACAGGCGGGCCCGGAACGCGGCGCCGGACCCACCGTCCCCGGCCTGAGCAAATAGCGCGGCCAGGCCGTCAGGGCCGGCCCGGAGCTGGTCGAGCGCCTGGGCCATCGCGATGTACGGTGGTTCGGCGCCGGCCAACCGGACACACCCGCCGACGAGGACGGTGGCGCCGCCCGCCCTGGCCCGCGTCGCGAACTCGGTGACCAGGCGTGTCTTTCCCGCTCCGGCCTCGCCGGCGACCAGCGCCACCGCGCTGCCGGCCGTCCCGACCTCGGCCAGGGCATCGAGCAGCCCGTCCAGCTCGCTGGCGCGACCTATGAGCCGCGGCGACGAGTGACGGCGATGCATGGCCACCAGTATCCGCCAGCGAGCCCCCCACGTACTGTCTCGTTCCGGCGCCGTGGCGTTCACCACAGTCGCGGATCGTGATGCCTATGGGGCCGGTACGGATGGCGGCCGTACCGGGGCGGAGGCCGGGACGGCGGCGATCGGCGGGGACGGCCGCAGGCGGTCCCCGGCACCGGTCACCGACCGCTTGACCGGCGACAGGCGCGGGCGCAGGGCGGCCCAGTCGTACCTCAGGCGATGCGACAGTGCTGGGCGCCGCGCGCCGGACAGGGCGTACCCGAGCGAGGTCAACCGGTCGCCCACCGCCGCCTCGCACAGCTCGATCTGCCAGGCCTCGAGCCGGCCGGTCCAGGCGCCGATCCGTTCGGTGGTGACCGGGGCGTGGGTGCGCCGGTGCCAGGACCGGTTGCGCGGCACGATCTCCGGGGCCAACCGGTTGGGCTCGGCCATCGCCGGGTCGTACGTCTCGCCGAGGAACTCGCACAGCCGGCGCAGTTGGGCCTCCGGCGACGCGACCAGCTCCTCGTACCGCAACTGATGGAACGAGCCGGCCGGCAACCGCGCGGCCGCCCGCGTGCCGGCGTCGATCGCGGCCGCCCACTCGGCCACCCAGTAGTAGACGTCGCGGGAGTACCACGGCACGTCCAGCAGCGAGGCGAGGCAGTCGCGCCCGTCCCGGACGAGGTTGACGATCTGGGCATCCGGAAACAGGCGCAGCAGCACGTCGAGCCACCGCACGTACGACGGGCGCTTGTCGCCCCACCTCGGCTTGCCGAACCCGTCGGCGTAGGTCGAGTACACGGCGGCCAGCGCCGACCCGAGCGTCGGCGGGGCGGCCACGATCCGCTCCACGACATCGGCCCGGTCGAGCCGCATGAGGTGGAACTTGCCCTCCTTGCGGTCCACGATGAACTCGGCCAGCCGGCGCCGGTTGGCCACCTCGGTCAGGTCGCCGAAGCGCCGACGTTCGCGGTAGGCCGCCAACAGGAAGCTGGTCTCGTAGGGGATGGCGATGCGCGGATGCGAGTGCAGCATGAGCCGCAGCAGCGTGGTGCCGGAGCGGGGAAACCCGACGACGAAGATCGGCCTGTCCATACAGCATTAACGGTCGGCGGACCCGATCCGACTCGCCGGCACCCGGCCGGTTCACGCCCGGTACCTCAATGATCACACAATGTTGTAGCGAGGCTTGGCGATCTATCCATTGACGGCACCGGGTGGGCCGACGAACAATCGAGACAGGAAACCTGCGCGGGCCGGGCAAACGACCGAACCTGGACGGGCAACGATGCAGCCTTCCCCTCAGTCGACCGTGGCTCGACGCCGACGGCGCGACGCGACGCGCCTCGCCGTCCTGGCGGTGCTGGCCGCCGCCTGGACCCTGGTACCGGACGGCGCGGACGCCGCCGTGATCGATACGTCCGCCTACTACCAGATCGTGTCGCGGCACAGCGGCAAGGCGATCGACATCAGCGGCCAGTCGACCGCGGACGGTGCCGGCGTGGTGCAGTGGACCCGGTCCAGCCAGGCCAGCCAGCAGTTCCAGTTCGTCGACTCCGGCGGCGGCTACTACCGGCTCCGGGCCCGCCACAGCGGGAAGGTCGTCGACGTGGCCAACCGGTCGACGGCCGACGGAGCCAACATCGTGCAGTGGCCCGACAACAACGGCACCAACCAGCAGTTCCGCGTCGTCGACACCGACACCGGCTACGTCAAGCTTCTCAACCGCAACAGCGGCAAGGCCCTCGACCTATGGGGTTGGTCCACCGCCGACGGCGCCCGTATCTCGCAGTACACCGACACGGGCGGTGCCAACCAGCAGTGGCAACTGATCCGGGTCGACGGGCCGGCCCCCGCGTACGCCGGTTACCTGTTCAGCTTCTTCACCGGCGAGGGTACGTCCAACGGCGAGCAGGTCTACTTCGGACTCAGCCAGGGCAACGATCCCACCCGTTGGCGCCAGCTCAACGGGGGTCAGCCCGTGTTGACGTCCAACGTGGGCACCCGCGGCGTGCGCGATCCGTTCATCATCCGATCCCCACAGGGCAACCGGTTCTTCCAGATCGCCACGGACCTGCGCATCTTCGGCAACGGCAACTGGGACGCGGCGCAGCGCACCGGCAGCAAGTCCATCGTGGTCTGGGAGTCGACCGACCTGGTGACCTGGAGCGCCCCGCGCCTGGTCCGGGTCTCCCCCGACACCGCCGGCAACACGTGGGCGCCCGAGGCGTACTACGACGACGGCCTCGGCCAGTACGTCGTGTTCTGGGCCTCCAAGCTGTACTCCACGAGCGATCCCAACCACACCGGCAGCAGTTACAACCGGATGATGTACGCCACGACCAGCGACTTCCGCACGTTCAGCGCGGCCCAGGTGTGGGTCGACAAGGGATACTCCACCATCGACTCGACGCTCATCCGCCACGATGGCACGTTCTACCGCTACACCAAGGATGAGCGCGGCAGCGGTTCGACCCCGTGCAGCCAGTTCATCCTGGCCGAGCGGTCCACCACGATCCTCAACCGCACCTACTCGTTCCTCTCCGAATGCATCGGTCGAGGAACGATCAGCCGGGGCGAGGGGCCGACCGTCTTCAAGTCGAACACCGCCGAGCGCTGGTACCTGTTCATCGACGAGTTCGGCGGCCGAGGATACATCCCGTTCGAGTCGACCAACCTGGCCTCGGGCACGTGGTCGGCGGTGCCGAGCTTCACGATGCCCGGCCGGCCCCGGCACGGCACGGTGCTGCCGGTCACCCAGGCCGAGTACGACCGGCTGCTCCAGCGCTGGCCCTGACCTTTGGCGTATGCCGGGGTCACGGCCGGGGTATCGCGACCGGACCCCACAAATCGGACACCGGCCGTGGCGATCATGGACCTAGGTGCGTCAAATCGCGCCGATCATGGACCTAAGTCCATGATCGGCGCAGGGTTGGCCGACGCTAGACTCCGCTTGTGCCCGCCGCCGGACCTGATCGCGCTCTCGTCCTCCTCGAGCTGGTACTCGCCGTGGCCACCGTCGTGGGGCTGCGCTTCGTGACGGCGCCCTACGGCCGGCACGGGCGCGGCGGCTGGGGACCGAAGCTGCCGGCCCGCGTCGGCTGGCTGGTGATGGAGAGCCCGGCCCCGCTCGTCTTCGCCGGCGTGTACCTCACCGGCGACCACCGGGCCGACCTGGTGCCGCTCGTGTTCCTCGCGATGTGGCAGACCCACTACGTGCAGCGCACGTTCGTGTACCCGTTCCTGATGCGCGGTGGCGCCCCGATCCCGGTCGTCCTCATGGCGATGGCGATCGCCTTCAACGTGCTCAACGCGTACGTCAACGCGCGCTGGGTCTCGCACCTGGGCTCGTACGCGGCCGGCTGGCTGGCCGACCCGCGATTCCTGGCCGGGCTGGCGCTCTTCGCCGGTGGACTGGCGCTCAACCTGAGCGCCGACCGGACGCTGCGCCGGTTGCGGGCCCCCGGCGAGACCGGTTACCGGATCCCCCGCGGCGGCGCCTACCGCTTCGTCTCCTGCCCGAACTACCTCGGCGAGATCGTCGAGTGGTTCGGTTGGGCCCTGGCCACCTGGTCGGCCGCCGGCCTGGCGTTCGCCCTGTACACCACCGCGAACCTGGCCCCCCGGGCGATCGCCCACCACGGCTGGTACCGGCAGCAGTTCGCCGACTATCCGGCCGGCCGCCGCGCGATCGTGCCGTACCTGCTGTAGGGAGGGCCGATGCGGATCCTCCTCACCGGCGCGTTCGGCAACGTCGGCTCGCACACCCTGCCCGACCTGATCCGCCGCGGTCACCGGGTACGGTGCCTGTCCCGGCTGTCCACCGATCACCGCGCCGCCGCCCGCCGGCACGGGGTAGAGGTCGTCTGGGGTGACATCACCGACCCCGGCGTGGTGGCCCGGGCGACGGAGGGAGTCGACGCGGTCATCCACCTCGCCGCGATGATCCCGCCTCCGGCCGACGAGCAACCCGAGCGGGCGCGGGCGGTCAACGTGGACGGCACGGCCAACGTCATCGCCGCGTGCGAGGCCCAACCGAGCCGGCCGCGGTTGCTGTTCACGTCCACATTCGACGTGCACGGACATACGTTGGACCGCCCACCACCGCGCCACGTGGACGACCCGTTGGTGGCCACCAACCCGTACACCGAGCACAAGATCGAGGGCGAGCGGATGGTCCGCGAGTCGGGCCTGGACTGGTGCGTCTTCCGCCTGGCCGACGTGCCGGTCCTCGGCGTCCGGGACCCGCACCCGATCATGTTCGAGATCGGCCTGGACAACCGGATCGAGTCGCTGCACGCCGACGACGCCGGCCTGGCCATCGCCAACGCGCTGGAGGTCCCCGACGTGTGGGGCCGGGTGCTGTTCATCGGCGGCGGCCCGTCCTGCCAGCTCACCTACCGCGAGTACCTGACCCGGCTGCTGGCCGCGATGGGTGTCGACCCGCTGCCCGAGGAGGCGTTCAGCACCGCCGTGTACGCGACCGACTGGCTGGACACGGAGGAGAGCGAGGCGCTGCTGCACTACCAGCGCCACACCTTCGACGACATCGCCGAGGCGATCGCGAAAAGCCTCGGCTGGAAGCGACGGCTGGTGGCCGTGGCCAGCCCGCTGGCCCGCAGCACCATCCTGCGTCTGTCGCCCTACTATGGCGGATCCACATGAGACGGTACCTGCGCGGTTTCGCCTCCGCCTCGCTCGGTCCTCGCTCGGACGTCGGCTCGCGGAAGTACGGCCCGCGGGCGCTTGTCGTCGGCGCATCGGACGGGATCGGCGCATCCTTCGCCTCGGCCCTGGCCGCCCGCGGGCTCGACGTCATCCTGGTCGCCCGGCGGCGCGAGCCGCTCGCGGCGCTGGCCGAGCGCCTGCGTACGGCCCACGGCGTCGAGACGAGCGTCGTCGTCGCCGACGTGGGCACGCCCGAGGGCGTCGACGCCGTCGACCGCGCGGCCGACGGCGTGGGCCTGCTGGTGTGCAACGCCGCGTTCGCACCGATCGGGCCGTTCGTCGCTTTGACACCGTCCCAAGTGGACGCGGTGCTGGACGTCAACTGCCGGGCCGCCGTACGGCTGACCCACTCGATCGGGTCGGCCATGGTGGCCCGCGGACGCGGCGGGGTGATCCTGCTCAGCTCGATGGCCGGCGCGCAGGGATCGGCGCTGGTCGCCCACTACGCGGCCACGAAGGCGTACCTGCGCGTGCTGGCCGAGGGACTGTGGACCGAGTGGCGGCCCCGCGGCGTGGACGTCCTGGCCTGCTGTCCCGGTCTCGTCCGCACGCCCACATACCTGGCCAGCTTCCCGGCCCGGCTCGGGCGCCTGGTGCCCGCGCCGATGGAACCCGACCGGGTGGTTCGCGCGGCGCTGGCGGCGCTCGGCCGCCGGCCCGTGGTCATCCCCGGGTGGCGGAACCGCCTGGCCGCTTCCGCGGTCGCGCGGCTGCTGCCCCGCTCCGCGGCGCTCGCGCTGGTGTCGCGGCAGACCCGGGCGATGTATCCGTCGGCACAACGGTCAGGGGCCGCGGCCGAGGCGAGTCCGACGGAATCTCATCGTCCGGCTCCGGCGGACGGATCAGACGGGTGACCGTCCGGCCCACATTGGCCAGCACCGTGCCCACCGTCCGGCGTACGGTCGACGGCTGGGAGCCGTCCGTGTGCGGCTGGCTCCAATGATGTCCGACCAGTGACGCGTACTGGCTGAGGGTCTGCGCGGCCGTGGCGAGGTCCAGGGTGCTGACGAGCTCGTCGGCCAGACCGAATGGAATCGACAGCGGCAGCGGGCCACGGGCATACTCGACGGCCCATACCCCGGTGGTGAAGTTCATCGCCCGGGCCTGGTTGGGCCCGACGTAGACGCGGTCGCCTGGCCGGTACACGCGTTTGTCGAACTGGCCCTCGCCGTAGTACCACATCTCACCGTCGATGACCGTGTCCCAGAACCCGACCGCGTGCCGGCCCGAATGCCCCTCGGAGCCGATCGGCGTGCCCCAGATCATGATGTACTCGAAGATCGACGCGTAGTACAGCTTCATCTGGATCATCGCACCGCCGGCGTTGCTGAAGATCCACGGCTGGTCGAGGTCGAGCCGCCCGGGATACGGGCCCTCCATCGCGGACGCGAAGGCGTCGAACATGTCCGGTTTGGGGCGGCCGAGGCTGTCCATGGCGCACTCGTGCACCGTGTCGGGGTCGAAGACGTACTCCATCCGATCATTCTCCACGATCCAGAGATGCAAAGAGGGTTTGCAAATACTCTTTGCATGTGGGAGCCTGGCGGCATGGGTAAGGCACGCAAGACCTTCACCGTCAGCGACGAGCGGGCGCTGACCGCGCTGGCCCATCCGCTGCGGTTGCGCCTGCTCGGCATGCTGCGGGCCGACGGTCCGGCCACCGCCAGCGGGCTGGCCGAGCGGGTCGGCGAGTCCAGCGGCGTGACCAGCTACCACCTGCGCAAGCTGGCCGAGGTCGGCCTGGTCGAGGAGGACGCCGACCGGGGGACGCGCCGGGAGCGGTGGTGGCGGCCGGCCCACGAAGCGACGCGATGGTCCAATGCGGACTTCATCGGCGACCCGGCGACCCACCGGCTCACGGTCAGCATGCGCCGCGAGATCTACCGGTGGCAGTGGCGCCTGCTCGAGCAGTGGCTGGCCGAGGAGGGCGAGTGGGACAAGGCCTGGGTCGACGCGGCCGGCCTCAGCGACAACCTGCTGGTGATGACGCCGCAGTCGTTGCGTGAGATGACCGCCGAGATCGACGCGGTGGTGCGGCGATACCGCGACGCGCCACCGCCACCCGACACGACCGACTCCGCCCGCGTGGTGTGGTTGCAGCACACCGTGCCGGTACGCGGCGAGCTTCCGCTGTGATCCCCCCGCCTCCCAGCCCTTCGGGCCCACGCCCCTTGACCGCCCTGATCGCCAGGTCGGCGCTGCGCCGCTTCCTCGTCCTGACGGTGCTGAGATGGCTGCCGGTGGGTCTCCTGATCCCGGTGTTGATCGTGCTCGGCCTGGACCGCGGGCTCACGCTGAGCCAGCTCGGCCTGGCCGCGGCGGTGCAGGGCTTCGTGGTCTTCGGCCTGGAGCTGCCGACCGGCGGCCTGGCCGACTCGATCGGTCGCCGGCGGGTGCTACTCGTCGCGATGGCCATCTCGATCGCCTCGACCGCGGTGCTCCTGGTGGCCCACTCGTTCGCCGCGTTCGTCGTCGCCTTCGCCCTGCAGGGCATCTACCGCGCGCTGGACAGCGGGCCGCTGGAGGCGTGGTACGTCGACGCCGCGCTGGCCGCCGATCCCGAGGCCCCGATCGACCGCGGCATGGCCGGTCAGGGTACGGCGGCCGGCCTGTCGATCGCCACCGGTGCCCTCACGGGCGGCGGCCTCGTGGCCCTCGACCCGTTGGCCGCGGTCGACGCCCTCCTGGTGCCGGTCGGGCTCTCGCTGGTCGTGCAGGTCGTCGCCCTGATCGTCGCCGCGTTCGCGATGCGGGAGACGCCACCGTCGACCGGGTTGCGTGGCCTGAGCAGGTCGGTGCTGTCGACGCCGCGGACCATCGCCGACGGCATCGGCCTGCTGCGCCGCTCCCGGGTGCTGCTGGCCCTGGTCGCGGTCGAACTGTTCTGGGGCTTCGGGATGGTCTGCTTCGAGGCCCTGCTGCCGGCCCGGCTGGTCGAGATCGCCGGCGGCACCGACCGCGCCGCGGCGATCACCGGCCCGGCCGCCTCCGGGGCCTGGCTCGCCTCGGCGGCCGGCGCGATGATCATGCCGTGGCTGGGCCGCCGGCTCGGCATCGCCCCGGCCGCCGCGCTGATGCGGCTCGCCCAGGGTCTCGCCGTCGCCGGGATGGGCCTGTTCGCCGGCGTCGCCGGCCTTCTCGTGGCCTATCTGGCGTGCTACGCCGTGCACGGCGCCTCGAACGCCGCCCACATGACGCTGCTGCACCGCCAGGTCGAGGGCCCCGTGCGCGCCACCGTCGTGTCGCTGAACTCGATGGTGGCTCAGCCGGCGGGCGCGTTCGGCATCATCGCCCTGACCGCGATCGCCGACGCGGCCTCGATCAGCACCGCCCTCTACGTCGGCGCGGTCGTCCTCGCCGTGGCCGCTCCGCTCTACCTGCCGGCCTGGCGCCAGGCCCGGCGGCCGCCGATACCCGACCCCGATCCGTCGCCGGTGCCGATCGGGCCGTCGGCCGCCGCCGACGATGGCCCCTGACCGAGCCCGGTCACTCCCCACGGGCCAGGGACGAGAACAGGGCCTCCCACCGTTGCGCGACGGCCCCGATGCGGTACCGGCGCGACTCCTCCCGCGCGGCCGCACCCATGGCCCGGCGCCGGGTCGGGCTCTCGATCAGCTCGCAGATGGCGTCGGCCAGGGCGCGGACATCCAGCGGCGGCACCAGGAGACCGGATCGCCCGTGGCTGATCACCTCGGCCGGGCCGGTCGGACAGTCGAACGCCACCACCGGCAGGCCCGCGGCCATCGCCTCGAGCATCGCCATCGGCAGGCCCTCGAACCGGGAGCTCAGGACGAACATCGAGCCCGCGCCGAGGTGCTGGTCGAGGCGATCGGCGAATCCCTTGAGATGGGCCCGTCCGGTCAGGTCCAGCCGCGCCAGCTGGGCGGCCAGCTCCCGCCGCTGCGGCCCGTCGCCGAAGATCCACAGTTGCCAGTCCGGATGGCGCCGGGCCACCGCGTGAAAGGCGTCGAGCAGCAGGTCGAAACCCTTCTGGGGTAACAGGCGACCGACGGCGATGATCACCCGCGCGTCGAGTTCGGCCGGCGGGAGGCGGGGTGGCGGTAGGCCGTTGGGTATGCACTCCAGCCGCGGCGCGGCCGCCTTCAGGGCCCGCCGGTACTCCGCCCGGTCCTGCTCGGTGAGCACGACCACGGCGTCGAACCGGTGATACGCGCGCACGATCCACCGACGGAGAGCCGGTGGATGGGACGCGAGGTTGATGTGCTCCTGGGCGACCCTGATCAGGCGCCGCGGCGCCAGGCGCGCGGCCAGCAGGTTCAGCCCCGGCCGGGTCGTGACCAGCACTCCGTCGCGGCGGCTCCGGAAGTACCGCAGCAGACGGGCGTCGACCACCGGTCGCCATCGGCGGAACGGGTGGTCGTGCCGGTGCGGCCAGGGGTTGGGCAGGCGGAGCACGGCGCTGGCCAACCGCGCCACCGTTCGGTCCGGGTGCGGCCGGCCGTCCAGGCCCAGTTCGGTCAACGCGATCAGGCGGACCCGCGGGTCGATCGGCAACCTCGGTGTGCGGCGGTGACGATAGAGGCTGACGATCTCCACCTCGTGCGTGCCGCACAATGCGTTGGCCTGGTTGACCACGGTGCGGGTCGTGCCACCCGACCCGTACACGGAGACAACCACGTACCCGATACGCACGCCGCCCCTGTATCCATGGTGGACCGCCCCAAACCTGCTCGCCGAAATCGTATTCCGTATGCGAAACCGAATCCGCGCATATACAGGGACATTTGAATACCTACAATCGTCGCCATGATTCGCCTGGGCCGCCGCATCAGATCGGGAATCGTCGTCGCCACCGTCGCCATCGGCCTCGTCGCCGCGACGGCGGCGCCCGCGCAGGCCGGCGTGTGGACGTTCATCGACGGGTTCGAGAACAACCCGGAGGCCACGTGGTTCTTCGAGACTCCCGACAACGGCTTCGGCGACTTCGGGGGATTCGACGGCACGCCGCACACGGGCGCCCGCTACGCCACCGTCTACCGCTTCGTTCCCGGTTGGAGTTCGGTGGACCGGTCGCTGCGGCTGCCGGTGTCGTGGTTCTCGCGCCAGTGCACCCTGCAGGGCTTCATCCAAGAGTGGCCCGGCACGCTGTTCAACCTCGAGGTCATCGATCCGACCACGTGGTCCTATGTGGCTCTGCGCTCGTTCACGATTCCCGACCTCGACTGGCACGCGTACCAGGTGTCGTGGACCGGCGGCCCCCGCGACGTGGTGCTGCGGTTCGTCGTCGTCAGCGATCGCGCTTTCGCCCGCATCAAGGTCGACGACGTGGCCGTCGTCTGCGTCACCATCCCCTGACGGCGAGCCCGCCGAGCCGCCACGGTCGCCCACGATCATGGAGTTAGGGACACAAAACAGCGCCGATCATGGACCCAGGTCCATGATCGGCGCTGTTTGTTGAGCAGGCGGGTTAGCGGGCGAAGATCTCCAATTCGTAGAGGGAATAGCCGTAGGAGGTGCCGCGGGCCACTCCGGCCATCCTGACGTACCGGGCGGTGGTGGCGGCGAAGGCGGCGTTGTCGGTGCCGCCGTTTCCGGTCGTGGTCGACCACACGGTTCGCCAGGTCGAGTTGTCGTTCGAGACCTCGATCCGGTACGACCGGCCGTAGGCCGACTCCCAGCGCAGGATCACCCGGGCGACGGTCTGGACCGATCCAAGGTCGACCTTGATCCACTGGTTGTCACTGAACGAGCTGCCCCACCGGGTCGAGGAGTTGGCGTCGACCGCCTTGTCCGGCGTGAGGTTGGTCAGGAACTGGGTGCTGGACGCGGTGGCCGGCCGGCCGTGGGCGAGGTTGGCGACCGGGTCGCCCCGGCGGGCCGGGAACGAGACCACCTGCTGGTACGTGGGCCGGTTCTGCCACGCGATCGGCGGGGTGGTGATGCCGCCCAGTGGGGACTGGACGATGCTGTCGGCGCACCACTGGTCGCCGGCCGCGCAGACCTCGTCGGCCGGGTACACCTGGCTGGCCGGCTGGGCCGCCGCCTGGCCGAGGGTGGCCAGCAGCATGGTCCGGCAGGCCGCGAGGCTGCCGCCCCCGCAGTACGTCTGCGCCAGCGGACCGCTGACCGGCTGGCCGAGCACGGAACGCAGATCCTTGCTGACGTAGCCCCACCAGCCGTACTGGAACGACGATCCCTTGTGGCTCTGGGCCTGGTTGGCCGACGCGCCACCGGACCCCGGATCCTGCTGGCCGCCCGAGGGCGACTCGTTGGTCTGCATGGCGGCGACCAGCGAGCGGTACAGGGGCGTGCCCAGCGTCGGCGAGAACTGGCCCGAGACCAGCAGCGGCCACCAGGCGTCGAACGTCCGGATCGCCACCGCGTGCGCGTACTGCCGGCTGCCCGGCGCGGTCTCGGTGCGCCGCGTGCCGGCGTCACGCCAGGCCTGCAGCGAGGCGACCAGGGCCGCCTGGTTCGGGTCGGTCACCGGCTGCGAGTTGATCACCTGGAGCAGCAGGCCCAGCACCTCGCGACCGCGCAGGTCGGTGTGGGCGGCCGCCTCCACGACCCTGACCACGCCGGCCCGGTCCAGCTTGACACCACCGGCCGTGGCCGCGCGGACGCCGGCGTCGAGCAGCTGTCCACGATGGACGGCGCCGAAGCTGAAGTTACCGTCGGCCGCGCTGAAGTCGCGGGCCTGCTTGTTGTTCCAGCTCACGTAGAAGTCCTGGTTCACCGACTGCGGATGCGCGGACACGGGCGTGTAGGTCGCCACGTTCGTGTCGGGGTTCCAGCCCGCCCACTCGTGGGCGGCATCGCCGCGCATCGGCAGGTTCGGGTCCGACACGGACGACCGCACCGGGTTGCTGCCGGAGTTGAAGTACGCCGCCTGGGTCGAGTTGACGTAGAACCAGTTGAACGCGTACCCGATGTTCGCCGCCGCGGCGGTGAAGCCGGCGGCGTCGGCCATCGCGGCCGGGTCGTTGAACATCTGGAAGCCGATGGCCGAGTCCGCCTCGTGCCGGTACGTCGAGCGCAGCGAGGTGAACGCGGTCGGCTGGCCGCCGACGAGACCGCGCCAGCTGACCAGGCCGTACCGGGTCCGGTGCGTGATCAGCCGGTACGAGCCGGCCGGTGTCGGGTCGGCCGTGTTGGGCTTCCACGCGTTGTCCTGGCGCAGCACGTCCATGGGCAGGCAGCTGCCGTGGAAGAGATATCCGTTCGAGTTCAGCGTCGCCGCACCGCCGCCCGGCTCGCACAGGGCCACCGCGTAGGTGTCGGTCAGATCCTGGCCGGACGAGGTGGCGCTCCACGCGTAGTCCTGGCCGCGCCCCAACTGGACGTACAGGTTGACGCCGGCGAAGGCCACGCCGCGGGCACTGATGCCAGGCCCCTGCAGCTCCTGGAGCATGAGCAGCTGGGGCGAGAAGTACCCGGTCTGAGGGCCGAACACCGCGATCGGGTTGCCGCTGCGCGTCATCGCACCGGACAGCACCACCGCGTTGGACATGCCGCGCGCCTGGCCACCGATCTTCAGGTTCGGCAGGACGCCCCGCTTGCTGGGTTCGCGGGCGGCGATCGTGGCCGCGGCGCCGCTGCCGGTGCCGGTCGCGTTGAACACCACGGGCACCGGGCTGGCCGTACCCCGGTCGGGGAGGACCACGCCGGTCGCGCCGGCCGGCGCCTGCCCGTACGGGAAACTCTGTCCATTGTGTAGGGTCAGCACCGTCTCCGGGTCGTTCTGCTCGCGGAAGGCCTGCCACACCCGGTCGCCGAGCTCGGCGCCGAACTTCGCCTGCGCCTCGAGGCGGACGAGGGCGGAGACCATCTCGCCGCCGCCACCGCCGCCGAAGAGCCCGCCCACCACGCCGGAGATGGCGATCAGGTCGGTCACCGTGAACGGCACCGGGCCGCCGGCGCCGGTGATGGCGTCCAGGTGGCCGGTGAGCACGTACTCGCCGGGGCAGTTGATCGGGATCGATCCCATGCAGCGCGCGATGTAGGCGTTGACGCCGGCGATGTACTGGGTGATGTCCTGGTGCAACTGGGCGCCGCGGGGGCCCGAGTCGCGCAGCGCCGTGACCTGAGCCTGCAGGTCGGCCTCGGTGTAAGGCGAGTTGCGCCAGACGCTCTGCTCCAGTGCCTGGTTGCCGGCCGCGCCGCCGGCGAAGGACGTGAGATTGCCCCGCCCAACGTGGCGGAGCAGGTCCATGAGGAACAGGCGGTCCTGGGCACCGGCGTACCCGGCGCCGAACATGGTGCCGTCGCGCGTGGTGCCGGTGATGTGCGGGACGCCGGTGGCCCGGTCCCGGACGATCGTCACGTCGGAGCGCGGGCGGTCCGTGCGCTCCACCTGGCTGGCCGGCACGCCGAAGGAGGCGTCGTTGAAGAACCGGTCGATCTGGTCGTCGGTCAACCCGGTGTACGCGTTGAGCAGGTTCGCGTACGGGCCCAGCTGGTCGTCGGAGTGGCCCGGGCGGGTGCCCAGCAGCTGGTGGGCGAGGATCTCGGCCAGGGTCGCGTTGCCGTTCTCGCCCGGCGGCAGGATGTCGTTGCACTGGCCCAGGCAGTAGTCGTTGGTGGTGACGTAAGCGCTGGCGGCCGCGGCGGGTGTCGCCGGCAGCACGAACAGGGCGGCGAGCAGGACGACTGCCGCACCACCCCGGATAAACTGGATAAACAACGCCGTACCCCCTCCTTCTCTGAGGTCAGCGATCGTGAGTAGCTCTCACGTATTGGAAGGTAACGAATCCACGACGGACGTCAAGACGTCGATGTTCCCCGATGCCGTGACCAAGCCGGTCCACTGTGGTTATCGGAAAGTGACCTGGCGGCCGTTTCCCCCTTACAGAGGGTCTGGTCGGCGACTAATCGGTGCGGTTTCCAGCAGGCCATTGATAGGTTCGAGTTGACTTTGCGTTCGACGGGGAGCGAGCCTGGTGCGGGTACGGCTTCTGGGGCCGGTCGACGTGCTGGTCGACGGGGAATCTCGGCCTGTGCGCGGCGGGCGGAGCAAGGCCGTGTTGGCGGTTCTGGCCCTTCAACACGGCCAGATCGTCGGCACCGACCGGCTCATCGACGCGGTGTGGGGCGACGAGGCGGCGTCGGTGGCCGCCAATACGACACAGAGCCACGTGTCGTACCTGCGGCGGCTGCTGGGCCGCAAGGACGCGATCGTCGCCCGCCCACCGGGGTACGTGCTCGACCTCGGCAGCGACGGCACCGACGCTCAGCTCGCCGAGCGCCTCGTCCGTGAGGCCGAGCGGGTAACCGATCTCACGGAGCGCTCCCGGCGCCTGTCGACCGCCCTCGGGCTGTGGCGGGGGCCGGCGCTGGCCGATGTCGCCCGGCATGCCCTGATCGACGATCACGCCGAGCGGCTCAACCAGCTCTGGCTGCGAGCGCGGCGAACCCTGGTCGACACCCGGTTGGCGCTGGGCGAGCACGCCGCGCTGCTCCCGGACCTGGAGCGGCTGGCCCGGGATCACCCGTTCGACGAGCAGATACACGGCCAGCTGATGCTGGCGCTGTACCGCTCCGGTCGGCAGGCCGACGCGCTGGCCGCCTATCACCGGCTGCGGCGATCCCTCCAGGACGACCTGGGTATCGAGCCGGGCCCGGCGCTGCGGGCCATCGAGGCCGGGATCCTGCGCCAGGATGCGGCCGTCGCGGCGCCACCGAGCCGCGTTCCGG
>Ga0307415_100000381_pt1 | contig 18818 bp, 16 predicted proteins | sample DK1Cmetagenome_FD_204524 | JGI IMG/M metagenome (GOLD analysis project Ga0307415, IMG submission 204524) | Maize rhizosphere microbial communities from greenhouse at UC Davis, California, United States - DK15-C-2 | ecosystem: Host-associated > Plants > Roots > Rhizosphere > Soil | place: USA...
GCCGAGATGGTCGCGCAACATGTCGGCGTCGATACGCCTTGTCTCGCCCTCCCAACCCGGGTCCTGGGTCATCGTGTAGACGATCTCGAGATTGGGGTTGGCTGCCTCAAGCCCGCGGAGCTCGTCATAGAAGGCTGTCGACTCGCGATCCCGGTTCGAGTGAACAAGCGTGATGCGATACGGCAACCCCTCGTCGGCGATGTACCTGAGCATGCTGCGGAAGACGGTGATGCCGATCCCGCCGGCGATGAAGACGTAGTGTCTGTCGGTCTCCTGCGGGAGGGCGAAGCTGCCCTTCGGCTGCTCCACCTCGACCTCGGTTCCCTCAGGCAGCTCAGCCAGCGAACGCTTGAAGGCCGAGTCGCGCAGGCGCGTGGCGAGGCCCAGGACGCCGCGCTCGGTGGGGGAGGTCACGACCGTGATGTGCCGCCGCGGTCCCTTTTCGTCGTCGTATGGCGGGTCGAGGAGCGTGACCCAGAAGTACTGCCCCGGCCGGAAATCCACCTCCTCGCCAAGGAGGTCGAAGACGACCATCAAGGTTCGCTTCGCGACGTCACGCTTTTCCTTGATGCGCGCTTTCACCGGCCTAGATTACTCAGGCGGCGGCGAAGCGGATTCGTCCTCGCCACCCTCTGGCTGCACCGCGTCGCCGTTCTCCCCGGCTCGCTCGGCGGCGGCCATTTCCTTCTTCTCGTCCTTCTTCTGCTGCTTGCGCTCCCGCTTCTCTTGAAGCGCGCGTTCTCTGGTCATCTTGGCCATTGTCTGGCGTCGCTTGGAACTCGAGCCCATTCAGCCCTCCAGTCGTTGAAACCCGCAGAGCGCCGCAAGGCATTCGGTAGCGCCCCGATGAATTCTGTCGGAACTACGCGTCAGCGGGCGAATCGACGTCCGACTCGCCCTCGTCCCGCGGCTCTTCAGGCGGGACGGTGACCTTCTCGAGGTCCTCAGCCGGCTCGACGACGGAGATGTCGACTTCCTCTTCCGTGCCTTCCTTGCGAGCGACGAGGATCGTCGAGCCGGGCTTCAGCGAGCGGCCGAGGACGAAGTCCGCCAGCGGATCCTCGACGAAGCGCTGGATCGCGCGGCGCAGCGGCCGCGCACCCATCGCCGGGTCGTAACCCTTATCGACGAGGAGCTCTTTGGCCTCCTCGGTGAGCTCGATGGCGGTCTCGTGCTCGCTCATCTGCTCCTTCACCCGCTTCATCATCAGGTCGACGATCGTCTTGATCTCGTCCTTCGTGAGCTTGTGGAAGACGATCACTTCGTCGATTCGGTTCAGAAGCTCGGGGCGGAAGACCTTCTTGAGCTCGCCCATGATCCGGTCTTTCATCTCCTCGTAGGAGAGACCGGTCTCATCACCCATCGAGAAGCCGAGCGACTGGTTCTTCGAGATCGTGGCGGCGCCGATGTTCGACGTCATGATCACGATCGTGTTGCGGAAGTCGACCTTGCGCCCCTGCGCATCGGTCAGCTTCCCGTCCTCCAGGATCTGCAGGAGGATGTTGAAGACGTCAGGGTGCGCCTTCTCGATCTCGTCGAGGAGCACGACCGAATACGGCTTGCGGCGCACGGACTCTGTGAGCTGGCCGCCCTCGTCGTAGCCGATGTAGCCGGGGGGCGAGCCGACGAGCCGGGACACGGAGTGCTTCTCCATGTACTCGGACATGTCCACCTGGATCATTGCGTCCTCGTCGCCGAACAGGAACTCGGCGAGAGTACGGGCGAGCTCGGTCTTCCCGACGCCCGAGGGGCCGAGGAAGATGAACGAGCCGGTCGGGCGCTTGGGGTCCTTGATGCCGGCCCGCGCGCGGCGGATCGACTTCGACACGGCGATGATCGCCTCGTGCTGCCCGATCACCCGCTTGTGGAGCTCGTCTTCCATGCGGATGAGCTTCTGGGACTCAGCCTCGGTGAGCTTGAAAACGGGGATGCCCGTCCACATAGAGACGATGTCGGCGATCTCTTCCTCGCCGATCTCTGGCTGCTCGACCTGCTCTGAAGAGCGCCATTTTTCCTCGAGATCGCGCTTTTTCTGAGAGAGCTTCCGCTCCTTATCGCGCAGGTTTGCGGCCTTTTCGAACTCTTGTGCCTCGATGGCCGCCTCCTTCTCTTCACGCACGCGCTCGATTTCCTCTTCCAGCTCGCGGTGGCGCGGCGGAGCGGTCATCGTCTTGATTCGCATGCGCGAGGCGGCCTCGTCGATGAGGTCGATGGCCTTGTCGGGAAGATGCCGGTCCTGGATGTAGCGGTCCGAGAGCGTCGCGGCGGCACGCAGGGCGTCGTCAGTGATCGTGCAGCGGTGGTGGGCCTCGTAGCGGTCCCGAAGACCGCGGAGAATCTGAACGGTGTCGTCCACCGTGGGCTCTTCGACCTTGATCTGCTGGAAGCGGCGCTCGAGGGCGGCGTCCCGCTCGAGGTACTTGCGGTACTCGTCGAGCGTGGTCGCCCCGATCGTCTGCAGCTCGCCGCGGGCGAGAGCCGGCTTGAGGATCGAGGCGGCGTCGATCGCGCCCTCGGCCGCGCCGGCGCCGACGAGGTTATGGAGCTCGTCGATGAAGAGGATGATGTCGCCGCGCTGGGTGATCTCCTTCATCACCTTCTTCAGGCGCTCCTCGAACTCCCCGCGGTACTTCGACCCGGCCACCAGGGCCGCGAGGTCGAGCGTGTAGATCTGCTTGTTCTTCAGGAGCTCGGGAACCTGGTTCGAGCTGATGCGGGCCGCGAGGCCCTCGACGACGGCCGTCTTGCCGACCCCCGGCTCGCCGATCAGGACCGGGTTGTTCTTCGTGCGGCGCGAGAGGATCTGCATCACCCGTTCGATCTCGGTCTGGCGTCCGACAACGGGGTCGAGCTTGCCCTCGGCGGCGAGCTTGGTCAGGTTGCGGCCGAACTGATCGAGGAGCTTCGAGCTCTTCGTCTTCTCGCCGGCGGCGCCTCCTCCACCCTGCTGGCGGCGGCCGGGGCCGGAGAGCATCCGGATGATCTCGTTGCGGATCTTTTCCGCGTCGGCGTCGAAGTCGAGCAGGATGCGGGCGGCCACGCCCTCGTTCTCGCGAACGAGCCCGAGCAGGATGTGCTCCGTCCCGATGTAGTTGTGGCCGAGGGAGAGCGCCTCGCGAAGGGCGAGCTCGAGGACCTTTTTCGCGCGCGGGGTGAAGGGGATCTGACCCGTCGTGACTTCGTCGCCCTGGCCCACGATGCGTGCGACCTGGGCGCGCACCTCCTCGACAGTGATGTCGAGGCTCTCGAGCACGCGGGCGGCGAGACCCTCTTCCTCACGGAGCAGCCCGAGCAGGATGTGCTCCGTCCCGATGTAGTTGTGCTTCAGCGCGCGTGCTTCGTCCTGCGCGAGAACGACGACTTGGCGTGCCCTCTCGGTAAAGCGTTCGAACAAACCAAAATCCTCTCTGGCCGATTCCCGAACCTATCGTAGCTGACTGCTCGGGGGATACTGAACACCGGTCGGAATGGCGCTACTTCCCGGTATCGGACACTCGACGCCTTTCCTGAAGTTCGCTCCTTCGAGGGACGAAACGCCGCTCCAAGCGGTCGATATACGAATACATGAGGGGTCTCGAGTGGCGCTTCGGTCCCAGGAGACTTGCAACGGTTGCGACCCTCGTATGCGCGCTCTTCGCGCTTGCGGGTCCGGCAGCCGCGGCGACGATCACGCCGAGGGATACGGTCGAGCCCGCGCTCGTCACGCGGATCAACCAGGTGCGTGCCAATCACCATCTTCCCGCCCTCAGCGTCGCGTCGCGCCTGACGACCGCCGCCACCAAGCATGCGAACAGCATGGCCTGGAAGGGCTACTTCCGCCACGAGTTCCGCAAGGACGGCGAGTGGGTGTCGTTCGGCAGGTGGATCCGCTGGTACTGGCCCGGCCCCGGCTACCCGACCTGGACCGCGGGCGAGAACCTCGCCTGGGCAGCGCCGGACGCGACTCCCGCGCAGGTCGTCAATTGGTGGATGAACAGCCCGGGCCACCGTGCGAACATCCTCGGCGCCTGGAACAGGGTAGGCGTCGCGATCATTCGGGTCTCGAACCCGGGCGGCTTCTACCGCGCTTATTCGCAAGTCACGATCGTCGTCGCGGACTTCGGCAAGCGCACGTAGGACTAAGCCCAGGCGTCGGCGGGCGGCTGTAGTCTCAAGCCGCGTGGCGTTCGAGACCACGATCGTCCCCAAGCCGCCGTACTCGCTCGCTCTCTCGGCCCGGATGAAGAGCGACGCGACGCGATTCCTCCGCGACGGCGTCCTGACGATGGTGTTCGAGGCTGGGGAAGCGCCGGCGCTGGCGAAAGTGACGCAACGGGCCGACGGGAGCCTGGTCGCTCGGATCGAGTCGCCCGCTGCCGACGCTGCGCTCGAGAAGCTTCGGTTCATCCTGGCGGCCGACGACGATCACGCGCTGTTTCTGGCGCGCTTCGCGCGCGACCGGTTCATCGGCCGCGCGACCCGTGAGCTGGCCGGGCTCCGTCCGCTGCGAACGGCGACGGTGACTCACGCGCTGCTGAAAGCCGTGTGCGGCCAGCTGATCCAGGCGAAGGCGGCCCGGGTGCTCGAGAACAAGCTCGTGCGGATCGCCTCGCCCGAGCACGAAGGCTTCCGCCTCCCGCCCGTCCGCTCCACCTTCGGGCGTTTCACCCACGCGGAGCTGGCCCGCGACGGCCTAGTCTCCAGGAAGGCTGCGGCGTTGCTGCGGCTCACCCATGAGCTCGACCTCGAGCGCCTGCACGGCGTCCCGACGGAGACCGCCGCCGGTCGCATCGAGCGGGAGCGCGGCCTCGGGCCGTGGTCGGCCGCCATGGTCTGCCTCTACGGGCTCGGGCGGTACGAGCGCGGTCTCGTCGGCGATCTCGGACTCGTGAAGCTCTGCGGCGCCCTGCAAGGACGCCGGGCCGACGCCGAGGACACCCGCGCGCTCCTGGAGCCCTACGCCGAGTGGGCCGGTCTGGCGAGCGTCTACCTGCTCGCCGCCGTCCCCAAGAAGGAGTGGCGCGGCCCGGCGGGCCGCCGCAGGTCAAGCCCGCTCGCAGCCTAGGTACGTCGTCAGGAACCGAGCGGTCGAACGTCGTTGCGCCTGTTCACCAGGTACGGAGTCCCCTTCACCGGATCCACGCGGACGAGAGCGGCGAAGACGATCCACCGATGTGAGGCGCTGTAGAGCGGATGGCAGGCCGAGAGGACGAGGGTGTCGAACCCGCGATCGCGGATGATGCTCCAGTCTCCGCTGTTGACGATCTTGTGCCTGAAGACCCGGTAGTAGAAGGTCGCATACGGGAGGCGAAGCGAAACGCGATCGCTGGTTTTCAGCGAGTCGATATGCCGAAACCAGGCGCCGAACGTCGTACGGTGAGCGGCGATCGCCATCGTCCGGCCCACCCCTGGGAGGGACGTCTGCGCGTAATGGCCAGGGCCCTGGGAGAGATCGGGTCCCCAACGCGTTCCCTGCACGAAAACGGCGTTGAGGCCGATCCTCGGGATCTTGATGCGGCCGAGAGGATGGCCCATTTTTAGCTTCCCTTGCAGGCGATTGGCGGCTGCCTCGATGCGCTCACGATCGTATTCCGCGATCTCCTGCTGAGTCGCAGCGTGTGGCCGCTCCTCGGCGGCAGGACTGAGGTCGAGCGCCGCCGCGTACGCCACGTATTCCTTGTCGAGCTCCGAGGCGAGCTGATGCTGCTTCCACCGCGCGTAGAGGCCCGTGGCCGGGTCGCCCCAGAAGATGACTGCCCCGCTGTACGCGATGAGCACGACGCCCAGGGCGATGAGGATCTTGCCGAGTCGACTGCCGCGCGGGCGCTTCGGCTTTGCCGGCTCCGGCTCCTCGACGGGGCGCGGTTCCGGGTGCGTGAGCCCGTACGGGGCAATAGCGTCGGGCACGGAGGGCGCAGGCCGTTTCGACTTCGTCCGGAGCAATGCGGTCACCCCGATCAGCAAGAGGGCAGTCCACGTCATCGGAGTGCGCGCGAGGTGAGGCACTTTCCTAAGTGTGCCTTCTCGCCGGAAGGATTGAACGTGCAAAGTCATTTTCGGTTACGCCGGCTCGGATCGACCTCACACGCGGTCTGTCCGACCAGGCGTCCGAATCGGTCGCGGTTGCCGGCTACTAATCGGTAACTCCGGTCGGTGAGCCCGGGAAAGGCGGCTAATAGGGCCGCGAGCGGCCGACCCCTGGGGAGCAAGCGGAACAGCGGGGGTGCGGCCGCACCGCCGGAGTACACCTGGCCGTCGTCGGTGACGAGGTGCCACGAGCCCATCTTCGCGTCCGCCTCCATGGGGCCGAGCAACCGATCGGCTTCGGGATCCTGCAAGGCGAGGGGCCTCAGGCGCCTCCGCCGGTCCCACGCAAGGATCTTGTCGACGGACCAGCGGCAGAAGCCGCAGTCGGAGTCGTACAGGAGAACTGCTTGCTTCACCTTCGCCCTGCGGGGCGATTGGCCGCGACGGAGGGCAGGTTGGCAACCGATAGCCGCCCGAGACGATCCCGCGTGGAGAGGATCAAGGACCTCGCGGTGTCGGGTGGGATGAAGACGACGTAGGCCGCGAGGACAGCCCAGCTGAAGAAGCCCACCCGAACGCCGTAGTCGATGCCGAGGTGGAGCGAGACCCCGAGGAGGAGAACCCACGGGCGCAGGACGCGGTTCCAGACAAGGATGCCAATCGAGAGCTCGATCGCCAGCGTCCCGAACGTCAGGAAGTTGGCTATCACCTGGGAATCGGTGACGAAACTAGGGACCGGAAAGCGGCTCAGATCGCCGATCCGCAGGGCGTACGAGACCGCAGTCCCGTCGTTCCACGTGTCTCCCCGGACCTTGTCCCACACCGCAACGATGTAGAGGATGCTCACCTGCACCTGGACGAGGCGCAGAGGCCAGATCGCCCGGCGCGGAAACTCCCAGAACGCGGTTCGCGGCTTCAGCCAACGGTCGACTGACAATGCGTCCCCGGCAGGGGCCAGGAGGAGGTAGAAGACGAGCAGCTGCACGAGTAGGTCTCCCGAGTTGAGAACCCACGGGTTCCGGTGGGCGAACGAGACCATGCAGATGAACACGAGGAAGGCCGCCGCCCGAGTGGCGAAACCGGCGAGCAGGCAGATCGATGCCAGAAGCAGGACGAAGTAGAAGAGGGTGACGGCCCCATTGCTCGGGAACCACTCGAGCAGGCCCCAGGCGAGCGATCCCTGGTAGTCAGGGTAGGCCGGCAGGATGCCGTCCCGGGAGTAGAAGGCGTACAGAGACGGCGCAAGCGCGAGCGTCCAGCCGAGAACGACGGTCGCAACGGCGATTCGAAACAGCGCGAGCGTCGAGGTGTCGACCGGCGTGAACCAGAAGGCGTCCCAGGCGGAAACCCCACGCCGGACGTGTTCCTCGAGCATCCGCCTCATCGGACGCCCTGGTCCGAAGGCGTGATCCGGAGCGTGTAGTACTCCGCCTCTTGCCACGGCCCACGGCTCGGACCGGGCCCCGGCGGGAAGAGTTGGTACCAGCGGCGGACGAGTGTCACCCGGACGGGTTGGCGCGTGTCGGTCGTTGCCCTGCGGCCGAACCAGACCGCCGCCGGCTTCCAGAGCCCGTCTCGCTGGTCGTTCGTCACCGACTCGACCCATTTCCACCAGTGGTAGTCCCAGTAGGCGCCGACGACGCTCCCGCCGGTCGGCATGCGCACTTCTTCCTCGCTGCCGTCCGCGTAACGCACCCGGGCGAGGAAGTCGAGTGTCTCCCGGCGCGGATCCGGGGCGAACACGCCCCAGTTCTGCTCCAGAGAGAGCGCCGTGACGTATGGACGGACCACCTTGAGCGACTTCCGCTGCACCTCTGAATTCGGCATGTTCCAGACGACCAAGCTGGCGAGCGTGATGAGCAAGAAGACGCTGATCGCGGCGCGACCGGCTACAGAGTTCTCGAGCCGTTGCTGCACGCCGCTTTCTTATACATGCGGCTTTCGAAGCCTGCAATGACGAAACGGGGCGGCCCTGCGGCCGCCCCGTTTCCAGTCAGGTTCAAGGGTGACTGCTACGAGATCTCGCCCTTCCTGCGACGGATGAGCATGATTCCGCTCGCCAGCAGACTCGCTGCTGCAAGGAGTGGGACCCAGATCGGCAGACCCGTGAAGGGAAGGTTGCCGCCGCTCGGCGCGGTGCCGCCGGTGGTGCCGCCGGTCGTGCCGCCCGTCGTGCTGCCGCCGAGGACCCCACCGCTACCCGTGGTCGGCCCTGCCGTGGTCGACGTGGGACCGCCGCTCGTGGTCGACGTCGTCGGACCGGCGGTGGTCGTCGACGTCGTCGGACCGGCGGTGGTCGTCGACGTCGGGCCGCCAGTGGTCGTGGTGGTAGTCGTTGTCGTCGTTTGGGTGGTGCTATAGACGACGATGTGACTGATTCCCGGAGGCTGTCCCTGCGGGTTGAGATCGAAGTTGACGGTGTACGACTGGCCGTCGCTGAGCGTGATTGACCCGCTGTTTCCATTCCCGGCCTTGACACAGAGTGTGGCCGACCCTCCGCTCACGCTGACGGTCGTACCGCCCCAGGTGATCGTGACGCCGTTGACCACCTGCGTTCCTGACCCTGAATCGAACTTGATGCTGCCCGCTGGTTCAGCGCATTGCAGGTCGGCGGGCTGATCCGCCAACGCGGGCGTCGCGTAGAACGCGACTGTGGCGAACGCAGCCGCAAGTACAACTAGAACCTTTTTCATCCCCTCACCTCTCCCCTGACGTTTGACTGACTCTCTACCGCGTCCCCGACAGCCGGTTCCGCGCTAACACCTTCATAACATCCTTACCGGCTGTTATTCAATGGTGCGGCCGAGATTTGTTTCGCGCCTCTCCCCTAGGTCTAGGTCGAACCTGGCCCTTGGATAGGCGGGGAATGGGGCCATCCCTGGATCGAGGGATGCCGCGGCATAACCGGCGGGCCGAATCCGGAAGAGGGGTCCAACGCCCCTCGCCCGGAGGTTATGAAGCTCGCCGTCGCAATCGCCCTTCTCTGCCTGCTGGCGGCAGGTGCGGGCGCAGCCTACGGTCATGAGGGGAGCCCGCGCGGGAACGCGGCTCGCGGCGTCGTCCTCACGGGACTCTCGCGCGCCCGACCGGATGGCCCTTGCAAGACTGGATTCGAGCTGCGCCTTCCCAACGGTCGCGTCGGCTGCACGCACGGGCCCGATCCTGCGCCGGCCGGCCGCGACGTCCGTGAGGCGCGGTCGCTCGGTGACATCGCCGCCATGACGAGTGGAGATCCCTCGGGAACCGCGACGGCCTACGGCCGGATCGTCTGCACCGGCGACGGTGTCGACGGCAACCGGGTTCAGGCGGTCTATGCCTATCCGGCGGACGGGCGGGATAACTACGCCGCGGTCGCTCCGTATGTCGGCCAGTGGGCTGCGCAGGCTGACCAGGTTCTGAACGACAGCGCCGCCGAGACCGGAGGCGTGCGCCACGTTCGCTACGTCACCGACGCGAGTTGCCAGGTCGACGTGGCCAAGGTGGCGCTCAGCGGCAATGGCCTCGCGAGCCTCGCCGGCACCGCAGCCGAACTCGCCGCGCAGGGCTTCGACCGCTCCGACCGCAAGTACCTCGTCTGGGTTGACGCCTACAAGTACTGCGGCGTCGCCACGGTCGAGCCGGACGACCGACCCGGCCAGAACAATGCGAACAACGGCAGCGGCAGCCCCGGCATGGTCGCCCGCGTCGACCGCGGATGCTGGGGAATCCCCTCCGATTCGGCCGAGGCCCACGAGCTCACCCACATCCTCGGGGGAGTGCAGCCGACGGCCCCGCGCGGCACCTGGAACTACCACTGCAGCGACGAGTCTGAGCTCATGTGTTACGACGACGACTCCACGGCGGACGGCTACGTCGGGTCTCACGGGCAGCTCGTTCCGCTCGTCTACGCCTGCCCTAGGTCGCACGAGCGGCTGCTCGACTGCGGAGGCGACGACTACTTCTCGACGAATCCCGATCCGAGCGGCTGGCTCGCCCAGCACTGGAACGTCGCCAACTCGAGCTTCCTGACGAGCGAAGGGCCGCCCAGCGTTCCCGACAGCACCGCCCCGAGGGCGACTGCTCCGAAGATCAGCGTCGAGGGCCGCCTCACACGGAGGGTGCCCGTCCGGCTGCGGTGGACCTCGAAGGACCCGGATGCCGTCGGCTTCTGGCTTTGGAGAAGCGTCGACGGGAGCTCGTGGAGGTACGTCGAGCGCCGCGAACTCTGGCGGAACGAGGCCCTCCTCCGTCTACGCCGCGGCCACTCGTATCGCTTCCTCGTCCACGCCTTCGATGCGGCGGGCAACGCGAGCCCCGCCGCGATCGGCCGCGGTTTCAGGATGGGGGTCTTCCAGGAGCGGCACCCCGCCGTCTCCTACACGGGCCGCTGGCGCCGCGTCTACCGCTGGCATGCGTCGGCCAGGCATGTCGCCTCGCCGCGGAGCGTCGAAGCGCGCTCGAGGCTCGTCTTTCGTGGGAAGGCGATCGCGCTCGTATCCCCGACATCTCGCGGCGGGGGCCAGGCCCGAATCTTCATCGACGGCCGCTATGCCGGCACTATCGACCTCACCTCGGCGACGCCGACCGAACGGCAGGTCGTCTTTTCGCGCCGGCTGGGCCTACGCCGGCACCGGATCGTGGTCAAGCCCGTGCCCGGCTCGGGCCCCGTCCCGCTCGATGCGTTCGTCGTCCTCCGGTAGGACTAAGGAGTCGGCTTCCGCCGCAGTAGCGCGATTCCCGAGGCGATCAGCACGCTGCCGGCCAGGAACAGGTAGAGCGCCCGGCCACCCGTGAAGGGTAGGTCTCCCGAGGGGCTCGCGAGCGGCGGCGCACCGACCGCGCCCGCCGGGTCGCGCGGAGGATGCTCGCCGGTCGCCGGCGGCTCGGCCGGCGGATCGTCTAGCGGCGTCTGCGCGGACTTCGTGCAGCTCCCCTCGTAGACGAAGTCGTCGTGGTGCTTCAAGTGTCCGTTCGTGCCCCCGGTCACGCTCGGCGAGATGACGATGTAGCGACCCGATCCGGTCCGGTGGCAGATCGTCAGATGGCTCGCGCGCCGATCGACTCCGGGCGCTGCTTTCGGAGCCACCCGCTTCGGAGCCGGCTCCCGCCGAGTTTCGTCTTTCCCGGAAGGCGCAGTGGATTTCACCGGCGCCGAGGGAGAGTGCGGCGCTGCAGGGGCGTGCTTCGCGTGGCCTTTGGCCAGCGCGAGCCCCCTTCCCGCGTGTCCCTTGCCGTTGTTGCCGTTTCCGCCGGGTGCCGCAAGAGCCCCGCCGGCGGTAACCCCCGTTACGAGCAGACAAACCAGCAAGAGGCAGTACGCCCTGCCGCAGCGCCGCATGACTCTCTCCCCTCTCCCCTCGTTCCCTGGCTCTCACAGTAGGGAGGAAAAGACAGTTTGCAATAGGTTCGTAGCTATTCCGTCGGGCGCAGCGCCGGAAAGAGAATGACGTCGCGAATCGTCTCGCGTCCGGTCAGCACCATCGCCAGGCGGTCGATCCCGAGCCCGAGTCCGCCTGTGGGCGGCATCCCGTAGGAGAGCGCCTCGACGTAATCAGGATCGGCCGCACCGGTCTCGGCGAAGCGGGCGGCCTGCTCGTCGGCGTCGTTCAGCTCCGAGTACGCGTTCCCGAGCTCCATCCCGCAGACGAAGTATTCGAACCGCTCGACGACTCCCTCCTCGCTCTCTTTCCGACGTGCGAGCGGGGAGAGCTCGACGGGATAGTCGTAGAGGATCGTCGGCTCGATCAGCTTCGGCTCGACCAGATGGCTGAGCGCGTGGTCGACGAGCTGGCCCCAGGTTTCGTCACGACCGGTGTCGACGTCACGCTGCGAAAGCCTGCGGCGAAGCTCGTCCGCGTCCCGGGTCCAGACTCCCTCCACCTCGAGCGCGTCAATCAGCTTCATGCGACGCCAGGGCGGTTCGAGGTCGACTTCGTAGCCCCGGAATGACACCTTGGTCGTTCCGATCGCCTCGCGCGCGACCTCCGCGACGAGCTCCTCGACTCGAGCCATGGTGTCCTCGTAGTCCGCGTAGGCCTCGTACCACTCCAGCATCGTGAATTCGGGCTGGTGCTTGTACGAGACGCTTTCGTTGCGGAAGTCCTTGCCGATCTCGTACACCTTCTCGAGGCCACCGACGATGAGCCGCTTGAGATAGAGCTCGTCGGCGATGCGCAGGTAGAGGTCCGTGTCGAGCTCCTTCGAGTGCGTGACGAAAGGCTCCGCGAGCGCCCCTCCGTAGCGAGGCTGGAGAATCGGCGTCTCCACCTCGACGAAGCCGCGCTCGTCCAGGTGCCGGCGGATTGCAGTGACCAGGCGCGTGCGAACGAGGAAGTCGCGGCGGGTGTCCTCGTTGACGAGCAGGTCGAGGTAGCGCTTGCGGTAGCGCGTCTCTGCGTCCACGAGCCCATGGAACGTGTCCGGCAGCGGCCGCTTCGTCTTGGCGAGGAGCTGGATCTCGTCCACCGCCACCGAGGGCTCCCCGCGCTTCGTGCGAGTAGGGATCCCGGTGACCCCGACGATGTCCCCGAGATCGAGGTCGACCGGCCCGACGCGGTCGGCGGAACAGAGAAGCTGAATCCGGCCCGACCGGTCGACGACGTCGACGAAGACCAGCTTTCCATGGCCTCGACGCCCAAGCACCCGTCCCGCCACGCGCCGTCGCTGTCCTCCTTCGGCGCCGGGCTCGAGCTTCTCGGCCTCGGCGCGGACGGCCGAGATCTCGTCCCGGTCGGGAAAACGGGTCGCGGCGCTCATGCTCGGGCCGAGTCTACGGCCGAGCTGGGCCAGCGATGGACGAACGTGTCGGAGAGGACCGCGGCGAGGAGCGCAAGGCCGAAGAAGTCGTACGGCATTCGGAAGCGGGGGTCACCGAAGAAGACGAACGCGGTTACGAGAACGGTGGCCAGATGGAGGAAGAGGACGAGATCACCCGAGGGCAGCCCGGCGCGGCGGCGGTCGCGGACGATCAGCGCCGTCCCGAGCAGGATGAGGGGGAGCAAGATCGCGTAGAGGACGTTCGTGACCCTCATCGGCCCCCGGAGGTCCTGCTCGTTCGCCTGTGGCCAGATCACGCTCGTCCAGAGAAGATCGAGCACGCCGCGACCCCAGAGGCGCGCGTGTGACCACCCGTCCTCGCGGATGCATTCGAGCCCTTTGCGAAAGAAGAAGCCCTGGTCCCAGACCTCGTGGTCGGGGAAGATGTAGATGTTCCCTCTTCCCTGTTGGTTGGCGGGCGGCGGGCCGAACTGCCCTTGATTGGCGCGGACGGTATGCACCTCGCACTGACCGATGAAGAACGTGATCCCCGAGTTCTCACTGATGCCGGTCGGTTTTCCGGCGGCCAACGAGTTGTGAACCACGGCGCCGCCGATCAGGATCGCGCAGCCGGCCGAGAACGCCGCCAGTAACCGAAACCGGCGCCGGCCGAGGAGCCACGCAGCCGCAAGCAGAGCCAGGTTGAGGAGGAACTGGGGACGCATCGTCACCGCCGCGCCTCCCAGCAAGCCTGCCGCCGCCGCGAGAGCGACCGCTCGACGTCCCTGCGAACGCGCAGCCGCGTATCCCGCCCACAAAGAGGCCAGAAGGAAGGCCAGGGAGGGTGTCTCCGAGAGGAAGTAGCCCGCCGACGTGGCGTGTAACGGCCACGCCGCCGTGAACAAGGCGGTCAGGGAAGCGGCGGCCGGGGTCAGAAGGAGGCGCGCCAGCCGCCACATGAAGAACGGCGCGGCCGCCGACAGCAGCCCCCAGAGGACCGCGCCTGCCCAGAGCCCCGCCCGGTCCGGCCCAAACAGCTTGAAGACCCCTGCGAGGAGCAGATGCACCCCGGGCGGATAGAAGGCGTCATAGCGCTCCAGGGACCCCGTCTCGACGAGGTGCATCGCGCGCCCCACGTAGCCCCCCATGTCCGAGTAGACGTAGTCGAACGGGGGGTGCAGAACGAGTACCCAGACGAGGCGGAAAACTGCGCCCGCGACGATTGCCGCGAGCGCCAGAGCGTCCCACCGCCTCGGGTCTGGTCCAAAGCGCTCCCAGGCACGCCGGGAGGCTTCCCTCACTGACCCCAGATGACCCAGCCGATGAAGATGCCGACGCCGAGCGAGAAGGTCCCGAGCGCCCAGCCCAGGAGCAGCGAGGGAGCTCGCTCCGCCAACGGGCCGTAAGACGTCCAGCCCCTCCGAACCGCCCGATGCTGCACGGTTTCGGTGTGCACCAGTCCCGGCCCCCGGGGGCTCGACAGGACGCGCATGATCTCGTTGCGGATCTTTTCCGCGTCGGCGTCGAAATCGAGCAGGATGCGGGCGGCGACGCCTTCGTTTTCACGCACGAGCCCGAGCAGGATGTGCTCGGTGCCGATGTAGTTGTGCTTGAGCGAGAGCGCTTCCCGCAGAGACAGCTCCAGCACCTTCTTCGCTCGGGGGGTGAACGGGATCTGCCCCGAGACGATCGGCTCGTCACCTGGCCCGATGATCCGCGCTACCTGAGCCCGGACCTCCTCGACGGTGATGTCGAGGCTCTCGAGCACGCGGGCCGCCAGCCCTTCCTCCTCACGGAGCAGCCCGAGCAGGATGTGCTCGGTCCCGATGTAGTTGTGCCTGAGGGCGCGAGCCTCGTCCTGCGCGAGGACGACGACCTCCCTCGCTCTCTCGGTGAAGCGCTCGAACACGCAGGCCGAAGCCTACGCCGCTTTGATGTCCATGATCTTGAACTTCAAGGCGCCACGCGGCGCAGACACCTCGACCGTCTCGCCCTTCTTCTTGCCGATGATCGCCTTGCCGACAGGCGACTCGTTCGAGAGCTTGTGTTCGGCCGGGTTCGCCTCGGCTGAGCCAACGATGTGGTACTCGATCGTCTCCTTGGCGTCCACGTCCCTGAGCTTGACCTTCGTGCCCACGGCGACGACCCCGGTGGGGATCTCTTTCCTGTTGACGACGCGCGAGCTCTTCAGGCGATCTTCGAGCGTCGCGATGCGGTGCTCGAGCATGGCCTGCTCGTTTTTCGCGTCGTCGTATTCGGAGTTCTCCGCGATGTCGCCGAACTCGCGTGCCTGCTTGATTCTCTCGGCCACCTCCCGACGCTTGATCGTCGAAAGATGCTCGATTTCCTCCTTCAGCTTCTCGTGCCCCTCTGGGGTGAGAATGATTTCCTTCACCGTCCGCCTCCAAGACCCCGGATACAGAAACGCGGCGCCCACGGGCACCGTCGCGGCCGACATTGTAGCTACGCCGTCAAGCCGAAAACTTTCGTGGCATGACTAACATTCCCTTCGGATGAACCCTGATCTCCACGCCCGTTGGACCATTGGCTCGGTCGAGATTCCCGGGCGCCTGGTGCTCGCTCCGATGGCCGGGGTGAGCGTGCAGGCTTTTCGCCGCCAGGGCCGCCGCTACGGCGCCGGATTGGTCTGCTCGGAGATGGTGAGCTGCGCCGGCCTCTCGCACGGGAACGAGCGCACGCTGGGGTATCTCAGGATCGCCCGTGACGAGCATCCGCTCGCTGTCCAGATCTTCGGCTCGGAGCCCGAGGTCATGGCGGAGGCCGCGCGCATGGTCGAGGACGCCGGGGCCGACCTCGTGGACATCAACTTCGGTTGCCCGGTGCGGAAGGTGACCAAGACGGGCGCCGGGGCCACCCTCCTCGACGAGCCCGACCGGGCCTGCAGGATCGTCGAGTCCGTGGCCAAGGCGGTCTCCGTTCCGGTCTCCGTGAAGATGCGCCGCGGACTCGCCAACGGCTCGCGCGCAGCTTTGGCGGTCGGCCCCAAGCTCGTCGACGCAGGAGCGGCCTCCCTGACGCTCCACCCCCGCTCCGCCCGCCAGATGTACACGGGCACCGCCGACCACGAGCTCACGGCCGAGCTGGTGGACCTTGTCGACGTTCCTGTAATTGCTTCCGGCGACGTGAATACCCGCGACCGCGCGGAGCAAGTGCTCGAGACGACCGGCTGTGCCGCAGTCATGGTGGGCCGAGCCGCACAGGGAAATCCCTGGGCCCTCGGTGAGATCGCGGGTCGCCTCGACGCCGAGCCTACGCGGGAAGAGATCGTCGCCGAGCTCCTCCTCTTCATGCACGACACGGTCGAGGAGATGGGCGAGAGCCGGGCGACCGGCTTCCTGAAGAAGTTCTACGGCTGGTACCTGGGCCACGGGCGCTTCCCCAAGCCCTTCAAGCAGGAGCTCGTGCAGCTCGAGACCGTTTCCGAGGTCGAGGACCGCCTACTCGAGGCGGCTCCGGGCGCTCGGGTGGTGGTCGAGCGCCTGAAAGCGGCTCTGCCCAAGCCGGACAACGTCGTCCTCGACCTGCCGGTCTCCATCTACTCTGGCGGGTAGGCCGCCGCGGCCGCGCCGCTATAACTCTCGTATGGCCGTGACTGCCGGAGAAGAACGGCGAATCGTGACCGTGCTCCTCGCGGACGTGGTAGGCTCGACCACGATCGCCGAGAAGCTCGGCCCCGAGCGCGCGAAGTTCCTCATCGACGAGGTGATGAGGATCATGAGTGAGCAGGTGCGCCGCTATGACGGCACCGTGGCCCAGCTCGTCGGCGACGAGCTGCTCGCGTTCTTCGGCGCGCCCGTCTCCTACGAAGACGACTCCGAGCGCGCAGTGCGCGCGGCACTGGCCATTCAGCGCGCGCTCGCGCAGTACGCCGAGGAGGTGAAGGACGCCTACGGCGTCGATCTCTCCGTTCGCATCGGCATCAACACGGGGCCGGTGATCGTCGGATCGCAGAGCGACGGCGAGGACGGCTACGACCCCTGGAATGCGCTCGGCGAGACCGTGAACGTGGCGTCCCGGCTGCAGCAGATCGCGGGCGAGGGCGGCGTCGTGATCGGCCCGACGACCATGCGCCAGGTCGAGAGCTGCTTCGACGTGGACGAGCTCGGCCCCCAGGAGCTCAAGGGCGTCGGTGAGCGTCTCAGCGCTTACAAGGTCGTCGGGGCCCGCGACTACGAGCCAATGGAGCCGAGCACCCCCCTTGTCGGGCGCGACTACGAGGTGACGGTGCTCGAGCGGACGATGGACGCGCTCGTCGAGGGACGCGGCGCGATCGTGTCCATCATGGGAGAGCCGGGCATCGGCAAGAGCCGCCTCCTGTGGGAGGTGCGCGCCCACTACCGCGAGCGAATCCGCTTCATCGAGGGTCGGGGCGTCTCCTACGCGCAGACCTTCCCGTACTGGCCGATCCGCGACCTCCTCAGGGAATGGCTGGGAGTCGGGGCTTCCACCCCCGAGGCGCGCATCCGCCTGGAGCTGAAAGCCGAGCTCGCCCATGTCTTCGGCGACGACGCCGAGGAGGCATACCCGTTCTTCGCCAGCCTGCTGGGGTTGACTCTCGAGCCGGACGCCGCCCAGCGGATCCGCGAGCTCAACCGCGAGTCCATCCAGACCCGCACGTTCGAAGTCTTCTACGAGCTCGTCTCCAAGCTCGCCGAAGAGCGGCCCCTGTGCCTGGTCTTGGAGGATCTGCACTGGGCCGACGAGTCGACGCTCGAGCTGCTCGAGTCGCTCCTCCCCGTCACGGAAGAGTCAGCGGTGGGCCTCTTCTTCCTCTACCGGAGCGAGCGGGAGCTCGGCTCGTGGCGGCTCGGCGAGCGGGCGCGCCAGCGCTATCCGCACCGCTACAAGGAGATCGAGGTGCGACCCCTGCCGCCGGATGCAAGCAAGGTGCTGGCCGTTGGAGCGGCAGGAGGGGAGATTCCGGACACGGTCGCGGAGCTGCTGACCGAGCGCTCGGGCGGCAACCCATTCTTCCTCGAGGAAGCGATACGAGACCTGGTCGAGCGCGGCGCGCTCCAGCGAGAAAACGGGGACTGGACCCTGGCCGTGGCAGAGGACGAGCTCGCGGTCCCGGCGCTCGTCCAGGGGGCCCTCCAGGCGCGGCTCGACCGGCTCGACCCCGCGACGCGCGAAGTTCTCTCGCTGGCGGCCGTCATCGGCCGGACCTTCGGCGTCCCGCTGCTCGAGAAGCTCGTTCCGCGCGAGCAGCTGATGCCGGCGCTCACCGAGCTCCAGCGCCTCGACCTCATCTACGAGAAGAGCAGACGGCCCAATCCGGAATATCGCTTCCGCCACGGGCTCGTGCAGGAGGTCGCGTACTCGAGCCTCGTCGACTCGAAGCGGCGCAAGCTGCACAAGAGGGTCGGAGAGGCGCTCGAGGAGATCTACAAGCAATCGCCCGAGGAGTCCTACGCTCTCCTCGCCCGCCACTTCAGCGAGGCCGACGAGCCCGAGAAGGCGGTCGAGTACCTCCTCAAGGCCGGCGACGCCGCCCGGGCGATCTACGCCGACCGGGAGGCGCTCGAGCACTACCGCAAGGCGCGCGCCTTCCTCGCACGGACCGGAGACGAGCGCCGCGCCCGCGACACCCTCTTCAAGATGGCTCTCACCTATCACCTCGCATTCGACTTCGAGAATGCGGAGGAGATGTACGACGAGGCGTTCTGCTGTCGGGTCGATGCCGAGGCGAGGCACGAGCCCACCGAGCGCCTCGAGACGGCGGTGTACAGGCCCGAGACCGTGGTGCCGGGCCACGTCTACTCGACCGAAGGCCTGAAAATCACGGAGCACCTCTTCCGTGGCCTGCTCATGATCGACGGGGAGCTCAACGTCCTCCCCTCGATGGCGGACAACCTTCGCGTCTCGAACGACGGCCTCAACTACCTCTTCCGCCTCCGCGAGGACGTGCGCTGGAGCGACGGGGAGCCGCTGACGGCGGACGACTTCGCCTTTGCCTGGCGGCGCATGCGGGAGCAGCAGACGCGCACGGCGTTCCTGATGGAGGACGTCGAGACGGCCGAGGCCCTCGACGAGAGGACCCTCGAGATCAAGATGCA
>Ga0307415_100000382_pt1 | contig 18768 bp, 20 predicted proteins | sample DK1Cmetagenome_FD_204524 | JGI IMG/M metagenome (GOLD analysis project Ga0307415, IMG submission 204524) | Maize rhizosphere microbial communities from greenhouse at UC Davis, California, United States - DK15-C-2 | ecosystem: Host-associated > Plants > Roots > Rhizosphere > Soil | place: USA...
GATGGGCGCGACCGGGCCGAAGATCTCGTCCCGGACGATCGGCGCGTCGGCGGGTACGTCGACCAGCACGGTGGGAGCGACGAAGTACCCCGTCAGGTCATCGGGCACGGGCGCGCGGTGGGCGACCCGGGCACCGGAGGCCACGGCGTCCGCGATGGCCTGCTCCACCCGGGTCGCCGCCGCGGCCGTGATCACCGGTCCCACCTGGGCGCCCGGGTCGGTCGCCGGACCGACGCGCAGCGCCTCGACCGCGGCACCGAACCTGGCGGTGAACTCGTCCACGACGGTCTCGTGCACGTAGAAGCGGTTGGCCGCCGTGCATGCCTGCCCACCGTTGCGGAACTTGGCCACGAGCGCGCCCCGGACCGCCGCATCCAGGTCGGCGTCGTCGGTGACCAGGAAGGGGGCGTTGCCGCCCAGCTCCATCGAGGAGTTCACGACCCGGTCCGCGGCCTGCCGCAGCAGCACCCGCCCCACCGGGGTCGAGCCGGTGAACGAGATCTTGCGGACCCGGGGGTCCTCCAGCCAGGTCGAGACCACACCGGGGGCGTCCGTCGTGGGGAGCAGGTTGACCACCCCGTCCGGGACGCCGGCCTCGACGAGGAGGCGGGCGATCGCCATGGCCGTCAGCGGGGTCTCGGCGGCCGGCTTCACCACGACGGTGCACCCGGCCGCCAGGGCCGGGGCGATCTTGCGGGTGGCCATGGCGGCCGGGAAGTTCCAGGGCGTGACAAGGGCAGCGACGCCGACCGGCCGGTGGGTGACCACGGTGCGCGTGCCCCCGGCCGGCGACTCGCCGTACGCGCCGCTCGTCCGGACGGCCTCCTCCGCGAACCAGCGGAAGAACTCCGCCGCGTACGCGACCTCGGCGCGGGCGTCCGCCTCGGGCTTCCCGTTCTCGAGCATGATCAGCTCGGCCAGCCGGTCCGTGTCCTCCCGCATGAGCTCGAAGGTCCGGTGCAGGAGGTCCGAGCGCTCGCGCGGCGGCGTCGCGCGCCACGCCGGTCCCGCGGCGTACGCCGCGTCGACGGCCCGGGTCGCCTCGACGGCCGTCGCGTCGCTGACTGCCGCGACCACCTGGCCGGTTCCGGGGTCGTGGACGTCGAAGGTCGTCGCCGCCTCGCGCCAGCTGTCCCCGACGAGGAGGCCGCGGCCGGGCTCGAGCTGGACGATGTGCTTGTCGACGGCATGGGTGAGCGCCATGGAACGGCCTTTCAGGGTTCGGAAGATTTGTGGGTCGGGCGCTCAGCTGGAGCTGGGAAGTCCGGCCAGGAGTGCCTGGCGGCTCGCCCGGACGTGCTCGCGCATCACGCGCTCGGCACTGTCGGCGTCCTTGTCGATGATGAGCTCGAGCACGACGTGGTGCTCGCGGTCGGACTGGAGCGCGCGACCGGGGCGGCTCAGCGAGGTGTTGACGAGGCGGGCGTAGGCCAGCTGGTTCATCAGCATCCGGTAGTGCGCCTCCAGCTTGCGGTTGTCGGCACCGAGGATCAGCAGGTCGTGGAACTCCTCGACCAGCTCCGCGTACCGCTCGCGGTCGTCACGCCTCACCGCCGCGTCGGCCTGCCGCAGGTTCTCCTCCAGCTGGTCGATCTCGGGCACCCGGCCGCGCTGCGCCAGGAGCCGGGCGGCCGCCCCCTCGAGCAGCTCCTTCATCTCGAAGAGCTCGGTGATCTCGCGGCGCGAGGGCGTGGTCACGAACGTGCCGACCCGCGGCCGGATCTCGACGAGGCCCTCGGTCTGCAGCTGCTTCAGGGCCTCGCGGACGGGGGTCCGGCTGACGCCGAACTCCTCGGCCAGCGCGAGCTCCGACAGCGGCTCGCCCGGCTGGATGTCGCCGCGGATGATGCGCCTGCGCATGTCGGCGATGACCCTGCCCTGGATCGACCCGCTGCCCGACCCGTTGACGGCACCGCTCGAGCTTTCCTTCACCGCGTGTCTCCTTCGACTCGTGACTCGGCCTGGATCATCCCAGTGGGGGGAGCGCCCCGGCGTCGTAGAAACGCCCGGCGCTGTAGATCATCGGCGAAAGATCCGAGACGGCGGCGTGCACCACACGGCAGATGAACACGGTGTGGGTGCTCGCCTGGAGCCGCTCCCTGATCTCGACCTCCATCTGGGCGCTGCTGCGGTCGATGACGGGGCTGCCGAACGGACCGGCCTGCCAGTCCAGTCCCGCGAACTTGTCGACACCCTTGGCCGCGAACCTGTTGACGACGTCCAGCTGGTCCGTGGACAGGATGTTGATCGCCAGGTGGCGGGCGCGGAACAGGCAGTCGTGCGTCGACGACGTGCGCTGCACGCACACCATGACGGTCGGCGGCTCCAGGGAGATGTTGGCGAACGCGTTGACGGCGAGCCCCCGGGGGGTGTCCTCGTCCATCGTCGTCACGACCGTGACGCCGGTGACGAACTGACGGTTCACCTGCTTCATCAGGTCGGCGTCGGGCTGCATGGGAAGCGTGGACATCGGGGCACTCCTCGTCGTCTCGGTGATGGTCATGTCAGCGGTCCTGACCGACGCTGATGATGCCCAGCGCCGCCAGCAGGGAACGCGGGTCCCAGGTGACGAACTCCTCGGCGATCAGGTCACCCTCGAACCGGGCGAACGTGGCACCGCTGACCTCGACGCTGCGCTTGGTGGCGGGCACGCCCAGGAGCGAGTGCTCGTGGGTCCCCCTGCTGTGCCACCGCACGGCGGCCCGGTCCCCCTCCACCACGACTTCGTCGATGGTGGTCCTCAGGTCGGGGAACGCCGTGCGGGTGGCGACGATCGACGCCTTGAACTGGGTCAGGTCCTGGCTCTCGTCCGCACCGTGCCGCCGATAGTCCGGTGCGAGCAGCTCGTCCAGCTTGTCGACGTCGCCCCGGTCCCAGGCGGCCGCCCAGGACTCCTCGATGAGCTTGCGGCGGGTGTCTGCGTCGGACATCGGTTCCTCCTCGGGAATCGTGATGGTCAGTCGTGCGTGGGGCGGTCGACGGCGGCCGCGGCCGGCATGGCCGCACGCCCACCCGTGGTCAACGCCGCCTCAGCCGACCGACGATCGGCGGCCAGCTCCTTCCAGAACGCCACCGCGACTCCGGCGATGATGACCAGGAAGGGCAGCGAGGCCACGATCACCGTGTTCTGCAGCGCGTCGAGTCCACCGGCGAGCAGCAGCACCACCGCGGTCACGCCGGTGAGGACGCCCCAGAGGATCAGGATGGATCGACGCGGGGTGAGCGAGCCGTTGGACGTCATCATGCTCAGCACGTAGGTGTTCGCGTCGGCACCGGAGACGAAGAACATGACGACCAGGAGGATCGCGACGACCGAGGTGACCGTGGCGAACGGGAAGTGGTCCAGCGTGGCGAAGAAGGCGCTGTTGATGTCAGCGGAGGTCTGCTCGGCGATGTCGCCGCCCTGGAACATGTCGACGTGGATGGCGGTGCCGCCGAAGACCGTGAACCAGGTGAAGAACACCACGCTGGGGACGACCAGGACCCCCATGATGAACCCGCGGATGGTGCGGCCACGGGAGATGCGGGCCAGGAAGACGCCCACGAAGGCGCCCCACGAGACCCACCAGGCCATCATGAAGTAGGTCCACCACTGCATCCACTCGAGCCCGCCGAACGCGGTGCCCTGCAGGCTCATCCGGAAGAAGTCGGTGGCCCAGGTGCCGAGGGACTCGATGTAGAGGTTCGCCACGAAGATCGTGGGACCCACGGCCAGGATGAAGACGAACAGTGCGGTCGCCAGCACGGCGCTGCCCTGGCTGAGGAACTTGATGCCCTTGTTCACGCCGGTCACGGCCGAGATCGTGAAGACGGCGGTGACCGCGGCGATGATCAGCACCTGCGTGACCGAGTTGACCGGGACACCGAACAGGGAACCCAGGCCGTTGTTGACCTGCAGCGCCCCCAGGCCGAGCGAGGTGGTGGTGCCGAAGAGGGTTGCGAACACGGCGAGCACGTCGATGGCCTTGCCGAGGGGACCGTTCACGCGGTCGCCCAGGAGCGGCACGAACAGCTGGCTGACGAGGGTCCGTCGGCCCTTGCGGTAGGTCGAGTACGCGATCGCGAGACCGAAGACGGCGAAGATCGCCCAGGCGTGCAGGCCCCAGTCGAAGTAGGAGTACTGCAGCGCGCGCACGGCGGCGGCCGGCGTGTTCGGCTCGGCCAGGCCGTGCGGTGGCGTCGCGAAGTGGGAGATCGGCTCCGCCACGCCGTACGACACCAGGCCGATGCCCATGACCGCGCTCAGGATCATCGCGAACCAGGTCATCGTGGAGAACTCCGGCCGGTCCGTGTCCTTGCCGAGCCTGATGTCGCCGGCCGGGCTGAACGCGAGGAAGACGAGGAAGATCAGGATGCCGAGCGTGACGACGAGGTAGGTCCAGCCGAAGGTGGCCGTGACCCAGTTCAACGAGGTCCCGGTGACCTTGTTCAGGTTGTCCGTGAACAGGGACGCCCACGCGACGAAGATCGCGGACACTCCCACGGAGGTCCAGAACACCGAGCCGAGCCTGCCTTCGGACTCCCGGCCCGACGAGTCGTGGCCGCCGGCCTGCTGGGGCCTGGACGCCTGCTCCGTCGTCGGCGGCGTCGGCGCCGTGGCGTCGTCGGGAGGCGATGAGGCGACGGCCGCCGCGGCGTGGCCTGGGTGGAGGTGACTGGACATGAGGCTCCTTGCATCGTGCGGGACCCGGGGCGGTCCGGCTCAACTGGTATGCCACAAGACGTTAGGCATGTCACAAGCCCATGTCAAGAGTACGCGTGCAATCTTCTGGCGCGCGCATCTGTCGCGAGCGGACAAGAGCGCTTGCTATCCGTAAAGACGCAGGTCACAAGGCTTTCAACGCGGAAATAGGCCGATCCAAGGCGACTGGAACTCGGCATGTGAGACCGCGTTTCCACGGGTGACCTTGACCCATGCAAGAACGAGGGCTAACGTTCTGTGCCATGCAAGAGACAGCTACCGACCACGCCTTCGGAGGCACGCTCGCGGTCGACGCAGGAGCCTCCTCCACCCTGCGCCGCGCCGACGACGACGGCCAGCCTGCCCCGGCCGAGACCCGGATCGGTCTCCGCAAGCTCGTGCTCTACCGCGACGACGTGATCACGGAGGGCGGCCGGACTCCCGACGTCCCTGCCCGACGTGCCAGCGTCGCCGCCGTCGTGAGGAACCCCTGGCTGCACACCGGCCCGACGGCGGACCTGTCCGCGCACACCACGCGGATAGCCCCGGTGCTGGCCAGGCTCCTGACCGACCGGCTGCTGGCCGCCCTGGGCGGTGTGGACCGGATCGAGGCCTTCGGCAAGGCGGCCATCGTCGGTACCGCCGGAGAGCTCGAGCACGCCGGGGCGCTGATCCACACTCCCTACTTCGGGAACCTGATGCGTGAGTTCCTCGGCGGCGAGTCGATCATCTGCTTCGCCGACACCCGGGCCGAGGCGGGCGAGACCCTCGTCGTACCGCTCTGGCACAAGACCCACGCCGCCACCCGCAGCCACTACCAGACGGTGAGCGCCCGCGTCCCCGACGCCCCTCGGGCCGACGAGATCGTCGTGATCGCCGCAGCCTCCACCGGTCCCCGACCGCACCCGCGGATCGGCGACCGCCTCACCGACCCCACCGTCAGCTCACAGAACCTGGAGACCCTGCTGTCATGAACATCCGCAAGATCGTGACCATCGTCGAGGAGATCCGCACCGAGGGCGGCCGGGAGGTCTGGCCCCCGGCCAAGGTGGCCGTCGTCGCCGCCGTGATCGAGAACCCCTGGGCCGGCCAGGGCTTCGTCGAGGACCTCAACCCGGGCATCGACGCGAACGCCTCCGACCTCGGGGCCCTGCTCGCACCGCAGGTGCTCCAGGCTCTCGAGTCCCCTGCCGAGGCCTACGGCAAGGCCGCGATCGTCGGCCTCGACGGGGAGGTCGAGCACGGCTCAGCGCTCATCCACACGCTCAAGTTCGGAGACCACTTCCGCAAGGCCGCCGACGCCACCACGCTGCTGCCGGCGGTCGAGAAGCGCGGCGCCGCCGGTGTGGTGTTCGACATCCCGCTCAAGCACATCACCGACGCCACGATCCGGTCGCACCACCAGACGGTCGAGGTGCGGATCGCCGACGCGCCCCACCCCGGCGAGATCGTCGTCGCCCTGGCCGCCGCCGCCCAGGGACGGCCGCAGCAGCGCCTCGCTCCCCTCTCCACGGAGCAGTGAGCACGACTGTCATGACCAGGCCGCCCCTCGTGCTCCTGCACGGCGTAGGACTCGACCACACCATGTGGCAGCCCGTCGCCGACCTGCTGGCCGCCGATTTCGACGTGGTCGCCCCCGACCTCCCGGGACACGGCGGTCGTCCGCCGGCAGCTGCCGACGTGACCCTGGCGGATCTCGCGGACGGGATCGTCGACGAGGTCCCGCCGGGGTCCCACCTGGTCGGCTTCTCGCTCGGCGCCCTGGTCGCCCAGCACCTCGCCCGGCACCGACCGGACCTGGTGCGCACCCTGACCTCGGTCAGCTCGGTGTGCCGGCGTACTCCGTCCGAGCGGGAAGCCGTGCTCGAGAGGCTCCGCACGGCCGAGGCCGACTTCGACGCCTCCGCGGCGCGCTCGTTGCATCGGTGGTACGACGGCACCGACGTCGCCCCCGCCGTCGTGGAGCGCACCCGCGCCACGCTGCTGGCGAACGACGTGAGCTCCTTCCTCAGCTGTTACCGCGTCTTCGCCACCGCGGACGCCGAGATCGGTCCCGAGCTCGGCCGGATCACGGCGCCCGCGCTCGCCATCACCGGTGCCGAGGACCCCGGCTCCACGCCCGCGATGACCGAGCGGCTGGCCGACGCGCTGCCGGACTGCCGCGCGGTGATCGTCCCCGGCGCGCGACACATGCTTCCCGTCGAGCAGCCCCGCCCGTTCGTCGACCATCTGACAACCTTCATCGGAGAGGACGCCCATGTCTGACCTCAGGAAGATGCAGCACTTCATCGGGGGCGAGTGGCTGGACCCCGCCTCCGGCGAGTACTTCGAGAGCACCAACCCCGCCACTCGCCAGCCTCTCTACCGGGCCGCGCGCGGCAACGCCGCCGACGTCGCCCGGGCCGTCGACGCGGCCCGCGCGACGTTCGAGGACCCGCGTTGGCGAGACCTGAGCGCGACCCGGCGCGGCCACCTGCTGCGCAGGCTCGGCGACCTCATCGGGGAGAACGCCGAAGAGCTCGCCCGGATGGAGACCCAGGACAACGGCAAGCTGCTGCGCGAGATGCGCGCCCAGCTGGCGACCCTGCCTGAGTACTACTACTACTACGCCGGTCTGGCCGACAAGATCCACGGCGACTTCCTCCCCACCTCCGACCGGTCCGTGCTCAACTACACCTCACGGGAGCCGCTCGGGGTCGTCGGCGCGATCACGCCGTGGAACTCCCCGCTCACCTTGACCACGAGCAAGCTGGCCCCGGCGCTCTGCGTCGGCAACACCGTCGTCATCAAGCCGTCCGAGTACACCTCCGCGACCGTGCTCCGGCTGGCGGGGCTCGCCCTCGAGGCGGGCTTCCCGCCGGGTGCCGTGAACGTCGTGACCGGATTCGGGGCCGAGGCGGGCCAGGCGCTCGTCGACCACCCCGCCCTGGCCAAGATCTCCTTCACGGGCAGTACGACCACCGGGTCGCGCATCGCCGCGAACACCGCCGGCCGCTTCATCGGGTCGACGCTCGAGCTCGGCGGCAAGTCCCCGAACATCGTCTTCGAGGACGCGAACGTGGCGAACGCCGCCATGGGCGTGGTGGCCGGCATCTTCGCCGCGGCCGGCCAGACCTGCATCGCGGGAAGCCGGGTCTTCGTCCAACGCGCGGTCCACGACGAGCTGCTCAAGCTGGTGACCGAGCGGGCCAGCAGCATCCGCATCGGCAACCCCCTCGACGACAGCACAGAGCTGGGGCCGTTGGCGTTCGAGGACCAGCGCGACAAGGTCGCCGGCTACGTCGACCTGGGCCGTAGCGAAGGCGCCCGCGTGCTCACCGGTGGCCGACCCACGGACGGCGGTCTCGGGGGCTACTTCTACGAGCCCACCGTGCTCGTCGACGTGGACAACAGCATGCGGGTCGTGCGCGAGGAGATCTTCGGACCGGTGGCGGCGATCATGCCCTTCGACACCGAGGACGAGGTCGTACGGCTCGCCAACGACACCGAGTACGGCCTCGCGGCCGGCGTGTGGACCTCCAACCTGTCCCGCGCCCACCGCATGGCCGGCCGTCTCGAGGCGGGCACCATCTGGGTGAACACCTATCGGGCGATGTCGCCGATGTCCCCGCGACAGGGCTTCAAGAACAGCGGGGTGGGCGTCGAGCACGGCACCGAGACCATCAAGGAGTACACCAGGCTCAAGAGCGTCTGGATCAACACCAGCGAGGAGCCGGTGGCCGACCCCTTCATCATGAGGAGCTGACGTGCCACTCGTGGAGGTCACCCTCGCCGAGGGACGCACCGCGGACCAGGTCCGCAACCTGATGCGGGAGGTTCACCAGGCCGTGCTGCGCACGGTCGACACCCGCCCCGAGCACATCCGGGTCATCGTCCGTGAGGTCCCGCGGACGCACTGGGCGACCGGCGACGTCACGCTCACCGAGATGGACGCCGCCCGCGCCGGCCAGGCCGGCCGCGACGCCGGACAGCAGCACGACCGCCGATCCGAGGTCCCATCGGACGGCGTCACACCAGGAGACAGGGAGTTCTCATGAGATTTTCGTTGTTCGTCCACATGGAGCGTTGGGACGAGGAGGTGAGCCACCGGCAGCTCTTCGAGAACCTGACCGAGCTGACCCTGATGGCCGAGGCCGGCGGCTTCGGCACCGTCTGGATCGGCGAGCACCACTCGATGGAGTACACCATCTCCCCCAGCCCGATGCCGTTGCTGGCCTACCTCGCCGGGCAGACCTCCACGATCCGGCTCGGCGCCGGCACCATCATCGCGCCGTTCTGGAACCCGATCCGTGCGGCCGGCGAGTGCGCGCTGCTCGACGTGATCAGCAACGGCCGGATGGAGGTCGGCCTGGCCCGCGGCGCCTACCAGTTCGAGTTCGACCGGATGGCCGGCGGCCTTCCGGCGAGCGACGGCGGCAAGCACCTGCGTGAGCTGGTCCCGGCCGTCCGGGCGCTCTGGCAGGGCGACTACGCCCACGACGGCGAGATCTGGCAGTTCCCGACCTCGACCAGCGTGCCGAAGCCGGTGCAGCAGCCCACGCCCCCGATGTGGATCGCCGCTCGTGATCCCGACTCGCACGACTTCGCGGTCAAGACAGGCTGCAACGTCATGGTCACCCCGTTGATGAAGGGCGACGAGGAGGTCATCGACCTCAAGCGGAAGTTCGACACCGCGGTGGCGAACCACCCCGAGGTCCCGCGCCCCGAGCTGATGGTCCTGCGCCACACGCACGTCCACTCCCCTGAGCAGCCCGACGGCTGGCGTCCCGCCGCCGAGGCCATCTCGCGGTTCTACCGCACGTTCGACGCGTGGTTCGGCAACAAGACCACCCCGCAGAACGGCTTCCTCGAGCCCAGTCCCGAGGCGAAGTTCGAGGGCCGGCCCGAGTTCGAGCCCGAGTCGCTGCACAAGACGGCCATGATCGGCACCCCGGACGAGGTCATCAAGCGCCTGCGCGAGTACGAGGAGCTCGGTGTCGACGAGTTCAGCTTCTGGTGCGACAACAGCCTGCCGCACGAGGAGAAGCGACGCTCGCTCGAGCTGTTCATCAAGGAGGTCGTGCCGGCGTTCCAGTGACGCGGCCTCCACGGCCTCGCCGAGTCGGCGCGGTTTGCCCCGCGCAGCGCGCCGATTGGCCCGGCTGAAGGGCAGGTGGGGGGAGGCGCTGGGGCTGGGTCCTCAGTCGCGGCCGATCCACGTGGCCAGGTCGACCTCGTTGCCCTCGGGGTCGGCCAGGGTCCACCACATCGGCGCGAACCTGTCGTTGACCAGCGTGCCGCCGGCTGCCAGCGCGGCGGCCACCCGGGCCTCGGCCTGGTCATGCGGGACGCCGACATCGATGTGGATGCGGTTGCGGCCGGTGCGCATCTCGTCCATCTGCTGCACGTAGATGGCGGGGTACAGCCCGTCGGGGTCGACGATGTCGGTGTCGCCGGCCAGCTCGTAGCCCAGCACCGCGCACCAGAAGGTCCGCACCCTGTCGACGTCGAGGGCATCCAGCGCGAACTCCCACGTGCGGGTGTGGTCGGGATCTGCCCGCACGCCGAGCGCCCTCGCCGCCGTGGAGATCTCCCGGGCGAGGGAAAGGTCGAGGTCGGTCAGCGACCACCGATCCTTGGTGACCAGACGCACCTCCAGCACGCCCGCCCGCAGGTTGAGATCCGGATGGTGGCCGGCGGCCTCGGCGAGTCGTCCGATGTCCTCGACCAGCTTCAGTCCCGTGGCGAAGTCGCCCGTGCGGAAGACGGCGAAGGCAACCGACCACAGGACTCGCCAGTCGTCGACGCCGTCGGCGTCATGGAACTGCTGCGGGGTGATCGGCTCGGCCATGGCCCCACCGTAGGCGCTGGAGCGGGCACCGCCCCCTCGTCACCCGCAGGCTGGGTACACCCCGATCGCCTGGCGTCCACGGGGGATCGATGTCCAGGGAGGTCGAGGACCTGACGAGCGCCGCTGGATCGCCGGTGCGATAGTGAGCGCATGACGGCGTGGCGGGACCTGGAGCGCGGGGAGCCCGAGTTCGCCGAGCGCGTGCGGCGGCTCTTCGACGCGCACAAGCACAAGACGATCGCCACCCTGCGAGCGGACGGGTCCCCGCGGATCTCCGGGATCGAGGCGGCCTTCGAGGCCGGCGAGCTGACGTTCGGCTCGATGCCGAAGGCACGCAAGGGCGCGGACCTGCGGCGCGACCCGCGGTTCGCCCTGCACAGCGCCACGGTCGACCCGGTCGACGGCTCCGCGGCGCAGTGGCCGGGCGAGGCGAAGATCTCCGGACGGGCGATCCACGTGGGGCAGACCACCCAGGGACCCGAGGGCGATCTCTTCCACGCCGACATCGCCGAGGTCGTGCACACCCACCTCAACGCGGAGGCCACGATGCTGGTCGTGGAGTGGTGGACGCCCACGCACGGGCTGCGCAGCGTGGAGCGGGGGTAGACGTGCGTGAGCTGACCCGGACGAACGACCCCGTGGTGATCTCGGTCATCGAGGGCCTGCTGCGTGAGGAGGGCATCGTCTACCACGTCATGGACCGCAACATGAGCATCCTCGAGGGCTCCCTCAATCTGATCCAGATCAGGATCCTGGTGCCGGACGACCAGGAGTCAGCAGCGCGGGACCTGCTCGTCGACGCTGACCTCGGCCACTGGCTGCGTCCTTAGCCGCCTGTGAGCAACCGACCACGCATCCGCCGGCGGGGACACGCCGCCTGTGGCTGGACCGTCCTCGCCGTGGTCCTCCTCGGCTGCGGGGGCGGGGACCTCGGGGACGGGAAGGGGTCGACGCCGTCGCCGGCGGACGTCGCCGCGGACGACGACGCCAGCGCCGCGGAGATCGTCGCGGCGGGTCGTCCCGTGGACGCCGACAGCGGCGACGGCGGCTCGCGGCTGGTGCTCTACCGCGTGGTGGGTGAGACCGGTGACGTCGCGCAGACCGCCTGGCGGCTCTACGGCGCGGACGGCGACCGGGTCGCCGAGGGCAGGGGCGGCGGCACCGTGCTCGGCCTGGGCGACGGGTTCTGGATGGATGGCGTCGTCGTCGCCGCGGACGGCACGACGCGAGACGTGCCGACCGCCGCGGCGGCCCTCGCGCCGCAACCGGGTGACCGCGTCGTGAGCGGCTTCGAGCAGATCCGGGCAGTCCGGCCGGACCCGCTGACGGTGTTCGCGCCGAGGCCCGGTCCCCGGGGCTTCGGCCAGGGCTGGGCGCTCGACGCGCAGGGGCGGCAGTGGTACCAGCGGGTGGAGCCGGAGGAGGTGCTGGTGTCCGGAGGGCCCGCCTGGGAGCGGGTCCGGGCGGTCCCGGTCGGGCCGGGGCAGCACCTGCTGGGATTCGGCATCACCGCGGTCGGCGGCCACGTGGTCCTGCCGGTCGTGCGGTTCACCGGTGGCGAGCAGATCGCGGTGGAGGCGCTCGCCGTCCGGCGGGCCGACGCGCCGGCGGCGACGGCCTGGACGGTGCTGGGCGCCGGACCGCTGGCGTCGGAGGTCCGGGACGCCTTCCCGCGCACGTTCGCCCTCGACGACCGGCACTACGTGTTCTCCGACCTGCGCCGGCGGCCGTACGTCCTCGACGTCCGCGCCGGGCGGTGGCACGACCTCCCCCTCCCGAGCGACGAGCAGGCTTGGACCCTGGAGCCGGGTCGCGACGGGCTCTACGCCTTCCCGCCGTCCGGAACCGAGGAGACCGGGGCGGACGCCTGGTTCTCACCGGACCTCGGGGCGACCTGGCAGCGGCTGCCGCACTGAAGCCCCGGACCTCGGTGCCGCGCCGGCCTCACCCTGGCCCGCCGGACCCGTCCGGGGTCGCCGGACCGGCCGACGGGATGGGCCGGAGGCTGCGACCCAGGACCCGCTCGGCCGCACCGAGCGAAGCCGACGCTTCCTCGGCGTACAGCTCCTCGGGCACGTGGACGGTCGTCCCGATGACGTCCGCCATCCAGTCCGCGTCACGCTCGGCGCCGCCCTGGTCCGCGTCCACGGTTCCGCCGTCCGTCAGGTTCGAGGCGAAGATCCCGGCGGCGGAGCGTGGCAGGAAGTCCTCGTAGACGATCGGCTCGGGGTGCAGGACGCCCGCCCGGACGAGCGCGCCCACCTCCCCCCGCTCCAACGCGCTCCCCTGGTCCGGCGTCAGCCGCCCGGCAGCGGCGTCGGAGTCGACCCGGAACGTGAAGAAGCCGAGGCCGGCGAGGCACAGCTCGCGCTCGGTGGAGGGCAGCCCCTCGCTCCACACCTGCGGCGCCACGTCTGCGCGACTGAGGTGCGGCTCCTCGGCCAGGCGACGGTCCACCGCGGCGACGAGCTCGTCGAACCGATCCCTCCCCGCCGGGGTGAGCGCGATGCCGCGGGCCTCGACCTCGCCGAACCTCACCCGCAGCGCCCCCTGGGAGATGCTCCCGTCGGCCTCCCGGAACGTGCGCGGCTCCGACAGTGCGCGGAACGAGGTCTGACGCAGCAGCACGTCCGGGCCGTCCCACCGCGGCGGTCCCTGGATCTCGTCGATCATCTCGATCCCGCGGGCCTGCATGGACTCGTACAGGTCGTCGATGTCGAGCACGCGAGGCGTGAGGTGGTTGATGTGGGTCGACGTCACGCCGCCGATGTCGGCCGCCACACCCGAGATCCGCTCGAGCTCGGTGTACCAGGCCCGGTCGACCGGGTCGGTGGAGAGAGCGAAGGAGGCGGCGGCCAGCTCCAGGTACCGGTCCGCATCCGCCGCCGTCAATCCCCCGTGCTCGATCGCGAGGTCGGCCAGCGCCAGGAGCTCGGCGGGGAAGAGCTCCCGGTCGGTCAGGAAGGTCCGCAGCCGGGCCTCGAGGTCCGCGTCGAAGAACCGTCGGTCCTCGGGGACCAGCATCGAGGTGAACACCCGGAACGGGTTCGCCGCAAGCTCGGCACGCTCGACGGGCCGGAAGGCGGTGGACACGACCGGGACGGGCGCCGGCGCCGCGTCGCGCAGGTCGTAGAAGCCGCAAGGAAACATGCCGAGAGCCCCGAACACCCGCGACACCTGGGCCAGCTCCCGGGGCGTGCCCACGCGGATCGCTCCGTGGCGCTCCGCGGTGACTCGATCGATGCTCCCCAGGCGTTCGGCATCGGCTCCCCTCCGGGCCAGGACGCGCTGGTTAACCTCCTGGGTGACCTCGACCAGGGTCCGGTAGGCGGGGACCTCGGTGCCGTACAGGCGCGACAGGCGGGCCGCGAAGCGAGCGCGCAGCTGGGTGCTGCTCACGGTGGTGTCGGTGTGCATGCCCGTTCAGACCGTGAAGTCGACGCCCTGGGCCAGGGGCAGCTGCCCGGAGTAGTTGATCGTGTTGGTCGCTCGGCGCATGTACGCGCGCCAGGCGTCGGACCCGGACTCGCGGCCGCCGCCGGTCTCCTTCTCGCCGCCGAAGGCACCACCGATCTCGGCGCCGGACGTGCCGATGTTGACGTTGACGATGCCGCAGTCCGATCCCTCGGCGGAGACGAACCTCTCCGCCTCGGCCTGGTCCGAGGTGAACACGCTCGAGGACAGGCCCTGCGGGACGGCGTTGTTCAGCGCGATGGCCTCGTCGAAGTCGTCGTACGGCAGCACGTAGAGGAGCGGTGCGAACGTCTCCTGCGCCACGACGTCGGTCTGCTGGTCGATGCGCACGATCGAGGGCCTGGCATAGAAGGCGTCGGGGGCGGACTCCTCCAGCTCGCGACCGCCTCCGGCGACCAGCTTGCCGCCCTGGTGCGCGGCCTGCTCGATGGCCCGCTCCATCCCCTCGTAGGCAGCGCGGTGGATGAGGGGCCCGACCAGGGTGCCGTCCGCCAACGGGTTGCCGATCGGGAGACGACCGTAGGCGGAGACCAGACGGTCGGTGAGCTCTTCGATGACGCTCGTGTGGGCGATGACCCGCCGCATGGTGGTGCATCGCTGGCCTGCCGTGCCCGCCGCGGAGAACACCACCCCGCGCGTCGTCAGGTCCAGGTCCGCGGTCGGGCTCACGACGGCGGCGTTGTTCCCCCCGAGCTCGAGCAGGGAGCGGCCGAAGCGATCCGCGACGCGCGGCCCGACGGCCCGACCCATCCGGGTGGAGCCGGTCGCGCTGAGCAGGGACACGCCGGCGTGGTCCACGAGCGCCTCCCCGACGTCGGCTCCCCCGATCAGGACCTGGTTGAGGTCGGCGGGCGCACCGCAGTCGGCGATGGCCCGGGCCAGGATGGCGGAACTGGCGAGCGCGGTCAGGGGGGCCAGCTCCGAGGGCTTCCAGACCACGGGGTCGCCGCAGACCAGGGCGATGGCGGTGTTCCAGGACCACACGGCTGCGGGGAAGTTGAACGCGCTGATGACACCGACCACGCCCAGCGGGTGCCACGTCTCCATCAGCCGGTGCCCGGGGCGCTCGGAGGTCATGGTGCGGCCGTACAGCTGGCGCGAGAGGCCGACGGCGAAGTCGCAGATGTCGACCATCTCCTGGACCTCGCCTCGCGCCTCGGAGGTGATCTTGCCGACCTCGAGGCTGATCAGGGTGGCGAGATCGTCCTTGTGCACGGCCAGCAGCTCGCCCAACCGCTTGACCAGGGCACCGCGGACCGGAGCCGGGACACTGCGCCACTGCAGGAAGGCGGTCTGTGCCCGGGTGACGGCGTCGTCCACGGCTGAGCCGTCGACCCAGCCGAGGTGGGCGAGCGGTTCGCCGTTGATCGGTGACGAGACCGCCACGTCGCCACCGATCGCGTCCACGTCGACCCCGCAGCGGCGGGCCGTGGCGAGAGCGAGCTGGTTCAGGTCCGAGCTGCTGGGGATCTGGTGCCTGGTGCCGGTCATGGATGCTCCTGCCGTGGGTGGTGACGGTGTCGGTTGCGGAGGTCGGTTGCGGAGGTCGGTTGCGGGGGTCGGGTAGCCGCGTGGTGGCGGGGCTAGACGATGTTGAGCTCGGGCCGGGACGCCTCCCGGGCGAAGCGATCGGCAGTCAGCGGGCTGACGTCGACGACGGGTGACCGGCCAAGGTACAGATCACGCATCACCTCACCGATCGCCGGGCCCATCAGGAAGCCGTGGCCCGAGAACCCGGTGGCGTAGAGGAACCGTGAGATGCCCGTGGCCTCGCCGACCAGCGCGTTGTGGTCCGGGGTCATCTCGTAGAGGCCGGCCCAGCCCCGTCCGAGCCCGATCCGGCTGAGATCCGGGGCGCGGCGTTCCACGGCCTCCGCGAGCCCGGGCAGCCACGCGTCGGACTCGGTGAGCCTGAATCCGGGGGTCTCGTGCGGATCGGACATGCCCAGGAGCAGGCCGCGGCCCTCGCCGTGGAAGTAGAAGGAGGTGGCGAAGTCGATGGTGAACGGCGTGTGCGGGTCCAGGCCGGGCAGGGGCGCCGTGGTGACGATCTGGCGGCGCAGCGGCTCCACCGGCAGGTCGACGCCCACCATCGCTGCCAGGTCCCGGGACCAGGCGCCCGCGGTGCAGATCACCGCGTCTGTGGCGACGGTCCCGCGGTCCGTCACGACGTGGGTGATGGCTCCGCCGCTGGAGTCGATCGCGGTGACCGTGCAGCCGCGGACCAGCCGCGCTCCCGCTCGCCGCGCGGCGCCGGCGTACCCGTTGACCACGCTCTCGGGTGTGCAGTGCCCGTCGGTGGGCGAGTACGCCGCCGCGAGGAGCCCTTCGGTGCTGATGAGCGGCGAGAGCGCCTTGGCCTCGGAGACGTCGATGAGGCGGCTCGGAACGCCCATCTCGTTCTGGAGGGCGATGTTCTTCTCGAACGCCGCGACGTGCTCCGGCTTGTCCAGGAGGAACAGGTACCCGACCTGGCGCAGGTCGATCTCCTGGTCGAAGGTGGCCTTGAAGGTCTCGAAGGCGTGCAGGCTGCGAGCGCCGAGCTCGATGTTGACCGCGTCGGAGAACTGGGCGCGGACGCCGCCGGCTGCCTTGCTGGTGGAGCCGGAGCCCAGCTCGCCTCTCTCGAGCAGCACGACGTCGGGGACTCCGGCGCCGGCCAGGTGGTAGGCAGTGCTGAGGCCCATGACACCGCCCCCGACGATGACCACGGAGGCGCGGGACGGAAGTGCGGTGCGTGCCACGGGCGGCCTCCCTCCGGTCGGTGTCGCGGGCGTCGCCGGTCGCCCGGTCGGACACGTGTCCAGCCTCGCCCGCGCGGACAGTCCAGCACAAGCGGAGAGCGCTGCCCGTGGTCGACGAGCGCCCTTCGTAGACTGGTCGCGAGTCCAGTCGTCCGAAGGAGGACCATGGAGGTCCTGGTGCTCGTCGCGTTCGTCGCGGTCGTCGTCGCGCTGACCGTGGCATCGCGACGTTCCGGATCCGCGTCCCGTGGTTGTTGCGCCCCCGCCGACGCCGCCGACGACCTGCGCATGCGCCCATGACGGTCCTCTCCTCGGTTGGCGACCGGCCGCTCACCAGACAGGAAGGGCGACGATGGCGTACTTCGAACCGACCGGCCCCTCGACGTACCGTCCCACCGGCCACGTCAGCGGCGCCTGGGACGCCGAGGAGCAGCACATCGCCCCGGCTCTCGGCCTGCTGGCGCACGTGGTCGAACGGCACCGCGACGCCCGCCGCGACGACGACCTGCTGCCCGCCCGGCTGTCCTACGACATCTGGGGCACGGTGCCGATGGCCGAGGTCGAGACCTCCGTGGAGGTGTTGCGGCCGGGGCGGACGATCGAGCTGGTCGAGGCAGTCCTTCGCTGCGCCGGCCGTCGCGTGGTCACGCTGCGCGCCTGGCTGATGCGCACCGGGGACACCGCCGCCCTCGAGGGCACCCGGTTCTCCCCGATGCCTCGCCCCGAGGACGTGCCGCCCTGGGATCCGACGACCGTGTGGCCGGGCGGCTTCATCGCCTCCGCCGAGGTACGCCGGATCGAGCACGAGCCGGGCCGCGCCCTGGTCTGGGCCCGCACCGACGTGCCACTCCTCGACGGGGAGGACGTCAGCGCACTCGCCCGGTCCGCCGCTCTCCTCGACATCATTAATGGGATGAGCGTTCGCGCCGACCCGCGCGAGGTCGCGTTCCCCAACCTCGACCTGACCGCCCACCTGCTCCGCCACCCCGAGGGCGACTGGCTGGGCTTCGACGCGACCGTCTCGTTCGGCCCGGCGGGCATCGGCGTGACCAGCAGCGTGCTGCACGACGTCGCCGGCCCCCTCGGCACGGTGTCCCAGGTCCTCACCGTGCGTCCCTCCTGAGACCGCTCGGCCGCTTCAGTCGTGGGCCAGCCGGGCCAGCACGGCCCGGAGCGGCGGCCACTGCTCGCGACCGCGGCGCGTCACGGCGTACGCACGCAGCCTCACCCGCGGTTCGCCGAGCGACAGCACCTTGACGCCACGCCGGGAGCCCCGACCGCGCGGAAGCAGCGCGACGCCCAGCCCGGCGACGATGAGGTCGTCGACCAGCTCCAGCGAGTCGACACGGTGCACGACCCGCGGCGCGAACCCGGCCAGCGACGCCAGGGTGCGCAGCACCTCCTCGTCGGCGGTGTGGCGCGAGTTCACGATCCAATCTCGGTCGGCGTACGCCGCGAGCGGCGCCCGCCGCTCGTTCGACCGCACACCGAGGCCCCACTCGACCTCCCACAGTTTCGTGACGTCGTGCTCGCGGCGCCACGAGGTGGATGCGAGGTTGTAGTCGTAGGTGAGGGCGAGGTCGACGTCGTCACGGGCCAGGAGCTCGTAGGCCTCGGGCGGCTCGTGCTCGTGCACGCGCACCTCGAGGCGAGGGTGGCTCTGCGCGAGGTGGGCGATGGCGGGCACCAGCGAGCGCCGGATCGCCGTGGCGAACCCCGCGACGCGCAGGCTGCCGACCGGCTCGGCCGAAGGGTCCAGGTCGAGACGTGCGGCGTCGACGGCCGCGAGGATCGTGACGGCGTGCTCGGCCAGGCGGTGGCCGGCCGGCGTGAGGCGGACCCGCCGACCGTCGGGCTCGACGAGCGCCGTGCCAGCGTCGCGCGCCAGGGCGGAGATGCCCTGCGAGACGCTGGACGTGGACGTGCCCAGCTCGGCGGCGACCTCGTGCATCGAGCCGAGCCGGGAGAGCTCGAGCAGCAACCGGAGCCGTCGCACGTCCATCCCACCATTGTGTCGATTCGGTGAATGGTGTGTCCAG
>Ga0307415_100000383_pt1 | contig 18764 bp, 18 predicted proteins | sample DK1Cmetagenome_FD_204524 | JGI IMG/M metagenome (GOLD analysis project Ga0307415, IMG submission 204524) | Maize rhizosphere microbial communities from greenhouse at UC Davis, California, United States - DK15-C-2 | ecosystem: Host-associated > Plants > Roots > Rhizosphere > Soil | place: USA...
TCTCCCAGCGGGTCAACGCGATCGCCGCGGGACTCATCAGCATCGGCGTGCGGCCCGAGGACCGGGTGGCCATCGCGTCGGGCACCCGGATCGAGTGGGTCCTGGCCGACCTGGGCATTCTCTGCGCGGGCGCGGCCACGACGACGATCTACCCGACGACCGAGCCCAAGGACGCGGCCTTCATCCTCAGCGACTCCGGCTCCAAGGTGATGATCGCCGAGGACGCGGTGCAGCTGGCCAAGGTGGCCAGCGCCGACCTGCCCAACCTCACCCATGTCGTGCTCGTCGACGGCACCGCGCCGGCCGACTCGCCGCGGCCCGTGCTCACCCTGGCCGAGCTGGAGCAGCGCGGCCGCGAGGCGATCGCAGGCGACGCCGAGATCGTCACCCGCACCGCCAACGGGGTGCGGCCCGACCACCTGGCCACGCTGATGTACACCTCGGGCACCACCGGCACCCCCAAGGGTGTGGAGCTGCTGCACGGCGGATGGTGCTGGGAGGGGGTGGCCCAGTCGACGCTGGGCATCCTGCGCCCGGACGATCTGCAGTACCTGTGGCTGCCCCTGTCCCACTCGTTCGGCAAGACCCTCATCTGCGGCGTCATCCACGTCGGGCTTCCGACCTATGTGGACGGACGGCAGGACAAGCTGGTGGAGAACCTCGGCACCGTCAAGCCCACCCTCATGTGTGCCGCCCCCCGCGTGTTCGAGAAGGTCTACAACCGCGTGGTCAGCACGGCCCGCGAGGCCGGCGGCGCCAAGTGGAAGATCTTCGGTTGGGCCTTCCGCGTGGGCAAGGAGGTGTCCGCGCTCCAGCTGCAGGGCAAGCAGCCGACGGGCCTGCTCAAGGTCAAGCATGGTCTGGCCGACCGGCTGGTCTTCAGCAAGATCCGCGAGCGGCTGGGTGGCCGCATACGCGTGCTCGTCTCGGGCGCCGCGCCGCTGAACAAGGACATCGCGGAGTTCTTCCACGCGGCCGGGCTGACGATCTGCGAGGGGTACGGCCTGACCGAGACCTCGGCCGGCGCGTTCGTCAACGTGCCGGAGACCGTGCGGTTCGGCACCGTCGGCCGGCCGATGGGCGACCTCGAGTTGCGCCTGGCCGAGGACGGCGAGGTGGAGATCCGCGGTGTGCCGGTCATGCGCGGATACCACAACCTGCCCGAGGAGACGGCCAAGTGCTTCACGCCGGACGGCTTCTTCAAGACCGGTGACATCGGTGAGGTCGACGCCGAGGGTTTCCTGCGCATCACGGACCGCAAGAAGGACCTCATCAAGACCTCGGGCGGCAAGTACGTCGCCCCGAGCCACATCGAGGGCATGTTCAAGGCCATCTGCCCGTACGCCTCGCAGGTCCTGGTGATCGGCCAGGCCCGCAACTTCTGCACGATGCTCCTCACACTCGACCCCGACGCCATCGCGGCGTGGGCGGCCGGCGGACCGTTGGAGGGCAAGGGGTACGAGGCGATCGTCGGCTCAGCCGAGGCCGAGCAGTTGGTCGCGGGCTACGTCAAGGAGCTCAACGACCGCCTGAACCGGTGGGAGACCGTCAAGAAGTTCACGATCCTGCCGCGTGACCTGTCGGTGGAGGCCGGGGAGCTGACCCCGTCGCTGAAGGTCAAGCGGAAGGCCGTCGAGACGACGTACCAGGCCGAGATCGACAAGATGTACGAGGGCGCCCTCGCCTGACGCCCGCTTCAAGGAACGCGCCGGACGACCGAAGCGCCGATCATGGACTTAGGTCCATGATCGGCGCGTTTTGGCGTCCCCAACTCCATGATCGTGGGGATCTTGGAGCGGCGGGGGACGTCAGGAACGGTCGGTGGCGAGGCGTACGCCGAAGCCGAGGAACGCGAACCCGGCCACCGCGTCGAGGGCGCGGCGGACCCGCGGGCGGTCGAGAAGGCGGCGGGCGCGGGCCACGCCGACGCTGTACGCGGCCAGCCAGACGAACGTCATCGCGCAGAACAGCAGCCCAAGGCCGGTCATGACCGCGAATGCCGACCCGCCCTCCGGCGCGAACTGGGGCAGCAGGCTGATGAAGAACGCGGCCATCTTCGGGTTGGCCAGGTTGCTCAGTACGCCCTGACGCATGGCCCGGGCCGGGGAGAGCCGACCCGTTGGCCGGGCCACGGCGTCGCCCCTGTGTCCCCGCAACGCCGAGCGCAGCGACTGGATGCCGAGATAGGCGAGGTACGCGATGCCGGCCACCTTGAGGGTCAGGAAGGCCGGCGCCGAGGCGCGGATCAGCCCGGCGACGCCCAGGCTTGTGGCGAGCGTCCAGACCGCCTGGGCCGAGGCCACGCCGGCCGCCGTGAACACCCCGGCCCGCCGGCCACCGACGAGCGCGTTGCGGAAGGTGAGGGCGGTGTCCTGACCGGGCGTACAGATCACGACGGCGGAGACGGCCACGAAGGCCAGCAGCTGCGACCACATGGCCGTCAGTCTGCACAGCCTCATGACAGGTTCTCCACGGCGTTTCGCCAGCCGCGCCGGCGAACGTGGGGTGTCAGGTGTTCGCCACACAGATCTGGAGTCGAGGCATGGTGAAGTCCGTCCCCCGAAAGGCCCTTCTGGTCGGTTCCGCGGCGGCGGGGGTGCTCGCGCTCGGCATAGCGGTCCCCGCGGTCGCGCTCGCGCAGGACCCGACGCCGTCCCCGTCGGCGTCGGCGTCGCCCTCGGCCCCCGACGGTGAACAGAAGCGCGCGGAGCGCCGCGACCAGCTCGCCGAGGCGCTGGCCGCCGAACTCGGCATCTCCAAGGACAAGGTCGCGGCCGCCCTGGACAAGGTGCTCGACCAGATGGACGCGCAGGCCAGGGCGGACCGGCTGACCCAGCTCAAGGAGCGCCTGGCCACCGCGGTCGCCGAGGGCAAGCTGACCCAGGCGCAGGCCGACGCGATCCTCAAGGCCGCCGAGGAGGGCGTCCTTCCCGGCGGAGGCCACGGCCCCGGCGGGCGCCACGGCCCCGGCCCTCGCTGACCGCACCCCACCCCGCCCGCGCCCGGCGGCGGCCGACGCGTCGCGTGGGCCGCCGCTGAGCGCGATGGGTAGCGTCGAGGCGTGGACGAACTCGACCTGGCCGACTGGCGCGAGCGGGTAGCCCGGCTCTACCTGTCCGACGTGGATCTGGCCGGCTTTCGGGCCGGACGCGACGAGCTGTTCGCGACGCATCCACAGTCACCGATCCCCGCGGATCGGCGACCCGCCTTCGACGGGCTGCGCTACTTCCGGCCCGACCCGGCCGCGGTCGCCGAGGCGGACCTGCGCCCGGCCGGGGGCTCGATCGAGATAGACACCGGCGGCCCCGACGGCGTCGTGCGCTACCGCGGCGTCGGGGCGGCCGAGACGCCGTACGGCCGGCTGACCGTCTGGTGGATCGAGGCGTACGGCGGAGGGCTCTTCCTGCCGTTCCGGGACGCCACCTGTGGGGTGGAGTCCTACGGTGGCGGGCGGTACCTGACCGACACCGTCAAGGGCACGCACGGCCGAGGGCTCACCATGCTCGGCGGCTCGCGGGTGCGGCTGGACTTCAATTACGCCTACAACCCGAGTTGCGCGTACGACGACGACTACGCCTGTCCGCTCGCACCGCGGGAGAACTGGCTCGACACCGGGATCCGGGCCGGCGAGATGGCCCACGTGACCTGACGGCAATGGCCACAAGATCCCATCCGCGGCCCGCTCACGACGACTCGGCCAACACAGCGAGCGCCTGGGCCACGGTGAACGCGCCGGCATAGAGGGCCTTGCCCGCGATGACGCCCTCGACGCCGAGCGGCTCGAGCGTGGCCAGGGCGCGCAGGTCGTCCAGAGTGGACACCCCACCCGAGGCGACGACCGGAGCATCGGTGTGGGCGCACACGTCGCGCAGCAGATCGAGGTTGGGCCCGCGCATCATGCCGTCCTTGAGGATGTCGGTGACGACGTAGCGCGCGCAGCCGGCCTTGTTGAGCCGCTCGAGCACCTCGAACAGGTCGCCGCCGTCGCGGGTCCAGCCGCGGGCCGAGAGCGTCCGCTCGCGCACGTCCAGCCCGATGGCCACCCGCTCGCCGTACTCCCCCACCACCCGGTCGCACCAGTCCGGGTTCTCCAGGGCGGCGGTGCCGATGTTGACGCGGGCCGCCCCGGCGGACAGGGCGGTGGCCAGGGACGCCTCGTCGCGGATTCCGCCGGACATCTCGACCTTGACGTCGAGCCGGCGCACCACGTCGGCCAGCAGCTCCGCGTTGGAGCCCCGGCCGAACGCCGCGTCGATGTCGACCAGGTGCACCCACTCCGCGCCGTCGCGCTGCCAGACCAGGGCGGCCTCCAGCGGATCGCCGTACGCGGTCTCGGAGCCGGCCGCCCCCTGCACCAGGCGTACGGCCTGGCCACCGGACACGTCGACGGCGGGCAGCAGGGTCAGCGCCACGGTCACATCCTTCGGTCGAAGATCACGATGACGAGCACCGGGAGCACCAGGATAAGCAGCAGCGTCAGCCCGATGCGCAGCGGCGTGGGCTCGACCAGGTACCAGATGGCGGCCAGCGCCAGGACGAGGAACGCGATCGCGGCGGCCCGCTGGCCGGGGCTGCGCCGGGCCAGCAACCAGGCCCGCCGCCGCGTGGGTGGTCGCAGCCGCCGTAGCAGCGCGCGCCGCCGGGCCCGCCGCCGCTCGACCTTGGCCCGGGCCGCCGCGGCCGCCTCGCGGGCGGCCTCCCGCTCGGCCCGCCGCCGCGCCCGTTCCCTACTCAAGGTTCACAGCACGCCCTTGGTGCTGGGCACACCCCCGGTCGGGTCCTCGACGCGGACCGCGTCACGCAGCGCCCGGGCGACGGCCTTGCACTGGGCCTCGATGACGTGGTGCGCGTCGGGCGACGTCCCGGCCCGTACCACGGTCACGTGCAGGGCGATGCGGGCGGCGTGGCCGAACGACTCCCACACGTGCCGGGTCAGGCTGGTCGGGAAGACCGGGCCGGACCCGCCCACGAACGGGGCGAGCGGGGGCTCGGAGTGCACCACGTACGGGCGTCCGGACAGGTCGACGGCCGCCTGGACCAGCACCTCGTCCAGCGGCACGAGGGCGTCGCCGAACCGGCGCACCCCGGCCTTGTCGCCCAGCGCCTCGGCCAGGGCGGCGCCGAGGGCCAGCGCGGTGTCCTCGACGGTGTGATGGGCGTCGATGTGGAGGTCCCCCTCGGCCCGGACCGTCAGGTCGAGACCACCGTGGCGGGCCAGCTGGGCCAGCATGTGGTCGTAGAAGCCGATCCCGGTCGACACGTCACACACACCCGACCCGTCGACGGCCAGCTCGACCCGTACCTTGGTCTCGGCCGTGTTCCTCTCGACCACGGCCCGGCGGCCGGCGGCCCGGCGCGTGGTCACGCCAGGTCCGCCATCGCGTTGAGGAAAGCGTCGGTCTCCTCCGGCGTGCCGGCGCTGACCCGCAGCCATCCCGGCACGCCGACGTCGCGCACCAGCACGCCGCGGTCGAGCAGCTTCTGCCACACCGTCGCCTGGTCGTCGAACCGTCCGAAGAGGACGAAGTTGGCGTCGGAGTCGGACGCCGAGAACCCCAGCTCCCGCAGGCGCGCCACGATCCGGTCGCGCTGCTCCTTGATCGCCTCGACCTGGGTGAGCAGCGTCGAGGCGTGGGCCAGGGCGACCCGGGCGGCCGCCTGGGTGAGCGCGGACAGGTGGTAGGGCAGGCGGACGAGCTGCACCGCGTCGACCACATTCGGATGCGCGGCCAGGTAACCGACCCGGACACCGGCGAACGCGAACGCCTTGCTCATCGTCCGCGTGACCACGAGACGCGGGAAGCGCGGCAACAGGCTCACCGCGCTCTCGGTGCCGGGGCGGGCGAACTCGAAGTACGCCTCGTCGACGATGACCACGCCGGAGCACTCGGCGGCGACCGCCTCGACCACGCCGAGGTCCAGGGCCGTGCCGGTCGGGTTGTTCGGCGAGCACAGGAAGACCACGTCCGGGTCGTACACCCGCACCTGGGCCTTGGCGTGCTCGGCTATGAGCTCGAAGTTCGCGTTCCGGTGACTCTCCATCCACCCGGTGGCCGTGGCCGTGGCGAGCAGCGGATGCATCGAGTACGACGGCGGGAAGCCCATCGCGGTGCGGCCCGGTCCACCGAAGACCTGAAGCAACTGCTGGATGATCTCGTTGGAACCGTTCGCGGCCCACACGTTGGCCGAGGTGAGCCCGTGTCCGAGGTAGGCGGCGAGGTCCTCGCGCAGCGCCACCGCGTCCCGGTCCGGGTACCGGTTGACGTCGCGCATCAGGCCGTGCAGCGTCTTCTCGACCGCGTCGGCGACGGCGGCGGGCAGCGGGTACGGGTTCTCGTTCGTGTTGAGGCGGACCGGTACGTCGAGCTGAGGCGCTCCGTACGGCGTCAGGCCGCGGAGAGCGTCTCGGATGGGGGGCTCCTCGAACGGGTTCACTCTGCCATCCTCACGCTGACTGGACTTTCGCTGCTCGCCTCCGCCTCGCTCGTTCCTCGCTCGGACGTCGGCTCGCGGTGTCTTCCGAGCTTCGCCTCCGCCTCGCTCGTTCCTCGCTCGGACGTCGGCTCGCGGTGTCTTCCGAGCTTCGCCTCCGCCTCGCTCGTTCCTCGCTCGGACGTCGGCTCGCGGAATCGAACGGTGACGGCCTGCCCGTGGGCCGGCAGGTCCTCGATCTCGGCCAGGGTCACCACGTGCGCCGCCACGTCGCGCAGCGCCCGCTCGTCGTACGCGATGACGTGGACGCCTCGCAGGAACGTCTGCACGGACAACCCGCCGGAGTGGCGGGCGCACCCGCCGGTCGGCAGCACGTGGTTGGACCCGGCACAGTAGTCGCCCAGGGACACCGGCGAGTACGGCCCGATGAAGATGGCCCCGGCGTTGCGGACCCGCGCCGCCCATTCGGCCGCGTCGCGAGTCTGGATCTCCAGGTGTTCAGCCGCGTACGCGTCCACGACCGCCAACCCGGCGGTCAGGTCGTCGACCAGTACCGTGCCCGACTGCGGTCCGGTGAGGGCGGCGGTGATGCGACCGGCGTGCTTGGCCAGTGGCACCTGACGGGCCAGCTCGTCATCGACGGCGTCGGCCAGCGCCTCGGAACAGGTCACCAGCACGCTGGCCGCGTCGGGCGCGTGCTCGGCCTGGCTGATCAGGTCGGCCGCGACATGGACCGGATCGGCCGTGTCGTCGGCCAGGATCGCGATCTCCGTCGGGCCGGCCTCGCCGTCGGTCCCGACGACGCCGCGCACCAGCCGCTTCGCCGCCGTCACGTAGACATTGCCCGGGCCGGTCACCACATCGACCGGCTCGCACACCCCGCCGCCGAAGGCGAACATGGCGACCGCCTGCGCGCCACCGACCGCGTACACCTCGTCCACGCCGAGCAGGGCGCACGTGGCCAGCACCCGCTCGTCGGGCCGGCCGGTCCCCGGCCGCGGCGGGCTGGCCACGGCGATCGCCTCGACGCCGGCGACCTGGGCCGGCACGACGTTCATGACGACGCTCGAGGGGTACATCGCCAGGCCGCCCGGCACGTACAGGCCGACGCGACGCACGGGCACGTACCGCTCGGTCACGGTGCCGCCGGGCACGACCCGGACCTCCACGTCGGAGCGTCGCTGCGCCTCGTGGACGCGACGCACGCGGGCCACGGCCTCCACGAGGGCCGCCCGGACATCGGCGTCGAGCCCGGCCAGCGCGGCCGACAACTCGGCCGCCGGCACGCGGATCTCGTCGGTGACCACGCCGTCGAAGCGGGCCGTCGCCTCGCGGATCGCGTCCACGCCCCGGTCCCGAACGCCCGACACGATCGGCTCGACGGCCGCCACGGCGGTGGCGACATCTACGGCCGCCCGCGGCAGGAGCCCGCGCAGCGTCGCCCGGTCGGGCAGCGCACCGCGGTGGTCCTGACGCGTCAGCACTCCGCGAGCTTACTGCCGACAGGCATCGACACGCCCACGGCTGGGGTCCGCTCTCATGATGGGGGCCCTAACGTTGAAGATGTGACCACCGAGCTGCCTCTGTTCCCGCTCGGCGCCGTGCTCTTCCCGGGTCTCGTCCTGCCGCTGCACGTGTTCGAGGAGCGGTACCGGGCGCTCGTCCGCGACCTGCTCGCCCGGCCCAATGACGCCGATCGCGAGTTCGGTGTGGTCGCCATCCGGCGCGGCTGGGAGGTCGCCGAGTCGACCTTGGCCAAGGCCGGATCCGACGTCGCGCTCTACGAGATCGGCTGCACGGCACAGGTCCGCCGCGTGACCGAGCGACCGGACGGCACGTACGACCTCGTCACGGTCGGCCGGCGGCGATTCGAGATCGCCCGGGTCGTCACCGACGTGACGCCGTACCTGCAGGCCGAGGTGCGCTACCTGCCCGAGCGGGTCGGTCCGGAGGGCGACGCCGAGCGGCTCGGCCCCCGCGTGCTGGCCGCGTTCCGCGCCTACCTGAGTGGCCTGAGCCGGGAGGCGTCCTCCGAACAGCTTCCCGAGGATCCCGTGGTCCTGTCGCATCTGGTGGCCGCAACGACGGTCCTCACCGTGGCCGACCGCCAGAAGCTGCTGGCCATGCCGGACACGGCCGCCCGGCTGCGCGCCGAGCTGGCTCTGCTGCACCGGGAGGTGGCGCTGCTGCGTCAGGTGCGGGCGGTACCGGTGGCGCCCTCCGACCTGCCGGTCCAACCGGGACCCAACTGATCGGGGCGGTCCGGGTCGGCCCCCGGTTGCTCGGCCGGGGGCGAGACCGGGTTGGGTTGCTCGGCCGCAGGCCCGGGCGGGCGCCCCATGAAGGGTTCGACCCCGGGCGGGGACGAGGGCTCGTACGCGGAGGAGGGCCCGTACGCGGGCCCGTACGCCGACGTGGGCCCGTACGCGGAGGACGGCCCGTACGCCGACGTGGGCCCGTACGCGGACGGGGTCGGGGTCGGGGTCGGCTGCTCGGGTCCGTACGGCGGCGGCGCGTACTGCACCGGCAGCGCGGCCGGCGGGTACTGCGCGGGCATGGGGGTCGGCGGGTAGGCCCACGCGGCCTCGGGCCGGGGCGTCGGGCCACGCAGGTCGGCGTACGACGAGAAGCCGGACAGGCAGGTGTACACGAACACGGCCACCAGGGCCTGGACCGCGACCACGCCGGTCACCTTGGGGATGTACCACTGCTTCGGGTCCAGGTCCGTGGTCCGCAACCCGAGCGGGGCCTCGATGCGGTCGCCCACCGCGGCGGCGTCCCGGATGGCCGTGAACTGGTCCAATCCGATCTTGTGGCCCAGCCACGTCGCGATGACGGCGGCCACGAGCGAGCCCAGCGCCAGGCCGGCCAGGATCGACACGCCACGGAAGCGCCGCAACAGCATCCAGGCCAGCACCGCGAAGATCACGCCGGCCGCCGCGCCGAGGATGATGAACCAGCCGTCGGCGGCCACCGCCTGCTCGGGCTCCGACTCGGCGTAGATGAACCCACTCTCGACCTTGATGATCGGGATCCGGGGAGCCAGGGAGGCCCAGAGCCACCCGAGCAACGGCCCGGACGCGGCGACCACCACGCCAGCGACCACCGCGGCGACGACCGTCCCGAGCCGGCCGGCGCTCCGGCGATCGGGCGGGTCGATGCCGTCGACTACGGCGGGGTATGAGTGGCTCACCATTCCGATCCTCCCAGCAACCGGCCAACCGTACCCACCCGTCCGCCCGGCGACCCAGCGAACCGATCTCCCATCTCGGGAAGTTGGCGCACTGTCATGCTGGCGAAACGGCGCTCTGGTTGACTCGAGATGTGTCGGCTGTCGATCACCTCCTGTACGCGAACAAGGCCTACACCGCCGGCTTTCCGGGCCCACGCCCGTTACCGCCGAGGCTCGCCCTGGCCGTCGTGGCGTGCATGGACTCCCGGCTGGACCTCTTCGGTGCCCTGGGGTTGGACATCGGCGACGCCCACCTGGTCCGCAACGCGGGTGGCCTGCCCACCACCGACGTGCTGCGCTCCCTCGCGCTCAGCCAGCGCTACCTCGGTACCCGGGAGATAATGATCATCCACCACACCGACTGTGGCATGGAGGGGTTCGACGACGCGGCCTTCCGCGCCGAGCTGGCCGCCGAGACCGGCGACGAGCCGCCGTGGGCGGTGCCCGGCTTCACCGACCTGCGGGCCACGGTGCGCCACTCGGTACGGACGGTGCGCGAGTGTCCGTGGCTGCCGCACCGTGACATCGTGCGCGGGTTCACGTTCGACATCGCCACCGCCGGCCTCGAGGAGGTTGCGTAGGCGAGCGTCATACGTCGCTTGACAGCATATGTAGGTCGACGGCACACTGGCCCCCATGGCAGTCCAGGAGCCGACCTTTCTCATCCTCACCGCGCTGGCCGCGCGACCCCTGCACGGCTACGGGCTGATGCAGCGGGTCAAGGAGCTCTCCGACTCACGGGTCCAGCTGCGGACCGGCACCCTCTATGGCGCGCTGGACCGGCTCATGGTGGAGGGGCTGATCAGCGGCGACCGTGAGGAGGTCGTCGACGGGCGGCTGCGGCGCTACTACCGGCTCACCGATGACGGTGCCGCCCTGCTGGCGGCCGAGGCCGAACGTCTCCAGCACAACGTGGACGCGGCCCGCGCCAGCCTGCGCCAGCGCGCCGCCCGGCCGGCCCGGCCCGGCCTGGGCACGACGTTCGCCATCGACCACGTCTGACCCCGGAGCCGGAACCATGGAGTCCACTTTGGAGAGACGGTACGGGCGGCTGCTGCTGACGTACCCGGCGCGGTACCGGCAGGCCCGTGGGGCCGAGATGCTCGACACGCTGTTGCGGTCGTCGCGACCGGGCCAACGCTGGCCCTCGCCGGCCGACGCGGTGGACCTGATCGCCGGCGGCCTGCGGAACCGGGCCGGGCTCTCGGCCGTGCCGGGCCTCGCCCGCGGCCTGGCCCTGGCCGGACCTATCGCGCTGACCTTCGCCGGCGGGCTGTGCGCCTACCTGATCATCGTGGAGTTCACCGCCGTGGCGCAGGGCTGGGGGCATGACAGGCACCGGGGACTTGGGCCCCTGCCGACGCTGGGGCCGATCGTGTACGGAACCTGGGTGCTGGCGGCGGCGGGCCGCGTCGCGCTGCCCCGGCTCGCGTCGCGCTGGATCATCGCGGCGGCCTTGCTCGTGACGGTACTGATCGTGCCGGCCGCCCACACGGCCGAGCTGACCCGGCCGTCGTTGCCCTTGCTCGTACCGCTGCTGCTGCTCGGTCTGGTGGCCCTGGCCGGCACGGCCCACGATGCCCCGCGGCGCGAGCGGGTCGGTGGGGCGCTGGGGCTGCCGGTGACCGTGGGCGCGCTGATCGGTCTGACCTACTGGCACCTGCGCGGGGTCGTCGTCGGGACCGCCCTGGTCACCCACGAGCTGGTACCCGAGACGGTGCCCGGCCCGCTGGCGCTGGCCTATGGCGGGTCGGCCGTCGTCGTGGCCGGCATGGCCATGCTGGTTCTCCTGGTCGGCCTGACCGTGGCCGGCGCCTGGCACCGGCCGGCGCTCTGGTCGGCGGCGGTGCTGCTCGTGCCCGGCCTGCCGCTGGTCGCGCTGCTCGGCCCCGAGATCGCGAGCATGCAGTACTCCGCGTGGGCCGTCATGCCGGCCGGCCTGGCGGCCGCGGTCGTGGTGCTGGCCCTCGCGATCCGGCTGGCCTGGCGGGATCCGGTGTCCGGTCTGGCGCCGGCGGCCCGCGGCACGACCGAGAGCGCGCTGTCGTCCGCCGGGAGCTTCGCCCTGGGCACCGCGGCCGCCGCGTCGGTCCTCGTCTGGCTCACCCACCGGTACGAGCTCGCCGCCGGTTACGCCTCGTGCGACTGGCCCGGATGTGCCCCGGGGCGGGAATTCGCCGTCGCCGTGACGTGGGCGCTGGCCGCGATCGTCGCGGTGCTGCCCATCCGGTGGGCGGCCCGGGTGGCGGTCGCGGGAGCGATCGCGGTGACCATGGTGCCGCCGCCCGGCGCCGACTTCCGGACCTACTTCGGCGGACCGTTCGGGCGGCCGCAGCTCGCGCTGCTCGCCGTGGGCGTCGTGGCCCTCGTCGGGCTGCCGGCCGATCCGGCGCGACGGGCCGTCGCCCGCCTCGGGGGGCTCGGGGCGGCCGCCGCGCTGTGCGCGGTGGTCACCCTGGCCCCGGCGTGGTGGGAGATCGGAACCGTGGCCAACCCGTTCGCCGTCGTTCTGGGCGCGGCCACGGCGCTGGTGATCGGGCTGATCGCCGGCGGGCGCGCCATGCTGGAGCCGATGAGTCCACTGTGGGCACGCGGCGCCGTCATCGCCCTCGCGTCGAGCGCCTGGCTCGGTGTGGCCGGGCCGCCGTACCTGGGCGCCTGGCAGGCGCCGCTGACCCTGGCCGGGCTGGTCGCGCTCGTGGCCGCCGGCGCCGTGTGGGCGGTCGTCCGGGCCCGCGCCGCCGCGGCCTGACCGGCGAGCTGGGCCAGCGCCAGCAGGCCGGCCGCCTCGCCGGCCGGGAACCCGATATCGCGCCGTAGCGCCACCGACTCCTCGAGCTTGACCCGGGCGTCGTCGACCCGATCCGAGTTCATGGCGACGAAGCCGAGGTGGCGTACGGCGTACGACATCGTGAGGCGGTCGCCGATCCGGCGGGCCAGCGCGCGTAGGACCGCTCGAAGAACGGCAGGGCGGTCGCGCCGTCGCCGCGCACGACCTGGTGGACGATGCCGACCCAGAACAGCGCCTCGGCCTCGCCGCGCTCGTCCCCGAGGTCGGCGTACAGTTCGGCCGCCCGCTCGAACTCCGCCAGCTCGCGCGTGTCCTCCTGCCGCTGGACGAGGAATTCGGCATGCCGGATGCGCCCCCGGGCCAGAATCAGATCGGCCTCCACCGCGTCCAGGCGGGCGTCATCGGTCATGCCGGCCAACGTACCGCCACGCCGCGCCTCGACTGGTGTCGCCCGAACGTCGCGTAAGGTAACCGGTGCAGTGGACCCGGGGTGGAGGGATGGCCGAGCTAAGCATCGTCGTCGAGCAGTTGCCCGGCCACGGCGCGTGTCTGATTCGCGCCACCGGTCCACTCACCGCGTGGAACCGGCACCATCTGCGTCGTGCGGTGTTGAAGTGCCTCACCGAGATACCCACCGCGATCATCGTGGACGTCACCGGCGTGCACCTGGTCGACCGCATCGCCGGGGCGGCGTTCGTATCGCTGCGCCGCGAGTCCGCCCGCACCGGTCCCGGCGTGGCCTTCCTGCTCTGCGGGGTCGAGGATCGGTTGCTGGCCCAGCGCATCCGGACGCTCGACCGGAACCAGCCCATGTACACCGGTCTGGATGAGGCCATCGACGGCATCTACAACGGCCCCGGTGTCGAGCGCTGGCTCTACCGCCGGCTGCCCGACGGTCTCCTCGCGCCCATCGACGCGGGCATGACCATCGCGGATGCCTGCACGGCCTGGGGCCTGTCACACCTCGCGTTCCCGGCCCGGTCCGTCGTCTTCGACCTCCATCTCATCGCCCGCCGATGCCCGCCGGGCCGACAGAGTCTGGCCGCCACCTACGACGACAACCTCCTGCTGGTCAGCGTGCGGACGCCGACGACGCCCGATACACCGGCGTCGTGCGCTCGCCTGCGCCCGCCGCCCGGTTTTCACCACAAGGCCGGTGTAACCGGACACATAGTCTGGACCGCGCTGCCCACGAGGCCCGCCGACTTCTAGCTCGGGGGCGGCGGCCGGCCGTCGCCGCTCATTACGGACGGCGTCCGCCGCCGTGGAGATCGCGATTCCGGGTACGATCGCGCGGTTCTACTCGACATTCGTACGCGGAATCGCGATCACACCACAACACCTCGGACCGCCTCGTCGCGATCGCGCAGTGCATTGTGGACCTTCGGCGGCACCCGTAGCCAGTCCTCCTCGTTGACCCGCCCCAGCTGTGCGAAGGCGGCGTCCGGCGCCTGGGTCAGCGCGGCCAGATCGTCGAACAGACCCTGCCGCCGGTCCTCGATGTCCTCGCCCGGCGACGGCATCGCACCCCACACGTCCCAGGGCAGCAACTCCACGTTGCGCAACGCGGCGCTGTCGCGCATGAGGTTGCCGGCGATCCACCAGTAGCCGGCCTCGCCGATCGTGCTCAGGCCGTACAGGTCCGGGTCGGCCCGACCGGCACGGCAGTCGGCCCACGCGTCCCCGGCGATGACGAACCGGTCCCGCGGCACGTCGGTGAGATCGAAGTCGATGCCGAACAGCTCGCGCTGGCGGCGGTCGATCTGTGCGTCCACCAGGCGCCAGCGCTCCTGACCGGCGTCCCAGTACTCGCACACCCAGTGGTCCTCGTACAAGCCGTTGCCGAAGTAGTTGCCGAAGCCGCACCGGGCCCGGGCCGGTGTGCCCTGGTGGCGCAGCATGGCCGCGATCAGCACCGTGAAGTGCCGGCAGTTGCCGGCGACCCGGTGCGCCGGCTCGCGCGCGATCTCGAGCGCCCGACCGTCGCGGGTCGCGATTGCCTCGAGCAGCTCCGCCACCGGGCGGACGTGCACGGTGTCGCGTTCGGGATCGGTGAGGGCGACGCCGTACTCGTGGGCGAGGTGCTCGTGGATCAGCAGTCCATGACCCACGGCGGCCAGGGCCGCCACGTCCGCCGGCAACGGGTCGAACAGGTCGGCGCGCCGACCGGGCGTGGTCATCACGGCCGGCGCGGTGTAGAAGTCCAGCACGGCCTGGTCGGGCCCGGGCATGGCGTTCCTCCGTCCATCTCGTTTCGCACGACGGGACGAGCTTGCCACTCGGGTCCGACGTGCCTGCCCGATTCGCGGCGAACGCCGCACACACGGGGGTAGCGGATCTGTGATCGCGGGCGCACGCTGGGTGGTGACGGCCGGCCCGTGGCGCGCGGCTGCCCACAACCGAGATCGGTACTGGTGATGGTGACGGTCCCGCGGGAATCGCTCCTGCCAACACAGTCCCCGCGTTCGCCCCGCACGGCAATGACGCTGGTCCTGGCGACCGTGGGCCTGGGTCTGAACCTGCGGGCCTGGATCCTTCTGGGCCCGCACCTGCACGAACGGTTCGCCGTCGGGACCGGCCACTATGTGCTGCTCATGGGCCTGCCGCTGCTGGTGGCCGCGCTGGTCCGCCTGCCGGTCGGCGTGCTGACCGACCGCTACGGCGCCCGGGTGATGTTCCCGGCGGTCTGCCTGGCCTCGGCCGCGTGCGTGTTCGGCCTGGGGCTGACCAGCTCGCTGCCGGTGGCGGTCCTCGCCGGCAGCGCCGCCGGCGTGGCCAGCAGCGCGTTCGTCGTGGGGGCCGCGCTGCTGTCCCGGTTGTTCCCGTACGGCCGTCGCGGTCTGGCTCTGGGCGTGTTCACCCTGGGGCCGGTGGTGGCGGCGCTGGTCTCGGCCCTGTCCCGGGGGGCCGATCAGTACGGCCGGGGCGCCGCCGTGGTTCTTGGAAGCTCGCTGATCGTCGTCGCGGCCCTCTCCGCCGGCGTGTTCCGCGATCCCGTCGGGCCACACCGCCGCCGGTCAGGCCTGCGCCGATGCGTCGAGATGGTCGTGGTGGCGTCGAGGACCTCGCTGTCGCTGCTGTACGGGCTCGCCCTCGGCGGCCTCGTCGCCGCCTCGATCTATCTGCCCGTCTACCTGACGGCCGCGTTCGGTCTTGGGTGGTTCCACGCGCTGACCCTGACCGGGATCGTGATCATCCTGTCGGCCTTCGCGCGCCTCGTCGGTGGATGGTGGACCGACCGGCGGCCCACCGCTCGCCTGCTGGTCGCCTGCTACATGATCGCCGCCGGACTGTGCCTCGTGGTGGCTGTCGAACCGCGGCGGTGGTGGCTGGCCGCCTCGATGATCGCCCTGGGGGCGGTGTGCGACGGCCTGGCCAGCGGCGCCCTGCTGGCACTGATCGGCAAGGCCGCGCGGGACGACAGCGCCGGAGCGGTGATGGGAGTGACCGGCGCGGTGGCGGCGCTCGCCGCCCTGCTGCCCCCGCTCCTGCTGGCCGGGGTGAGCCGCCTGGGCCATTCGTACTCGGCGGCCTGGGTACTGCTGGCCGCGTTCCTGCTCGGCGTGGCCCTCTATGTGCGGGCCCACGGGCTGCGCGTCGGTCTGGGCCTGGTGGTGCAGTTCCAACCCGGACCCAGCGCGACCAGGATGACCGTCGCGGTCGTCGGCGAACCGGACATGGACATCGGCGCGGCGGCGGTCGTCGCCCGCGTCGCCGAGCTTGCCTCCACGGACGAGCTCGTCGTCGTGTTTGGATCCGACGCCGACGACCGAGCGAGGGACGAGCGAGGCGGAGGCGGCCGACGCAGAACCGACGCCGACGACCGAGCGAGGCACGAGCGAGGCGGAGGCGGCCGACGCAGAACCGACGCCGACGACCGAGCGAGGCACGAGCGAGGCGGAGGTGGCCGACGCGGAACCGACGGACCGTACGAGTTCACCCCGGCACGACTGAGCACCAACGCGCTGGTGGCCGGACTGCGCGATCGCCTGCCCCGGCACAGCGTCGTCGCCCTCCGCGCTGCCGCGCACACCGCCGGGTTGGACCAGCTCGCCACCTCGCTGGACGAGCTGCTCGACTCCGGCACGGTGGCGATCGCGGTCACGTCGAGCGCGGACATTCACGAGGTGGCGGCCCACCTGGCCAGCCACCTCAAGGCCGACCGGATCCTGGCCGTCGTCTACACGCCGCTGCGCGGTGCCGCCGCCCACGAGGTGTGGCGACGAGAGCCGATGACCCGGTAAGGCCGGCGCCGCGGTCCGGTCATGCCTCGGCGATCTCCCGGCCGAACGTGATCGAGTCCAGGATGGCGGCCGGTGCCCGGTCGCGGTACTCCGCGTCGGGTCGCGTACCGAGCGCGTCGTTGACCGTGGCGAACGCGACGCGCATGGCGAGGTACACCGTGATCCCGAAGATCTGCTCGTCGCCGTACCCGGCGTCCCGCAGCTCCTGTACGTCCGAGCCGCTCGTGCGGTTCGGGTCGGCGGCGACCTTGCGGGCCCAGGCGGCCAGGGCCCGCTCGCTCGCGGTCAGCCCGGAGTCGTCGCCCCGAAGCACACCGGCGGCCGTGGTTTCGTCCGCCGCGTCGGCCAGCTTCCAACCCCAGGCGATCGAACAGTAGGCGTCGCCCAGGGTCGCGGCCGTGGCGGCCACCAGGACGCCCCGCTCGCGCACGGTCAGCGGGCAGGCCGCCAGAGCCAGACGCATGACGTCGAACATCGCCTCCAGTGTGGACGGTTGATAGGCCCACAGGCGGGACGTGTTCATCACGAACCCCGGCTCGACCAGGTCGCCCTCGAAGAGCCGCCGGGCCGCCGCGTCGGGCTCGGGGATGGTCAGAAAGGAGATCATGCACCCACCTCGTCCAGGAGCCGACCCAGGGCCGGATTGTCGATGTTCGCGCCGAGCAGCCGGGCGGAGGCCAGCCCCGTGGAGTCCCCGAGACGGTACCGGTGCAGGTGGGCCCGGACCACCAGCTCACCCAGGTCGCAGCGCGCGGCCAGGGACGCCAGGCTGGCCACCAGCGGCCGGGCGCCGTTCTCGTCGCCCCGGTCGAGCGCCGTGGTGATGGCCGCGTCGAGCACATAGCCGTGCATCCACTGGTACCGGTCGGGCAGCCGGCTGGCCCGCACGGAGGCCTCGGTGAACCACCCCGAGGCCGCGACGTTGTCGCCCCGGCCGGCGTGGAGCAGGCCGATCCCCCGCGCGGCGATGCCCTCCCAGCACGGGTCGCCGACCTGGCAGGCCAGCGTCCACGCCCGTTCGAAGCCGTCGGCGGCGCCGTCCACGTCACCGTCGTGCAGGTCCAGCTCCGCGCGCAGCGCCTGGGGCAGGGGGAGGAACGCCATCCAGCGCTCGCGCTGCACCAGCTCCAGCGCGGAGGCCAGAGCGGCGGCGGTCTGGCGGCGCTCGTCGCGCAACAGGTGGGCCCGCGCCAGCAGGGTCAGCGACCACGCCTGCTGCCGGTGGTCGGCGCACCGCCCGGCCCGCTCGATCGACGCACCGAAGTGGTTGAGGGCGGCCGGATAGTCGGCGCGATCGGACGCGCTCATCCCCCGTACTCCCAAAATCGCGGCGTGTTCCTGGTCGGTCTCGGCCATCGCCTCGGCCCGGGCCAGCCAGTCCTCGGCCGTGTCCCGCCGGCCGGCCTGCACCTCCACGAAACCCAGCTCGCGATGGGCCGTCACGGCCGTCGATCGATCGCCCGCCCGGGTGGCCAACTCGATGGCCATGTGCAGGACGATCGCACCCTCGTTGTCGCCGCCGCGCACGGCGTGGACCAGGGCGCTGCCGAGGGCGACCAGGGCCCGCCCCTGCAGGGCGACATCGTCGCAGCGCCGCGCCTCGGTGACCGCCCGCCGCAGGCACTCCAGGCCCGCGTCGACGGCACCGGCCAGGATCGCGGCCCGACCGGCCTCGAGCTGGCTCACCGCGGCTGCCCGACCGGACAGGGGCGCGACCATCGCCGGGTTGGCTCCGCCGGTGGCCGCCTCGCGGAGCGCCGGTGAGGCCGCGACACCGAGGTCGCGCCGGAGGATGTCCTCACACGCGGCCACCTGGCGCAGCGCCCCGGCCCGGTCGCCGGCCATGGCCAGGCTACGTACCAACAACTCGTGGTTGCCCTCGTCGTGTGGGTTGCGCGCGACCGCGCCGGACGCATAGACGATCGCCTCGCCGGGACGACCGCCGGCGAGCAGGGCGATCGCCGCCTCGCGCAGCCGCGCCTCCGCCGCCGCCGACACCCGGTGCCGGGCCACGAGCAGCCAGGCCTCGAACTCCGCGCACCCGGTCGGGACCGCGCCCTCGAGC
>Ga0307415_100000384_pt1 | contig 18754 bp, 13 predicted proteins | sample DK1Cmetagenome_FD_204524 | JGI IMG/M metagenome (GOLD analysis project Ga0307415, IMG submission 204524) | Maize rhizosphere microbial communities from greenhouse at UC Davis, California, United States - DK15-C-2 | ecosystem: Host-associated > Plants > Roots > Rhizosphere > Soil | place: USA...
ACCTGCTCGATGCTCGGGTGCAGCACCTCGACTGGGAGCACCTGCTCCGACGCCTGGCCGACGATGCCCCCCTGCTTGCCGGCGCGCTATCGGTGTTCGGGTGGCTGGCACCGGACCGGGCCGCCAGCATCCCGGACTGGGTACGATCGAGACTCGGCCTGTCTGAGCTCCCGGCCAACGCGAATCCCGAGCTTCCTTCAGCGCGAGCCAAACTCCTCGATTCCCGCCCCTGGTTTCGTCGCCAACCCGGGTGACCTGACGTGTTGATTGGCGCAATGAACCATCCGGCGCATGACCTCCTTCACGAGATTGAATGGATGGCCGAGATGGGGCTGGGCTTCATCGATCTCACGCTGGAGCCGCCGATGGCGGCGTCGTGGAAGATCGAACGGCTGGACGTCCGTCAGTCGCTCGAGCGCCATGCCATGGCCGCGGTCGGCCATACAGCGTTCTACCTCCCGATCGCCAGCGGCATCGAGGAGATCCGGCGAGCCTCACTGGCGGAGTTGCGGCGCTGCGTTGAGGTGTTTGCCGACTTGGGCGTCCGATGGATGAACGTGCACCCGGACCGCCACGCGCCGATGCACGACCGCGCATTCTTCGTGGAAAAAAACATCGAGACACTGGGCGAGCTCCTCCCCTATGCCACTGAGCGCGGGGTGGGACTCATGGTGGAGAACCTTCCGGGAGACTTCAACACCGCGCAGCAACTGGGCGAGCTGCTGGAGCCGCTTCCTGCTCTGGGGCTCCACCTGGATATCGGGCACGCCAACCTGCTCGTGGTCCACAGCACGGTCGACGAGCTGGTGCGGGCTTACGGCCATCGCCTGCAGCACGTCCACCTGCACGACAACAAGGGTGGGAGCGCCGATCTGCATCTTCCCCTGGGCACCGGATCGGTGGATGTGCGAGGTGCAATCCGGGCGCTGCAGAGCATCGGGTACGACGGGACCATCACGCTCGAGGTATTCACCCCCGACCGCCACCATCTGGCCTATAGTCGGGACGCACTCGAACGGATGTGGCGGGAGGAGCTGGGCTGACTCAGGACACCGGAGAAAGCAGGTCTCGCACCTTGACCGACAGCTCATCGGGAGTGAACGGCTTGGGCAGGAAGTCATCCACTGCAGCATCGCTGAACTGCTGCATGACCTCGATGTCGCCATACCCGCTCATGGCTATGATGGGAATATCGGGCTGAATCTGGCGGAGCTCCACCGCCGCTTCAGCTCCTCCGAGCTGGGGCATGGTGAGATCCAGCAGGACCAGGCGTACGTCGTCGCCCAACTCCCGGAGACGCTCGATCGCCTCGGCGCCGTCGCCGGCCAGCTCGACGGTGTAGCCCGCCTCCTCCAATACGCTGGCTGCGAGGGAACGTACTCCCTCCTCGTCGTCCACCACGAGGATGGTCCCGATTCCCTGCAGTGGCTGCTCCAGCCGCACGTGTCCGCTCACCCGCGGCGCGCGGCGGGTCTCCCGCGGAACCGGGAGGAGCACCGTGAATGTTGTCCCCTGCCCCGGTCCGCTCCGCACGCTAATGGCCCCGCGGTGGCCACGGACGATCCCCAGAGCGGCAGAGAGGCCCAGGCCTCGTCCCAGGAACTTCGTGGTGAAGAACGGCTCGAAGATCCGGTTCCGGGTCTCGGCGTCCATGCCCATGCCGGTGTCGGTCACGTCAATGCGTACGTACTCTCCGGTGACGATCGGGAACCCTTCCGCCCGGGGCCGTTCCCTTTTCTCAGTGAAGTACTCGGGGCGCACCCGGACCGTGAGAGTGCCCGGCTGATCGCCGATCGCCTCTCCTCCATTGATGACCAGGTTCATCACTAGCTGCTGCAGCTGGGCCCGATCAGCTTCCACCTGGGGGCAATCTTCCGGCACGTCCAGCACCAGCGTGATCTTCTTGGAAATCGAGGTGCGAATGAGCGAGCTGACGTCGCTGACGAGCTTGCAAAGGTCGACCGGCGCAATCACGAACCGACCCTTCCCGGCGTAGGCCAGAAGCTGCCGGGTGAGGTCCGCGGCGCGCTCGCTGGCCGAGAGTACATCTCGCAGGAGCGCAGTGGCCTGATCCGTGTTTCCCGCATTGAGGGCCCGCCGCGCCAGTCCGGCGTTCCCCATGATGCCGGTCAGCAGATTGTTGAAGTCGTGCGCGATGCCACCGGCGAGCACCCCGATGCTTTCCAGCCTCTGCGACTGCTGCAGCGCCTCCTCGTTTGCTTTTTTCGAGGCTTCGGCCAGCTTCTCCTGGGTCACGTCCCGAACGACCATCACGGCACCGCTGATCGTGCTATCGGAGCGAACCGGCGCGATCGAGCAGCTGACCGGAATGAAACTTCCGTCCCGGTGCAGGAAGAAGTCTGCATCGCTCCGCAGGGTTTCTCCGGTGACCAGCACCCTCATGTGAGGACAGTCTTCGCTGGGATACGAGCTGCCATCCGGGTGGCGGCAATGCAGCTTCTCATGCAGCAGCTCACCCACCAGCTCATTCGAGGTCCACCCGAACATCGATTCCGCGGTTGGGTTCAGAAACGTCACCCGCCCTTCCTTATCCACCAGCACCATGCCCTCGGCCGCATTGCTGGCGATGGCGTCCGCCAGATTCAGCTGATACTGGAGCAGCTCCTCGGCCCGTTTCAGATCGGTATCGTCCCGAACGATCTTGGCCAGCCCAACGACGGTTCCGCTTTCATCCCGAAGACCTACCATGACCCCGTTGGCCCAAAAGCGAGAGCCGTCCTTCCGCAGGTGCCAGCGGGAGTCCTCGGCCCGGCCGGTTTCGATGGCAAACCTGATCTCGTGCTCCGGCACGCCCTGCAAGTTGTCTTCGGGAGTAAAGAGCACGGTGCCAGTATGGCCCACAATCTCCGGGGGCTCGTACAAAAAGATGCGCCGGGCGCCAGGATTCCAGGTCTCGACTATGCCGTCGAGGCTCAGTGTGAAGATGGCGTAATCGACTGTGGATTCGAACAGCAACTGGAAATGGTCGTTGGCCATGGATCATGACCCTATGGGAGTGTCTGCCAGCGTCCTTGCACAGCCGCGACAGGCTAACCTGCCGTGCTCGATCCATTGGGTCTGTGACGTGGATACCTAATCGGCATAAGTATTTGGGTCTTGGCCGGAATTGGTGTGGGTGCGCTCACAGAAAGCTGACCCGTGCACTTCCTATGTTGTCGGAACGAAGGACGTCACTCTCACTGGAGGATTCCATGCTGGTATGGCTCGCAGTCATTCTGTTGGTTGCCTGGCTTCTCGGATGGGGAGTCTTTCACGTGGCGGGCGGCCTGATTCACCTGTTGCTGGTGATCGCCCTGGTGGTGTTCCTGATCAACTTCATCTCCGGCCGTCGAACGGTCTAGCGATCGCTCTCCCGGGGGCCGCAGCGGCGGCCCCCCTCTCGCCTCCCCTGACGCCTTCAGGCCCCCCTGGCGCGTACGGCACTGGCTGGTAAGTTGCGGGCATGCTTGCGGCTACCGTGTCATCCCGCACTTGGCGAGGCTGTGGCGGCTTCTCCTGATACTACCTCGGAACCCCGGCCGGTGGTTCTTGTAGTGGACGACGAGCAAGGCCTCAGAGACCTGGTCTGCCGAACCCTTCAAGCCGAGGGCTACAGCACCCTCGAAGCCGGTCACGGAGGCGAGGCGCTGGAGGTCATGGAGGCGGCCCCCGACGCCGTCGACCTCGTCATCACCGACGTGGTGATGCCCGGGATGGACGGACGTGAGCTGGGCCGTCGAATCTCTCAGCGGTGGCCCGATCTGCCCATCCTGTACATCTCGGCGTATGACGTGAACGATATATTCCGCCGAGGGTCTCCCCGTCAGTCCGCCCCGTTTCTGCAGAAGCCTTTTGCTCTCGAGGGCCTGGTCGCCACTGTCCGCGGGCTGGTCCACAGCCGCTTGCCTCGGTAGCAGCCCCCGCCCTTTTAGGTCCGCATTCAGGCACTAGTCCCGCAAAATCACAAGAATCCGAGTGACGCGGCTCACCGAACTCGGGTGGCCGGCCGGCTATCACTGTCGGACTCTGCGGCCCCCGCACGGTTTAGCCTCGGTTCGAGGGTCGCACGCCGGAACGGACCGGCATCCAGCTAGGGAGAAGGTCTGGGTTTGGGTTGTGTCCGCACAGTTCTCACCGCTGGTACTTCAGGCTGCCTCCCCGCTCACGGTGTTCGCGAATGTTCATGGATGGCCACTCACGTGGTGCGTCCAGTCTGACTGCACGGATCGAAAGGGGGAACGATGACCGCAGCAACCGAGCAGGCTCGCCGCTATGACGTCCCAACGGGCCAACGGCGATTCAGTAGCTATCCCGACTATCCGACCTACAATCGCCGGTCGAGCGACCAGCCTATACATGGGATCGAAAGCAATGTGGAACGTCGGGCGAGGGGGCTGGGCTGGTTCAGCATCGGTCTGGGCCTAGCCCAGATCGGCGCTCCCCGAACCGTGGCTCGCTTCATTGGAATTGACGATGACGAGGAAACCCGCAATACCATGTTTGCTATCGGACTTCGGGAGATCACCAGCGGCATCGGCATCCTGTCTTCTCGCCGTCCCACCAGCTGGGTGTGGAGCCGAGTGGGTGGCGATCTGATGGATTTGGCGCTGCTGGGCAAGGCGATGAATACGCGCAGCAATGACCGGAACCGGGTTGGGGCTGCCACTGCCGCCGTGGCGGGCGTAGCCATCCTGGACTTCATGACCGGTCAGCAGCTCAGTCAGGAGGGGAACGGCAGCTCACAGCAGACCGGGGAAGCGTTCCAGCAGAAAGGGGCCCAGACCGGCGGCGCGGTTCATGTAACCGAGTCGCTCACGATCAGGCGTCCTCGCCACGAGGTCTACGGGTTCTGGCACAATTTCGAAAACCTGCCCCGCTTCATGGCCCACCTCGAGTCCGTGCAGGTACTGGATAACCGGCGCTCACGATGGAAGGCCAAGGCTCCGGCGGGCGCGACGGTGGAGTGGGAGGCAGAAACCATCGAAGACCGGCCCAACGAGCTTATCGCCTGGCGCTCCCTTCCCGATGCATCGATCCCCAATTCTGGGTCGGTGCGCTTCAAGGACGCCCCGGGAAACCGTGGCACCGAGGTCCAGGTGGAGCTCCGCTATGACCCCCCGGGCGGCAAGATCGGCGCCCTGATCGCCAAACTGTTCGGCGAGGAGCCGCAGCAGCAGGTCAAGGGTGACCTGCGCCGGTTCAAGCAGGTGATGGAGACGGGCGAGATCGTACACTCCGACGCCAGCATTCACCGGGGCATGCACCCAGCACAGCCGCCGGAAGATCTGAGCGACGTGGAGCTACTGGGGACGGCTCGCGAGCACGCGGTTCAATAAATCACGGAGCCGCATGGCTCGGAAAGAGAGCGTTCAGACCATGAAAGCCAACTGCTGGATGGGCAAGAAAAAGGTACAAGTGGAAGAGGTGCCGGACCCGAAGATTCTCAACTCGCACGACGCCATCGTAAAGATCTCCTCAACGGCGATCTGCGGGTCGGACCTGCACCTGTACAACGGATTCGTGCCCACCATGGAGCGGGGCGATGTGCTGGGCCACGAGTTCATGGGCGAAGTGGTGGAGGTCGGGCGTGGAGTGCGCAATCTCAAAGTAGGCGATCGGGTGGTGGTGCCCTTCCCCATCGCCTGCGGCGCCTGCGGCGCCTGTGAGGCGGGAATGTTTTCCGTCTGTGAGAATTCCAATCCCAACGCGTGGATCGCGGAGAAGCTGTTGGGTCACTCGCCCGCCGGTATCTTCGGGTACTCTCACATGCTGGGTGGGTTCGCCGGCGGCCAGGCTGAGTACGCCCGGGTACCGTTTGCCGACGTTGGGCCGTTGAAGGTTCCCGAGGACCTGACCGACGACCAGGTGCTCTTCCTGTCGGACATTTTCCCCACCGGCTATATGGGTGCCGAAATGTGCGACATTCAACGGGGAGACATTGTCGCGGTCTGGGGCGCCGGTCCGGTGGGCCAGTTTGCCATCGCCAGTGCCTATATGCTCGGGGCCGAACGGGTCATTGCCATCGATCGCTTCCAGTATCGCCTGGATATGGCGCGGGATCGCGCCGGCGCGTCCGACATCATCAATTACGAGCAGATGAACGTCCAGGATGCGCTGCTGGAGTTGACGGGCGGCCGAGGTCCGGACAAGTGCATCGACGCCGTGGGCATGGAGGCGCATGGACACGGTGTCACCTATGCGTATGACCGAGCCAAGCAGGCCATGATGCTCGAGACTGACCGGCCCATCGCCCTGCGCGAGGCAATCCTGGCCTGCCGCAGTGGTGGCGTAGTATCTGTCATCGGCGTGTATGGCGGATTCATCGACAAATTCCCCATGGGCGCCGTCATGAACCGGTCACTCACGATTCGAGCCGGCCAGTGCCACGTTCATCGTTACATGCGCCCGCTGCTCGAGCGCATCCAGAACGGTGAGATAGACCCGAGCTTCGTCATCACCCACCGGCTGCCGTTGGACCAGGCAGCCAAGGGCTTCGACATGTTCGTGAACAAAGAGGACAACTGCGAAAAGGTCGTGCTCAGCACCTGAGCAGTTGATCCTCCCCGCGGCGCGAGCGCCCCAGCTGAGTCCGGCTGGGGCGTTTGCTTGCTTGACCGCGGCTTGACCGTACTGCGCCACCGTGCCGGCCGTGCAGCAGGAAGGCGCCGGGATGGGCCAAGACTGTAACGTGATGGAGGTCACAAACTTGACAGAGAATTCTGGCGGGAGATACTAGACATGTACTTATGATGGGGAGTCTTCTGCGACCGGACCGGCCGAGCACCAGGCTGTGCGCGCTTCTGGCAGCGCTCGCGATCGTCACGCTGCACGGCTGCGGCGACGATCTGGGTGAGTGCAAGGGACCATTTTGCGTCACGCCACCCGAGCGACCTGACCCGAGCACGATCGCGGCGGGACCGGGCAACGGGCAGCACGGATTTGCGACACAGCCCTTGCCCGAGCCGCTCGGCGTCATGGTGACCGACAGCGACGGGCGTGCAGTCGCCGGTGTCAGCGTCACCTTCAGCGTCAGCACCGGCGGAGGTCGGCTCTCGAGCCCCAGTGCCCAATCGGACAATCTCGGCCTGGCGCAGGTGAACTGGATCCTGGGCCCAGAGATCGGCGTCCAGCGGGTGTTGGCGAGCGCGGCCGACAGCAATGACGTTCAGCTGAACGGGTCGCCGGTGGAGCTTTCGGCCGATGCCGCCCCACCCCAAGCGGCCAAACTCGTGCTTCGCCCCGGCCTCCCTGACACCGCTCAGAATAGCGTTCCCCTCGAACAGCAACCCATTGTTGACGTTCTGGACGTCAACGACCAGCCGATTGCCGGGGTAGAGGTGACCGTCTCCGTGGCCTCCGGCGGCGGCGTTCTGACCGGCACCACCGGGGCTACATCGGATGAGAGCGGTGCCGCGGCGTTTACCGGCCTGGCTCTCTCGGGTCCACAGGGCGCCCAGATCCTGCGGTTCAACGTCGCCGCGCCCGCCCTGGAGGTGTCGTCAGGTCCGATTCAACTGGTTGCAGGCACTCCCGCCAGCATGACCGCGGTGGAGCCAGTCACCTACGAGGCGACGGTCGGCTCTCCGGTGAGCCCGGGACCCTCCGTTCTGGTGAAGGATGCCGCTGGGAACGGGGTCTCTGGGGTTCCGGTGTCGTTTACTCCCAGCCGAAACGCCGCGGTCTCACCCGAAACGGCGACGACGAACGAGCAGGGAATCGCCCAGGTGAGCTGGACATTGGGGACCACCGCCAACGTCCAGTACTCCCTCACCGCGCGGATCGAGGCTTCCCCAGTATTACCGGTGCGTTTCACGGCGACGGCTCGGGCCGGAGCAGCCGGACGACTGAGGATCTCAACCCAGCCCTCCTCTTCCACGGCAAGCGGAACACCCTTCGCGCAGCAGCCAGTGCTTCAGATCGCGGACGAGAACGGCAATCCCACGGCACAGCCGGGAATTGTGGTGACCGCAGCGATTTCCTCCGGTCCCACCGGCACACTGGCCAACCCGACCGCCACGACCGATGCGAATGGCCAGGCGGCATTCAGCGGGCTGTCTGTCACCGGAGTGGCAGGCAACTACACGCTTTCATTCAGTGCTCCCGGGCTCGCGGGCGTCACCTCGGCTCCCTTTGCCATTACGGTTGGAGCCGCCGCGGGTCTCGCCTTTACCCGGGCCCCGTCGACAGCGGCCCGGAGTCGCGCTCCGCTGGTGATTCAGCCCATACTCCAGATTCAGGATGCGAGCGGGAATCCGATCCGGCAGGGGAGCGTACCGATCACGGTGTCCGCCCTGCCTTCGGGCACCATCGTCAGTGGAGAAACCGTCACAACCGATGAGACCGGGCGAGCGCCGTTCACGGCTCTGACGCTGCAGGGCACTCCCGGGCCCAAGGACCTGACGTTCTCGGCTCCGGGACTGCAGAGCATCACCGCACGGGTGACCTTACCAGCTGTGATCACCGTATCGGCAGCTCCAACGCACCCGGTATCGGCCCTCGTGGGCACCACCCTCCCGGGCCCGGTTATCTCCTGGACTTTCAGGGACGCTGCCAGCCGGCCAGTCGCGGACGCCGACTTTACTCTCATGGCTCCGCAGGGTGGAACGGCCGCGGCGGCAGCTCCGTTCAGCGACATCAACGGAGTGGTTCAGGCGGTGAACTGGACCTTGGGTCCGACGGCGGGATATCAGTATTTGGAGCTGAGGCTGCCGGACGGCCGAGTCTTCCGCGACAGCATCGTGGCGACGCCGGATGCTGCCGCTAACCTGATCATGGTCTCGGGAGACAATCAGACCGCAGCGACCGGATCCGAGCTCCCTGACCTGCTCATTGTGCGGACGGTGGATCGCTACACCAACGGTGTCGGGAATGTAGACGTGCAGTGGTCGACCTGCGACGGCGCGGCCGGCCCGGTTATCACCAGTGACGCAAACGGCTATTCGAGCGTGAAGCAGCCGACGGGGAGTCAGCCTTCGGGAGACACGCCTTTCTGTACGATTGCTTCAGTCGCTGGCCTGGCTGACACAGTAAGATTCCATTATACGGTCACGCCCGGCGCGAGTCCGCCACCGAGTGCGCTGGGTGGCGTTACCGCTGCCGAGTCAGGGCACTCGGGCCCGCCTCCGAGCGATCCCAGAACGCCTTGAACACCCGCTGACCTGGAGTTAGATGTGTACCGACATTCAGCAAAGCTCCTCGTCATTGCGGCTACGCTGCTGGCTCCCGACCAGCTCCGCGCTCAATCCGCTCAGGCAGTCTCGCTGCAGGTTTCCGGGCTATACAACGTGGTGTTCGGCGATGTGTTCGACAACCTGGAGAACGGCCTGGGAGGTGAAGCGCAGATCCGCTACACGCCTGGTGCGCTGTCCTTTGGCGCGGGCTTCCAGTATACGGCGCATGATCGGCCGCCGAGAAACCCGGGGGATCCCGCCTCATTGGATGCCAGGCTGTATGGCGCCTTTATCGAGCCCCGTTACCGGATCCACACCGGAAGCAACGTGGCGGCGCCTTATCTGTCGGCCCGTTTTTCCCTGCTGAAGGTGGGCTTCTCCAATCCCGACTTTGCCCTGTCCTCATCCTTCATCCAGTTGAACGGAGGAGGTGGGCTCCTGTACCGCCTCGGGCCAAGACTCAATCTGGATATGGGTGCGACCTTCGGATACAATCGATTGGGGAGCGGCACGTTGAGGAGCAAGTCCAACAACACGGAAGTGAACATCGACTCCAGTTCGGGGGCCAACTTGATGGTTCGGGTCGGATTTGCGCTGGGGATCGGGGGTTAACCGAACTACAGATGCGGTGAGCCAACGATCCGGCAGCTGGTGAGGTCGAAACCGTCATCGTTCTTCACAAACTCGGCACGAAACGTCGGCTGACTGGCAAGCCGCCCACCGAAGGCATCCTTCCAGGCCAGACGGAATCCGAACTCCATCGACGCAGTGCCACCCCCAATGCGCTGGGTCCCGTCTTGCCGCTCACCTACCTGCGCTTCCCACTCTTCAGTCCGCAGAATACGGCTCAGCTTCTTCAGGTTTTCCTGGTCGGACTTCGAAGCCGCCCGATAGAGCTGCTCCACCTGCCTCACGTCTTTGCGCGCGAGTGCATCGTAGCATCGTTCGACTCCGGCCCGCACCTGTTCCAGCACCTGGCGGCGTTCAGCAGCGGGATCCGGGGGAGCAGTCGCCGCGACTCGCTGCGTCTCCGCTTCGGGCGCCTCGCCGCGGCTGGTCCGGGGCTGCGGCAGCACGGTTACCCGCACCTTGTTGGATTTCCCTTCTGAGGTAGCCGTCACGTCCGAAGTTCCGGCGGCCAGCGCGACGACGACTCCCGAGGCCGAGTCCACACTGGCGATCTCGGGATCGTTGCTGGTCCAGCGGATCGGCCGTTCGGCCAGGATGCGTCCGTTCGGATCCCGGGTCTCCGCTCGCAACTCCAGCGTGTCTCCCACCTTGAGCGCACGAGCGCCGGCGATGTCCACCGAAGCAACCGGGGCTGGAAGTACCGACAGGGACGAGATGGCCGACTCGCCGCCGCCTCGGGCGATCATCAGCGTGGTACCGGGAGCATGGGCTCGAACTCTGCCTGAGTTCGGGTCAACGGAAGCCACTTGGGGCTCACTGGAGCTCCAGGTGACACGAACCCCTCGTACCCGGTTCCCCCGCTGATCCACGGCGCTCAGCGCCAGAGTCGCCGTGTCACCCACCCGGATCGGCTCATGTGGGGCAATGGAGAGTGATGCCAGCGGAGCCGCTGCTTCCGGAGTGCCGGAGCGAACCACGATGCGGGCGCTATCCCTCCGCGATCCTGCGACGGCAATGAGTTCCACCCGCCCCGGTGCGAGCGCCCGTAACACACCGGTCGAAGAGTCGATGGCGACCACGCGGGGATTGGTCGACGTCCAGATGATGCCGCCGCCGGGCAGGGCCTTGCCGGCCGCATCACGCGACTCGGCCGCGAGCGTGCTCGAGCTCCCCACCGGGATCGGACCCGACGGGCGCTGGGTAATTGTCACTGAGATCGGGACGGCAGTGTCCGCGTCCACCGCAGCGGTTGTCAGTGGGGCGGACCTCTTGGAATCCGAAGCCACCTCATACCCTGCCGATTTGAGATCAACTTCTTCTGCCGGCACGGAGTCGCGCATTGCGACAGCGGTCCCGGGTAACATGGCGGGCTCCACCGGCCTCCGGCCGCCCACCAGCCAGAAACCACCGGCAGCCAGAAATGCGGCTCCAGCCGCTACCAGCCATCCCGGCCGGGTGCGCGAGCGCCGTGGCTCGGGAACTCGCGGCTCCGGTGGCAACTCCCAGGGGATCGGATCAGGGCGGGGCCGCGGGGGGGCGGGCTCTGCGGCCCGCTCCAGCACGTTGACACTCACCGACGAGCTGACGCCCTCGCAGACGGCGGTCAGCATGATCAGGCCAGGGTTTCGGGTAATCACCCATCCGCCCGCTGTCACGACCGCGAGGTTCACATCGCTGACGCTCCACGACACCGTCCGATCGTCCAGCGGGCCGGCCCACCGGTCGAGCGGCGTGGCGGTGAGCGCAAACGACTCGCCCGCCACGATGGATTCGGGTGCGTCGGATATGTGAACGGCAGCAACGCGCGGAGGGAGCACCGCGATGCCAACATTGGCCCTCGCCTCGTCCAACTCGGCTGTAATGCGGGTCGAACCGGCGGAGCGGGCCACCAGTACGCCATCCAGGCTCACGGTAGCCACCGCATCATCTTCCGAATGCCAGGTGACCGGCCGCGCTACGACCCGGCCCCGCTTGTCTCGGGGTGTAGCTTCGAGCTGGATCTCGTCTCCTACCGTGATCGCCTTTTCCACCGATTTAACGACGATGGCATCCGCCCGCGGCTGTGCCACCGTAACCCGGAGCCGGCCTTCATGACCATCGCAGATCGCCCGGATCAGCGCGGTGCCCGGCGTGATTGCTGTCGCAACCGCCTTGGTCGCGTTGACTCGAAGCACACCCGGAGCGTCACTGCTCCATTGCACCGGCCCGGTGGGCAAGCGGGCGGCCTGCCCGTCATGCACCCGTGCCACCAGCAGAAAGCTATCGCCCACCTCCAGGCCGGGCGGCGGCGGGAGAATAGTGACAGCCCGCATCATTCCTGGAGGCGTGACCTGCAGTACTGCGGAGGTCTTCCCCCGGGCCAGTGAGCGGTTGGCTCCACCATTGAACGTGGTGCGCGAGCCCGCCATCGCGAGACGGCTCAGCTCCACCCGCAGGAGATCGTCCTCCGGCAGCGCGGCCGCCTCCAGCGCCGCCAGAGCCTGCGCCATGTTAGGCCAGCGGTCTTCCGGGCTCTTGGCCAACATCCGGAGGATTGCCGTCTCGAGCTCCGAGGGACATTCGACGTGCTCCCGCAGCGGGCGCGGAGACTGCTCCACATGCGCCTGAATCACCGAGTAGGTAGAGCCGGTGAACGGCGGCACGCCCGTCACCATCTCGTAGGCTACGGCGCCGAGGGAGTACTGGTCCGAGGCTCCGGATACTTCGCCGCCGGCGCACTGCTCCGGACTCATATAGGCCGGCGTTCCCACCATGAAACCGGTATGGGTATGGCTCGGCCCCTCGGCTGCCTTGGCTATGCCGAAGTCGGTGACGACGGCGTTCCCTTCTTCGTCGATCAGGATGTTTGCCGGCTTGATGTCGCGGTGCACCACTTTAAACCGATGCGCGTAGGCCAACGCCGATCCGACGTGATAAAGGATCGAGCGAGCCATGGGAACCGGCAGCTTGCCGGCATCCTTGATCACCTGCTCCAGCGAGCGTCCCTGGATGCAGCGCATCACGAAGAAGTGGAGTCCCTCCGCCGCGCGCACCGAGTAGACCGACACGATGTTGGGGTGATTCAGATGCGCGATCGTGATCGCCTCGCGGCGGAACCGGTCGATCATGCCGTCGCCCATCAGCAACCCGGGCGACATCACCTTGATGGCGACATCGCGATGGAGCGAGAGCTCGTGGGCCAGGAAAACCGCGGCCATGCCGCCACGACCCAGCTCGTGCCCGATCTCGAACTCGCCGAGGGTGGCCCGCCGGAGCCGGGCCACCACCTCGGCCCAGGGCGAGGCGTCTTCGGTGAGATCGTACGGAATGGCGTGGGACTCTGGACGGGGAATACCGGGCGTGCCGCACTTGGGGCAGGTTTCCTCGCTCTGCAACAAGAACTCGCCGCAACTGGCACACCACAGCAGCTCCGCTCCGCACCGGGCGCAGAAGCGGTCATCCGGCCCGAGTGGGCCACTGCACTGCAGGCAGCTGATGGGTGTGGTCATGCTACGCCGGGAGACATCCCGTTGGGGAGGGACGCTCAATATTGAAGTCCCGTCGGGAAGAGCGCAATCGGGCTCCTGAGTTGCATGCCGAGCAGAGGGCCGGACGGCGGCCTCACCGCCGCCCGAGCCGACCCAACACCTACCAGACTGTGAGCGTGAAAACTAATGGCCTCCGCCCTGCATTACTAACGTAACTGCATGTCAGGTATTTACATCTGTGAGGCGCATCACCTCCCGGCGACGGCCGCGAGGATCAGAACCCGGTGACCACCGCGACCCGTACGGCGCGGGGGGATCCGGGGGTGATGTTGTTGTTGCTGTGGGCGGTAGCGAAGTACTGCTGGTCGAACAGATTCTCCACATTCAGCTGAAGGCGCAGGTAGCGATTCATCGTGTAGTACGCGGCGGCGTCGAACCGGGTGAAACCGGGTAAGGTGACGGCGTCATCGATGGCCGCGAACATCCGGTCCTGGTAGATGACTCCCAGACCCAGTCCCAAGGCCGGCGCCACCTGGTAGCGATTCCACAGCGAGAACGTATTCCGGGGAACCAGCGCGACTTTGGCTCCGAGCGGAGCCGACGCGGTCGGGCTAGTTACCGTGGCGTCCTGATTGGCGTAGCCGCCGATAACCTGCCATCCCGGCTTCAGGGTCCCCGTGACACTGAGCTCGAATCCCTCGGTACGCTGGCTTCCGGTCTGGACCGTTCTGGTTGGATCCATGGGATCAGGAGCAGTGGTGTTGGTCCGGTCCAGACGGTACACCGCGCTCGCCAACGACAGGCGTTGGGACACGTCCCATTTGGCGCCGATCTCGTAGTTGCTGAACTTCTCCGGCTCGAGCGTTTCCGACGTCACCGTGAGTGAGGAGAACTGGTCTCCCGAGCTGGGAAGGGCAGACACGCTATAGCTGGAGTACAGGGTGAATGCCTCTGCCGGCTTGAACAGCAGGGCCGCCCGGGGCGACACGATGTCATCGCTCCGGCCCAGCGACTCCTGAGTGCGGGCGTTGTGGAAGTCCACTTCGAAGTGCTCGTAGCGCGCGCCCACGATTGCCTGCCAGTGATCGGAGAAAACAATCTGGCTTTGGCCATAGAGCGAGATCGATGTCGCGGTCGAGTGATTGTCCGCGTCGGTTGCGCTTTGGCGAAAGGTCACCGGAACGGCAACCGTCGGACTCGACACCGGAGCGGTGATGGACGTGGCCGAGTCGTTGAAGTAACCCGTGTTGCGGTAGTTGTCGGTGATCTGACGTCCGATCGCAACCCCAGCGAGCAGGGTCTGGCTGATTCCGCCGGTGATCAGCGGGTACGTAATCTCGCTCTCATTGAGCAGGTTCCGCCGCCGGGTCGCATTGTTGTAGGCGGAAATGCTGACGTCGGTTCCCGCCTCGTTTACCGCCCCGGGAAAGACGTTCTGGTAGATCTTGTCGTAATCGGCGAAGAGGCTGCGATTGCGAAGCGTCACCATTCCGCTGGTGCTGTGCTCTATGGTCGCGGTGCCGATGTTCACCAGGGCGTCGGCGTGGCTCAGCGTGGGATCGCCAAAGAAAGTCCGCGGAGTCGCGGTGAAAACCGGAGCACCGCCGAACGAAGGGATTCCCCGATCGGCCGTGCGATAGTCCTTGAAGTGCTCGTAGCTCGCCAGCAGCCGGGTGTTGGGAGAGAGCCGGATCGAGGCGGTGGGGTTGATCCCGTAACGCTCCAGGTTCACTTCGTCCCGGTAAAGATCGGAATTTTCGTACATCGCGTTCAGCCGGAGGGCCAGGTTCTGCGACACCCCCTGCCCCACATCCAGCGCGGTACGCCGATTTCCGTAGGAGCCGCCCTGCAGGAGCAATTCGCGAGTTGGGGTCCACTCGGCGGTTTTGGTTACCCGGTTGAGCACTCCGCCGCCCACGCCGCGCCCAAAGATCAGAGCGTTGGCACCCTTCAGTGCTTCGACCCGGTCCACGTTATAGAGATCGCGGAAGTACTGGACATCGTCCCGCATTCCATTCACGAAGAATCCCGCGGTGGTGTTATTGCCCCGGATAATCACCTGGTCCCGGTTGCCTTCGCCTTGCGCGATGGTCACGCCGGGGAGATAGCGGGACACGTCCGCTATCCCCTGCATCTGCTGGTCGGCAATGACCTTCCTGGTGACGACCGTGACCGATTGGGGGACGTTGCGCAGCGGAGTATCCGTCTTAATGGCGCTGGTCCCCTGGCTCGTCATGTAGGAGGGGCGAGCCGCTCCCTTGACCTCGATGGTGGGGAGCTCGAGCGGTATGGTATCCCGAGTCGCCGGCCTGATCGGTGAACCCTGGGCTTGGGCCAAGACCGGAACTGCGGCCAGGAAGAGAAGGGCGGCGCTTCGCCTGATCACGGAGGACCTCGCTGAGAATTGTTCTCAAGTAGTTTGTAGCAGCGCCTCCATGCTAAAGACCAAAGGGGAGTAGGTCAATAGGAATTTAAATAAGGCTGCTTGCTGTCGGCCGGTCGTGGGGTGTAGGGTTGGTCGTTGCAGGACGGTCACTTCGGAGGAAACCATGGCCAGCAATCCTCAGTCTCAGCGCGGCGGCGCCCGGGCCGCCCGGCAGCAGCCGGAGTCGCTCAGGCTCCGCTCGATGATGCCCAGCTTCACCGTCAATGACATTGGACGCAGCATCAAGTGGTACTGTGACGGTCTGGGGTTCTACCTGGCCGAGCGTTGGGAGGTGGGGGGTGAACTCAAAGGGGTCATGCTGAAAGCGGGCGGGTGCGAGTTGGGCCTCTCGCAGGACGATTTCAGCCGGGGCCGCGATCGAGCGAAAGGGACCGGCTTTCGCATCTGGTGCGAGACCACGCAGGACATCGATGCGTTGGCAAAACGGCTGCGGGATTTCGGCGGCACTGTTGCCGAAGGCCCGGGGAACCAGTGGGACAACTACAGCTTTACCGCGGAGGATCCGGACGGCTTCAAGATCACAATTATGCGGGCGAAGACCAGCTAAAGGTTGGCCAGAGGGGCGTAGGCTTCGCGGCGGAACTGCTGGAGCACCTGATCTATTTCTTCTTCTGACTCGCCCAGCTCCTTCAGCAGCGCACTCCCGAGCTGCAGGCTCCCCTCCACCACCTCCGGTACTACCGCAGTAGCGCCGGCCGCGGTGAGCCGGTTGCACTGGGCCACGTCCCGGGCCCGAGCCAGCACGGCAAGTCCGGGCATGAGCTGCCGCAGCATCTGAACGGTCCGGCTCGACGACTCAGCGTCGTCGAGGGTGATGACCGCCGCGCGGGCGCGTTCCACCGCCACCGCCTTGAGCACGTCGGCCCGGCTCGCGTCTCCAAAGAACACCGACCGCCCGTGGCGGCGCGCGTCGGCCACCAGTTCGGGGTCCAGGTCCAGCGCGATGTACGGCACGTACTGCGAGTCGAGCAGCAGCGCGAGCGTCTGACCCACCCGGCCGAATCCGGCGATGACCACGTGGTCGCTCAGGCTCCGGGTCTCGTCGAGGAGACCCTGCATCGCGCTGGTGTCACGCTGGTGCAGATGCTGGAGTACCCGGTGAGCCGCCGCTAGCATTCCCGGCGTCACTGCCATGCTGAGCCCCACGACCAGCACCGCCATCTGCGCCAGCGCCGGGGGGAGAACTCCGGCATCGCGCGAGAGCGAGAACAGCACGAACCCGAACTCACCGCCCTGGGCCAGTGTCAGACCGACGGCCGCGGCAGTCGCCAGTTGCAGCCCGAAGATCCGCCCCAGTCCGGTGAGGAGCCCTGCCTTGATGGTGAGGAGTGCCACCAGGCTCACGAGCAGCACCGGCCAGCGCCCCAGAACCAGCGACAGGTCGAGTCCCATCCCCACAGTCATGAAGAAGAGGGCCAGCAGGATCCCCCGGAACGGCTGAACGTCTCCCTCCACCTGGGGCCGGTACTCGGTCTCGGACACGAGCAGACCGCCGAGAAAGGCGCCCAGGGCCATCGAAAGTCCGGCCCGCTGGGTGAGCCAGCCGACGCCGAGGACCAACAGCAGCACGATCCCGGTGAACAACTCCGGCGTTCTCCCGCGAGCTACCAGCCGGAGGATGGGACGGAGGGCGAGCCGGCCCACGGCCACGATCACCCCCAGCACCAGCAGCGCTCGGAGCAGCGCGCCCGCCAGAGCGGAACCAAGACCGCCATGGTCCCGGCCGAGCAGCGGCACCAGCGCAAGCAGCGGAACCACCGCAAGGTCCTGCAGGAGCAGCACGGCGAATGCCGCTCGGCCCTGGCTGGTCGCGTTTTCCCGGCGCTCGAGCAGCGCTTGCAGCACGACCGCTGTGGAGGACAGCGAAAAGCCGGAGGCCAGGATGAGCGCTGCCCGAATCTCGATGCCGAGCGCCGCCACTAGAGCCCACAAGACCAGGGTCGTCGCGACGATCTGCGCGGCACCCAAAGCGAGATACCGGCGGAGCGAGGCGAGCCGCTCGAACGAGAGCTCCAGACCGATGGCAAAGAGCAGAAAGACGACGCCGAACTCCGCCAGGATTCCGGTGACGCCCTCAGTCGCCACCAATTCCAGCCCATGAGGGCCGATGAGGGCTCCGGCCACGAGATATCCCAGTACCGCGCTGGCTCTGAGCCGGCGGAAGATCGACACGACCAGAATCGCAGCGGTCAGGATGACCAGGACGTCCCTGAGCTCGACCGATTGAGCCATTATCGAGCTCGGCGGAAATGCGGAGAACCGAGTGGCCGAGCGACCAGGTGAGGACGGTCACCGCTGAGCCTGGAACTGCCGGGAATCTTCACTCTCGCTTCAGAAGTTCGTGGGGGGTCAGGGCTATCCTCCGTGCGAACGCCGACGCAGCGTGCGTCAACTCTAGCCGCATGGAGAAGAGGATGCTTGCCACGACATCCCGTCGACTCGGAGTCGATCTGACTCAGCTCTCGACCATGAAGCGAGGCGAGTCGTGCGCCAACATCATCCGGCAGCGCTACTGTATCATCGCCTACGGCGAGTGATGCCCGCCCCCTGGGTTCGCCGCACGGCGGTCCTCTTCGGCGCCGGCGCAGCTGCCGGGGCCGTCGGCGTCGCGGTGGCCGGCCGGCGCTGGCACACCGAGACGCATCGGCTGCTGACCGAGCTGTCCGGCGGAGCATCGGAGTCGGCCAGGACTGTGCGCCTGCAAAATCTGGCGGCACTCCCGGCACCGGTGCAGCGCTACTTCCGGCTGGTGCTCCGGGAGGGACAGCCGTACATCACTCGGGCCGTCATGACTCAGCAGGGAGAGTTCCGAAGCAAGGAGTCGGGCAACCCCGACGGCGACTGGCAGCCGTTCACTGCTACCCAGGTCTTTACCACCTCGCCGCCGGGCTTCGTCTGGGACGCTCGCATTACCATGAGCCCGGCCGGCACGATCTGGGTGCGAGACGGATATGTTCGGGGGCAGGCCTCGATGCTGGGCGCGGTGCTGGCCACCATTCCAGTGGTGCGTGAGCTCGACGCTCCCGAGCTGAGAGAGGGAG
>Ga0307415_100000385_pt1 | contig 18744 bp, 18 predicted proteins | sample DK1Cmetagenome_FD_204524 | JGI IMG/M metagenome (GOLD analysis project Ga0307415, IMG submission 204524) | Maize rhizosphere microbial communities from greenhouse at UC Davis, California, United States - DK15-C-2 | ecosystem: Host-associated > Plants > Roots > Rhizosphere > Soil | place: USA...
CCGGATCAAGATGATGTCGACCGGCGTCGTGCACGAGATGCTCGAGGTCGGCGTGATCAGCCCAGAGCCGGTGAAGGGCACCGAGATCGGCGTCGGCGAGGTCGGCTACCTGATCACCGGCGTGAAGGACGTCCGCCAGTCCCGGGTCGGCGACACCGTCACCAGCCAGCACCACGGCGCGACCGAGCCGCTGGGCGGCTACAAGCACCCCAACCCGATGGTCTACTCCGGGCTCTACCCGATCGACGGCGACGACTACCCGACGCTGCGCGACGCGCTCGAGCGGCTCCAGCTCAACGACGCCGCGCTCACCTACGAGCCGGAGACCTCCGGGGCGCTCGGGTTCGGCTTCCGGTGCGGCTTCCTGGGCCTGCTGCACATGGAGATCGTGCGCGAGCGGCTCGAGCGGGAGTTCAACCTCGACCTGATCTCGACCGCCCCCAACGTGGTCTACCAGGTCACCATGGAGGACGGCACCGTCGTCGAGGTGACCAACCCGAGCGAGTACCCCGAGGGCAAGATCGCCGAGGTCCGCGAGCCGGTCGTGCGCGCCACGATCCTCTCGCCGTCCGACTACATCGGCGTGATCATGGAGCTCTGCCAGAACAAGCGCGGCTCGCTGCTCGGCATGGACTACCTGTCCGAGGACCGGGTGGAGATGCGCTACACGCTGCCGATGGGCGAGATCGTCTTCGACTTCTTCGACCAGCTGAAGTCCAAGACCAAGGGCTACGCCTCGCTCGACTACGAGCGCTCCGGCGAGCAGGCGGCCGACCTGGTGAAGGTCGACATCCTGCTCCAGGGCGAGCCCGTCGACGCGTTCTCGGCCATCGTGCACAAGGACGCGGCGTACTCCTACGGCGTGATGCTCGCCGGCAAGCTCAAGGAGCTGATCCCGCGCCAGCAGTTCGAGGTGCCGATCCAGGCCGCCATCGGCGCCCGGGTGATCGCTCGGGAGAACATCCGGGCGATCCGCAAGGACGTGCTGGCCAAGTGCTACGGCGGCGACATCACCCGCAAGCGCAAGCTGCTGGAGAAGCAGAAGGAAGGCAAGAAGCGGATGAAGATGGTCGGCCGGGTCGAGGTGCCGCAGGAGGCCTTCATCGCGGCGCTGTCGAACGCGCCGAGCGGGGAGAAGTCGGGCAAGAAGTAGCGTGCGGCTTCCCGATGGCGTGCTTGCGTTCGCGGAGCGCGGGCCCGAGTGGGCCGCGTTCGTGGACCGGCTGCCGGGCCTGCTGCGGGACCTGTCGGTCGAGTGGGGGCTGGTCGTCGACGGCCCGCCGACGCACGGGTACTGCGCGCTGGTGGTGCCGGTGCTCGCCGACGGCGTCGAGGCGATGCTCAAGGTCGCGTTCCCCGACGACGAGTCCGAGCACGAGGCGCTGGTGCTCCAGCACTGGGGCGGGCGGGGTGCGGTCCGGCTGCTGCGCGCCGACCCGCACCGGCGCGCGCTCCTGCTCGAGCGCCTGCACCAGCGCGACCTCACCGAGCTGTGGGACGTCGAGGCGTGCGAGATCGTGGGCGGGCTCTACGGGCGGTTGCACGTGCCGGCCCCGCCGCAGCTGCGCACGGTGGCGTCGTACGTCCAGCGGTGGACGGCGGCGCTGGCCGCTCTGCCGCGCGACGCGCCGATCCCGCGTCGGCTGGTGGAGCAGGCGCAGTCGCTGGCCCGCGACCTGACGGCCGACTCCGGCGGCGCCGGGCGGATCGTGCACGGCGACCTGCACGGGGAGAACGTGCTGGCCGCGGACCGGGAGCCCTGGCTGGTCATCGACCCCAAGGGGATGTCGGGGGACCCGCACTACGAGCCCGCCCCGCTGCTGTGGAACCGGTGGGACGAGGTGGTCGGCAGCGGCGACGTCCGGGACGCCGTACGCCGTCGGTTCCACGCAGTCGTCGACGCCGCCGGCCTCGACGAGGAGCGGGCCCGGGACTGGGTGGTGGTGCGCATGGTGCTGAACGCGCACTGGTCGGTCGAGGACGCGCAACGGGCCGGCCGGTCGCCGGACGCCGAGGATCGGGCATGGATCACCCGGTGCATTTCGATCGCCAAGGCCGTCCAGGACTGAGAGGATCGGCCGCGTGTCCGCCACCGTGATCTCCGTCAACGTCGGCCTGCCGCGCGAGGCGGCGTGGGCCGGCATCGGGCGCACGTCGATCGACAAGCAGCCGGTGCGCGGGCCGGTGCTGGCCCGCCGGCTCGGGCTCGACGGGGACCAGGTCTCGGACACCAAGCACCACGGCGGGGTCGACCAGGCCGTCTACGCGTTCGCCCGCGAGGACCTCGACGCCTGGGCGCTCGAGCTCGGCATGGAGATCCGCGACGGCCAGTTCGGGGAGAACCTCACCACGTCCGGCATCGACGTCAACGAGGCCGAGGTGGGGGAGCGGTGGCTCGTGGGGGACGCGGTCCTGGAGGTCGCCTCGGTGCGGACCCCGTGCAACGACTTCAAGGTGTGGATGGGGCGCGGCGGCTACGACTCGCGCGCGTGGGTCAGGCGGTTTGCGGCGACCGGCCGCCCCGGCCCCTATCTGCGGGTGCTCATCGAGGGGGAGATCCGTGCGGGCGACGAGCTGACGGTGATGCACCGGCCCGGCCACGGGGTCACGGTCAGCACGATGTTCCGGGCCCTGACGACCGATCACAGCCTGCTCCCCGAGCTGCTCCGGGTGGACGGGCTGGTGGCGGACGCCCGCGTCCGGGCCGAGACGTACGCCGTCGGGAAGACCCGGCTGGCTGCGGCCGGCGAGGCGCGCCGCAACAGATCCTGACGCTTCCCCCCGTTCGGCTACCGGTCCGTAACCTCGTCCTCTAGGTTATCCGCGAGAGAGGTCACTCGGGTGGCATCTCGAGCCGACCCCGATGCCTGCGCAGGAGCGTCATGCCCGTCACCAACGACACCAGCTTCGTCGACAGCCTCGCCCCCAACGTCGCCGTCCAGTTCCTCGACCGCGTCGCCGCGTCCCCGGACGCCGAGGCCTATCGCTTCCCACGGGGGGACGGGTGGGAGTCGGTGACCTGGCGGGAGGCCGGCGAGCGCGTCGAGCGCCTCGCCGCCGGCCTGCTCTCGCTGGGCGTCGAGCCCGAGCAGCGGGTCGGCATCGTCTCCAACACGCGCTTCGAGTGGATCCTGGCCGACCTCGCCGTGATGTGCGCCGCCGGCGCGACCACCACGGTCTACCCGTCCACGAACGCCGAGGACACGGCGTACATCCTCCGGGACTCGGAGTGTCGGGTGGTCTTCGCGGAGGACTACGACCAGATCGCCAAGGTCTCCCTGCACAAGAACGAGCTGCCGCACCTGACGAAGATCGTGACCTTCGACGGCGCCGCCGACTCCGACTGGGTGCTCAGCCTCGACGACCTCGCCGAGCTCGGCACCGCCTACCTCGCGGAGCGCCCCGGCATCGTCGACCAGACCGCGAAGTCGATCGCGCCCGACGCGCTTGCCACGCTGATCTACACCTCCGGCACCACGGGCCGCCCCAAGGGCGTGCGGCTGCGCCACCGCTCGTGGGTCTACGAGGGCGCCGCGATCCAGGCGCAGGGCATCCTCCACGAGGACGACCTGCAGTTCCTGTGGCTGCCGATGGCCCACTCGTTCGGCAAGGTGCTGCTGTCCACCCAGCTCGCCTGCGGGTTCGCGACCGCCGTGGACGGCCGCGTCGACAAGATCATCGACAACCTCGCGGTGGTGAAGCCCACGTTCATGGGTGCCGCGCCGCGCATCTTCGAGAAGGCGCACGGCCGGATCGTCACGATGCAGGCCGCCGAGGGCGGTGCCAAGGAGAAGCTCTTCAAGAAGGCCTTCGAGGTCGGCCTCAAGGTCGACCGGCTCAAGCGGGAGGGCCGGTCCGTCCCGCTGCCGCTCAAGCTGCAGCACGGGCTCTTCGACAAGCTGGTGTTCAGCAAGGTGCGCGACCGCTTCGGTGGCCGGGTGCGCTTCTTCATCTCCGGCTCCGCCGCCCTCAACCCCGAGATCGCCGAGTGGTTCCACGCCGCCGGCATCGTGATCCTGGAGGGCTATGGGATGACCGAGAACGCCGCCGGCGCGACGGTCAACCACCCCGACCAGTACAAGATCGGCACCGTCGGGCCGGCGCTGCCCGGCAGCGAGATCAAGATCGGCGAGGGTGACGAGGTCCTGATCCGCGGCCCGCACGTCATGGACGGCTACCACAACCTGCCGGAGGAGACCGAGCGGACGCTCACCGAGGACGGCTGGCTGCGCACCGGCGACAAGGGCAGCATCGACGCCGACGGCTTCCTCACGATCACCGGCCGGCTCAAGGACCTGTTCAAGACCTCGGGCGGCAAGTACATCGCCCCGTCCGCGATCGAGTCCAGGTTCAAGGCGGTCTGCCCGTACGCCAGCCAGTTCCTGGTGTTCGGCGACCAGCGGAACTACTGCGTCGCGCTGATCACGCTCGACCCCGACGCGATGGCCGGCTGGGCCGAGGCGAACGGCATGGCCGGGGCGTCGTACACCGACATCGTCCGCTCCGAGAAGGTCCGGGAGCTGGTGGCGGGGTACGTCGACGAGCTCAACAGCCGCCTGAACCGCTGGGAGACGATCAAGAAGTGGGAGATCCTCGACCACGACCTCAGCATCGAGTCCGGCGAGCTGACGCCGTCGATGAAGGTGAAGCGGAACGTGGTCCAGGACAACCACCAGGACCGGATCGAGGCGCTCTACGCGTGACCCGAGGTTCCGCACAGGAACCGCACAGGTGAACCGGCTCGAATGGGTGTCGGCGGGAGACCGCCGGCACCCGTTCGCCGTTTCGGCCCCAGGAGAGTCATGACCCACCACCACGGATCCCACGATCCCGCGCAACCCGAGGACCACGACCGCGGCCTGTCCCACGACCTGCCCCGGATCGTCGAGCGCAACCGGCTCGACAGGCGCGGCATGCTCGGGATCTTCGGCGGGATCGGCGTCGCCGCGCTGGCCGGCTGCGCCGGCACGGACGACACCGCGTCGAGCGGCAGCACGCCCAGCGGCGGCACGGGCGAGATCCCGGAGGAGACGGCGGGGCCCTTCCCGGCGGACGGGTCGAACGGCATCAACGTGCTCACCGAGAGCGGAGTGGTGCGCAGCGACATCACCTCGAGCTTCGGCTCGGCATCGGGCGTGGCCGACGGCGTGCCGATGACGATCCGGATGAAGGTCTACGACCTCGACGGCGAGGACGCGACGGTGCTCGCGGGGGCCGCGATCTACGTGTGGCACTGCGACCGCGACGGCGAGTACTCGATGTACTCCGACACGGTCGGCGGCGAGAACTACCTGCGCGGCGTGCAGGAGACCGACCAGGACGGCGTCGTGGAGTTCACCAGCATCTTCCCGGGCTGCTACGCCGGCCGGTGGCCGCACATCCACTTCGAGGTGTACGACAGCCTCGCCGAGGCCACCGGCGCCGGCAGCAAGCTGCGCACCTCGCAGCTCGCGATCCCGCCGGACGTCTGCGAGGAGGTCTACGGCGGGGCGGAGGGCTACGAGCAGAGCGTCACGAGCCTCGCCCAGGTCAGCCTCGACTCCGACATGGTCTTCGCGGACGGTCACTCGCTGCAGCTGGGGAAGGTGACCGGCTCGCTCGACGACGGCTACACGATCGCGCTGAACGTGCCCGTGTGACGTTGCCCGACCGGGCTCGGGGGCCGGATGGGAGAATGGGCAGATGCCCTCCGCCCTGCCCGCCGGTGACCCCGTCCCCCCGGACGGCGCGCTCCCGCAGGCGGCGCTCGCCGCGCTCGGGGACCGGCCGTTCGGCCTCTACGTGCACGTGCCGTTCTGCACCGTCCGCTGCGGCTACTGCGACTTCAACACCTACACCGCCGAGGAGCTCGGCGGCGCCGGCACGGCCCCGGGCGCCTCGCGCACGACGTACGCCCGGGCCGCGATCGCGGAGGTGCGGCGGGCCCGCCGGGTGCTGGGGGACCGGGACCTGCCGGTCTCGACGGTGTTCTTCGGTGGGGGTACGCCGACGCTGTTGCCGCCGGCGGACCTGGTGGCGGTGGTGACGGTGATCCGCGACGAGTTCGGGCTGGTGCCCGGCGCGGAGGTCACCACCGAGGCCAACCCCGACAGCGTGTCCCTCGCGGACCTGGAGCGGCTGAGGACGGGCGGACTCAACCGGATCTCGTTCGGTGTGCAGTCCGCCGTCGACCACGTGCTGCGCACGCTGGACCGCACCCACGACCCGCTGCGGGTGCCGGGCGTCGTGGCGGACGCCCGGGCGGCCGGCTTCGAGCAGGTCAGCCTCGACCTGATCTACGGGACGCCGGGGGAGACCATGGCCGACTGGGCGGTGTCGCTCGAGGCCGCGCTGGCCTGCGCGCCGGACCACGTGTCGGCGTACTCGCTCATCGTCGAGGACGGCACCGCGCTGGCCCGGCGGGTCCGCCGCGGGGAGCTGCCGATGCCCGACGACGACGACCTGGCCGACAAGTACGCCCTGGCCGACGAGCGGCTGACCGCGGCCGGGCTCGGGTGGTACGAGGTGTCCAACTGGGCCCGGAACGAGGCCGCCCGCTGCCGGCACAACCTGCTCTACTGGACCGGCGGGGACTGGTGGGGCGTCGGCCCGGGGGCGCACTCGCACGTCGGCGGGGTCCGCTGGTGGAACGTCAAGCACCCCGCGGCGTACGCCGACCGGCTGGCGGCCGGACTCAGCCCGGCCCACGCGCGGGAGGTGCTGGACCCCGAGAGCCGCCGGGTCGAGCGGGTGCTGCTCGAGCTGCGGCTGCGCGACGGCCTGGCCACCGAGGTGCTCGACCGCGGCGGGCGTGCGGCGGTGCCCGGGCTCGCCGGCCGCGGGCTGCTCGTCGAGGACGGCGAGCGCCTCGTGCTCACCCGCGCGGGTCGGTTGCTCGCCGATGCCGCGGTGCGGGACCTGCTGCCCTGAGCGGTCAGGAGACGATCCGGATCGTGAGCGGGTAGCGGTACTCCTCGCCGCGCGCCGCCCGGATCGACCCGATGACCGTGAAGACCAGCCAGGCCAGCCCGACGAGCGGGAGCAGCACGAGGCCGATCAGCACGAAGCACAGCAGCAGCGACACCGCGCCGTAGACCAGGATCGACAGCTGGAAGTTCAGCGACTCCACCGCCTGCCTCCGCACCCAGGGTGACTCGTTGCCCTTGGTCAGCATGACGATCAGCGGGCCGAGGAAGCCGAGAAGGACGGCGGCGGCCACGAAGCTGCTCCAGTGCGCGGCGCTGCCCCAGGTGAGCTCGTCGCCGGGCGGTGTGGTGACGTGCGGGTCAGTCATGACGGGCCTCCTGCGGCCGGTCTGCGAGGACGGCGGTGGTCCGCTGCGGGAGCCCATTTTACGCGCGTTCGGGCCGCCGGGATCAGCTCGTGACGAAGTCGATGAGCTCCTCGACGCGCCCCAGCAGGGCGGGCTCCAGGTCGTTGAACGAGGTGACCTTGCCGAGGATGTGCTTCCATGCCCGGGCGATGTCGGCCTGGTCGCGGTGTGGCCAGCCCAGCTGCTGGCAGGTCCCGGTCTTCCAGTCGAGGCTGCGCGGGACCTCGGGCCAGCGGGGGATGCCGAGCCGGGCCGGCTTCACCGCCTGCCAGATGTCGATGAACGGGTGCCCGACGATCAGCACGTCCTTGCCGACCGGCGACCTCGCGATGTTGTGCGCGATGCGGCTCTCCTTGGAGCCCTTCACGAGGTGGTCGACCAGGACGCCGACCCGGCGCTCCGGCCCGGGCCGGAAGTCGCGGAGGTGGTCGGCGAGGTCGTCGACGCCGCCGAGGAACTCCACGACGACGCCCTCGATGCGCAGGTCGTCGCCCCAGACCTTCTCGACGAGCTCGGCGTCGTGGCGGCCCTCGACGAAGATCCGGCTGGCCCGGGCGACGCGGGCCTTGGCGCCGTGGACGGCGACCGACCCGCTGGCGGTGCGCGTGGGCCTGCCGGGCGCCGCGGCGCGGGCCGGTGCGGTGAGGATCACCGGGCGGCCCTCGAGCAGGAACCCGGGGCCGAGGGGGAACGTACGCCGCTTGCCGCGGCGGTCCTCCAGCGTCAGCGTGCCCAGGTCCCGGTCGACCGCGACGATCTCGCCGGCCATGTCGGTCGTGACCTCCTCGACCACGGCGCCCAGCTCGGCGGGCGCCTCCACGGCGCGGCCGCGCTTCGGGGCGCGCCAGTCGGTCGAGAGGATGTCGGAGCCGTAGCGGTCGCGGGAGGTCACCCGCTCAACGCTAGGTGGCGGCACGGGCCCGGGCCCGGATGACGCGCCGGGCGCGGTGCGGGTGGCGGTCGGCGGCCCCGAGATCGTCGGAGCTAGTCCTCCAGCTCCTCGTCGTCCCACTGCTCGGCGGGCTTGCCGCCGTACATGTCGAGGTCGTCGGGGGCGTCCTCCTCGTCCAGCGGCCGGGCGAGCGGGTTCTCCTCGGAGGGCCGGAGATCCTCGGGCAGCTTGTCGTCGGTGATGCCCGCCTCGTCGGCCTGGGGCTGGTCCTCGGTGCTGGAGTCCGTCATGCGAGCCGACGCTAGTCCTCCGGGCCGCGGAGTCAACCCGCCGGCCGGTTCCCGCGATCGATGCAGTACGCCGCGAAGGCCCGGGTCTCCGCGACGCTGCCGGGTGGCGGGCGCTCGTCCGGGTCGTACGCCGCCCGGTCGGCGCCGGCCCGCTCCAGCAGCGGCCGCCAGCGGCGGTCCAGCGTGCCCCCGGCCCAGCGCAGCGCGTCCGGCTTGGACAGCACCCGGCCGGTGGCGAGCGTCGCGAGCACCCGGCAGAAGGTGACCACGACGTACCGCTGGCACCACGCCACGTCCCAGGAGATCCACGACTCGAGGCCGGCGAGCAGGCCGGGCAGCTCGGCGCACATCCGGGCCCGGAGGGCCTCGGCCGGCACCGCGTCGACGAGGTCACGCGCGGGCGGACCGGCCACGGTGCGGCCGTGCTCGTGGAGGATCCAGCGGACCACCTCGCTGTTGCAGTGCGGGTGCCGCACGAGCTCTCGCGAGCCGTGGTCGACGTAGGGCCACGGCCGGCCGACGGCGTGCAGGCCGCGCAGCTCGGCCTGCACCGCGTACGACCCCTCGAGGTGCCGGCTCCAGTGTCCCGGCCGGGTCGGCAGCTCGGCGTGCAGGGCGGCGAGCCCGCCGAACTCCTCGTCGCTCACCGGCCGGCCGGTCACCACGAGGAAGTCGCAGTCGCTGGCCGCGTCGGCGGCCCCCAGCGCGAAGGAGCCCTGCAGGTAGGCGCCGACGAACGCGTCGCCGAGGATCCGGCGGGCCTCGGCGACGAGGTCGTCGAGGAGGGCGTTGAGCTCGTCGTACTCGGTCGCGTCCGGCACCGGATCACGCTCCTCAGATCAGTGGGAGCCGCTTCTGGCTGCGGGGGAGGTGCTCGTAGCCGCGCTGCACGGCCGAGACCACCCTCTCCCGGGGGTAGGGCCACTCGCCGGCCTCCAGGGCCTGGCTCGCGGGCACCCCGCGGGTGGCGAGGTCGCGGATGGTCTCGGCGACGATGCCGATCGCGTTGCGCTGCTCCTCGACGAAGTCCCGGTCGACCGGGGCGCCGTGCCCGGGGACGACCACGCTGCCGCCGGTCGTCAGGCCGAGCACGATGTCGAGGCTGAGCGGCCACTCCAGCGGGTAGCAGTCCTCGCCGAACCCGGGCGGCCCCGACTCCTCGACCAGGTCGCCGGCGAGCACCACGTCGGCGTCGGGGACGCGGACGACCAGGTCGCCGCCGGTGTGGCCGCGGCCCGGGTGGACCAGCTCGACCCAGCGGTTCCCGAGGTCGAGCGCGACCGCGGACGAGAACGGGTGGTCGGCCGGCAGGACCGGGGTGTCCAGCACCTCGCTCCGGTGCGGGTCGTCGGGGTCGGCGGCGTAGAGCTCCTTGATCCGCTCCCCGGCCGGCACGGTCCGCTCGGCGGCCGTCTCGTGGGCGTGGATGGGGATGGCGCCGTACGCCGTCCGGAACTCGGCGTTGCCGAACGTGTGGTCGAAGTGCTCGTGGGTGTTGACGACGCCGACGACCTCGCCGGCGCCGAGCCGGCGCACGTCCTCGATCACCCGCCGCGCGGCCGGCCCGGAGGCGTGCGTGTCCACCGCGAGCAGCCCGCGGTCGCCGCCGATCAGGGTGACGTTGACGTCGAACCAGTCGTAGCGTGCGACCCAGACGCGGTCGGCGACCTCCCGGAAGCCAGCGTCGGTGAGGTCGGTCATGGACGAACCCTAGTAGACTTGGCACTCCAGACTTTCGAGTGCCAGCCCCAGGTGACCAACGACGAGGAGGCGAGGATGCAGGAGGAACGCCGGCTTGCCGTGCTTCGCGCCATCGTGGAGGACTACGTCGCCACGGAGGAGCCCGTCGGCTCCAAGGCCCTCGTCGAGCGGCACGGCCTCGGGGTGTCGCCGGCGACCGTGCGCAACGACATGGCGGCGCTGGAGGAGGAGGGGTTCATCACCCAGCCCCACACCAGCGCCGGCCGGGTGCCCACCGACAAGGGCTACCGGCTGTTCGTGGACCGGCTGACCACCCTCAAGCCGATGAGCGCGGCCGAGCGCCGTGCGATCTCCTCGCTGCTCGACGGCGCGGTCGACCTCGACGACGTCGTGCAGCGCTCGGTGCGCCTGCTCGCGCAGCTGACCCGACAGGTCGCGGTCGTGCAGTACCCCACGCTCTCGCGGTCCACGGTCCGGCACATCGAGGTCCTGGCGCTCGCGCCGACCCGGCTCCTGGTCGTGGCGATCCTCAGCTCCGGACGCGTCGAGCAGCGCCTCGTCGAGCTGGACCGGCCGGTCGGCGACGACGACCTGGCCGACCTGCGGCTGCTCGTGAACCAGTCCGCCACCGGACGGATCATCGCCGAGGCGGTGGCCGGGCTGCGGCAGGCCGGTGCCCCCGCCGGGGACCCCACCACCGCGGCCGTGATCGACACGCTCGTCGAGGCGATGTCCGACCACCGCTCCGACGAGCGGGTCGCCGTCGGTGGGGCGGCCAACCTGGCCCGGTACGGCGACAGCTTCGACTCCGCCGTGCGCCCGCTGCTCGAGGCGCTCGAGGAGCACGTCATCCTGCTCAAGCTGCTCGGCGAGGCCACCACCGGCGGCACCCTCACCGTGCGGATCGGCCACGAGGGCCCGTACCAGGAGCTGTCCTCGACCAGCGTCGTGGCGACCGGTTACGGGCCGCGCAACGACGCGCTGGCGACGCTCGGCATCGTGGGGCCCACCCGCATGGACTACCCGGGGACGATGTCGGCGGTGCGTGCCGTCGCCCGCTACGTCTCGCGGATCCTCGGCGAGGGCTGACGCCCTCCTCCCGCACTTCGACCCGCCACGACCCAGAAGGAAACCGCTTTGAGTCAGGACCTGTACGACCTCCTCGGTGTGCCCCGCGACGCGGACTCCGACGCCATCAAGAAGGCCTACCGGCGCCTGGCCCGGAAGCTGCACCCGGACGTCAACCCGGATCCGGAGACGCAGGAGCAGTTCAAGGAGGTCTCCCGCGCCTACGAGGTGCTGTCGGACCCGCAGAAGCGGGCGGCGTACGACCGCGGCGGCGACCCGTTCGGCGGGGCCGGTGGCTTCGGGCAGGGCGCGGGCTTCTCGTTCACCGACATCATGGACGCGTTCTTCGGCGGCGGTGGCCCCGGGGGAGCGGCCGGCGGCCGAGGGCCGCGGCCGCGGACCCGTCGGGGCCAGGACGCGCTGATCCGCCTGGAGGTCGACCTGGCGGAGGCGGCGTTCGGGGTCACCCGCGAGCTCAACGTCGACACCGCGGTCCTCTGCAGCGCCTGCCACGGCGAGGGCGCGGCGCCCGGGACGCACCCGATCCCGTGCGAGACCTGCCGGGGCGCCGGCGAGGTCGCGCACGTGCAGCGGTCGTTCCTGGGCGAGATCCGCACGCTGCGGCCGTGCCCGGCCTGCCGCGGCTTCGGCTCGATCATCCCCGACCCGTGCCGCGAGTGCTCCGGCGACGGCCGGGTCCGGTCCCGCCGGACGCTGACGGTGAAGATCCCCGCCGGCGTCGACAACGGCACCCGCGTGCAGCTCACCGAGCAGGGCGAGGTCGGTCCGGGCGGCGGCCCGGCCGGGGACCTGTACGTCGAGATCCACATCGCCCCGCACGAGACGTTCACCCGGCACGGCAACGACCTGCACTGCACGGTCACGCTGCCGATGACCGCGGCCGCGCTCGGCACCACGCTGACGCTGCCGACGCTCGAGGCCGACGTCGAGCAGGGCGCGGACTCCGGCGTGGAGACGATGTTCGAGCTCGACATCCGGCCCGGCACCCAGTCCGGCACCGAGCAGGTGCTGCGCGGGCGAGGGGTGCCCGGGCTGCGCGGTGGACGCGGCGACCTCGTCGTCACCGTGGTCGTCGAGACCCCGTCGCGGCTGGACGCGCGGCAGGAGGAGCTGCTCCGCGAGCTGGCCGGCCTGCGGGGCGAGCAGCAGCCGAGCGGGCAGGTCCGGCCGAGCTCCAAGTCGGTCTTCGGCAAGCTGCGCGACGCGTTCAACCCGCAGCACTGATGTCCCTGCCGGTCCACCTGGTCCCGTCGCTGGCCGGCGTGGCCGCCGGCTCCTCGGTCGAGGTGACCGGGGACGAGGCGCACCACGCCGTCGCCGTGCGCCGGCTACGGGTGGGGGAGTCGGTCGTGCTGACCGACGGCTCCGGGGTGTCGGTGACCGGCGAGGTGGCGTCGACCGGCAAGCGGGTCTTCGCGCTGACCGTGTCCTCGGTGCGGGTGGCGCCCGCGCCCGACCCGTCGGTGGTCGTCGTGCAGGCGCTGCCGAAGGGCGACCGCGGCGAGCTGGCCGTCGAGATGCTGACCGAGATCGGGGTGGCCGAGATCGTCCCGTGGGCGGCGTCGCGCAGCGTGGCGGTCTGGAAGGGCGAGCGCGCCGCGAAGTCGCTCGCCCGCTGGCGCTCGACCGCGCGCGAGGCGGCCAAGCAGGCGCGCCGGTCGTGGTTCCCGGTGGTGGGCGAGCCGGCCACGACCGGCGACGTGGCCGCGCTGCTCGGCGGCGCCGACCTGGCCGTCGTGCTCCACGAGGGGGCGGCGGTCCCGCTCGCCGCGCTCGAGGTGCCGGCGTCCGGGCGGATCGTGGTCGTCGTCGGGCCCGAGGGCGGCCTCACCGACGACGAGATCGCGGCGTTCGCCGCCGCGGGCGCGCGGCCGGTCGTGCTCGGCCCCGAGGTGCTGCGTACCTCCACCGCGGGGGTCGCCGCGGTGGCGGCGCTGCTCTCCCGCACCCCCCGCTGGTGACCCGTCGCGCGTTCGCGCTCAGCGGGCGAGCAGCGCCTCGACCCGGGCGATCTCCTCGTTCAGCTCGCCCTGCTCCGACCGGGTGAGCCGGCGGAACGGCTCGACGACCACCCGACCGTCGGTGACCCGCCAGAGGCCCTCGAGCATGCCGTCGACGAAGAGCGTGCTGCCGACGCCGCCGTTGACCCCCATCCAGCGCCTGCGGTGGGCGGGCGTGGTCACGCGGTCCCGCCCGGCGTGCGGGAGCCAGACGTTGTCGTAGCCGCCGAGCAGCCGCACCGGCGCGGGCGTGTCCGGGTCGGCGAGCCCGGCCCCGGGCACGTCGTACAGTCGCCGGCCCTCGGCGTCCTCGCGCACGACCAGGTCGTCCATCGCCGCCAGCACCGGTCCGAGCCGCGTGACCCCCGACCAGGTGGTGACGTCCGCGGCGCGCGCGGGGCCGAACGCGCGCAGGTAGCGGCGCACGATGTCGGCCGGGTCCGGCTCCCGGAGCGCGGCCCCCAGCCAGCGGTCGGCCAGCTGGTAGACCACCGGACCGGACCGCTTCCAGGCGCCTCGTGGCGGCAGCTGGACGAGCGGGGTGGCGACCCGCGCCAGCGCGCCGAGCGCGGCGGGCGGCACGTCCCGGAACCGGACGGCGAGCGCTGCACCCAGCTGCGGCACGGGCAGCGGTCCGTCTGCGAGCACCTCGGCGACCGCGGCGCGGAGCTCGGCGCGGTCCAGGTGGCCGGCCGGCCGCACGTTCACGCTGTGCGAGCCCTCCTTGTCGTGGACCGGCTGCGTCCACGGCTGCAGCGTGAGCGCGTCCTCGGCCGTGAGCAGGTGGATGGTGCCGCGCAGCGTGAGCAGCCGCACCAGCGACCGGTCCTCGAGCCCGCGCGAGACGTCGTACGGGTCGAACGCCGTCAGCCGCGCCGCGAGCGAGAGGTACGGCGGCAGCGGGTCCTGCGCCTGCAGCCCGACCAGGTGGCGAACCATGTCCGGCACGGTTCCCGGCGACCGCTCGAGCAGGCCCTGCCGGTGCAGCAGAGTCCGGTTGACCTGCCGGGCCGAGACGCGTGGACTCACGACAGGGTCAGCGGACCGCGATCGTTCGGGTGTCGACCATGGGGCCGAAGCCCTCCCCGCCGGAGGGGTCGTCGGTCATCGCGACGAAGGTGTACTCGCCGGACGCCAGGCCGGACACGTCGATCGGCTCGCTCTGCCACGGGTACAGCTTGTCGATCCAGCCCTCCGCGGTCGAGAAGCCGGACAGCACGACCTCGTCGCCCCGCTTGATCTGCCAGGGGACGTTCGCCTCGTTGGAGTTGGCGACGCCGCTGGCCGTGAAGCGGCCGCTCACGCCGGCGCCCTCCTCGGGGGCGGTGATGCTGACCAGCGCGAGCACGTCGTTCTGCGGTGCGTTCGCCAGCGGCTCCGAGGTCGGGACGCCCAGCACCTGGTCGATCGGGTTGCCGTTCAGCGTGAACTGCACGGCGGCGCGCGCCTGGACCGCGCCCTGGAGCGTGTAGACGACCTGCTGCACGGCCTCCTGGGCGTACTCCTCGCTCATCCCCGACGGCCGGTCGTGCAGCGACTCGTCGGCGAGCGCGACCTTGATGATCCCGTCCGCTCCGGAGCCCTCGAGCGTCGCGCCGGAGAACGACCCGGCGGCCCACGGCGTCTCGTAGTCGGGGTCGGCCGGGTCCTGCTGCAGCACCGCGACGCCCGCGGCCAGCGCGTCCGCGGCGTCGACCCGGGCGAACTCCCGGTAGAGGCGGGGGCCCTGGGGCGTGTCGCCGAGGTAGTACGCCGCCACCGTGCGGCTCTGCGCGGGTGTCTCGCTGGGCGCGTCGCTGGGCGCGTCGCTCGCATCCGGGGCCGAGTCGGTGCTCTCGCTCGGGTCTGCGGCCCGGCTCGGCTCGGAGCCCCGGCTGGACTGTCCCGCGGGCGCCGGCTCGTCGGTGCTGGCCAGCCCCAGCCGGTCGCCGGCGAAGGCGATCGCGGTGACCACCGCGGCGGTGGCCACGACGGCACCGCCGACGGCGTAGATCCAGGGGCGGCGAGAGGACATGCGGGTCACCTTTGTTCGGTCGCGGATGGTGTCGAGGGAGTCGCGGGGCTCCACGTCCGACACGGCGTCGGACAGCAGCTCCGCGAGGCGGGCATCGGGGTCGCTGTGGCGGGGGTCGGTCATGACCTGTCCTCCCAGTGGACGTCGAGCAGGGTACGCAGCGTCGCGGAGCCCCGCGACGCGTGGCTCTTGACCGCGCCGCGGCTGATCCCGAGGGTCTCGGCGATCTCGGCCTCGGACAGGTCAAGGTAGTACCGCAGGGCGAGCACCTCGCGCTGCCGGATCGGGAGCTCGCGCAGGGCGCGGAGCACGGCCTCCCGGCGGGCCGCGGCCAGGCTCGGCTCGTCCGAGGCGGGGGCGGTCGGCGGGGGCGCCTCGCGCGCGGCCTGGCGGCGTACGACGGCCCGGTGCCGCAGCGCCGAGCGGGACCGGTTCACGACCGCCTGGCGCAGGTAGGCCAGCGCCAGGTCGGGGTCGCGGAGCTTCGACGACCGGGCGTGCACCGCGACGAACGCGTCCTGCACGATCTCCTCGGCGGTGCCGACGTCGTGCACCAGCAGCACCGACAGCCGGACCAGCCGCCGCCAGTGCGCAGCGTACAGCCGCTCCAAGGCGGTGTCGGCGTCCCACCCGGCGCGGTCCGGGGACCGGTCGGGGACCTCGCTTGGTGGGGTCATCTGGGCCCCCGGGACCCGGCCCACTCCCACCGTCCGCGCATGAGACATCACGCTAGTGGCACGCACGACCACGGTGCCGGGTTTACCCCGGCGATCCGCCGGTTTGTGCCCGGATCCGTGACAGCATGACGGTGAGGAAGGGAGCCGAATGGGAGACACGGACGCGGCGGCCACCGCCGACTGCCTGTTCTGCAGGATCGTGGCCGGTGACATCCCGGGCGACATCGTGCACGTGACCGAGCGGACGGTCGCGTTCCGCGACGTGAACCCGCAGGCGCCGACGCACGTCCTGGTGGTCCCTCGCGAGCACTACCCGAACGCCGCCGCGCTCGCCGCCGGCGACCCGCAGGCCTCCGCGGAGCTGCTGAGCACGGCGGCCGCGGTCGCCGCGGCGGAGGGTCACGACGACTACCGCCTGGTGTTCAACACCGGCCCGAGCTCCGGCCAGACCGTCTTCCACACCCACCTGCACCTGCTCGCCGGGCGCTCGATGACGTGGCCGCCGGGATGAGCCGGTCCCGCGCCCGGCTGACCCGCGCCCTGGCCGCCGCCGCCGGCCTGGTCCTGCTCGCCGGGTGCGGCCTCGACGACCCGGGTGCTGGCGCCGATTCGGAGCCGGCGGCCGGCTCGCGGGCTTCCGCCTCCGCGACGCCCGGCACCGAGGCCGGTGCCGGCGCCGACACCGACACCGGCGAGCCGGACGGCCACTCCGGCCACTCGGCGAGCCCCGCCCGGCTCCTTCCGCTGCGCGCGGGGGAGAAGCGGATCACGCTGGAGATGCCCGAGGCGTACACGCCCTCGGCCCCCACCGGGGTCGGCACCGACGACTACCGGTGCTTCCTGCTGGACCCGAAGCTCGACAAGGACGTGTTCCTGACCGGCTTCAACATCCTGCCGGGCAACCCGGATGTGGTGCATCACGTCATCCTGTTCCGGGTCCCGCCGAACCAGCTCGAGCAGGCGCAGACCCTCGACGCGGCGGAAGCCGGTCAGGGCTGGACCTGCTTCGGCGACGTCGGCGTCGACCAGGGGCCGCGGCTCGACGACGCGCCGTGGCTCGGGGCGTGGGCGCCGGGCGGGAGCGAGTCGGTGATCAGGGCGGGGTTCGGCACCCGGATGGCCAAGGGCTCCCAGCTGGTCATGCAGGTCCACTACAACCTGCTCGCCGGTGCCGCGCCCGACGTGTCCGCCACCCAGCTGCGGACGATGCCGGCTCGCGCCGAGCTGACCCCGCTGACGACGATGCTGCTGCCGGCCCCGGTCGAGCTGCCCTGCCGGGCCGGCCACACCGACTCCCCGCTGTGCCAGAGGGAGGCGTCGATCGCCGACGTCAAGACCCGGTTCGGGGCGCAGGCGGGGTCCACCAACGACCTCCTCTACTTCCTGTGCGGCGGCCAGCCGCGGGGCAGCGAGACGACGTCGTGCACCCAGACGATCAGCCGGCCGACCACGATCCGGTCCGTCGCCGGGCACATGCACCTGCTCGGCCGCTCGATCAGGATCGAGGTGAACCCCGGCACCCCCCAGGCGCGGACGGTGCTCGACATCCCGACCTGGGACTTCGACAACCAGGGGTCCAAACCGATCCCGCCGGTGCGGCTGCGCCCCTTCGACACGGTCAAAGTCACCTGCCGGCACGTGCAGTGGCTGCGGGACCGGCTGCCCTCCTTCGAGGGCCAGCCGGACAGGTACGTGGTCTGGGGCGAGGGCACCACCGACGAGATGTGCCTGGGCGTCCTCACGGTCACCCATCCCTGAGATGGGCGCTCGGGCGGCCTCTCCCGTAACATGGAGTCGCTCGAACCCCTACCGGAAGGCCGCCCGCATGGGCATCCATGACTGACTCCCACCCGCACGAGGGGACCGCCGCGTCCTCGCACGCGACCCGGCACACGGTCGTGGTCCCCAACAGCGTCAACATGGTCAACCTGCTCGGTCCGGGTGACGAGCACCTGGCCCTGATCGAGCAGTCGTTCGTGGCCGACGTCCACGTCCGGGGGAACCGGATCACGCTGTACGGCGAGCCCGGTGAGGTCGCCCTCGCGGAGCGGCTCCTCGACGAGCTCGTGACGATCATCCGGACCGGTCAGGGTGTCACCACCGAGACCGTCGAACGCGTGCTGGCGATGCTGCGCGCTGAGACCACCGAGCGGCCCGCCGACGTGCTGAGCCTCAACATCCTCAGCAACCGCGGCCGCTCGATCCGGCCCAAGACGCTGAACCAGAAGCGCTACGTCGACTCGATCGACAAGCACACGATCACGTTCGGCATCGGCCCCGCGGGCACCGGCAAGACCTACCTGGCGATGGCCAAGGCCGTGCAGGCGCTGCAGTCGAAGAACGTCAACCGGATCATCCTGACCCGGCCCGCCGTCGAGGCCGGGGAGCGGCTCGGCTTCCTGCCCGGGACGCTGAGCGAGAAGATCGACCCCTACCTGCGTCCGCTGTACGACGCGCTGCACGACATGATCGACCCCGAGACGATCCCCAAGCTGCTGGCCGCCGGCACGATCGAGGTCGCGCCGCTGGCCTACATGCGGGGCCGGTCGCTCAACGACGCGTTCATCATCCTCGACGAGGCGCAGAACACCTCGCCCGAGCAGATGAAGATGTTCCTGACCCGCCTCGGCTTCGGCTCCAAGATCGTGGTCACCGGCGACGTGACCCAGGTCGACCTGCCCGGCGGCACCAAGTCCGGCCTGCGGGTCATCGAGGGCATCCTCGACGGCGTCGAGGACATCGTCTTCAACCGGCTCACCAGCCACGACG
>Ga0307415_100000387_pt1 | contig 18675 bp, 18 predicted proteins | sample DK1Cmetagenome_FD_204524 | JGI IMG/M metagenome (GOLD analysis project Ga0307415, IMG submission 204524) | Maize rhizosphere microbial communities from greenhouse at UC Davis, California, United States - DK15-C-2 | ecosystem: Host-associated > Plants > Roots > Rhizosphere > Soil | place: USA...
CGCGGCGACGGCGGCAGCAAGCGCCGTCATCACCCGCTCGGCCCGCTGCCGCGCACGCCGCGCCGCGGCCCGCACGGCGATCCCGCTCCGCTGCCGCCGCCGCGCGTCCGCACCGTGACGCTGCGGGCGCGACAGCTCGAGCGGTAGCGTTCGCGCGTGCTCACGCCGACATCCGTGCTCTCCGACGGCACGATCCGCCGCCTGGTGGAGGCCGGGCGGGTCGTGATCGATCCGTGGGACCCGGCGATGGTCCAGCCGGCGTCGGTCGACCTGCGGCTGGGCGACTCCTTCCGCGTCTTCCACAACCACCGCGCAGCCGCGATCGACTTGCGGGAGCCCCCGACCAACCTCACCGAGGAGGTCGTGATCGAGGGCGAGGAGCCGTTCGTGATCCACCCCGGTGAGTTCGCGCTTGGGCGCACCCAGGAGTACGTCGAGATCCCTAATGACATCGTGTCAAGGATTGAGGGCAAGAGTTCGCTCGGCCGTCTCGGCCTGATCGTCCACGCCACCGCCGGCTTCGTGGATCCCGGCTTCAAGGGGACCCTGACGCTGGAGATCACGAACCTCACCCGCGTGCCGATCAAGCTCTACACGGGCCTGCCGATCGCGCAGCTCTCGTTCATGGCGCTCGACGCGCCCGCCGAGCAGCCGTACGGCTCGCCGGAGCTGGGCTCCCACTACCAGGGCCAGACGGCTGCGACGGAGTCTCGCTACGGGCGGGCGGTCCGGTAGCTTTCGCGCCATGCTGGGCACGCTGGTCACCTTCGCCGCCGAGGCCGTCGAGGACGAGCCGAGCAAGGTGCCGTTCTACATCCTGGGCTCCGCGGCGGCCGTCTGGGCGATCGTGCTGTTCGCCGTCGGGATGCGCTCGCCGGCGTTCCCCGGCTCGCCGGCCGCCCAGCGCGGCGTGATCGCCGTCAGCGCCCTGCTGGTGCTCGGCGCGATGGCGAGCGCAGTACTCACCGCCTGAGGGTCGCTCGGTGACATGATGCAGTCATGGGAACCGAGGAGCAGAGCACGAACGACGGCGGAGTAGCCACCGCGTCCGACACGCTGACCGTGACGGACAACCGGACGGGCAAGACGTACGAGATCCCGATCGAGGACGGCACGATCCGCGCGCCCGCGCTGCGCGACATCAAGGTCTCCGACGACGACTTCGGGCTGATGACGTACGACCCGGCGTACATGAACACCGCGTCGTGTCGCTCGGCGATCACCTACCTCGACGGCGAGGGCGGGGTGCTCGAATACCGCGGCTACCCGATCGAGCAGCTCGCGGAGCAGTCCACCTACCTCGAGGTCGCCTACCTGCTGATCCACGGCGACCTGCCCACCCAGGCGGAGCTGGACGAGTGGACGCATCAGGTCACGATCCACACGTTCGTGCACGAGAACGTGAAGGCCTTCATGCAGGGCTTCCGCTACGACGCCCACCCCATGGGGATGCTCGTGGCCTCGGTCGGGGCGCTCTCGACGTTCTATCCCGACGCGGCGAACGTCAAGGACGAGTCGGTCCGCTACGAGCAGATCGTCCGGCTCGTCGCGAAGATGCCCACGCTGGCGGCGTTCTCGTTCCGCCACAACATGGGCCAGCCGTACGTCTATCCGGACAACGACCTGCGCTACCCCGGCAACTTCCTTTCGATGATGTACAAGATGACCGAGCTCAAGTACGAGCCGGATCCCCGGCTCGAGCGGGCGCTCGACATCCTGTTCATCCTGCACGCCGACCACGAGCAGAACTGCTCGACATCGGCGGTGCGCGCGGTCGGCTCCTCCCAGGTCGACCCGTACTCGGCCGTCGCGGCGGGCGTCGCGGCGCTCTACGGGCCGCTGCACGGCGGCGCCAACGAGGCCGTGCTGCGGATGCTGCGCCGGATCGAGACGAAGGACAACATCCCCGACTTCATCAAGGGCGTGAAGGACGGCGACGAGCGGCTGATGGGCTTCGGCCACCGCGTCTACAAGAACTACGACCCGCGCGCGAAGATCATCAAGGAGGCGGCCGACGAGGTCTTCGAGGTCACGGGCACCAACCCGCTGCTCGACATCGCGCTCGAGCTCGAGAAGCACGCGCTCGAGGACGATTACTTCGTCAAGCGCAAGCTGTACCCGAACGTCGACTTCTACTCGGGCCTGATCTACGAGGCGCTCGGGTTGCCGGTCGAGATGTTCCCGGTCATGTTCGCGATCCCGCGCACGAGCGGCTGGATCGCACAGTGGCTGGAGATGATCGACGACCCGGAGCAGAAGATCGCGCGCCCGCGCCAGATCTACACGGGCGAGCGCTCGCGCGACTACGTGCCGCTCATGAACCGGAGCTAGATCACAGAGGGCACGGGGTGTCGGTACTAGATTGCAACCGATGCTCCACGAGCTCCCAGACGGCACCCGCGTGCGGATACGGCCGGTCGAGGCCCGGCTCGCGGCCGCGCTGGCGCGGCTCTCGAGCGAGTCGATCAGGCGACGCTTCCTGACCGCCAAGCCGTCGCTCTCGGCGGCCGAGCTGCGCTACCTGACCGAGGTCGACGGCAGCGACCACATCGCGCTCGTCGCGGTGCTCGACGACGACTCCGGCCGGCTCGCCGCCGTCGCGCGCTGCGTCCGGCTCACGCCCGGCGCCGCGACCGCGGAGCTCGCGATCGTGGTCGGCGACGAGTTGCAGGGCCAGGGGCTGGGCAGCGTGCTCGCGCGCGCGCTCGCGGATGCCGCGTGCGCCGTAGGGATCCGGCGCTTCACGGCCACGACGCTCACCGACAACGTCGCCGTGCAGCACCTGATGGACTCGCTCGCGGTTCGGCCGCAGCAGCGCGCCCGGCACGACGGCGTGTACGAGGTCGTAGCGGAGCTCGACGGCTGCGGCGCCGTCGAGCCGCTCGCGGCCTGACGCATCGGTCAAGCCCGCACGCCAGCCGCCGATTAGAGGGTGTGGTGACCGACCGCACCCTGAGAGCCCTGCTCGTCGACGTGGGACCGGGACGCCAGGGCCAGATCGTCGATGCCCTGGTCGACGCCGGCTGGTCCGTGCAGGCGAGCCCGATCGCGGGCACCGACGAGCTGTCGGCGGCGCTCGCGCGCCGCGGCTGGGATGTCGTCGTCTACGGCGGCGACGGCGAGCAGCCGGTGCCGGCGCGCAAGGCGATGGCGCTCGTCCGAATGGCCGACCCGCAGCTGCCGTTCGTGGCCGCCGTCGCCTCCGTGCGGCCCGGCGACCTCTCTGCGTTCGTGCAGGGATTCGGGCCGGACGCGATCCTCGCTCCCGATCCCGCACGGCTGCCGGAGCTGCTCGAGCGCGTGCTCGTCGCCGCGCATGACGCCCGCCCGGACGCCGACGTCGCCCACCGTCTGCTGCTGGCCCAGCAGGCGATCACCGACCACGTCGCCGCGGGCCTTGCGCCGGACGAGCTGTGCGCCCGCGTGCTCGCCACGCTCGGCGAGACGCTCGGTTGGACCTACGGCGCCGTCTGGCGCCCCGACGGCGAGCCGAGCACGCTGCGCTGCACGGCGCTGTGGCACGACGCGGCGGCGGAGCCCGAGGTCGCCGCGTTCGCGGACGTCTCGCGCCGGCTGACGATCGCGCCGGGCCGCGGCCTGCCGGGCCGCGTGTACGCCTTCCGCCGGCCGGCGTGGATCGCCGACGTCGCAGCCGATGGCAGCATCCCGCGCCACACCGAGGCGCTGCGGGCCGGCCTGACGACTGCCGTCGCGTTCCCGATCGCGCTCGCGGACGACTGCGCCGGCGTGATCGAGTTCTTCTCCGGCGCGATCGCGGAGCCCGACGCGCAGGTCGCAGCGATGTTCGCGACGGTCGGCGGCCAGGTCGCTCAGTACCTCGAGCGGCGCCGGCTGCAGGCGGACGAGAGCCGCCGCGTCGAGGCGATGCTGCGCGCCGAGCGCGATCGCGCCCAGCGCTACCTCGACGTCGCCGGGACGATGATCGTGGTGCTCGACGCCGCCGGCGAGGTGCTGCTGATCAACCGCAAGGGCTGCGCGATCCTCGAGCGGGCCGAGGACGAGCTGCTCGGCGCCGACTGGTTCGAGCTCGCGGTCCCCGACCGTGAGCGCGCGGCGCTGCGCGGCGGGTTCGACGCGCTGATGGAGGAGAGCGCGGCACTCGTCGAGCGGCTCGAGAGCTCGGTCGTGACGGAGGCCGGCGAGCTGCGCACGATCGCCTGGCACCACACCGTCCTGCGCGACGCCGACGGGGCGATCTGCGGCACGCTGTCCTCGGGCGAGGACGTAACCGACCGGCTGCTGGCCGAGCAGCAGGTGGCCTACCTCGCCTACCACGACGCGCTGACCGGGCTCGCCAACCGCACGCTGCTGCAGGAGCACCTCGAGCTCGCGCTCGCGCGCTCGCGCCGCAGCGGCACGGGTGTGGCGCTGCTCCATCTCGACGTCGACAACTTCAGGCTGGTCAACGACTCGCTCGGCCACGGCGCCGGTGACGAGCTGATCCGCCGCCTCGCCGGCCGGCTCGAGCGGTCGATCCGCGCGACCGACCTGCTCGCCCGCACCGGCGGCGACGGCTTCCTCGTGCTGCTCGCCGACCGGCACGACGACGTGCTGACGGCGGCCGAGCGCGTCGCGGCGGAGATCGGCGAGTGCCTCGCGGAGCCGTTCATGGTCGCGGGCGCCGAGTTCCACGTCTCGGCCTCGATCGGGATCGCGCTGAGCCCGCGCGACGCCGTCGACGTCGACGTCGAGGCGCTGCTCGCCCAGGCGGACTCGGCGATGTACCAGGCCAAGGACGTGGCGCGCGGCGGCTGGGCGGTCTACGCCGAGTCGCGGCGCGATCCGCTCGAGCGGCTGTCGATGGCGGCGCGGCTGCGGCGCGCGCTGGCGGCGGACGAGTTCGAGCTGCACTACCAGCCCATCTTCGCCGGCGACGGCGAGCTCGTCGGCGTCGAGGCGCTGCTGCGCTGGCACGACCGCGAGCGCGGCGCGCTCGTGGCGCCGGGCGAGTTCATCCCGGTCGCGGAGGAGACGGGCCTGATCGAGTCGATCGGCGACTGGGTGATCGCGGCGGCCTGCGCGCAGCAGGTCGCGTGGGCGGAGCGCGGCATGGCGCCGCAGATCTCGGTCAACATCTCGCCGCGCCAACTGCGCCGGAGCGACTTCATCCCGCGCGTCAGCGCGCACCTGCGCGACAGCGGCGCCGACCCGGCGCGGCTGACGTTCGAGCTGACGGAGTCGGCGATGCAGCAGGATCACGCCGACGCCGAGCCGGTGTTGCGCGAGCTGCACGAGCTCGGGCTCGAGCTGGCGCTCGACGACTTCGGCGCCGGCTACTCCTCGCTCTCGCGACTGCGCGAGATGCCGATGGAGACGCTCAAGATCGACCGCGCGTTCCTGCGCGAGGTGCCCGAGAACGGCGAGGCGGCGGCGATCGTGACGGCGATCCTGCGGCTCGCGCGCGCGCTCGGGCGCACGGCGGTCGCCGAGGGCGTCGAGACCGAGGCCCAGCGTGCCTTCCTGGCCGACCAGCAGTGCCCGCTGCTGCAGGGCTCCCTGCTCGCGCGACCGATGCCGGCGCGCGAGATCGAGGCGCGGATGGCCGGCGAGCCTGCCGTCCGTCGCCTGACAAGATCTCGGCGATGAGCTGGCGGGTGACCGTGCGCGACGGCCCGCGCGTGACGAAGTTGCGGGCGGAGGCGCTCGAGCAGGCGCTCGAGCTGGTCGAGCGGGAGGGCCGTGCGCTCGCGGCCGGCCCCGGTCGCCGGACGGTCGAGCTGCGGGCGCGCACGTTCACGCCGCAGCAGCAGGTCGCCGGCCGCGTCGAGCTGCGCGGGCCGGCGGTCCACGCGGGCGTCGACGTGCGCGGCGACGGCGCCGCCGAGGCCTGGACTGGGCGGCTGCGCCGCCGGGTCGTCGAGCAGCAGGACCGCGAGTCGCCGTACGACGCGCTGCGGCGGGTGCTGGGTCAGAGCGCCAGCGTGGAGCCGTAGCGGCGCAGCCACGCAGCGTGCGCGCGCCAGTCGGGAACGCGCGACTCGAGCAGCGCCCAGAAGCGCGGCGAGTGGTCCATCACCTCGAGATGACAGACCTCGTGCTCGACGACGTAGTCGAGGATCGCCGGCGGCGCGAGCAGCAGGCGCCAGTTGAACGACATCGCGCCCTCGGTCGAGCACGACGCCCAGCGCGTGCGCTGGCCGCGGATCGTGAGGCCGGCGTAGCGCGTGCCGGCGCGGGCGGTCGCGGCGTCGAGCCGGTGCGCGATCTCCCTGCGCGCCGCCCGGCGATAGAAGCGCTCGAGCGCCGCCCGCGGGTCGCCGGCGGGAACGAGCAGCACGTCGCCGCGCCGGTGCACCCGCTCGCGCGCGGGCTGCGGCCGCAGGGTGAGCGTCTCTCCGAGGTACGGCAGCGTGCCCGCCGGCCGCACGACCTCCTCGGCCACGCGCGCGAGCACGCGCCGGCGCCGCGCGATCCACGGCTCGAGCTCGCGTACCGCCTCGGCGGCCGCGTGCTCGGGCGCGCGGCGCGGCAGGGTCACCGTCACGGTGCCGTCCCCGTCGACCGTCACGCGCACGCGGCGCGCGCGCTGGGAGCGGCGGATGCGGTACTCGGCGGTGGCCATGGCGGAGCTCCACGGTAGCCGTGGCCCCGGCGTCTAACGGACGGCCCCGGCCGGTTCGGCGGGCTCCGTTGCGAGTTGACCTCGCTATCCGACGCCAAGTCGCAACGCACGCGCCCGAGGCGGTCATCATGGTCGCGTCATGCCCGCTTCCCGCGTCCGGCTGCCCCGCGCCGTCTCCAGGCCGTTCACGGTGTTCGTCAACGGCGTGCGCCAGGAGGAGGGCCGCGACTACCGCGTCGAGGGACGCGCGCTCGTGTTCGAGCGCGAGCTCGTGCAGGAGGGCAAGCTCGGCTTCTGGCGCTGGTTCCGGGGCGCGTTCGGGATCGGCACCTACCGGCGCGACGACCAGGTCGACGTCGCGTGGGAGACCGACGGCCGGCCGCGGGTCGCGCACAAGCTCGACGTCGAGAGGGCGAAGCCCGGTTAACCGGGCAGGGATGCCCGGCATCCGATCAGGACGCGGTCCCGGATGACGCGCGGAGCACTCCTCACGCCGTCACGGCGTTGCGCCACGGCGCCATCAGCCGCAGCGCGCTGAGGATCGCGCGCGTGGCGGGCGAGCGGTTCAGCGTGTAGAAGTGGATGCCGGGCGCCCCGTTGGCCAGCAGGTCGGCGCACTGGAGCGTCGCGTAGGCAACGCCGAGGTCGGTCACCGAGCCCGGCTGGTCGCCGCGCAGCTCGAGCTCGCGCAGCAGCGTGTCCGGGATCTTCGCGCCGCACATTCCGGTGATCCGCTTGATCTGGCCGGCGTCGGTGATCGGCATGATCCCGGGGATGATCGGGGCGTCGATCCCGATCTCGCGTGCGCGAGCGACGAAGTCGTAGTAGGCCTGGTTGTCGAAGAACAGCTGGGTGATCAGGAAGCGCGCGCCCGCGTCGACCTTGTCCTTCAGGTAGCGCAGGTCGCTCTCGGCGTCCGTGGCGTGGATGTGAACCTCGGGGAAGCAGGCGGCGCCGATCGCGAAGTCGTATTCGTCGCGGATGAGCTCGATCAGCTCGCGCGAGTAGCTCAGTCCGCCCTCCGTCGCCGTCCACTCCGTCTGGCCCTGCGGCGGGTCGCCGCGCAGGGCGAGGACGTTCTCGAGCCCGGCGTCGCGCATCGTGTCGAGCATCTCGCGCAGCTCGCCGGTCGTCGCGCCGACGCACGTGAAGTGGGCCATCGCCTCCATGCCGTAGTCGCGCTTGAGGTGCTTGACGATCTCGATCGTCTTGCGCTTCTCGGTCGTGCTGCCGGCCGCGCCGTAGGTGACCGAGACGAACGTCGGGCTCAGGCGCGACAGCTCGGCCAGCGCGCGGCCGAGGTTGCGCTCGCCTTCGTCGGTCTTGGGCGGGAAGAACTCGAAGGAGAAGGACGGCTCCGCGGCCGCGGCGATCCGCTCGTCGATCCGCATCGCGGTGAGTCTAGGCGGCACTCCAGCGCACCGGCTCGCCAGGCGCTCGCACGAGCGCGCCGAGGCGCTCGAGGTGGCCGAGGTAGCACAGCATCTTGGTCAGCAGCCACGCCGCGGTCTCGGGCGCCATGCGCTCGCCGTAGACGTCGGGCAGCAGCTCGAACGCCGTCGCCTCGCCGCGGGCGCGGACCGCGCCCGTCACGCTGTCGAGCCGCTCGCGCACGAGCGCGCGGTTGCCGTCGACGTGCCCGGGCAGGTCGGTGAACGGGCGCCCGTGGCCGGACAGCGTCAGCCGGACGTCGAGCCGCTCCACGACGTCGAGCGATGCGAGGAACTCGCCGACCGGGTCCGGCGTCCAGCCGTGGTCGAAGAAGAGCGAGATGCGGCCGAGCACGTGGTCGCCGGACAGCAGCAGCCGCCGCTCCGGCTGGTGCAGCACGACGTGCGACGGCGCATGCCCGGGCGTCTCGTAGACGCTCCAGACGCCGGCGTCGGTCTCCAGCTCGACGCCGGGCAGCAGCTCGCGCGCGGCGACGAGCGGCCCGCTCATGCCGCTGCCCTGATCGCGCCGCCGCTCGACCCACGCCTGCAGCGGCGCCTCCGGCACGCCGCTCTGGCGCGCGATCTCGATCCGGCGCGCGAGCGCGGCGTCGGGGTCGTCGAGCGCGGCGGTCAGGTGCTCGTGGCGCGGGTGGATCCAGAGCTCGCACCCCGCTCGCTGCTGCACCGCGTGAGCCTGTCCGCAGTGGTCGATGTGCGCGTGCGTGCAGACCAGCAGCCGCACCTGCTCGAGCTCGAGCCCGACCCGCTCGAGCGCGCGCTCGAGGTGGCGCAAGGAGCCGGGCGTGTCCATCCCGCAGTCGACCAGCACGATGCCGTCGCCGGCCGCGAGCGCCCACGCGTTGCAGTGCGGCACGCCGGGCAACGGCAGGGGGAGGCGCAGCCGCCACACGCCGGGGACGACGCGCTCGCCCCGTCCGGTCTCCGTCCGCCGGGTCGGCTTGCGCATCGGCGGGACGCTAACGTGCCCGCATGGCCGCCGGCGTCACGACGTGATGGGCAGGCGCAGCCGCCGCCGCGGCGCGCAGGACGCGCTCGCCGCATCGGAGTCCACGTACCGCAGCCCGAGCGGCGACCTGCTCGTGCTGCGCGGCGCGATGACCCCGGCGACGCGGCGGGAGTACGCGGCGGCCGCCGCCGGCTCGCCGCTGTCGCCCGAGGATGCGTGGCAGCGCGCGGCGGAGTTCCTGTTCGAGCGCCTGGCGGTGCGCTGGGAGATCGCGGGAACCGAGCCGATCACGCGCCAGAAGGAGCTGCTCGGCCGCTACCGGTTCGCGACGCAGGACGAGCGCCGCTGGATCCGCGACGTGCTGCGCGAGCACGTTGGCGAGCACTTCCCCGAGCTGGATCCGCCGTGATCGTCGACCTGTCGGTGACGATCGGCTGGTGCGGCGCCGTCGCGGGATGAGCGGCCCGGACCCGCGAGCGTTCGCACGGCTGCTGTGCGGCTACTGCCTCGACGCTGGCGCCGGCCAGCAGGTCGTCGTGCGCTCGACGACGCTGGCTGCGCCGCTGCTGCTGGCCGTGCAGCACGAGCTGCTCGAGCGCGGCGCGTGGCCGCTGCTGCGGACCGAGCTGCCGGGCGCGGCGGAGGAGTGGTGGGCGGCGGCGCGCGACGCGCAGATCGACGGCTTCCCGCCCGCGGAGCTGGCGGAGGCGGAGCAGACCGACGCCTCGCTCACGATCCTGGCGCCCGAGAACACGACCGCGCTCGCGGGCGTCGACCCGGAGCGGATCGCGCGCGCCGCCCGCGCGCGGGCGCCGGTCCGCGAGGCCGCGCTGCGCCGGCGCTGGTGCGGGACGCTGTGGCCGACGCCTTCCGCCGCCCAGCAGGCGCGGATGGGCACGGCGGAGTTCGCCGGCTTCGTGCGCCGCGCGATGTTCCTCGATCGCGACGACCCGGCGGCGGCCTGGGCCGAGCTGGGCGCGATGCAGGCGCGACTGGTCGAGCGGCTGAGCGCCGCGAGCGAGCTGCGGATCGAGGCCGACGGCACCGACCTGCGCCTGAGCGTCGCCGGCCGCACGTGGGTCAACTCCGACGGCCGGCGCAACATGCCGTCGGGCGAGGTCTTCACCGGGCCGGTCGAGGACTCCGCCGAGGGCCGCATCCGCTTCACGATCCCGTCGAGCCCGCGCGGCGTCGAGGTGTCGGGGGTCGAGCTGGAGCTGCGCGCGGGCCGCGTCGTCGCCGCGCGCGCGGACCGCGGCCAGGAGTACCTGCTCGCGACGCTCGACACCGACCCCGGCGCGCGGCTGCTGGGCGAGATCGGGATCGGCACGAACGCCGGCATCGACCGCCCGGTCGGCGCGATCCTGTTCGACGAGAAGATCGGCGGCACCGTCCACCTCGCGCTCGGCCGCTCCTATCCCGAGACGGGCGGCAGGAACGAGTCGGCCGTGCACTGGGACCTGATCTGCGACCTGCGCGCAGGCGGTCGGCTGACGGCCGACGGCGAGGTCCTCCAGCAGGACGGCGCGTTCCGCCTCTGACCGCTACGGTCCCGATCGCCCATGCGCCGTACGAAGATCGTCGCCACGATCGGGCCCGCCTCGCGCGATCCCGAGGTCCTCGTCCGGATGATCGAGGCCGGCATGGACGTCGCGCGGCTGAACTTCTCCCACGGCACCGCCGACGAGCACGCCGAGACCGCCCGGCGCGTGCGCGACGCCGCCGACCGCGCCGGCCGCTCGGTCGCGATCCTGCAGGACCTGCCGGGCCCGAAGCTGCGGATCGGCAAGCTCGTCGACGGGCTCGTCGAGCTCAAGCCCGGCGACGAGGTCACTTTCGTCTGCGGCGACCACGACGTCGAGGGCGACGCGCGCACGATGTACATCACGTGGGCCGGGCTCGCCGACACGGTCGCGCGCGACGAGGTGATCTACCTCGCCGACGGCGCCGTGCGGATGCGGATCACGGGTACGCGCGCGGGCGACGGCGAGATCGACGCGGTCGTCGAGATCGGCGGGTCGGTCGCGTCGCGCCAAGGGCTCAACATCCCCGGCGAGACGGCGGCCCTGCCGTCGGTGCCGGAGGAGGACCTGCGCCACCTCCAGACCGGCGAGCGGATCGGCGTCGACCTCGTGGCGCTGTCGTTCGTGCGCCGCGCCGAGGACGTCGAGTTCGTGCGCAAGCACACGCGGCTGCCGCTGATCGCCAAGATCGAGAAGCCGCAGGCGGTCCAGCGCGCGGAGGAGATCGTGCGCTCGGCCGACTGCGTGATGGTCGCGCGCGGCGACCTCGGCATCGAGATGCGGATCGAGGAGGTGCCGATCGTCCAGAAGCAGATCATCTCGCTCGCCGGCGCGCTCGCCCGCCCGGTGATCACGGCGACCCAGATGCTCGACTCGATGGTCACGTCCTCGCGCCCGACGCGCGCCGAGGTCGCCGACGTGGCGAACGCGATCCTCGACGGCACCGACGCGGTGATGCTGTCGCAGGAGAGCGCCGTCGGCCAGTATCCGGTCGGCGCGGTCGCGATGATGGCTGCGATCGCCGAGCGCACCGAGCTGACCCTGCCCTACCGGGACTGGAACGAGCACCGCGTCCGGCGCGACCGCCGCGACCCGGCCTACACGCTCGCCTACACCGCCTGCCGGGCGGCGCACGAGCTGGGGCTCGCCGCGCTCGTCTGCCCGACGCTGTCGGGCCGCTCCGCGCGGCTGATCTCCGCCCACCGCCCGACCGTGCCGATCTACGCCCTCTCCCCCGGGCGCGAGACGGTCCGCCGCTGCGGGCTGATGTGGGGCGTGCGGGCGGCGTCGATGCCGCGGCTGGAGGTGACCGAGGAGCTGATCCGGGCGAGCGCGGAGCGCGTCGTCGAGCTCGGCTGGGTGAAGCGGGGTGAGCGCGTCGGCATCACCGCCGGGCTGCCGTCGGGCAAGCCGGGCACGACGAGCCTGCTGCAGATCCAGACCGTCTAGTCACGACGAATGTCGGCTCGTGCTCCCATGCGGAGCATCAGGCGACACTCGTCGCGTCGCTAGCCGTAGAACTCGGCCTCCTGGCACCCGAGCTCCGTCACCGGCGGGTCGCCGTACATCCACTCGCGCGCGATCCGGTGGAAGTTGGCGCGCGTGCGCAGCTGGGAGAGGACCGCGAGCGTGAGCATCTCGACGCGGCGGCCGAACACGTGGTCGGCGGGCAGCGTCTCGTGGCGCATCTGGCCGAAGTGCTGCGAGCGCGGGTCCGACATGTCGATCAGCACCTGCGTCGCGATCTCGGGCTCGAGCGCGATCTCCTCGTCGAGGACGTACCACCAGGTCGCGTCGCGGAACTGCGCCAGCAGCTTGTCGGGCCGGAAGCGCTCGGGGTGGGCGAGGAAGCCGGTCTCCGACCAGATCTCGTGCAACCGCTCGCCGTCGCCCTCGTGGCCGGCGCGCTGGCACGCGAGCTCGATCTCGATCAGGTGCGTCGGCATCACCTTGAACAGGCCGAAGTCGAGGAAGGCGACCCTGCCGTCGTCCATCAGCATGAAGTTGCCGGGGTGCGGGTCACCGGAGAACTGGTGGTGGCGGTACATGCAGCCGAAGAAGAAGCGGAACACGATCTCGCCGACGCGGTCGCGCGTCGCCTGGTCGTACTCCTTGATCGCGTCGAAGCCGGCGCCGCGCACGAACTCGGTCACGATGACCTTCTCGCGCGACAGCTGCGTCATCACGTCGGGCACGACGATGAACGGGTGGCCGCGGAAGATCCGCGCGAGCGAGCGCTGGTTCTGCGCCTCGAGCTCGTAGTCGAGCTCGCCGCCGATGCGGTCGCGCACCTCCTCGGCCGTCGCCTTGACGTCGATGCCGGGCGCGATCTGCTTGAGCAGCCGCAGGATCATGCCCAGGTTCTGCATGTCGGCCCGCACCGCCTGGGCGACGCCCGGGTACTGGACCTTGACCGCGACGTCGCGCCCGTCGGCGAGCCGCGCGCCGTAGACCTGGCCGATCGAGGCGGCCGCGACCGGCTCCTCGTCGAACGACGCGAACACGTCGCCGAGCGGCGCCTCGAGCTCCGACTCGATCACCTTGCGCATGTCGGAGAAGCGCACGTTCGGCGCCGCGTCGCGCAGCTCGCCGAGCTTGCGCTGGAACTCGTCGCGGTACTCCTCCGGCACCAGGCCGACGTCGAGGAACGAGAGCACCTGGCCCATCTTCATCGCGGCACCCTTCATCGTGCCGAGCGCGCTGACTATCTGCTGGGCGGCCTCGATGTGGCGCCGCTCGAGCGCCCGCCGGCGCGCCGGGTCGTCGCGCGTCAGATTGGCGGCCTGCGTGCCGAGCCGACGGGTGCCCTGGCCGGCCGCGAGCCGGGCGAGCCGCGCCGTGCGCGCGACGCGCGAGGTGGGGATCCGGTCCTTGGGCACGCGGCGATCGGGTCAGGGCGTCGGCGCCGGCTCAGGCGGCGCCGCCGGCGCCTCGGCGCCGGGGGCGGGAGTGACCGTCGGCGCGGGCGTCGGCGTCGGCGTCGGGGTGGCGGACGGCTCCGGCGTGGCGCTCGGCGACGGTGTCGGGGTCGGCGTCGCGGTCTCCTTCGCGTCGCGCTTGTCTTGCTGCTTGCTCTCGTCGGCCGGCTGCTCGCGTTTTTGCTTCGAGCCGCCGCTGAACAACGTCGTGCGCCCGCCGGCACTCGAGATGGGATCGCCGGCGAGCAGCTCCGTCGTCGTCACGACCGCGGCGGCGGCCGCGAACGCCACAGCGCCGGTGACGAGCGCGAGCTTCCACTGGCGCGCCGTGAGCGGCCGGCGCCGGTGCACGGCGCGCGGCGCCTCCTTGCTGTGCGGGAGCGTCGCGAGGTCCTCGTCGGGCGGCGGGGCGAGCGGGTCGAACGGCTCGTCGGGCGCCGGCGGCGGGTCGAGGATCGCGGTCCCGCGCGCGGTGCGGCGCACCCGCACGGCGCTGACCGTGTCCACGGGACGGCGCAGCATCTCGCTCACGAGCGCCACGATGATCGGCGTCATGGCGGCGGCGAAGACCGTCCCCGGCTCCCAGATCATCGGGATCACGAGCGCCGCGGAAGCGCTCGCGACCCCGGCGATCAGGAGGGTCTTGACGGAGAGCCCGCCGCCCTGCGTGCGCCGGTCATCGCTCACGCCCCTCCACGCTAGCGAGATCGCTCAGCCGCGCTGGACCTGCGAGCCCGGCACGATGTCGTCGCTCCCGTCGGGCCAGCGCACCCAGGCCTTGTGCCCGCCGTCGTAGTCGTCGCCGAGCAGGACGAGCGTCGCGCGCTCGCCCATCGCGGTGCACGGCTCGCTCCCCTCGGCCTCCAGCCCACGCCAGACGCGCACGAACGCGTTGCCCTCGCGCTCCTGCGCGACGGTCGTCGGGTCGCTGTGACCGGGCCGGATCGTCGTCTCGGGCGGGAGCTCGAGCAGCACGTCCATGATCGAGCGCTTGAGGTCGGCGTATGTCGTGTGACCGGGGGCCCGCACGCCGCCGACCGAGTTCTTGAACAGCGTGTCGCCGGTGAAGACCTCCTTGCCGTCGACGAGCAGCGCCAGCATCCCGAGCGTGTGGCCGGGCGTGTGGATCGCGCGCACGCTCAGCCCGCCGACGCTCAGCTCGTCGCCCGGACGGAGGTCCCCGGTCGCTCCGTCGACCAGCTCGCGCTCGTCGGGGTGGATCAGCACGTGCGCGTCGGGATGGCGATCGGCGACGGCGGCGAGCTCGGCGACGTGGTCGTGGTGGTGGTGCGTCAGCAGCACGTGCGTGATCGCGATGTCGTCGGCCCGCGCCTTCTCGAGCAGCGGCGCGACCGGCCCGCCGGCGTCGACGAGGAAGCCGTCGGCGCCGGGGCCGGCCGCGACGAGGTACGTGTTGGACAGCCAGTCCGGGTGCATCGAGCGCTCGACGATCATGGACGAGCAACCTAGCGGCTAGCCTGCGAGCCCATGGGGCTCATCCACACGTGCTATCGGATCGGCGACATCGACCGCTCGGTCGCCTTCTACGAGGCGCTCGGCTTCGAGGAGCGGCGGCGGATGCCGATCCGCGACGAGGCGATCAACGTCTTCATGGGACTGCCGGGCGACGGCGACCGGCTCGAGCTGACCTACAACCACGGCGTCGACTCCTACGACCTCGGCACCGGCTACAACCACATCGCGCTGACGGTCTCCGACCTCGACGGCACGCTCGCCGAGCTGGCGAAGAAGGGCATCGATCCCGAGAAGCCGCCGTACCGCGTGAGCGAGGGCGGCTCGCGCATCTGCTTCGTGCGCGATCCGGACGGCTATCGGATCGAGCTGATCGAGCGCGCCGGCGGCTAGATGGATTGAAGCCGTACCGTTAGGCGGGTGGAGCGCCGGCTCGCCGTCATCGACCTCGGGTCAAACTCCTTCCGGCTCGTCGTCTTCACGTACACCGACGACTGGTGGAAGCGGACCGACGAGATCTACGAGCCGGTGCGCGTCGGCGAGCACCAGGAGACGGGCGGGCCGCTCGAGCCCGAGCCGATGGAGCGCGCGCTCGAGACGATCGAGCTGTTCGCGCACTTCTGCCGCGCGACCGGGATCGAGCGGATCCGCCCGCTGGCCACGTCGGCGATTCGCGAGGCCTCGAACCGCAAGGCGTTCGTGCTCGCGGCGCGCAAGCGCGCCGGCCTCGACGTCGAGGTGCTCTCGCGCGAGCAGGAGGCGCGCTACGGCTACCTCGCGGCCGTCAACTCGACGACGCTGGCCGACGGCGTCGCGCTCGACATCGGCGGCGGCTCGATGCAGCTGACGCATGTCGAGGATCGCCTGGCGCGCGACGCGCGCTCGTGGCGGCTCGGCGCGGTCGTGACGACCGAGCGCTTCCTCGCGACGGAGCGCGTAAAGCCGAAGCACCTGAAGGCGCTGCGCGAGCACGTGCGCGGCGAGCTCGCCGAGGCCCGCTGGCTGCGCGGCGCGCCCGGCCGGGTCACGGGGATCGGCGGCACCGTGCGCAACCTCGCGGCGGGGGTGATGCTCGAGCGCGGACTGCCCTCGTACGGCGTCCAGGGCTTCATGCTGGAGCGCGCTGCGCTCGACGCGCTGATCGAGCGGCTCGCGGGCATGACCCCGGCCGAGCGCCGCCGCGTCGCCGGCATCAAGCCCGAGCGCGGCGACCTGATCCTCGCCGGCGCCGTCGTCGTCCAGACGGTGCTCGACGTCGGCGGCTTCGACGCGATCGAGGTGACCGAGGCCGGGCTGCGCGAGGGCGCGTTCTTCGAGGAGCTGCTCGCCGGGGCGGATCCGCCGCTGCTGCCCGACGTGCGCGCCGCGTCGGTGCGCAACCTCGCCGCCCAGTACCACCCGGACGCCGAGCACACGGCCCACGTCGCGCGCCTCGCGCTCGAGATCTGGGACGCGCTGGCGCAGGCCGGCGTACATCGGGGGGACGCCGAGGAGCGCGAGCTGCTGTGGGCCGCGGCGGTGCTGCACGACGTCGGCACCGCGGTCGACTACGACGACCACCACAAGCACTCGCGCTACCTGATCCTCAACGCCGGCCTGCCCGGCTTCTCGCCGCGCGAGACCGCCCTGATCGGCCAGGCCGCGCGCTATCACCGCAAGGGCCAGCCGGGACTCGGAGAGTTCGCGCCGCTGGCGCGCCGTGGCGACGACGCGCTGCTCGCCCGCTGCGCCGCCGCGCTGCGGCTGGCCGAGCAGCTCGAGCGCCCCCGCGACCAGACCGTCCGGCACGCCGAGGTCGTCGTCCAGGACGGGCGGGTCGAGCTGCGGCTGCAGAGCAACGCCGACGTGACCGTCAGCTGCTGGGCCGCGCAGCGCCAGGCGGACCTGTTCCGGCGCGCGTTCGGGAAGGAGCTGACGGTCGTCGCGCCGTGACGCTTGGCGCCCGCTCACGGCGCGAACTGCATCACCTGGTGGATCCCGCTCGGGCGGTTCGTGTACTGCATCTCCGCCAGCGGCAGCGGCGTGAAGCGGATCTTCACCGTCGGCCGCTTCCACTGCGCCGGGTCGGTCGTGCCCTGGCGCGCGGCCTCGGCCTGCGCGCCGCGCTCGATCGCGCCCCACAGGTCGCGCGCGCAGCGGCCGAGCCTGCCCCTGCCGCAGTAGCGCAGGTTGTAGCGGCCCTTGACGTCGCGACCGAGCAGCGTTCGCAGGTCCTTGCCCATGTACTGGTGCCAGCCGCCGTACATCCCGCCCGGCGGCCGCTCGAAGCGCGACTGGCGCGTCTCGAGCGCCGTGCACACGTGACGGCCGAGGCGCCGGCACACCGCCGCTCCGGCGAGGTCGTCCCAGACGGCCTCGATCGCCGCCTGGCCGGACGCGTCGATGTATCCGTCGCCGTTCGCGTCGACCCAGCTCGCGTCCCCGGCGCTCCAGCGCGTGATCTGGTCCGCGACCGCCGCGGCGAGCGGGCTCGGCGCCGTCCCGCGGTCGAGCACCGCCTTGACCGCGGGCCACATCAGGGCGCGCGGGTCGGCCGTGGCCGCCGCGTTGGCCGCGCCGAGCACCGTCGCCGGCGTGTGCTTGTCGGTGCGCGACAGCTCCTCCAGCAGCCAGTCGACGCGCTGCGTGCCGCCCTCGTCCCAGCGCTCGTCGCCCGCGGGGAAGCCGCGCGCCGGCTTGTTGTTCCAGTTGACGAGCAGGCCGCTCGACGGGTTGACGTCGTGCGGGTGCCTGGACGCGGGCAGGTAACCGCGCCACTCGTAGCGGCCGCGCCCGTCGACCGGCAGGTCGGGGTTGACGCCGCGCGGGTGCAGCGGCAGCCGCCCGGTCGTCACGAAGCCGATCTCCTTGTCGGACGCGTAGAGCGAGTTGAACGCCTGGGGCGTCGCGCTCGCGGCCCTGATGAAGTCGGCGGCGCTGTGGACGCGGCCGAACGTCAGCTGCTGGAAGAAGATCTGGTCCGTCGTCTCGCGGCCGGCGGTCGAGCGGCGCTGGGACAGCGCCACGAGCTTGCGCGTGCCGGCGATCCGCGCGTAGCCGATCACCGCGCCGTGCACGGTGCGGCGGAAGCGCGCCGTCACCTCGTCGCCGCCCTTGGCGATCGTCCCGGCGGCGACGCGCTCCATCTGGCGGCACCTGCCGTTGTACCGGTAGCGCGTGCGTGAGCCGCCGCAGAGCCGCTCGGCGTACGTGTCGATCACATCGGCTCCGGCCACCGTGAGCATCCACGCGAACTGCGCGGTGCGGCCGATCAGCATGTAGCCCGGGAACGGCGCGGACGTCGCGCCGCGCGCCCGGATGTGCGGGCCGTACAGGCCCATCTCCAGCGTCAGGCCGGGGTAGTTGTAGCCGAGCTGCGGGCCGCCGACGAAGATCGGGGTGCCGGTCGCGGAGCGCGCCCCACTGACGAGCAGGGTGTTGGACGCCTTGGTTTGCGCGGGAATCGCCGCCGCCGCGGCATCGTTGCCGGGGAGCTCGACGCCGGCCGACCTGAAGCTTCCCCGCTCGAGCTCAACGAGCCCCCTGGGGCGGCGCGCGGAGACGTTGGTCTGGTACCGCGCCCGGCGGCTCGTCGTGGTCGCGGTCTCGGGATCGTTGCGCTGGCGCAGGTCCTCGTAGACCGCGCTGCCGCGCTTGCGGCCGAACCGGTCGCGCGCGGCGTCGTAGAACAGCGCGTTCTCGACCTCTTCCCCGCCGCCCTCGCCCAGGAACTGCGACTTGATCGCGTTCAGCGCGTAGATGTCGGCGCGGTCGAACCTGCGGGCGTCGGGCTTGTTCG
>Ga0307415_100000388_pt1 | contig 18670 bp, 14 predicted proteins | sample DK1Cmetagenome_FD_204524 | JGI IMG/M metagenome (GOLD analysis project Ga0307415, IMG submission 204524) | Maize rhizosphere microbial communities from greenhouse at UC Davis, California, United States - DK15-C-2 | ecosystem: Host-associated > Plants > Roots > Rhizosphere > Soil | place: USA...
CCGGCCTCCTCGTTCTTCAACGGCACCGTCGACGAGGTGGCGGTCTACGACCGGCAGCTGAGCGCCGCGGACGTGAGCGACCACTTCAGCTCCCGCTGACGGAGGTCGCGAGCGCGGACGCGCGGGCGGACGGCGACACGCCGTTCGCCCGCCGTTCCGTCCGGAGACGGGCGTGCCGAGGTGGGCAATGCGGGCGTCGCGCGGCATGTGACGCGTCGGGTTCAGCGCCAGACGCGAAACCCGCGCCGCCCGCCGCGCCACGGGGGTGGCGGGGGCAGCTCGGCGTCCGTCAGCAGCGCGCGTGGCGCCTCGGCGCACAGCCAATCCGCCAGCGCTCCGTCCTGGCGCCATTCGGCCAACGCGCCGGAGACGAGCGCGCGCACGGCCGGCGAGCGCGGGCCGCGCGCCACGTGCGCGTCGGATGCCACGACGTGGATGAGGCCTCGCTCCAGGAAGCTGCGGCTCGCCCGTCGCACGGCGCCGCCGAAGACGCCGCCGAGCGAGCCGGCGGTGAGCTGCGCGTAGGCGCCGCGCTCCACAAGAGTGCGCAGGGCCGCCGGATCCTCCAGGAAGACGGGCGATCGCTCCGGATGCGCGAGGAGCACGCGGAACCCCTTCGCCTGCAGGTAGGCGACGAGCCGCGTCATGAGGTCCGCGGCGCGCATGAAGGGACACTCCAGCAGCACGCAGCGGCTACCGCCCAGCGCGATGGCCTCGAGCTCGGCCTCGGACAGGTCGAGCGTCCGGTGGGGAGCGAGCTCGCCGCCCTGGACCAGTTCGAGCGGTATGCCCTCCGACGCAAGCGCCTCGCGCAACTCCGCCATCCGCGCGGGCAGCCCGGCGGGCGCTACGCCGTAGATGAAGTCGATGTGCGGCGTCGCCGCCACGACCCGCGTGCCGTCACGAACGGCGGCGTCCGCGAGCGCGAGCGCGGCCGCGAGGTCCGGCGGTCCGTCGTCGATCCCGGGGAGCAGATGCGCGTGCAGGTCGATCATGTCCCGCCGAGCGGACACGCTATTTCGACCTCGCGCCGGCGCCCGGTTTCAGCGAACTCGGCCGTTGAACCGGGCCCCGGCCGCCGGTCTGAGACCGGCGGCCAAGGTCGAGTCGTGGCTCCGGGGGTCACGCTGGAGTGGGGCTCCACGCGCCTCCTGCGACTGTTGGTCTCGTCCCGTCCGTGGGTGAATGCGGAGCTTCCTGCTATGCACCCGGTACCGCAGTCTCCAATACGCACGAGCCTCGTTTCGTCTGACATCCGTTGCGCAGCTTCGTTCGAACGGAGTGTGCCGACGCACGCCTCCCGCCGATCGGCTGTCAGCTTCGCGGCCGATCGGGCCTAGGGGTACAGGTCCCCATCGCCGGCCGCGGCGGACCCGGAAAGCCGGTGCCGACGGACGCCCAGTTGCGAGCGCATCCCATTGGAGTTCCGAGCGACCAACCAGCAGCCGACGCTGAGCCCGCCGGTGGCGTGAGCAGGCGTCATAGTGACCACGGTGACCACCGCTCCCCCGCCCCCGGCGTCCGCCGTGCATCGGACCGCCGAGTCCGGTGCGCGCGCGGCGCTGCCCGGACCGACGCACACGCTGGCCAGCGCGGTTGCGTTCCTGCTCGGGGCAAGCGTCCTCGCGACGGCGTTCGACCCGGGCCTGTCCCGCAGTGCGCAGTCGCTCCTCTTCTGGGTTGGGCTCGCGGTGACCCTCACGGCCACCGTTGCGGTCGGGTTGCGTCGCGGCGCGCGGGAAGCGCAGCGGGTCGGGGCGCTCCTCGCGTTCGGCGCGCTGCTCTACCTCCCCTACGTGCTCCGGAGCCCGGAGCACGCGATCTTCGGCGAGGAGCTCTTCCAGAGCCGATCCGTGCGGCTGCTCGCGGAAAGCGGTCATACGCCGATGCAGTTCCCCGGCCTGGACTTCGTCACGCTCTGGCTTCACGACACCACGGGCATCGGGCTCGATTCGCTGGCGCGCGTCGTGCCGTTGGCCGTCCATGCCACAGTCCCGGTGCTCGTCTTCGGAATTGCGACCGCGATCGGGCTGAGCGGTCGCACCAGCTTCCTTGCGGCGCTCGTCTTCCTGGCGAACCCCGCGACCTTCTTCCTCCACTCGGCGTTCATCCCCGAGACGCTCGGAATGCTGCTCTTCCTTGCCGCCTGGGCGCTGGTCGCCGCCTCCACGCGCGACGAGCGCGGCACCACTGCGTACGTCCCGGGGATCGTGATCTGCCTGACCGCAATCGTCGTGGTCGACCACATGACCGCGCTCATGACCGCGTTCGGCTTCATCCTGCTTGCCCTGGCGACCCGCATCATGCGCCCCAGGGCCACCGACGACGCTTTCACGCTGGCCGCCCTGAGCGTCGTCCTCCTCAACGGCTGGCTGCTGGTCCATGCGACGAACGCCGGCGAGCGCGTGACCGCCGTCTTCGCCTCGCGGATCGACGAGCTCTTGGACACCGTACGGCAGCAGGGGGAGATGCGCGGCGAGCTCTTCGGGAACCAGACGCTCCCGCTTCCCGAGCGGCTTGTGGGCTACGTGTCCGCCGCCGTCGTGCTGCTGCTCTGCTTCGCCGCGATGTTCGTGCTCCTTCGGCACCGGGAAGCGCTCACGCCGGGCCCGCTCTTCGTGGGACTCCTGATCCTGGCTGGCCTCTGGATGCTAAGCGCTCCGGCGGTGATCGGCGGGGCATCGGCGGTGGCCTATCGAGCGTGGCCCTTCGCGTTCCTCGGCGTGGCGCTCTGCGCGGGTGTCGGCGTCCATGTCCTCGATAGGTTGCACACGGTCGGGCGAAGCGGGAGGCGGGCGGCGATCGTGGGCCTCGTGGCCGTCGTGACGGCCGGCGGCATCGTGGTCGGGGACAACGTCGGCGGGCGGTTCCCGCGACCAGTGCCCGGCAGCGCAGCGGGTCCTGAGTCCGTCACCGACGCCCCGATCGCCGCAGCCCGCTGGCTCCTTCGAAGCACAGGACGCGACCATCCGCTCGTCGGGGACCAGGGCAGCGAGGTGGTCTTCGGCACGTTCGGCGAACAGCGGCCGCTGTCAGGACGCAACGCCCTTCCGTTCGTCGCCGAGACCCCCGCGCAAATGGCGCGTCAGCTCGAGCGCCTCGGAGCATCGTACGTCGCCATCGACCGGCGCATCTCCCTGCTTCCGCCGCGCTTCGGCTATTACTTCGGCCCCGAGGAGCTCGCCGCGTCGAACCGCTCCCTGTACGGCCAGCCGTTCCCGTTCGAGCAGCTACGCAAGCTCGACAGCGTCAGGACGCTCAGCCTGATCTACGACAACGGCACGACCGCCGTCTACGGTCCGGGCACCCTCGCGCCCGTACCGGCTCGCGAGCCGTGATCGCAGTGGCCTCGACAACTCATGATCCGTGGCAGGCGGACCGCAACGACGGGCTCGCGTTCGTCGCGAGCATCGGCGCGACCGCGATCGTCCTCGGCTGGATCGCGGGGCTGCCACTCGAGGCGCTCCGGCTTCCGGCGGGGCTCCTCGTCGGGCTCTTCGCGCCGGGCTACCTGCTCCTCCGGGCGAGTGGAGCTCCGCGGGTCCGCGGCCCGCTGCGCTTCGTACTGCCCGTGCCGTTGACGCTGGCGATGGCCGCCCTTCTCGGCGTCATCCTGGACCAGACCTCCGGTGGACTGCGCGGGAGCGCGCTGGGCTTGACGCTGTGCGCGTGCTCGCTCGGGCTGGCGCTGATCGCCTTCATGAGGGGCACGCACCCGGTCACGCTCAGGGCCCGAGACATGCGCCCGTCGCTCGTCGATGTGCTGCGGCGCCCGTTCCGCGCCTCGCGGCGCGAGCGCCCCACCTCGGACCTGCCGCCGGTCGCGGCAGACCTGGCCCTCAACGCCTCCGTCCTGCTCGCGCTCGCCGTCGCGGGTCTGTGCGTGTCGCGCTCGATCGACCTGTCCACAGAGCGAACGGGCAGCGTGGCGCTGACGGGCCGCGTCCAGGCGGCGGTTCAGCCTCGCGACGGGATGGTCCGCGCCGACGTCGAGCTCACCGTCGAGAACGATCGGCCGGGGACGATCAAGGGCGACCTGAGGATCGCGGTCGAGCCGGCAGCGCCGGAGACGCCTGACGTCGAACGGAAGCTGACCGTCCCTGCCGGCAGCACGAGCCGCGTCGCCATCCCGGTCCGGGTGCCCTGCGAGGGAGCCGTCCGGGCGACGCTGGCGCACCCGACCGGCGCGCGCAGAACGGTGCGACTGCGCGTCCACTGTCCGGGCGGCGCGTAGCCAGGCCGTCAGCCCTAGCGGAACTCCGTCCCGCGGGGGTGGAGCGCCTGGGCCCGCCTGGCGGCGCGCAGGCCCGCGTCCGTACGACCCCGCTCGACTTCGATCCGCCCGAGGATCAGCCAGTTCTCGTAGTTCTCCGACTCGAGCTCTACGGCCTTGCGAGCGTCCTTGGCGGCGGCGGCGAGTAGTCCTGACATCTCGAGCACGAGCGCGCGCTGTTGATACGCACGGACGGACCAAGGTTGGAGCTTGATAGCGGTCGTCGCGGTCGCGACTGCCTCGGCGGCGCGGTGGGCGCGCACGGCGGCCTGGCTCTCCTCGAGTTGCTGCGAGGCCACCAGGGCCGGAATCAGGAACGCGAGGATGGCGAGGGCAAGGACCGTGATGCCGACGCGGGTCCGGGGGCGTGGCTTCTTCGCGTCATGCGATTGCGAGGCGGCGCCCAGCATCGCACACGCGAACGCCAACAGGGCCACGGCGGTGGACTCCCACATCCAGTCCACGCCCGCGGCGATGACGAACACGACGAAGGCGCCCGCGCAGCCGGCCGCGGCGCCGCGGCCGGCGGGCGACGCCTGCCGAAACGGCGCGATCACGACCGCCACCAGCAATGCGCCGAGGGCGCTGAGCAGCAGCACGGCGCCGGGAAGCCCCGTCTCGGCCAGGGCCTCCAGGTACGCGGAGTGCGCGTCGCGCACCGTGTGCGACCACTGCGGCGACTTGTTCCACTCGAACTCGAAGGTTCCTGCCCCGGATCCGAGGAGCGGGTGATCGCGGAACGTGTCGAGCGCGGCCTCCCACAGCAGCCGGCGCTCTCCGCTGAGGTTCGTCAGCCTCCCAGCGGCATCCGCCGTCCGGGTCGTCCGGGCCGTCTGATTGAAGCTGTCCCATGCGCGGTCGGCGAGGCTCGGCCCCGCGAAGAAGCCCAGTGCCAGCAGCGCCACGAGCCCCGCGACCAGCCCCGCCCTGGCCGCCCGCGCCGGGAGCCGGAACCGATCGACGCCGGCCGCTCCGGCGGCGAAGGAGGCCGCCAGACATCCGAGCGCGACGATCAGCGTGACCAGAGCGACGGTCGTGGCGCCCGCCGTTCCGGTGTAGTCGGCGATCTCCTGGTGCGACCGGATGACGATGATCACGACCGCCGAGCCGACCGCGGCGACGACGGCGTTGAGGACGGTCAGGCAGCGGTTCGCGGACAGCGCCACGACGGTCAGCACGGCGACGATGGTGACGATGGCGGCCGTCCGGGAGTACGTCATGTACGCGACCGGAACCGCGATGCAGACCGCGCTCAGCGCGAGCCCGCGAACCCACCACAGGGCGGTGTGCGCGCTCCAGGCGAGCGCCATGGACACGGTCATCGCGGCCCACACACCGACCGCGTTCCAGTAGTTCAACGGGTACGACAACCGCCGGGTGTCGATTCCGGCCTCCTGCACGGCGCTCGGCAAGAGCGACGGGACGAGGCGCGACGCGAACGCAAGGATGCAGATGATCACCGCCGCCACCATCACGAACCCCGCCGCGACGTGCCACGTGCGCCGGCCGAAGGTCCAGCCGACGATCAGCAGCGACCCGGCGAACCCAAGCGTCCGGACGGCCTCGATCAGCTCGCGCTCCACCGCGTCGCCATGGGTGACGCCGATCGCGATCCACGCGAAGAGGGCGAAGAACGCCGCCAGGGAGACACGACCGGCCGCCGACAGGCGAGCCCGCGGAACCAGGCCCAGGGCCCCGGCGAGCCCCAACGACCACCACACGAGCACGAAGATCTCGCGGCGCGCGACGTTCTCGTACGCACCTCCGAGCATTGCGGCCAGCACTAGCCCACCGGCTAGGAGGGCCGAGAGCGCCCACCATACTGTGGTGTGTTGTGTGTCAGTGTGGCCGAGCATGGGACGTACGGATGAGTGTGCGGCGGTTGAGGCTGGTGTCGATTCTCTGTGCAGCGGCGCTCCTCGTGTCGGCACGGCCGGTCGCCGCTCAAACGTTCGGCTCGTGCGAGAAGCAAGAAGGTGTAGCGGTATCGGATCAGTACTGCCAGCCGAAGCTTCCCGATCCCGGCGGCACGGACGTTCCGCCAGAACCGCCGATCAAGACCGCGCTGCCCACCAGCGTAGTCAAGGAGCTGAAGGCCGAGGGCGCAGCAGGCAAGGCCCTCTTGGAGCTAGCACGCGTCGCTCCTCGTCGGGTGGTTCGAGCGCAGACCGGTGGCCGCATGAAGAACGTCGTCGATGCGGAGGGCTTGCTCGCCGCGGGCGCCCTGGGCACGCCCCTCAAGCCGGAGACCGCCGCCAAGATCCTGTCCAGGACGGCGACGCTTGGCGAGGGGTTCGCCAAGACCTTCCGGTGGGCGCTGCTCGTGACGACGTTGGTGCTGGTCGGCGCGAGCTGGCTGCGCTACCGCGGACGCTCCGAATTCCCCTGATCGCCCGTTCGCGGGGATCGCCGTGCGGCTGAGCCGGCGCCCGTCTCGGGACGAAGAGCTGCGGGCGGTCTACCAGGAGAACGTCGCCGCGGTGTATGCCTTCTTGGCCTACTCGGTCTCCCGGGACACGGCCGAGGACCTCACTTCGGCCACGTTCGAACGGGTGCTGCGGTCGTGGGGGAGCTTCGACCCATCGCGATCCAGCGTCCGGGCGTGGATCCTCGTGATCGCGCGGCATCTGCTCGCAGACCACTACCGCCGCCAGCGCCACCGCGCGGGCCCCTCGCTCGACGAGCATCCGGTGATTCTCGAGACGCTCGTCACGCCGGACGACGCCACGGCCCGCTTCCTCGAGGCGGAGACGGCGAAGAGCTGGTTGAGCGAGTTGAGTCAGAGGGAGCGAGACGTCCTGGCCATGCGCTACGGCGCCGACATGACCGCGGCCGAGATCGCACGGGCGCTGGACCTGACCGAGGCCAACGTGCACCAGATCAACTCGCGTGCCCTGCGGCGGCTCAGGCAGCTGCTCACCGACCGCCCTGAGCTCATGGGCAACGCGTGACTTGGCGGTAGATCTTGGTCCGGCGCTCCTCCATCCGGAACTCGCCGCTCTTGGTCAGGACGAGCGTCGGCCGCACGATCCAGCGCGGTTCTGAGATGGTCACGCATCCTCGCGCCGACGCGGGATCATCACCGCCCTGCACGGGCGACAGGCCGATGAGACTCAGGACCAGTACGACGGCGCCCAGCGCGGCCGTCGTAGCTGCGGCGGCTAGCACGGGACGCCAGGCGCGCCGGCGCGAGCGCTCCCGTTCGGGTGGGAGGAAGAGCGACGCCTCGAGATCGCGCACGAATCTAGCCGGCGGCTCCGGCCGCGCCGCTACGAGCTGTCGCTCGAGTTCATCGTTTGAGCGTGGGCCCACAAGAACCTGTACGTCCCGGGCAACGGGAATCTGACTCGAATCACCCGATCCTGGGTGATCTTTCGCCCTCAGCTGGTCAGCGTTGCTCGCTCAGCACGGTCTTCAGGCGTGCCTCGCCTGCGAGCGCCGCTTCGCGATCGCGCGCAAGGGCAGCGTCGTCCTGTGCCCGCAAGTCCGCCGACAGCCGCGCATAAGCGGCCGCGTTCGCGCGAAGCTGGCCGACCACGCCGAGGGTTCCCCCGAACGACGGATGCGCGAGCGGCGCCAGCACGCGAACGGCGTCGCGGTAGGCGACGCTCACGGCCATGGTCGCTGCCGCTTGCTCCTGAGGAGTGGTCGCGGTTTGCAGCAGTCGACGCGTTCGCTCGCGCGCTGCGTCGACCGCGTCCATTCGCGGGGCCAGATGGAGCCGGAATGCGGTGCCCGGATCGGCGCGAACCGGCTGGCCTCGCGCCACGCGCAACGTGTCCGCGGTGTCGGCGCATTCCTCCAACGGCGATGGTTCCCCGAGACACGCCACAACGGCGACGCCTGCGGTCGTTGGCGCGGCATACACGTCGAGGCGCCCCCGAATCCCCGGCAGCGAGAGGTCGCGGTAGTAGTACGCGGGCAGTTGGCCGCCCAGCCGTAGCTTCACTGGGTTGTCCGGCGGCTGTGTGAGCTCTCGGAGCAGCCCTTGGGGGAGCAGCGTCGGCGACGTCGCCGCCGCCCATGCGGCTACGACGCGGGTCTTCGACAGGGGCTCGATGAGCACGAGGGACGCAGAGAGACGCGTCCCGGGAACCGGGGACGCATCGCTTGACCGCAGCCAGCCCCGTTGGGGCGTGACGGTCAGGCCGTAGCCGGTGACGGGCCGCGCCGGAGCCTTGTCCGGTGCGGCTTCGTCGGCGGGTCTGGAAGCGAGCGTGAAGGCCGCCGACGCTCCCGCGATAACCAGGACGATGCCGCTGGCCCCGAGCAGTAGGTGCCTTGGCCGCCGCCACGCATGGACGCCCTCCCGACGCCACCACCTCGGCAGCCGCCGGTGACTCGGTGGACGTGGTCGTCCAGCCGATCTCCGGCGCAACCTGGAGCGGGCGATGGCCCGGGAGAGCGGGGCGATCACGAACCGGTTCGGTGCGGCGATTCGCGATCGCGAGGTTCGAGGGCGTTTGAGGGAACCGGATCGCACGATGCACCCGCGGGCGGTGAGCATCGGCCACGGCTCGAGAGACTGCCGCGCCGGCACCACCGACCCACGACGTACTCTAGCCCCGGCGCGTCCCGCGTGGACGAGGTTGGGGCCCCGCGGACATGGCGGTGCGATAGACGGCGAGCAGGCGTGGACGGTGACGCTCTGGCCGGTGCTCTCGCTGGAAGCGCTCGGCACCGCTACGCGCCATCGCAACACGCAGTGCGCCGTCGGTGAGCAGTCGGTCGATGCCTGCCGCGAGCGCCCGGGGCTCCGTGGGATCGATGAGCAGGCCGTCGCGGCCATCTTCCACCAGCTCGGGCAGCCCGCCGCTGGGCGCACACACCACAGGAGTCCCCGCGGCACGTGCTTCGAGGACGATCATCGGGCAGTTCTCCTCCCAGAGCGAGGGCAGGACCATGACTGCCGCTCGCCGCAACCGGCCGGCGACCTCCTCCGCCGAGACCCTGCCGACGTACTGGATCCTCGGGTCCCTTTCGGCGGCACCGACGACGAGCTGTCGCAGCGGACCATCTCCGGCGATCACCAGGCGGCCGGGGGGCCGAACGTGTCGGAACGCGGAGAGGAGCTCTCGGACGCCCTTGACCTCGTCCAGCCGGCCGGCGAAGAAGGCGATGGGCTCCCGATCAGCGCTGATCTCCGGCTCGGACGCGCATGCGGCCGCCAGGAAGTTCGGGACGACATGCACTCGGTCAGCCGGCACCGCCGTCGCCGCAAGGTCGGCAAGAAAGCGGCTGGGCGAGATGAACGCGTGCACGGCGCGGTACGAGCCGCGTGCCCTCGCGAGGACGGCCTCGGCGGCGCCCAGCGCGCTCGCCGCCGTCGATCGCTTGATGCAGCGGTGAGGGATGACGTGCAGGGGATGGCCGTCGACGCACCTGCGACAGGGAGCGCCCTCCGTATAGAGCGTGTAGGCGGGACAGACGATCTTGTAGTCGTGCAGCGTCATGACCATCGGCACGTCCTGGGCCGCCAGTTCATCGACGATGGAGAGAGTCAGCTGGTGATAGATGTTGTGCAGGTGCGCCACGTCTGGGCGTCGCTCCCGTAGGAGCCGGCGGATCGCGCGCCGCGCGGCCAGTGAATACACCGATGCGCCGGCATCCCGGACGCGGTGGAAGGCGGAGCCCCCGCCCGCATAGTCACGCTCCGGGGCGAAGTAGCGCGCATCGGGGCTCGGATCGTTGTCGGCGCTGGCCATGGCGAAGTCCATGACCTCGTGACCCGCCTCCGTCAACATCGCCCGGGTCGCGAAGAACGCGGTCTCGGCCCCCGCGCCCGGCCGGAAGAACTTATTGACGAGCAGGACCCGCATAGTGGTCGAGCCGCCCGAGGACAAAGTCGTAGAAGCCTTGAATCGAGTCCGGGGGCTCGATCGCCACCGAGGAACCGAAGACACCGGTGGGTCGGTGGCCTCCAGAGATCCGCCGATGATTCACGTCCGGACCGAAGAGGTCGCCGTAGAGCCCGAAGTCGACGCCGTAGTCCGATCGGAGCTTGAACAGCACCTCGGGGTACCTGCCGACTCGCTCGCCGGACACCACGTCCTCGCGGTCACGGACCCATTCGACGACGGGTTTGGCGGTCGCCGGGTCGAGCAGCGAGTTCAAGACGCGCTTGACGGCATCCCGATTCGCCGGGGTGTCGCTCAGCACGTCGACGCCGCTGTGCTGATTGCGACCGAAGGTCCGGGAGACGCGAGCGATGGATCGCCCGTCGTCGCGGGAGAAGGTCGAGTACTTGAGGGACTTGCGGTTCGGCAGCCTGCGCGCCAAGCGATACATCTCGTCCTCTCGCGCCAACTCGTACGAAGCACGCAGCGCCAACCTCTTGGCGCGTTCGAGCAGGTACGGCTTCGACAGTCGCCGGAACCGGGACGGGCGTTCGCCGACCAGTCCCGTGCGCCGCAGCGCCTCGTCGACGTAGACCATCCGGGTGCACCGCCGGGCATGCCCGTGATCGCTGAGCACGATCACGTCGCCCACGGCGGCGTACTCGCCCACGATCTGGTCGACGAGCCCGTAGATCCGGTCGATGGCGTGCTCATGCGGATTCGGTCCGGGATACGTCGGGTCGTCCGGGTCGACGAACCGCCAGAGGAAGTGCTTCAGGCGGTCCAACGTCAACAGGTTCATGAAGAAGAGACCGGGCCGCACCATGTCCAGCAAGGCGAGGCCGAAATCCGCCTGGGCGCGCGTGTCGGACAGCGTCTGCTCCACGAAGGCCCCGACCGTCTTCCTCGTCGGGAACGTGACGATCCCGCCGAGCTGAGGCAGCGGCGGAAGCTCCGCCGGAGAGATGCCGGTGATCGAGGCGGAGCCGTCGACGAACACGGGCCCCGAGATCATGACGCCGTTGACGTCCCAGGCCGGGTATGCGAGGAACGGATTCGCGACGCAGACCTTGAGCCCACGCCTGGACGCCTCGTCCCAGAAGGTGTGCTGGGGTAGCGCGCTCGCGGCGTCGGTCGCGGCGCGGTCGGGCCGCTTGCCGAGATAGTCGATCGAGTCGAGGTACCCGTGCTCGCCCGGCCCGCGACCCGTGAAGATCGTGATCCATGCCGGTATCGAGTCCGGCGGAAAGATCGATGGCAGCGGCGACAACACCGGCAACGCCGCGAGGTTCGGCAGGTCTGCGAGGTGCCTCTCGACGAAGCCCCAGTCGAGGCCGTCGATGCCGAGGATGATCAGCGGCGGACGACTCATGCCGCCTCGCCCACGACGGAGCCGCCGCGATCCGGCCTCCTCACCATTCCGTCGACCGCAGCAGACACCTTGCGAAAGACCTCGTCCGATCCGGGTGTGGCGTCGAGCAACACGGCGTCGTAGCGCTCGGAGACCTCACGATAGAGCCGCCGGCGCTCGCTCAGGTAGTGGGCATCCGGCGTGTCGGTCTTGCGCTGCAACGCGACGGTCTCTGGCACGTCGAGGATCACGATCCCCTGTGCCTCCGGGAGCAGCCGGCGCAGCAGTGCTGGGGGCGCGGTGAGCGGCCCACCGAAGGAGAAGTCCACCATGACGTCATGCCAGTAACGGTCGAGGAGCACGACGTCGTTCGACCGCCGTGCACGCCGGATGGCCGGTGCCAGGCGCATTCCGTAGTCGACGACCATGAGGGCGCGCCACGCCAGCCAGGCGGACCGGTGCCTGAGAATCCGGGCGCGGATCGAGCGGCGGGCGGCGGCGGGACTCGCCGCGCCGTCGCGCCCCGGGCGTGGCCGCCTGACGCGCGAGAGCAGGCCGAGCAACTTGACGGCCGGCTTCACGAGCAGCGGATCCCAGCGGCACCACAGCGTGCTGACCTGGAATCCCTGCGCCTCGAGGTGATCTTGGAGGAGCTGGGTCTGCGTCGTCTTGCCGGCTCCGTCGACACCCGAGAGCACGACGAGCGTTGCCCCGTCCGGCGCGGAGCGCCGCAGCGCGTCCTCGACGGTCGCGACGAATCGTTCCTTCGTGAATTCGGCCAGGTGGGCATCGCGAGTGACGCGTCCGTCCTGCGCGAGCGCGGTCGCGACAGTCGCGGCGAACGCGTTCGGAGTGCTGAAGGTGACGCCTCTGTCGTGCGAGAACAGCTCGGGGAGGGCGCCGAACGGGGTCGAGACGACCGGCAGCCCGGACGCCAGGGCCTCGAGGACGGACAGCGGCATCTCGATCGAACCCAGCGGATCCTCGACGGGGAACACGTACAGGTCGGCGGCTCGGTACACGCGCTCGATGTCCGGCAGGTAGCGGCGGATAACGCGGACGCCGCGCCGCTCGAGGTTGCGCCAGACGTCAGGATCCGCCTCCGTCGACGTGCTGGCGATCATGAGGACGGACAGGTCACGTGATTCGGCGAGCGCTCCCAGGAGGTCCAAGCCGCGCGACGCCTTCAGGTGGCCGACATGCAGCACCAGCGGCAAGTCGTGCGGCAGCCCGAGCTCCCGACGGAGCGCCGCCCGGTCGACCGGGGCCGGCGCGAACCGAGTCGTGTCCACGATCGGGTAGACGACAGCCGAAGTGTGCGCGATCCGACCGGTGGCGCGTCTCAAACGGTCGGAGGCGAACAGCGCCACGGTCGCGGCGAGACCGTGCGGGGCCGCCAGCCGCTCTCTCCCGCACTGCAGGACGGCGATCGACCGAGTGGCCTTCGGGGCCGCCAGGCCGAGCAATCGCAACCGCAGAAGTGACCCCGGGGTGACGCCCGAGTACGGGACATACTGGATGACCTCCGGCCCCGACGCGCGGAGGCGGGCAAGGTTGCGTGGATCGGCGGCGGCTCGGCGGGGCGGTCCCTCCAAGACAAGCTCCGCGACAGAGTGGCCGGCCGCTCGCATCGCCGCGGCGTAGTGCTTCATCCAGATGCGCATGCCCTCGTCGGCGGGTCCGGTGAGTTCGCTGATCAGCGTGATCCTCCAGCCGCGAGGAGTCGACGGGCAAGACAAGGCCGGGAGAGCGTATCTGGCCGTTGGACGCGTCCTTCGGCAGTCGGGTGACGCGGGACGCTGTCAACATCGAGCGCTTCGTGTCCAGTGCTCGCGCGTTCTCTGTCGCATGATGTCGTGGATCGCGCGGTTGCCGTGAGCGGCGAAGCTCACGCACCCCTGGACGGGTCCGGTGTCGCGGACGGGTCGGCTGACCGGCGGTTCCTCAGATCCAGCGCGCTCGTCGCCGCCCTCACCCTGTTCTCGAGGCTGACCGGGTTCGTGCGCGAAGTGCTGGTGGCCGGGGCCTTCGGGACGACGCCGGCGGCGAGCGCCCTCGTCCTCGCCCAGACCGTTCCCAACCTGTCGCGGTCGTTGGCCTCGGAGGAGGTCGCACAGGGCACGCTCGTTCCGACCCTCTCGCGCATGTCCAGCGCGGACCGGCAGCGCGAAGGCTGGCGACTGACCTGGCTCAGCGGCCTCATCGCCACAGGCGTCCTGACCTTGCTCTTCGTGGCGGTCTTCGGCCTGGCTCGGCAACTCAGTGCGGCAATCGCGCCTGGCCTCGACAACGAGGCGCTCGATCAGACCGCTCGCCTCCTCGCCCTGCTCGCTCCGATCATCGTCTTCAACGGAGCGCTCGGCGCGGGCTCTGCGTACCTGGTCTCCGAACGGCGCTTCGGCCTTGTGGGGCTGAGCGCGGTCTTTTCCAACGTCCCGGTTCTCGTGGGGCTGTTCGCCGTTCCCGGGATCTCGGTGGAAACCGTTGCCTTGCTGCTGGTTGCTGGCTACGGGCTCCAGGCGGCTTTCCTCGGTCTGTCATCGGTCTACACGCGGTCGCGCATTGCGCGTCGCACGCCGACGAGACGACTGGACGGAGAGCGCCTGTATCGCGACCTCAAGGCCGTGGCCCTCGTTGCTCCGCCGATCGTGCTCTCGCTCTGCATGGCGAACCTCTCGGGAATCGTCGACATGGCCTTCAGTTCGCTGGTTGGTTCTGGGGCGCCGGCGGCGCTCGACAAGGCGTTCCGGCTGGTGGTGCTGCCTTACGGCGTGTTCGCTGTCGCGATGGGAACCGTCGCTCTTCCCCAACTGGCGCAGGCAGCGCAGACGCCCGGCGAATTCGACGTCGAGCTGATGCGGGTCATCCGATTCCTCGCCGTCGTCCTCATTCCCACAGCGGTCGTGGCCGCGCTACTCGCCGACGACCTGGTGCGTCTCGCGTACGAACGCGGGGCATTCGACGCCAACAGCCGCTCGCTGACCGCCGATGCACTTGTCGGGCTCTCCTTTGCGCTTCCCGCCCTGGGGATGAGCCTGGCGGGTACGCGTGCGTGGATCAGCAAGCGCAGGCCGTGGCCGCCCGCCGCCGCCGCCTGCTTGGGGCTCGTCGTGAACGCCGGGCTCGATGCCGCTCTTATCGGGCCGCTGGGCATCGCGGGCATCGGCATCGCAACCGCCGTGGCGCATGGCTGCGTGGGACTGGTGCTGATGCTGACGGCGAGCGAGGACGCTCGAGCAGTCGGCCGCCAGCTGGTCGACCTCACGACCCGCGTAGCGGGGCTCGTCTCGCTCGCTACCGTTGTCGGGCTTGTCGTGTCGGCGCCGCTTACTTCGATCCCGCCGGGCTTGAGGCACGTCACAGCCGTGATCGTCGGTGCCGCCGTGTTGCTCGGCGCAGCATCCCACTTCGGCGTGACGGACTACCGGATCCTGTTGAGCACCTTGACCCGTCAACGCCGTCATCGTGAGTAACCGGGCCGTGACGGACAGAGCCGATCAGCTCGCGATTTGCGCGCTCGGGGCTGCGGGGCTGGCGCTGATCGCGATCCTCGCGCCTTCGCTGGCCGACGTCCGCGCCGACGAGTTCTTCGCGGAGCCTATCCCGTCGCTGTCGACCCTCGTCGTGGCCGCGGGGGTCACGGCGGCGGTCGTGCTCAGGCCGCTTTGGGCCGGATCCCGCTTCTGGTTCGCCACCCGCTTCGTCATCGGCGCGTACGTCGTCCTCCTCCTTCTCGGAGCAGCGGCTATCAGCGCGCTCCGATTGCTTGCCGAGCTGGGTTACCCGATCGCCGCCACGCAGCGGCTCCCGACTGTGCCGCAGACGGTGTACGCGGCCAAGATCGCGGCGCTGGGCGGTGTCTGCCTCCTCGCTGGAAGCCTCGTTGGGGCGTTGCTTGGGCGGCCCCGCGCCGTGTCCCCGCACGAACCGCCACCGGCGGCGGAGCAAGCACGCGTGTGGCTCGCCTATCGGCGCGCGGTTCCGTACTTGGTGGCGATAGGTGTGCTCGGCTGCGCCCTCACGACAGCCTCCACGGGACAGATCCCGCTGTTCTCCCAGAACATCGACGCATTACGGTTCCGGCAAGGTCAGGGACTCGGTTTCGCTTCGCTGTTCCAGTACGAGCTGCTGCTCGTCGCGTGCCTTGCAACGGCCGGTCTGGTGGTCGATCCGCCATGGAGACGCCGCTGGGCGCTCTGGCTAGTCGGGGCGCTCGTCCTGCTCGTGATGTTCCGCGTCGAACGCACGCCGCTGATCGCTGTTTCATTCGTGATGCTGCTCACGCTCGTCGCCACTGGGCGCCGGACGTCGCCGGCCGTGGTGGCGACAGTCGCGACGCTGGTGGTGGCGCTTGTCGCCGGGCTCGGCGTCCTGAGGCTTGCATCGTCTTCCTCGCTCGCGGACAAGCGGGAGGCGGTCGTCAGGCCTCTGTTCGACGTTGCGCCGGAGTTGCGCGAGCAGGCCTACGTCTACGAGATCTATCCCGATCTCCACGGCTTCACGGCAGGGCGCGATCTCGCGGCTGTCGCTTCTTCGATCGTGCCCGGAACGCTGCTTGGCCTGGTCGGGGTCGACAAGTCGGCGATCTACACGGACGTCTCGCGCGACTACAGCGCCACGATGCGACAGCTCGGCTATTACCCGAGAAGCGAGAAACCACTTCGAGTCGGTCTCGTCGGGGAGCTGTACGCTGATTTCGGGCTTCGGGGCGTCGTGGTCGGGCTGTTCGGGTTTGGGATTCTCGTCGGCCTGATCCCGCTCCGATCGGGCATCCCACCCAAGACGCTGATACCCGTGGTCCTGCTCGGGGTCCTAGCTACGATGCTCCTGATCATCCCCGCTCCAGCGCTCCTTCCCATCGCCTTGATGGTGCTCATCCCTCTACTGATCGTCCACAGGAAATGATCGGCACTTGAGACCGGAAGTCGACACGCGGAGCTCGGTCAGGACCTACGCGCATTTCCTACGGAACCACTGGCTCGTGGTCCTCATGGTCGCGGTGCTCGCCGGCGTGCTGGCTTTCGCCATCTCCAGCCAAAGCCAGCCCCAATATCGGACGTCGCTCCAGGTGCTGTTCCGCGAGACCACGATCGGACAGCAGGTGGCAGGAGTGCCGGTTTTCGAGACCCCTCAGGCCAACTCGACGGCCGGCTCGGAGATGACGACGAACGTGACGCTCCTCGGGTCGGAGACGGTGGCCAAGAGCGTCATCCGCCGGCTCCAACTCGGCGTCGACGTCCAGTCGCTGCTCCGGCGAGTCAGCGTCAAGCAGGTCGGGCTCTCGAACATCGGCGAGATCACGGTGAGGGCCAGGCGGGCGAGAGAGGCCCAGCAGATCGCCGACGCCTGGGGGAAAGCCTTCATCGAGCTGCGGCGTCAGGCTGACCAGAACAAGCTGGGCGATGCCATCGGGCTTCTCGAGCAGCGGTTGGATGCCCTGCCTGCGGCAGAGGCGAACTCGGAGATCGCCCGTCAGAGCCGAGAGCAACTTCAGCGTCTCGAGCTGCTCAGGTCCGTGCAAGACGGCAACGCTGAGGTGGTCGTTCCCGCCGGCCTGCCCGAGGAGCCGTTTACGCCCCGTACGAGGCGTACGGTGATCATCGCCGTGATCCTCGGTGCCCTCCTGGGAGTCGGCCTCGCGAGCGTGCGCAGAGCGCTCGATCGCCGGGTGAAGGATCCGGATGACGTCGGCGCCATTCTTGGCCTGCCCGTTCTTGGCCAGATCTCGGCGGCCGCCTTCGCTGAAGCCGGAAGTCTCGTGCCCGGCAACGCCGGGGAGGCGGACGTATGGCGCAGCACCGAGGAGTTTCGGACGCTCGCTACCAGTCTCAGGTACATCGGCGATCCCAAGCACCGTCGAAGCATCGCCATCACGAGTGCCGCCCCGGACGAAGGAAAGACGACGGTCGTCAGCAACCTCGCAGTGGCGCTCGCGAGGGCCGGCCGGCGGACCGCCGTGATCGACGGGGACCTTCGCCGCGGGCGGCTTCACAGCTACTTCGGCATCGACCCCAACGCGGGGCTCGCCTCGGTCGCGGCAGGAATCACGCCTCCAAGGGAAGCGTGGGCACACGTTCCGCTCGAGCCGGCCGAGAGCGAACTGCTCGTCATGCCCGCCGGCCCGCCACCGCCCGATCCGGTGCAGATCATCGAGTCCCGCGCGGTGTCGCAGTTGGTACGCGACGCGCGAAAGGCGTTCGAGTGCGTGCTCGTCGATACACCTCCGGTGCTCGTCGTGAGCGATGCCCTGGCGTTCGCGCGAAGAGTGGACGCGGTCCTACTCGTCGCGCGTCTGGGAAAGACGACCCGCGACCATCTCGAGCGTTTGGCGACGGCCTTGGACCAGGTGGGCGTGCGGCCCGTCGGAGTCGTCGTAACCGGCGTTCGGCGCAAGCGGGCGTACTACGCGACGGCATACGACTACAGCGCGCAGGTGGAGTCGCCTGACGCCGAGCTGGCATCATCGCGGTCCCAGTGAAACCCGATCTTGCGGGCGGGCCGCACCGCGAATCAGCGTGACCGGACTCGGCTACGCGGAGGCCATCGAGCGCGCCGGAGATCGACGGGCTCCTGCGACGAAACGCGTGGCTCGGGTCAAGCCGGGAGCGGCCATCGCGGCGGCCGACCGCACAGCAGCGCCCATCTCATCGCCACAAGATGCTTGCGGAGCAGCCTCGGCTCGCCCGCGAGCGCGCAGAGGGCCACTCGCCCGGCCGCTCCCAGCAACATGAAGGACCGCGCGAGCAGCATCGCGGCCGTCCCCTGATGGCGACGGATGAATTCGAGGCGCGCTGCAAGCAGCATCAGGTGAAGTCCGGTCGATGCGCGGAAGTTCGCTTCACCGCTGCTTCCGCCGAGCGCGTGGCCGCAGTGCGCATCGCGCGCGAGGCGGACCGGCCTTCCGGCGGCGTGCGCGCGCCAGCACAGCTCCATGTCCTCCAGGTACATCGCGAGCGTGGTGTCCAGGCCGCCGACGGCACGCAGGAACGGGCCGTCGACCAGCAGGCACGCGCCGGTCAACGCCCGGGCCGCGCCTGTGTGCGCCGCTCGACGCCCGAACGGCCGTCGTGGCATCAGGCAGGGCGCGAGCTGGGTGACCGCCTCCCGAGCCGGTGAGTGGAACGGTCGTTCGGATCGACCGTGCGGTCGTCCGTCGGCTCCCACCAGGACCGGGCCGACGAGCGCAGCCCGGTTCTCCTCCATCTCGAC
>Ga0307415_100000389_pt1 | contig 18668 bp, 17 predicted proteins | sample DK1Cmetagenome_FD_204524 | JGI IMG/M metagenome (GOLD analysis project Ga0307415, IMG submission 204524) | Maize rhizosphere microbial communities from greenhouse at UC Davis, California, United States - DK15-C-2 | ecosystem: Host-associated > Plants > Roots > Rhizosphere > Soil | place: USA...
GCAGGGCGTCCGCCTGAACTCGACGTCCGACACCGAGGTGATCGCCGCGTTGATTGCCCGCGACGAGCGGCCTCTCGAGGCGGCTGTGGCGGCGACGATGGCGAGGATCGAGGGCGCGCTTTCCGCCGTCCTCCTCTCCGAGGACAAGCTGATCGGCTTCAGGGATCCCGACGGCATCAGGCCGCTCGCGCTGGGGCGTCTCGACGGTGACTGGCTGCTCGCGTCGGAGAGCTGTGCGTTCGATCTCCTCGGCGCCGAGGTCGAGAGGGAGCTCGCGCCTGGCGAGCTCGTCGTCATCGATGCGGAGGGCTGCCGCAGCGTCCAGGCGGTCGAGCCGAAGAACGCAGGCGCGCTCTGCATCTTCGAATTCATCTACTTCGCACGGCCGGACTCGAAGCTGCGAGGCGTCGAGCTGCACGGAGCGCGGATGCGGATGGGCGAGCGGCTCGCGGCCGAAGCTCCCGCAGGGGCCGACGTCGTCATGGCCGTCCCCGACTCCGGGACGCCAGCCGCGATCGGGTTCGCCCGCGCGAGCGGGATTCCGTTCGCAGAGGGCCTGATCAAGAACCGTTACGTCGGGCGCACCTTTATCCAGCCCGACAAGGCGCTCCGCGAGCACGGCATCAGGTCGAAATTCAACCCGCTCGCCGAGGTGGCCGGCAAGCGGGTCGTCGTGGTCGACGACTCGATCGTGCGGGGATCGACGACGAGCCAGATCGTCGCGATGCTCTTCGACGCGGGCGCGCTCGAGGTCCACGTCCGGATCTCGTCCCCGCCGATCGTCTCCCCCTGCTTTTACGGAATCGACATGGCAGACGAGGACGACCTGGTCGCCGCCTCGCGATCGGTCGACGAGGTGCGTGAACTGATCGGCGCGACCAGCCTCGCCTACCTGTCCCTCGAAGGTCTGCAGGATGCGACGCGGCGGCCCGAAGGAACTTTCTGCCGTGCTTGCCTGACGCGGAGCTACCCGACGCGGATCCCGGACGACCTCAAGCTGGCCAAGCTCCGCTTCGAGCCGGCAGCCCGCGCCTAAGTTCAAAGAACCCCGGGAGGGCTCAAACTTGGGCGTCTGTGCGCCGCCGCGAACGCGGCCGCCACGAGGAGGGCGGCTGCGAGGGGAACGAGGCCGATGGCGCCGAAGCCGAACGCTTCGGCGACTCCTCCCCCGACCGCCGGCCCGGCCAGGTAGCCGACCGCCCAGAGCTGGGACCAGACGACCATGGCCAGCACCATGCGCTCGATTCCGATCGTCTCGAGGAGGATGCCCAGGGAGCCCGACTCCCCGATGCCGAACCCCAGTCCCGCGATCGCGCCACCCACGAGCCAGACCGGAACGGAGTCGCCGAGGCCGGCGACGCTGATTCCGGCGACGATGAGCACGGTCGCAACGGCGAGAGCGGGGCGAGGCGGAAACCGTCCCGTCAGCGCCGCGCTCGTGCCGACCAGAACGGCGATCCCGACGTAGAGAGCCGAGATCTCCCGTTGGCCGAGGAGCGCGGAGAAGTGCAATGGCAGCGGTCCTTCGATCGTCCCTAGTGCGAGCGCAACCAGGAGGATCCCCGCGCAGGAGAGGAGAAACGGAGGCGTCCGCAGCGCGGTTCGGTCGGAACGAAAAACCGCCCGCTGGTGGGGCTTTCCCAGGAGCCGAACCGCCCCACCGGCGGCGAGGGTCAGCCCAAAGTAGAGGAGGAACGGCCCTCGTATTCCACCCACGGCGCCGAGGCCGGCGCCCGCGATGCCGCCGACCGAGTAGGCGGCGAGGACGCCCGTCAGTCGCTCGTACTCCTGGCCGCGGAAGCGTTCGACCGTGGCGAAAGTCACCCCCATCCAGAGTCCCCCCGAACCGATTCCCATGACGAGGCGCGCGGCGAAGTACGCGGCCAGATGCCCGTCGCCGAGCACGAAGCCGAGGCTGCCGACGGCCATGAGCACGATGGAGGCGCCGAGCACGAACGAGGCATGGCGCCGCTGCACGCCCTGGCCGCCGAGGACGAACCCGAGTGCCATCCCGACGGCGAAGGTCGCCACCAGTGCGCCCATGACGCCGGGACCCGCGCCTGTCTCGTCCGCGATTGCGGGGACCACGGGCGCGATGACGCTGTACCCCGCGGCGTCGAGCGCGCCGAGGGCGAGCAGGCTCACATAGGACATGCTGGAGTCATGCCTGGGGTCAGACCCCGATGTCTAGATGCGCCATGTCTGCATGGGTAGGTTGAGAACCTCGGGGCTCGAGATACAGCGGTTCTCCACATCCGAGGGTCAGACCCCGATCTAGATGCGCCCATTTCTGGGGGTCAGACCCCGGGGTCCTAGTCGGACAGGCTCCCGACGTCGAGCACGACCGTCTTCAAGTCGGTCATGTCGAGCATCGTGTACCGCCCCCCGATACGGCCCCAGCCGGTCCTCGTCCCCGCTGCGCCTCCGAAGGGCTCATGCGCCTCCCAGTAGTCGGTCGAGTCGTTCACGACGACGTTTCCGACTTGGAGGTTGTCGAGATAGTGAAACGCCCGCTTCAGGCTCTTCGTATAGACGGCCGCCTGCAGGCCCAGGTACGAGTCGTTCGCCACGGCGAGAGCTTCTTCGTCGGAGCCGACCGTGATGAGCGGGACGATCGGGCCGAAGGTCTCGTCGCGGTTGATGAGCGTGTCGACTCCGACGCCGTCGACGACCGTCGGCTGGTAGTAGAGCTCGGTGGGCCGGCCCGAGTCTCGTGTTCCACCGACGACGATCTCGGCACCCTTCTCGAGGGCATCCTCGAGGTGCCGGTCCATCTTCGCCGCCGTAGGCTCGTTGTTCATGGGCCCAACGAGCGTGTCGTCGTCGAAGGGGTCGCCCAGCGTCCAGCCCTCGGCCTCGCTGACGACGGCGGCGAGGAAGTCGTCGTGAACGCGCTTGTCGACGAGCACACGCTCTGTGGCGCAGCAGACCTGGCCGGCGCAGAAGAAGCCGCCGAAGACGGCGCCCTTTGCGGCCGCGTCGAGGTCGGCGTCGGCACAGACGATCACTGGGCCGTTCCCACTCGCTTCGATCAGGCTCCGCTTCAGCCCCGCCGCGCGCACAATCTTCTCGGCGGTCGTGTGGGAGCCGACGAAGCCGACGCAGTCGATGTTCTCGTCCTGGATCAGGCGCTCGCCGACCTTCCCGCCGCCGTAGACGACGTTGACGACCCCCTCGGGCAAGCCCGCATCGGCCATGATCTGCATGAAGTTGGCCATCGCGATGGGCGTCCATTCGGACGGCTTCATCACGATCGTGTTACCGGCCGCGATCCCCGGGGCGATCAACTCGACCGGGATCAGCGTGGGAAAGTTCCAGGGCGTGATGGCGGCGTAGACGCCGTTCGGCTTCCGGAACGTGAGGATGCGCTTGTTCACGTCCTGCGAGGGGATGACCGCGCTCTCCATGCGCTTCACGTCCTCCGCCGCGATGCGGAAGTTCTCGGCCGTCTCCTCGATGTCGGGAATCGCCTCGGCGACGTAAGGCTTTCCCTGCTCGAGGGAAAGCTCGCGCGCGAACTCCTCCTTGCGCTCCTCGATCAGGTCGGCGATCGCGTGGCAGATGGCAGCGCGATCCCAGGCGGACAGCGCTGCCCATTTCGGCTGCGCCTCGCGCGCCGAGCGAGCCGCGCGACGGATGTCCTCTTCGCTGGCGTTGGGGGCGTCGGCGAGCTTCTCACCCGTCACCGGCGAGACGATTTCGCGGGCGTCGTCTCCCGTCGGCTCCGCCCAGTCGCCGCCGATGAAGTTCTGCAAGGTCCTGACAGTAGTGGCCATCACACTCCTGCTTTCGTGTTGACACGGTCCCACGCCTCGTCCAGCACCTGGCGCAAGACCCCGATCATCTCCTCGAACTCCGCCGGTCCGGCCACGAGCGGCGGCGAGAACTGCGCGCACGTCTCTCCACGATCGTCGAAGCGCATGTACACACCCAGCTCACGCGTGCGTGGGATGAGGAACCCCTTGATGAGCTCGTCGCGCTCGGCGGGCGTGAACGTCTCCTTCGTCTCCTTGTCCTTGACGAGCTCGAGCGAATAGAAGTAGCCGTCGCCGCGGACCTCGCCGACCATCGGGTGCTCCTCGACCAGCTGCTCGCAGCGCGCGCGGAACTCTCCCATGTGGCGTTGGACGTGCCCGACCAAGTCCTCCCGCTCGAAGACGGCCAGGTTGGCGAGCGCAATGGCGCACGAGAGTGGGTGCCCGCCGAACGTGATCCCGTGCGTGAACGCCGTCGTCGGTTCGGAGAAGAACGGCTCTACCACCTTCTCGCTGGCCACGACCGCGCCGAGCGGCGCGTAGGCGGAGGTGATCCCCTTCGCGAGCGTCATCAGGTCGGGCTCGATGCCGTAGCGGGACGTTCCGAACCAGTCTCCGACTCGGCCGAAGCCGCAGATGACCTCGTCGGCGACCAGCAGGATGCCGTGCTCGTCGCAGATCTCCCGTACGCGCTCGAAGTAGCCTTCCGGCGGCGTGATCGACCCGGCCGAGTTCTGGACGGGCTCGAGGATCAGCGCGGCGACGGTCTCAGGACCTTCGTTCCGGGCGATCGCGTCGATCTCGTCGGCGCACTGAAGCGTGCAGCCGGGCTCCTCGGAGCAGTAGGGACAGCGGTAGCGGTACGGGGGCGGGACGCGCAGGCAGCCGGGCAGCAGCGGCTCGAACTGCGAACGCAGGGCAGGGCTCCCGTTGATGGACAGGGCTCCCAGAGTCGTCCCGTGGTAGGCGCTCCGGCGAGTGATGAACTTGTAGCGGGTCGGCTCGCCGCGGAGGCGGTGGTATTGCCGGGCAATCTTGAGCGCGGTCTCGATGGCCTCTGAGCCTCCTCCGACGAAGAAGATGCGACCTACGTCGATCGGCAGGAGCTCCGTCAGCTTCTCCGCCAGCTCCACCGCGGGCGGCGTCGCGAAGCCGACCCAGTTGGTGAAGAAGGGCAGCTGCCCGATTTGCTTCGAGGCCGCTTCCGCGATCTCCGGCCACGGTCCGTAGCCGATGTTGACGCAATAGAGGGCGGCGAGCGCGTCCAGGTACCGGTTCCCTTCCGCGTCCCAGATGTAGCACCCCTCTCCGCGCACGATGACGATGCGGCCTGCCCCCGCGGCGGTGAAGTGTCGCCAGAGATGATCGGTCGGCGCCTGCGTCATGAGATATTCGCGCTGATTCTCTCAGGCAATGAAAGGGACTGCATCCGTGAGGATCGCCGTGGTCGGGGCCGGACTCTCCGGCCTCGTCGCTGCCTATCGCCTCGTGCAGGCGGGAGCCGACGTTGTCGTTCTCGAGGCACGGAAGCGCGTCGGGGGGCGGGTGTGGCGGATGGACCCCGCGGCCTTCCGTTCGACGCTGGCGCCGAAGCCATCGACGACGCACACCGAGCCGTTCTGGCGCTCGCGGACGAGCTCGACGTGGCTGCGTGGCGAACGGAGCCCTGGGCCGGCGTCCATGGAGAACACTCTCCGCTTGTGGCCGCCCTCGAGGAGAGAATCGCCGAGCTGGCTGCTCGGATCGATCCGGCCCACCCCGAGGAGACGGATCGATGCTGGATACGCAGAGCCTTCGCGGCTGGCTCGCCGAGCGGGGCGCCTCCACGAACGTGCTCGCCGAAGCGGAGACGCATTACGCGGTCGCGTCCTCGAGCGTTCCCATCGGCGAGATGTCGCTGCTCGCCTACGCAACGAAGGTGGCCGCCGGGGCGGCCCCGACCGGCCTAGCAGTGCGATTGCGGGGAGGGCCGAGCGCGCTCGCGGAGCGGCTCGCCGCCCGTTGCGAGGTGCAACCGGGCACAGTCGTGACCGGAATCGAGCAACGCGATGCAAGCGTGCGAATCGAGCTCGCGGACGGAGCCACGGTCAGCGCTACCAGAGCGATCCTGGCCATTCCCCTGCCGCTTCAGCGCCGCCTCCGCTTCGACCCGCCCCTTCCTGAGCATCGGCGGCTCGCGCTGGAACGGGCCCGCTACGGCGAGGTGGTCAAGGCGGCGCTTCCTTACGACCGGCGGTTGATCGGCCGGCTGCCCGAGCTCTCGGCTGCAGGGCTCCTCTACCAACCCGATCCCGGGGTCCCGCTTCTCGTCCTCTTCGCGGCGGCAGGAGCAGCCCGGCGGGCGCGGACGATCGAGAGTCTCGCCGCTGTGGACTGGTCTCGGGAGCCCTTCTCCCGCGGGAGCTACCTCATCTTCGGGCCCGGCGATCTGACCACGTGGGGATTGCGGCTCCGCGAGCCGCAAGGGAGGCTCCACTTCGCCGGCTCGGAAGCCTCGAGCCTTCCGAGCTACATAGAAGGCGCCGTACGCGCGGGCGAGCGTGCGGCGGACGAGGTGCTCTCCGCCGGTTAGATTCGCTCCGTGCGCCGCCTCCTGCTCCTCGTCAGCGCGACCGTCCTCCTCGAATCGACGTTCTTTGCGGTGCTCGCGCCGCTCCTTCCTCATTACAAGGAGGAGTTCGGGCTGTCGGCCTCAGCGCTCGGAGCACTCTCGGCGGTCTACGCCGCGGGAGGGCTGGCGGGAGCGGTCCCGAGCGGTCTGCTCGCCGTGCGCGCAGGGGTTCGGCCGACGGTGCTCGGCGGGCTCGCCATCATCGTCGTCACGAGCGTCGCCTTCGGCTTCGCCGAGAGCGCCTGGGTCCTCTACGCCGCCAGATTCGGGCAAGGGGTCGGGAGCGCGCTGGCTTGGACCGGTGGTCTGGCCTGGCTCGTTGCTGCGGCGCCCAGGGGCCGGCGCGGCGAGCTCATCGGCATCGCGATGGGAGCCGCGGTCGCAGGGGCGCTGCTCGGCCCCGTTCTCGGGGGAGTCGCGTCGCTGACCGGCCCTGCCCCCGCCTTCGCCGTCGTCGCGGCGGTAGGAGTGCTGCTCGCCGCCTGGGCCTGGACGACGCCGGCCTTCAAGCCGGCCGAAGAGCCACAGCCGCTCCGCGCTCTCCTCCGCGCCTTCCGCGAGCGGCAGGTGGTGTCCGGCTTCTGGCTCGTGTCGCTCGCGGCCTTCCTCCTGGGCATCGTCTCGGTCGTCGCCCCCCTTCGCCTTGACGAACTCGGTTGGGGAGCGCTCGGGATCAGCGCAGTGTTTCTCGTCTCCGCCGGCATCGAAGCGGCCCTGAACCCGTTCATCGGGCGCTGGTCGGACCGCTACGGGCGGCTGGCCCCGGTGCGCGCCGGCCTGGTCGCGGCGATCGCGTTCTCCCTCGCCTTGCCCTGGACAGACGGTCGCTGGCCCTATCTGCTGCTCGTCACCGCGGCCGCGGTCTTCTACGGGGTCAACTGGGTGCCAGGCACGGCGCTGCTCTCGGACGGCGCGGAGACCGCTCATCTCGACCAGGGCTTTGGCTTCGCGCTGCTCAACGTCGCCTGGGCTCCTGCCAACGTCGTCGGGGCCGCGCTCGGAGGCGTGCTCGCCCAGACAGCCGGGGGCGGGAGCGCATATCTCCTCGCCGCGGGGCTCTGCCTCGTCACCCTGGCTGCCGCCCAATTCACGCTGCTCTCCCAGCGCCCGCTGCCGGCAAAAGGATCCGCTTGAGCCTCGACGTCTTCTGGCACGACGACGCATTCCTGCACGACACAGGGAGCGGCGTCTTCGAACACCCGCCTTCCGTGCTCATGGACGTGCCCGAGCTCCATCCGGAGAACGATGTCCGAATCCGCAACATGAAGGCGATCCTCGAGCGAGGTCCCCTCGCCGAGAGCCTTCGTTGGAAAGATGGGCGGCGCGCCGACCCCGCCGAGCTCGAGCTCGTCCACGATCCCAGGTACGTTGAGTCCATTCGCGAGTTCTGCGCGGGTGGCGGCGGCGTCCTCACCTGGTCGACGACCGTCGCAGAGCGTTCCTGGGAGGCCGCCCTGGCCGCGGCCGGGACCGCGATCGCAGCCTCCGACGCGGTGCTCGACGGCAAAACCGGCGCCGCGTACGCGCTCGTCCGCCCGCCAGGGCACCACGCGCAGCCTCGGCAAGCCGACGGCTACTGCCTGTTCAACAACGCCGCTCTCGTGGCCGAGAACGCGCGCCGTCGCGGCGTCGAGCGAGTCGCCATCTTCGACTGGGACGTCCACCACGGGAACGGAACCCAGGAGTGCTTCTATTCGCGAGACGACGTCCTGACCGTGTCGATGCACATGCGCCATGGCTCGTGGGGCCCTGCGCATCCACAGACGGGCGCACCGGACGAGGTCGGCTCGGGAGCAGGTGAAGGCTTCAACGTCAACGTCGAGCTCCCGGTGGGAACGGGCGACGGCGGTTACCTGCGTGCCGTCGAGAAGCTCGTCGTCCCCATCGTCGAGGGCTTCGCGCCGGAGCTCCTCGTCGTCGCCTGCGGGCAGGACGCGAACCAGTTCGATCCCAACGGCCGGCAGTGCGTGACCATGGAGGGCTTTCGCGCGCTCGGCGCCGCCGCTCGAGCGCTGGCTGACCGGCACTGCGAGGGTCGTATGGTGCTGGTGCAAGAGGGCGGCTACGCTCGTTCGTATTCGGCGTTCTGTCTGCACGCGACGCTGGCCGGCGTGCTCGAGCGGGAGACCGAGCTCGCGGATCCGTGCGCCTACCTCCCCGACGATCCGGGGCATGCGGACGAGGAGATCGCGACCGCACGCGCCGTCCTCTCGCGATACTGGGTTCTGTGAGACTCAGCCTCGTCGCCCTTCTCGTCCTCGCCCTGGCAACAGGCTGCGGCGCAGACGAAGAGTCTGCTCCGACGACGCCGGGGCCGCCGACGCTCCCCGCGTCCGCCTTACCGAACCTCGAGCAGCGGGGGCGGGCGCTCGGCCTCGAGGCTCTCGCGGCCGACTCGCTCGAGCCCGAGCCGCTTCGCCAACTCCTCGAGGATTCGGGATACGTCACGGGAAGTGAGCGCGAGTTCTCGGGCAAGACGGCGACGTTCGACCATGTGATCGCGCGTACGCTCGTGTTCGAGGACATGAACGGGGCGGACGACTACCTCGGCTGGCTGGGCAAGCACGGAGAAGATTTCCTCGGCCGCGCAGACCCTGCGAAGCTGAGTCTTCCCGGCAACTCGGGCGTAGGCTTCACTCTCGCGGCCTGCGGTACTTGCAAGAAAGAGCTTCCGACGTTCCTCGCCGGCTGGCGTCGAGGCGCCACGGTCCTCTCGCTCCTCGCCTCGGGATCAGGGGCCAATCCCGAGCGGTTCGGCGCCCTGGCCCGAGAGTTGGACGGGACCGTAGGATGAGCTCGTGAGCGAGCTCGAAGTCCGTGTCGCTTGCCAGCAGCTCCCGGTGGAAGTGGGCCAGCTGGAGCGAAACCGCGCCCTGACACGAGAGGCTGTCCGGGAGGCGGTCTCGGCCGGCGGACGGCTCGTCGTCCTTCCCGAGCTCAGCAACTCCGGCTATGTCTTCGAGTCGGCGGAGGAGGCGCGCGCGTGCGCCGAGCCGGCCGACGGGGCGACCCTCCGGGCCTGGTCGGAGGAGGCGGAGCGCGGGGACGCCGTCGTGGTCGGCGGGTTCTGCGAGCTGGGCGAGGACGGGCTCCTCTACAACTCGGCCGCGGTCGTCGACGGAGGAGGGGTGCTCGCGGTCTACCGCAAGCTGCACCTCTGGGACCGGGAGCAGCTCGTCTTCGAGCCCGGCCGCGACTGCGCGCCGGTGCTCGAGACCCGCGTCGGCCGAGTCGGAGTCGCCGTCTGTTACGACTTCAACTTCCCCGAGGTCGCTCGCGGGCTCGCGCTCGCGGGCGCCGACATCGTCGTCCTTCCGGCGAATTTCCCCGGCCACCCTCGCCCGGAAGGCGAGCGCCCCATCGAGGTGACGCTCGCCATGGCGACCGCGCACCTCAACCACGTGTTCGTCGCGGTCTGCGACCGTTGCGGAGACGAGCGCGGTGTCGAGTGGGTCGGCGGAAGCGTCGTCTGCGACGAATGGGGCTGGATCCTGGCCCGGCCTCCCGAGGACGGGGGACCCGCCATGATCGTCGCCGACTGCGACTTCGCACTCGCCCGAAACAAGGCCTGGAACGAGCGCAACGACGTGTTCGGGGACCGGCGGCCAGAGCTCTACCGGCTGGACGAACCGGCTTCGATTGCCTGAGCGGCCAGCGTCCCTTCGAGGATGGCTTCCTCGATGCTTCGCGGGCTCAAACAGTCGCCGGCCTCGTGCGCCTCGAGCCCGCGAGCTTCGAGCCTCTTCGCCAGGCCGTGCTCCGGAACGCGCCCGAGGGCGAGGACCAGCAGGTCGGCGGCGATTCGGGTTTCGAGATCCGGCGCGAACAGATTTCGAAAGCGGACATGGCTGTCTTCGGCTTCCGCAAGCTCGAGGTGGTGCTCGAGACGGACGCCGGCCCGGTAGAGGCGCGCGGCGTAGACGTTGCGCTGGTACTGGTGCAACGTCTCGCCCAGAGCCACGGAACCGATGGCGACGATGACATCGTTGCCGTCGCTATTGAGCAGATCGGCGGCTGCAAGACCAGTCGCGTCCCCGCCCCAGTCGGCGACGACGATCCTGCGGCCGCGAGGACGCGGTCCAGCGAGGACGTCCCAGGCCTGAACCGTTTCGAGACCGGCGAGCGAGACCGAGGGCTCGTAGGGACGTGCGCCGGTTGCGAGGATGACGGCGGCCGGAGCGAGCGCCGAGATCGCTTCTTCGTCTCCCTCTGTCTCCAGCCGGATATCGACTTTGTCGAGCAGCCGCTCGTAGTTGCCGCGTAGCGAGCGCGCCACTTCCTCGTGCATGGGGGCAGCGCCGGCGAGGGCGACCTGGCCCCCGATCCGCGGCGACTTCTCGAGCAGGACCACGTCGTGCCCGGCCGCCGCTGCCTCCGCGGCCGCGGCGAGGCCCGCCGGTCCGGCACCGACGATGACGATCCGCCGCGGATCCGCAGAGGGCTCGGGCGGCGGCAGCGTCCGTTCTCGCCCGGTGCGGGGATTCTGGGCGCAGGCGATCGGCGTGCCCGCGTGGTAGTGGGCGATGCAGGCGTTGCAGCCGATGCAGCGCACCACCGCGTCGAACTTCCCCTCCCGCGCCTTGCGCGGCATGTCGGGGTCGGTGATAAGCGCCCGGGTCATGCCGACGGCGTCACAACGGCCCTCGCCGATCAGCCGGTCGGCCTCGAGGGGATCGACGATTCGCGACGTGGCGAGGAGCGGGACCCCGACCTGGAAGGGAGCGGTCAGCGCGGCGATGGTGTTCTCAGGGACCGGAGGCGGAGGCACGATCCCGGTCGAGCCGATGTAGGTGGAGGAGTCCCCGAGGGCGAGTCCGATGTAGTCGACGTGGCCGACGACCTCTTCGGCCACCGCCTTCGCCGCCTCCGAGTCAGCGCTCAGCCGCACGCCGACAGTCAGGCCCGGCGCAGCCGCGCGGACCGCGGAGAGCACCGCTCGCAGAAAGCGGGACGGCTCCGCCCACTCGTCCTCGCGCCGGTTCAGCGCCGGCGTGAAGAACTGGGCGACGAGGTAGTTGTGCGCGCCCGATACCTCGATTCCATCGAGGCCGGCGGCGGCCGCGTTGGCGGCCGCCCGGCCATAGCCCGCCACGATCCCGGCGATCTCGTCGGCCGAGAGCTCCCGCGGCTCGACATGGAAGCGCAGGCTCGGAACCGCCGAGGGTGCGAGCGCGGGCGGCCGGGGCGGGCTTGCGATCCGTTCTCGCCCACCGTGGAGAAGCTGAAGGAAGAGACGCGTGTCGTGAGGCTGCACGGCGCCGGCCACCCGCGCGAGTCCGGGGACGATCTCTTCGCGGAAGCCAGCGAGCGTGTGGCCCGTGAGGACACCCGATTGGTCGACCGCTGTGGCCTCGAGGACGATCAGGCCCGCGCATCCTCTTGCCCGGGCCTCGTGATACGCGACGAAATCATCCGTGGGAAGGTGGTCGCGGACGAGGGTCGTCTGGTGGGCGGTCGAGACGATCCTGTTCTGAAGCTCGACGGGGCCAAGCCGCAATGGGCTGAACAAATGATCGAGCATCGAAGTCTTGCCCGGGAACCGGGGGCCGTAGATAGTACGCCGGGATCAGACGTACCGCCTTCCTCGCCGCAGGTCCGCTGGCGGTCCTCGCTGGGCTGGCCGGCCTCGCGCTCGCCTCGGGCGGCCGGACCGGCCCGGGGGCGCCCTGTCTCCAGACCGAGCCGCGAGGTCTTCCCGGCGAGGCGGTCGAGCTCGGGGCCGGCAACCGCATCTGGTCCGCCTGGATTTCGTATCCGCCCATCGTCGGGGAGACGATCACCGTGCTCTGGCGTGCCGAGGGATTCGTTCCGCCCCACTTCGGGCTCACAGGCACGAACGCCAACGGGCATCGGCTCGCGGTCGAGTTCGGTCCGTCGCCCGTCCTACCCCAACTTCGCGGCGGCGGCCTACAGTGGCCGCGCGTCGGCCGAGAGTGGGGCTCTCATGTTCGCTTCTCCCATCCGGGCTGCTGGCAGCTCCGAGTGAACGCCGGCGCAAGGCACGGCGAGCTGACGCTCTGGGTGCAACGGTGAGAGTCGTCGTCGCCGATCCCGGCTTTCGCGTCGAACGGGTGCGAAGGCTCCTCGACGACCACGAGCTCGACGTGGTCTCCGGCGGAGAGCCTTGGGAGGGGGACGACGTCGTCGCTCTCCTGATCGGCACGGATGTTCGCGTGACCCCCGAGGATCTCGCCCGGCTTCCCGCACTCAAGATCGTGGCGTCGTGCAGCGTCGGCTACGACCACGTCGACTACGAAGAGGCCGAACGGCGCGGGGTCTGGGTCTGCAACGTCCCCGACTACTGCGTGGAGGAGGTCGCCGACCATTCGCTGGCGCTCCTGCTCGGGCTCCTTCGCGGCATCGTCGAGCTGGATCGCTCGGTGCGGGCAGGCGCGTGGGACTGGACGGCGGCCGGGGATCTGCGGCGAATCCGCGGGACTCGGCTGGGACTGATCGGCTTCGGCCGTATCGGGCGCGCGCTCGCAGAGCGAGCCTCGGCGGTCGGCTTCGAGGTGTGGGCGACCGATCCCGCGGTTTCTCCCCAGGCCATCGCAGCGGCGGGCGCGAAGGCAGCTTCCCCCGACGAGCTCCTCGAGAATTGCGAGGCGTTCTCCTTGCATCTGCCCCTCACGCCCGAGACGAAAGGGCTGATCGGCGCGAAGGAACTCGCGAGCATGCCGCGCGGAAGCGTGCTGGTGGACACGGCCCGGGCCGAGCTGGTCGATCTCGACGCGCTCCTGGGCGCGCTCGAAAGCGGGCACCTCGCCGGCGCAGCCCTGGACGTGCTCCCGGCCGAGCCGCCGACCCGCGAGCTTCCTGCGCCGACCGCTCCTCGCCTCGTGGTCACGCCGCACGCCGCCTGGTACAGCGTCGAGGCGGAGGAGGCGGTCTATCGTCGCCCGGTGCTGTCCGTTCGCGACGTGCTCGAAGGCCGGGAGCCTGCTGGGGCGGTCAATCGGCCATGACCGTGGCGCTCATCAGCGGCGGAGGCACCGGTATTGGCCGCGCGACAGCTCGAGAGCTGGCGCGCGCCGGCGCGAGCGTTGCGATTTGCGGCAGGCGCTCGGAGCCGTTGGAAGCAGTCCGGGCGGAGCTCGAGGGCGCGGGAACGGAGTGCCTCGCGGTTCCCGCCGACATCCGTGAGCCCGAGCAGGTCGACCTCATCGTCAACCAGACACTCGATCGGTTCGGCCGCGTCGACATCCTCGTGAACAACGCGGGCGGACAGTTCCTCGCCCCCGCGGAGGAGATCTCTTCCAATGGCTGGCGGGCGGTGCACCGGCTGGCCGTGGACGCCTCGTGGAACATGACCCGAGCCGTTGCGACCCGGTCGATGATCCCGAACCGGGGCGGAGTCGTGATCTTCATCGGCTTCAGCCCGCGCCGGGGCATCCCCGAGATGGCCCACGCTTCGGCGGCCCGGGCTGCGCTCGAGAATCTCGCGGGCTCGCTATCGAACGAATGGAGCCGGTACGGGATCAGGACGGTCTGCGTTGCGCCGGGCACGATCCTGACCGAGGGCCTGGAGGGCTACGGCGCCGAGCGAATCGCTGCGTGGGAGCGCAGCATCCCGGCCGGCCGCCTCGGCACCCCGGAGGACGTCGCGGCGGTGATCGCCTTCCTCGCCTCGCCTGCCGCGTCATACGTGACCGGGACGACGGTCGTCGTGGACGGCGGTGCGGATGCGTGGGGGCTCGCCGAGCCGCCACCTCCGGTCTAACCGCCTCGCTTCCTTCGCGCGAAGGCCTGGGTGGCCTCGCGAGCCTCGTTGGTCTGCGCCAGCATCCCGTACGCGATCCGCTCGAACGCGACACCCGTCTCGCGGGAGCTCTCCGCGAGGAGATCGGCCGCCTGCTTGGTTACCGAGACGGCCAGCGGCGGCAGGGCCGCGATTCGCTCGGCCAGCTCTAGCGCACACGAGAGGGCCTTGCCCTCCTCGACCAACTCCGTCAGGAGTCCGAGCCGGAGCGCCTCGCCGGCGTCGAACCGCTCGCGCAGGAGCATGAGCTCCTTCGCCCGAGCGGGCCCGGCGATGCGAACGAGGCGGTGGGTCCCGCCCGAGCTCGGGAGGATCCCGAGCGCGACCTCGGGCAGGCCGAAGACCGCCGTCTCGTCGGCGACGCGGAAGTCGGCGGCGAGGGCGAGCTCGAGCGCCCCGCCGAGGCAGTAACCGTGGATCGCCGCGATCACAGGCTGAGGAAAAGCGGCGACGCGCTCGTAGACGTCTCCGGTCTCCCGGTAATAGGCGGCGATCCCGTCCGGATCCTGCCGCGAGATCTCGTTCAGATCGGCGCCGGCCGAGAAGGCGCGCCCGGCGCCGGAGAGCACGATGCAGCGGCTCGAACGCGCCTCTTCGGAGTCGAGCGCATCGAGCAGCTCCCGCTCGACCGCCGCCGAGATGGCGTTCAGCTTCTCCGGACGGTTGAGGACGAGCACGCAGGCCGACCCTTCGCGTCGCAGCTCGACGAGATCAGGCATGCGTGGCGAGGCGGTCGAGCTCTTCGTGCGAAACGCGAAGCTCGTCTGCGGCGAACCGAAGGAGGATCTCGCGCATCCGCTCCGGCGTCATCCACGAGCCTCCGAGAACGGCCTTGAGGCCAAGGCCGTCGACGAGCGCGACGAGTCGGTCCGCGACCTCATCCGGGGGGGCGATCGGTCGAAAGGTGCCATTTGCCGTCCCGGAACGCACGACGTCGAAGAAGTAGCTCCTCCACCGCGAATCGGTGCTCTCGGCCGCAGCGAGAAGCTCCGGCCGGTGGAGGATCCGGCCCCAGAGCTCGAGGAAGAACACCCATTCCTCCCGCTGCGGTCCCGGATACGGAATCGAGAGCTCGAGGAGCGTGGCAAGCCGGGAAAGATCGTCGGCTTCCTGTCCGAGCAGCTCGTCCATGCGAGCATAGGGCTGGTCGTTGGCCGACTCGAGCGCGGCGAGCAGAACGTCGTCCTTCGTCTCGAAGTAGTAGTGGACGGTGCCCGTCGAGGTTCCCGCCTCGCGAGCGATGTCGGCGATGCGTGTGGCCTCGACGCCTCTCCGGACGATCGCGCGGCACGCGGCCGCGAGGATCGCCTCCGCCGTGGGACGCTCCGTCCGCCTGCGCTCGATTGTCTTGTCCTGGGCGTCCATTCCGTTCTTCCGCCACCTTCCCTAACCTTGACCCTGTTGTGCAAGTCGAATCTAATGGCGCCTGACTGACGCGTCAGTCAACACTGCGGATCTCCCAGGAGGTAGAAGGATGAGCAAGGAGCGAGACGGCAGTCCCTTCGAGCGCAAGCTCGGGCGAGACGATTTCCTCAAGTTGAGCGCTTTGACCGTCGGTTCGGGGGTGTTGGCCGCGTGCGGCGCCGAGGGCTCCTCCGCGCCCGAGCCCGGCGGTGGGACAACCACGAAGGCCGAGCGGCCGCCGATTTCGGCGGAGCCGGGAGATCTCGAGGTCTTCGAGTGGGCCGGGTACGAGTACCCCGCCTACGGCGGCAAGGGCGGAGCGCTGAAACCGTACGTCGACAAGTACGGCAAGCCGAAGTTCACGTTCCTGACCAGCGACGACCAGGCGCTCGGCAAGGTGCGGGCGGGCTACCGGCCGGACATCACCCACCCCTGCGTCGACTACACGGGGAACTGGGTCGAGATGGGCGTCGTCGAGCCGTGGGATCCGTCGCTGATCACCAATTTCAAGGATCTCGATCCGGTGCTGGTCAAGGGTGGGCAGATCGACGGCCAGCAGTACTTCATCCCGGCGGACTGGGGCTTCTCGTCCCCGCTCTACCGCTCGGACAAGGTCGAGCCGAACGGCGAGGAGTCGTGGGAGCTCTTCTACGACGACCGTTACAAGGGCAAAATCTCGTGGTGGGACAGCCCGCTCGAGAACTTCGTCATCTGGGGCTACGTCAACGGCGTCGACGACCCGTGGAACATGGCGGACGACGAGCTCGACGAGGCGAAGGACTTCCTGATCTCCAAGAAAAACCTCTGCCGCAACTTCTGGTCGTCGCAGACGGACCTCGACGCGGACATCGCCGCGGGCAACATCTGGATCGCCTATTCCTGGGCGGGCTCGTACGTCGCAGCCAAGGATGCCGGTCTCGACGTCGTCTACAGCGAGCCGAAGGAGGGACGCCTGGGCTGGAACTGCGGCTTCGTGCTCATGAAGGACACAGAGAACTTCCGCCACGCCCATGAGTTCATCGACGCGTGGAGCTCCAAAGACTCGGCCGAGTGGATCATCAACAACTACGCCTACGGGCACGCCAACACGGCCGTCGACCTGTCGAAGGTGCCGGAGGACTACGTCAAGGTCTTCCACCTGGACAATCCGAAGGCCCGCGAGGAACCGAATGCCCATTACGCGCGGCCCGTGGCGAGCGCCGACCGCGCCCGCTACGCGACCCGCTGGGATGAAGTGAAGGCCGCGTAGGCGGAGCCCCGCGGCGCGAAGTGGCCGTCGAAACGCAGGAGGTCGTCCGGCCGGAGCCAAGGCGGAAAGCCCGCCGGACCCTGCCGGGCTTCATTACGGCCGGCCTCCTGGCTCCGCCGGTGCTCTGGCTCGTCATCTTCTTCCTCGTTCCCGTCGTCCTGATCGCGCTCTACAGCGTCAACGTCTTCTCGCTCTATCCGGGCGGGCAGTACTTCACCCTCGACTCCTGGAAGAACTTTCTCGACGGCTCGCCGTTCCTGGATCTCTTCTGGAAGTCCGTGCGCATGTCGCTCATCGTCTCCATCGCGGCCGTCGTGATCGCGTATCCCATCGCCTACTTCCTGGCCCTGGTCGCCTCCAAGCGGAAGTACGTGCTCCTCCTACTCATCCTGACCCCCTTCCTCGTGAGCTACTTCCTCCGGCTGCTCGCCTGGAAAGTCATCCTCGGAGACCAGGGCGTGATCAACACCTTCTTCTACTGGACCGGGATCAGGGCGGAGGGAGACCCGGTCTCATGGCTCATCTATAGCCAGTTCGCAGTCATCCTCACTCTTGTCTACGTCTACGTGCCCTTCGTGGCGCTGCCCATCTTCGTCTCGCTCGACTCCCTCGACCGACGGCTCCTCGAGGCGGCCTCCGACCTCGGCGCCAGCCGTTGGCAAGCCTTTCGCAAGGTGACGCTCCCGCTGTCGCTCCCAGGGGTCATCGCCGCGTTCATCTTCGTGTTCATCCCGACGATCGGCGAGTACTTCACGCCGCTCCTGGTCGGCGGGGTGAACGGAACGATGTTCGGGAACGCGATCGCCGACCAATTCGGCCAGAGCCTGAACTGGCTGAACGGCTCGGTCCTGTCGTTCTTCCTCCTCACGGTCGTCGCCCTCTTGCTCGCAGTCTTCGCCCGCTTCCTTACCGTCCGCCGGGTGGCAACCGGATAGCCGTGGAAATCGCGACCTCCCCCAACGGCACGCGGCTCCTGAAGGTCTGGTTCGTGATTCTGGTCGTCTTCCTCTACGCGCCGCTCCTGCTCCTCCTCATCTTCTCGTTCAACGACAACAACCTGCCTGTCTTTCCGCTCAGGGGCTTCACGACCGACGCCTACCGGCAGTTCGCCTCCAACCCGGAGCTGAAGGCGTCGATCCTCACGAGCGTCAAGGTGGCTGCTCTCTCCAGCATCGGGGCTGTCATTCTCGGGACCCTGGCGTCCATCGTGCTCGTGCGCAGGGACTTTTTCGGTCGTGGGGGCGTCTCGGCGCTTCTTCTCAGCCCACTCGTCGTCCCTTACATCGCGCTGGCGATCGGCCTTCTGGTCTTCTTCAACGAGGCGAGCCTACCCCTCGGTATCAAATCGATCGTGATGGGCCACATCGTCGTCTCGATCCCCTACGCGATCCTCATCCTCGTCCCGCGGCTTGAACGGCTCGACGCCCGGCTCGAGGAGGCTGCTCGCGATCTCGGCGCAGGCGCCTTGCAGACGTTCCGCCTCATCACCTTCCCCCTGCTTCTTCCGGCGCTCGTGTCCGCCTACCTCGTCGCCTTCGTCCTTTCCTTCGACGAGATCGTGATCGCCTACTTCGTCAACGGCCAAGTGACGACGTTCCCGCTCTATCTCTTCTCGACGCTGCGCTTCCCGACCCTCCTACCGCAGGTCCTGGCCGTCGCCTGTGTGGTCATGGCGGCCTCGGCGTTCGTCCTCATCGGGGCGGAGATCGCGCGCCGCGTGATCGAGCGCCGGCTTGGCACCGAACTCGCCGAGCCTGCCTCCGAACCCGCCTAGGTGTAGGAGCCGAGCACGTTGGTCCTGCTGACGGGCGGCTGGCGGCCGAGGGCTGAGTGTCGGCGTCGATGGTTGTAGTACCAGAGCCAGCCGTCAAGGGCGGCCGTGCGTTCGCC
>Ga0307415_100000390_pt1 | contig 18616 bp, 17 predicted proteins | sample DK1Cmetagenome_FD_204524 | JGI IMG/M metagenome (GOLD analysis project Ga0307415, IMG submission 204524) | Maize rhizosphere microbial communities from greenhouse at UC Davis, California, United States - DK15-C-2 | ecosystem: Host-associated > Plants > Roots > Rhizosphere > Soil | place: USA...
TGGTCGACGAGTCCGGCGTCGACGTCGTCGTGATCGCGGCGCCGAACGTGCTGCACGTCGAGCTGGTCGAGGCGGCCGGGCAGGCCGGCAAGCACGTGTTCTGCGAGAAGCCGGTCGGCGGCACGCCGGAGCAGACCGCGCGCGCCGAGCGCGCCGTGCGGCGCGCGGGCGTGATCGGCGGCGTCGGCTTCAACTACCGCTGGGCGCCGCTCGTGCGCTACACGGCCGAGCTGATCGCGGCCGGCGAGCTCGGCACCCTGACGAACTACCGCGGGCGCTTCTTCTCGATGTACGGGGCCGACCCGCTCGGCGTGCTGTCGTGGCGCTTCCGGCTCGAGGAGGGCGGCTACGGCGTGACGTCGGACCTGCTCTCGCACGCCGTCGACCTCGCGCACCACCTCGCCGGGCCGATCACGCGCGTCGTCGGGACGGTCGCGACCGTGGTCGCCGAGCGCCCGCTCGGGGCCGGCTCGCACTACGGGCGCGGCAGCGCCGACGACCCACACGGCGCGGTGACCAACGAGGACTACGCCGGGATGCTGTGCGAGTTCGCGAGCGGCGCGCGCGGCTCGTTCGAGGCCAGCCGTGCGATCGTCGGGCCCGAGAGCCAGATGGCGTTCGACGTGCACGGCACCGCCGGCGCCGCCGGCTGGAACCTCGAGCGGCTCAACGAGCTGCGGCTCTACCGCGCCACGGAGGACCGCGGCTCCGGCTACACGACCGTGTATGGCGGCGATCGCTTCCCGCCGCACGGCGCCTTCGTGCCCGGCAGCGCGAACGGGATCGGCTTCGAGGACCTGGTCACGATCGAGGACGCCGAGTTCTGCGCGGCGGTCGCGGAGCAGCGCCCGTTCAGCCCCGGCTTCGACGACGCGCTCGCGTGGGTGTCGGTCCAGGCCGCGCTGCTGCGCTCGGCGCAGTCGGGCCGCTGGGAGGACGTCGTGTCGCTGCGGGAGCAGTGATGCTGCGGATCGGCGTCATCGGTGTCGGGCGGATCGGGCGGATGCACGCCGAGCTGCTCGCGCGCCGCGTCGACGGCGTGACGGTGACGGCGGTGAGCGACGCGAACGACGGCACGGCCGCAGCGGTCGCCGCCGAGCTCGGCCTGCGGGCGCTGGGCCTCGACGAGCTGCTCGCCGCGGCGGACGTCGACGCGGTCGCGATCTGCACCAGCACGGACACGCACGCCGACCTGATCGTCGCGGCCGCGGCCGCCGGCAAGGCGATCTTCTGCGAGAAGCCGGTCTCGCTCGACCTCGCGGAGGTCGATCGCGCGCTTGGCGCCGTCGAGGCCGCGGGCGTGCCGTTCCAGATCGGCTTCAACCGCCGCTTCGATCCGGCCCACCAGGCGGTCCACGACGCGGTCGGCGCGGGCGACGTCGGCGAGCCGCAGATCGTGCGCATCTCGAGCCGCGACCCCGCCCCGCCGCCGCTCTCCTACGTCAAGGTCTCGGGCGGGATCTTCCTCGACATGACGATCCACGACTTCGACATGGCGCGCTACCTGGCCCGCTCCGAGGTCCTCGAGGTCTTCGCGCGCGGCGCCGTCAACGTCGACTCCGGCTTCGCCGACGCCGGCGACGTCGACACGGCGCTCGTCACGCTCGTGCACGAGAACGGCTGCCTGACGGCGATCGACAACTCGCGCCAGGCCGTCTACGGCTACGACCAGCGCGTCGAGGTGTTCGGCTCGGTCGGCATGGCGGCGTCGGAGAACCCGCTCGCCCACACGGCGGTCGTGCGCACCGCCGAGGGAACGCGGCTGTCGACGCTGCCGTACTTCTACCTGGAGCGCTACGTGCCGAGCTACCTGCGCGAGTGGGAGGCGTTCCGGGCCGCGCTCGGCGCGGGCGAGGCGCCGCCCGTGACCGCCGAGGACGCGCGCGCGCCGCTCGTCATCGGCCTGGCCGCCTGGCGCTCGCTGCGCGAGCACCGTCCGGTCGCGGTCGCCGAGGTGGAGGTGGCGTCGGCGTGAGGGTGCTCCTGACCGGAGCATCGGGCTTCGTCGGCTCGAACCTCGCCGCGGTGTTCGCGGCGCGTGGGGCGGAGCTCGTCGCGCCCCGTCACGCCGAGCTCGACCTGACCGATCGCGCGGCGACGCTCCGCTTCGCCGCTAGCGCCGCCCCGGACGCGATCGTGCACGCGGCGATCCTCAACGACCCGGCGGCGATGGCCGCCGACCGACGCGCCGCGTGGGAGGCGTACGTCGGCGCCACGCGCAACGTCGTCGACGCCGCCAACGCGGCCGGCGCGCACGTCGTGCTGGTCTCGACCGACTGGGTCTTCGACGGCACGCAGGGCCCGGCGGCGGAGGACGCGCCACCGAACCCGGTGAACCAGTACGGCTTCCTGAAGGCGGCGAGCGAGCTGGTCGTGGCCGAGCGCGCCGAGCGCGGGACCGTCGCCCGCGTGGCCGGCGTCCAGGGCGTGCACAGGGCGCGCCCGCGCGCGCCCAGGCGGCAGGACTACGGCTTCGGCTACCTCGTCGCCTCGGTCGTCGAGTCGCTGCGCGCCGGCGATCCGTTCACGGTCTGGGAGAGCGACGCGATCAACATGCTCGCGACGCCGACGCTGGCCACCGACGCGGGCGAGCTGATCGTGCGCGCGCTCGAGCGCGGCGTCCACGGCACGCTGCACTGCTGCGGCGGCGAGCACGCCGACCGCGTGACGCTGGCGCGGCGGGCGGCGGAGGCGTTCGGGCTCGACCCCGAGCTCGTGCTGACCGGCCCGCCGCCCGAGCCGCCAGCCGCCCCCGTGCCGTACGACACGCGCCTCGACGCGACGGCGACGGCGGCCGCGCTCGGCGTCGAGCTGCCCGACCTCGACACCCAGCTCGCCAAGCTGATCCGGGGCGGCAAGCCAACCCGAACTGAATGGACGCTCACGCCATGACCGCACCAACCACGACCCGACTGCTCGACAACTACGTCGCCGGCGCCTGGACGCCCGCGTCCGCGGACGCGGAGGCGCTCGACGTCACCAACCCGGCGACCGGCGAGCTGCTCGCGCGCGTGCCGCTGTCGACGGCGGCCGACCTCGACGCCGCCGTGCAGGCCGCGCGCGCCGCCCTGCCGGAGTGGCGAGCGGTCAGCGTGATCGGCCGCGCGCGCACGCTGTTCGCGCTGCGCGAGGGGCTCGACGCGCGCAAGGAGGAGCTCGCCCGCTCCGTCACGACCGAGATGGGCAAGACGCTCGTCGACGCGCGCGCGGAGGTTGCCCGCATGATCGAGATGGTCGAGTGCGCCTGCGCCGTGCCGACCACGATGCAGGGCCGGATCCTCGAGGACGTCTCGCGCAACGTCGACGCCGAGACGGTGCGCCAGCCGGTCGGCGTGTGCGCCGCGATCGTGCCGTTCAACTTCCCGGCGATGGTGCCGTTCTGGTTCCTCCCGTTCGCGATCGCCTGCGGCAACACGTTCATCCTCAAGCCGTCCGAGCAGGTCCCGCTCACGCAGCAGATCGCGTTCGACGTGCTCGACGGTCTCGGGCTGCCGCCCGGCGTCGTCAACCTCGTCAACGGCGGCCGCGAGGTCGTCGAGGGGATCCTCGAGCACCCGGGGATCGACGCCGTCTCGTTCGTCGGCTCGGCGCCCGTCGCCAGGCTCGTCTACGAGCGTGCGGCGAAGGCCGGGAAGCGCGTGCAGGCGCTCGGGGGCGCCAAGAACCACATGGTCGTGATGCCCGACGCGGTGATCGACAAGACCGTCGAGGGCATCGTCGGCTCGGCGTTCGGCGCGGCCGGCCAGCGCTGCATGGCTGGCTCCGTCGTCGTGACGGTCGGCGAGGCGCACGAGCGCCTGCTGGCGCCGCTGCGCGAGGCGACCGAGCGCCTGCAGGTCGGTGACGGCGCCGACGAGGCGACGGAGGTCGGCCCGCTGGTCTCGTGCGCGGCGCGCGACCGCGTGCGCGGCTGGATCGACCGCGGCGTCGAGGACGGCGCCACGCTGGTCGTGGACGGGCGCGATCCGGAGGCCGATCCGCACGGCGCGTTCGTCGGCCCGACGATCCTCGACGGAGTCCAGCCGGACATGCCGATCGCCCAGGAGGAGGTCTTCGGGCCGGTTCTGACGATGATCCACGTCGACACGCTCGACGACGCGATCGCAGTGATCAACGACAGCCGCTTCGGCAACGGCACGTCGATCTTCACCGAGAGCGGCGCCGCCGTCCGGCGCTTCCGCCACGAGGCGCAGGTCGGGATGATCGGCGTCAACATCGGCGTCGCGGCGCCGGTCGCGTTCTTCCCGTTCTCGGGCTGGAAGGACTCGTTCCTCGGCGACCTGCACGCCCACGGCACCGACGCCGTCGACTTCTTCACGCGCAAGAAGACGGTCACGAGCCGCTTCTTCTCGTCCGGCCAGGGCAGCGGGGCCTACTTCGTGGAACGCTGAGGCCGGTGATCGACCAGCCGCTCGCCACGCGCGCGCCGCGGCCGCTGCGGCTGCGGACGCTCACGCCCGACGACGCCGAGGCGCTCGCGCGCCAGGCGGCCGCCGACGTCGATCACCTGCGCGAGCACCTGCCGTGGGCCGAGCCGGCATCGGATCCCGCCGGTGCCCGCGAGTGGCTGCAGCTGTACGCGGCGCGCGTCGACGGCCGTGTCGTCGTCGTCGGAGCCGTCGACGGCGACGAGATCGTCGGCGGGGCGATGCTGCTGCACCACGTCCCGTCGTTCGCGAACGTCGAGCTCGGCTGCTGGGTGACGTCGACGGTCGAGGGCATGGGCGTGGCGCGCGCGGTCTGCCGCGCGCTGATCGCCTACGCGCGCGCCGAGCTCGGAGTGGAGCGCATCGAGTGGCGCACGACGACCGTCAATGCGCGCTCGCGCGCGCTCGCCGAGCGGCTCGGCTTCCGCCACGAGGGCACGCTGCGCAGCGACTACGTGCTGCGCGGCAGGCGCTACGACACGGACCTGCTGTCGCTCGTCGGCGCCGAGATCGACGCGGTCAGCTGACGCGCATCGCCGCGGCGAGCTGGCCGCCGAGCGGATGGTCGCCGCCGGCGTGGCGGACCGTCAGCGGGCCGCCGAAGGGCTGGCGGCCGGTCACCTTCAGCGTGACGCCGGGCACGATCCCGCGCTCGGACAGGTAGCGCAGCATCGCGGGATCGGTGTCCGAGACGCGCACGAACGCGACCGTCTCGCCGACGGCGACGTCCTCGAGCGAGCGCGTCTCGCGCTCGGTCAGGTCGAGCTCGCGGCTCGGGATCGGGTCGCCGTGCGGGTCGAACTCGGGGTTGCCGAGCTTGGCCGCGATCCGCTCGGCGAGCTCGTCCGACAGCACGTGCTCGAGCAGCTCGGCCTCGCGGTGAACGCGGTCCCAGGGGACGTCGAGCAGCTCGACCAGCAGGAGCTCCAGCAGCCGGTGGTTGCGCAGCGTGCGCAGCGCGACGCGGCGGCCCTCGGAGGTCAGCGTCACGCCGCGGTAGCGCTCGTGCTCGAGCAGGCCGAGCTCGTCGAGCCGGCGGAGCATGCCGGAGACCGACCCCGGCGTGACTCCGAGCCGCTCGGCGAGCGCGTTCGTCGGGACCGGACCCTCGAGCCGCGTCTCCAGCGCGTATACGGCCTTGAGGTAGTCCTCGACGGCGCTCGATGCGGGTGGCGAGGCGTGCACGACCTCAGGGTAGTCCCAATTGGTTCTTTGGGTCAGCCAAACTTGGCTACAATGCCGGCCAAACCATGACCGAGATCGCCGAGCCACTCGCCCCGCCCCTCTCGCCGCTGCAGCTCGTTCGCCGGCGTGGGCCGATCCGCGGCCGGATCGCGCTGCTCGGGCCGGCGTTCGTCGCGGCAGTCGCGTACATCGATCCGGGCAACTTCGCGACGAACATCGCCGGCGGGGCGAAGTACGGCTTCCTGCTGGTCTGGGTGATCATCGCCGCCAACCTGATGGCGATGCTCGTGCAGTACCTGTCGGCCAAGGTCGGCGTCGCGACGGGCCTCAACCTGCCGGAGCTGTGCCGCGCGCACCTGCCGCGCCCGGCGACCTGGGGGCTCTGGGTGCAGGCGGAGATCATCGCGATCGCGACCGACCTCGCCGAGTTCGTCGGCGCCGCCGTTGCGCTCAACCTGCTGTTCGGCGTGCCGCCGTTCGCGGCCGGCCTGATCACCGCAGCGGTCGCGTTCGCGATCCTCGCGCTCCAGCAGCGCGGCTACCGCCGCTTCGAGCTGGCGATCGCCGGCTTCCTCGGGATCGTCTGCCTCGGCTTCCTCTACGACCTGTCGCACGTGTCGGTCGACACCGGCGCGCTGCTCGCCGGGGTCGTGCCCGGCTTCGACGGCACCGACAGCATCATGCTCGCGGTCGGCATCCTCGGCGCGACCGTGATGCCGCACGTGGTCTACCTGCACGGCGCACTGGTCCAGGGCCGGATCCTGCCGAGCGACGATGCCGAGCGCCGATCGCTGCTGCGCTTCCAGCGCATCGACGTGGCGATCGCGATGGGGCTCGCCGGGCTGATCAACCTGACGATGCTGGTCGTCGCGGCGTCGCTGTTCCACGAGAGCGGCCTGACCGACATCGACAGCATCGAGGGGGCCCACGCGGGCTTCGAGCGGCTGATCGGCGGTGGCGCGGCGCTGGCGTTCGCGGTCGCGCTGCTCGCCTCCGGCCTGTCGAGCTCGAGTGTCGGGACGTACGCGGGCCAGGTCGTGATGCAGGGCTTCATCGCGCGCCGGATCCCGCTGTTCCTGCGTCGCGCGATCACGATGGCGCCCGCGCTCGTCGTGCTCGCGATCGGCGTCGACGCGACCGACGCGCTCGTGATCTCGCAGGTCGTGCTGTCGTTCGGGATCCCGTTCGCGCTCGTCCCGATGATCCTGCTCACGCGGCGGGCCGACGTGATGGGCGAGTTCGTGAATCGCCGGGGAACGACGATCGTCGCCTCGATCGTCGCCGCGCTGATCATCGCGCTGAACGCCTTCCTGCTCGAGCAGACGTTCTTCGGCTAGCGCGTTGCGATAGACAGCGGGCGATGGAGCTCGGACCGCTTGCCGCCGACGAGGTCCCGGCCGTGCAGGCCGCGGTCGCCGCCGCGTTCCTGCAGGACGTCGACGAGGAGGAGGCGGCGCTCGACGCGAAGGTGATCGAGCCGGAGCGCACGCTCGTCGCGCGCGACGACGGCCGGATCGTCGCCAGCGCCGCCGTGCTGACGCGCGAGCTGACGGTTCCCGGCGGCCCCGTGCCGCTCGCCGCCGTCTCGCTCGTCCGCGTGGCGCCCAGCCACCGCCGCCGCGGGCTGCTGAGCGCGCTGATGCGCCGCCAGCTCCAGGACATCCGCGACGCCGGCGAGGCGGTCGCGGCGCTGTGGGCGTCGGAGTCCGCGATCTACGGCCGCTTCGGCTACGGGCTCGCGACCCGCCAGGCGCGGCTCGACGTGCGGACGCGCGACGCGCGGCTGCGACCCGAGCTCGAGCGCGCCGCCGCGGCGCCGGAGCTGGTGCTCGCCGGCGAGGCGCGCGCGCGGCTTGCGCCGATCCACGACGCGGTGCGCCTGCGGCGCCCCGGGATGCTGGCGCGGACGGACGCGTGGTGGGACCTGCGCCTGCACGATCCCGAGCACGAGCGGGAGGGTGCCGGCCGCCTCCGCGCGGCGGTGCTCGGCGACGACGGGTATGCGCTGTACGCGTTCAAGGAGGGCTGGAGCGCCGCGGGCCCGGACGGATCGCTGCGGCTGCGCGAGCTCGTGGCGGCGACGCCCGCCGCGGCGGCGAGCCTGTGGGGCTTGCTGTTCGAGCTCGACCTCGTGCGGCGCGTGACGTGGGAGCTCGCTCCCGCCGACGAGCCGCTCCCGCACATGCTCGACAACGCGCGCGCGGTCGACACGCGGCTCGGGGACGGGCTCTGGGTGCGGCTCGTCGACGTGCGCGGCGCGCTCAGCCGGCGCAGCTACTCGACGCCGTTCGAGGCGGTGCTCGAGGTCGCCGACGATGTCTGCCCGTGGAACGCGGGCCGCCATCGCGTCGGCTGGGACGGGCGGCGCGCCGCCTGCGAGCCGACGGGGGCGAAGGCCGACCTGGAGCTGTCGGCGGCCGAGCTCGGCGCGGCGTACCTCGGCGGCACGACGCTCGACGTGCTGGCGGCCGCCGGCCGCGTGCGCGAGCGGACGCCGGGCGCGCTGCGGGCGGCGAGCGTGGCCTTCCGCGGAGCCGCCGAGCCGTGGTGCCCGGAGATCTTCTGACCCGGGCCGGTGCGGTTAGCCGTAGGGGCGTTCCTAGTGACATCCCCGATGTACACGGGGGCGCCGGGCCCGGAGAATCCTCGTGTGGCCGCACCCCACGAAGCCGTTGCTCCTGACTTCTCCCTCCCCGCCCTCGACCTGGGGCTGGTCGCCCGGCGCGCGGCGCTCCCCCTCGCGCTCGCCGTGGTGGCCGTCGCGGTCGTCCTCCTCGCCGGCGGGCCGCTGCACGTGCTCGCCGACGCGCTCGGCCGCGCCGTGTCGGCCGACCCGCGCTGGATCGCTGTCGCGGCCGTCGCCGAGCTGCTTTCGTTCGGCGGCTACATCGCCCTGTTCTGGCTCGTCGGCCGGCGCGCGACGCCGCGGCTCGAGCTGCGGGCCAGCGCCGAGATCACGCTCGGTGGCGCCGCCGCGACGCGGCTGCTCCCGACCGCGGGTGCCGGCGGCGCCGCGCTCACGCTGTGGGCGATCAACAAGACCGGCATGGGCTCCAAGCGCTCCGGCCGCGTGCTGCTGACGTTCCTGTCGCTGCTCTACGGCGTGTTCCTGATCGGCATCGCCGTCTCGGGCGCGGCGATCGCGCTCGGCCTCGGCGGCAGCGCGGGCCACGCCGCGATGGCCGCCGGTGCCGCGACCGCGGCCGGCGTCGCGATCGCCGTCGCGCTCGTGCTCGCCGCTCGCGCCGGCGAGGCGCGCGAGGGAGCCGGCCGCGGCGCCCGCGGCGCCGCGCTGCTGGGCGCGTCGGTGCGCGACGCGCTCGGGTTCCTGCGCAGCGGCGACGCGCGGCTGCTCGGCGCGCCGGTGTGGTGGGCGTTCGACGCGGCCGTGCTGTGGGCGACGTTCCACGCACTCGGCTCTCCGCCGGCGCTGGCCGTGCTCGCGTTCGCCTACTTCGCCGGCCAGGTCGGCAACACGATCCCGGTGCCCGGCGCGGTCAGCGGCGGGATGGTCGGGACGCTGCTCGCGTTCGGCGTCGCGCCGGATCTCGCGCTCTCGTCCGTGCTCGCGTATCGCTCGGTCGCGATCTGGCTGCCGGCCCCGCTCGGGCTCGTAGCGCTCGCCGCGCTCCGCCGCCGCGTCGGGCAGTGGGCGCGCGAGGACGAGGAGGCGGTCGATCTCGTCGAGGCGATCGTCGCTCCCGAGATCGTCCATGCCCGCACCGCGGGCCGTCCGGCGATCGCCGTTCCGAGCATAGTCCACGGTCGCCCGGAGGGCCGCTTGGTCGGGCGCATGACCCCGGCGCCGTGCGCCGGTTCGGCCTGAGCGCGAGTGGGGCAGGGGAACCTGACGTGGGTTCCTCCCAACCGGCAGAGTCGCCGCTCGCGATGCACGAGCTGTTCCCCGCGACGCTCGCGAGCGTCGGAGCGGCTCGTCGTGCGGTCCGGCGGTTCGCCGCCGAGCTGGACGTCGACCTCGACGGGGTCATGCTGGCGGTGACGGAGGCGGTCGCGAACGTCGTCGTGCACGCCTACGTCGACCGCGCACCCGGGACTGTCGAGCTCAGCGGCGAGGCGTCGCCGGCCGAGCTGGAGCTCGTCGTGCGCGACCACGGCGGCGGTCTCGCCGCCGGCGGCGCGAGTCGCGGCGCGGGCCTCGGGCTTCCGATCATCCGGCGGCTCGCGCAGCGCGTCGAGCTCGACGATGCGCCCGACGGCGTCGTGCTGACGATGCGCTTCCCGCGCGGCGGCGCGTGATCAGGTCGCCAGCAGCTCGCGCGCGACGGCGTCGACGCTACAGCGCTCTCAACCGCGCCGGGTCGAACGCCGCCGGGGCGCCGGCGTCGCGCCCGAGAACGAGGTCGGCGACGATCCGCGCCGACGCGGGTCCGAGCGAGATGCCCCACGGTCCGTGGCCGGCCGCGACGAACACATCGTCGCGGCCGGGCGCGCGGCCGAGCAGCGGCAGGCCATCCGCCGACAGCGGCCGCGCGCACGCCCGCACCGCGCCGGTCGGCGCGCCGGCGAGCGCGGGCACGAAGCGCGCGCCGCGCTCGCGCAGCAGCGGGGCGAGCGCCTCCGGCTCGGGTCGTTCGTGCAGGAACGTCGATCCGAGCACCGACACTGCGCCGGTGCTCACGAGGCTGAACAGCGGCGGGGGGTCGCCGCCGCGCGCTACGAGCTCCTCGATGCCGCCCTCCTCCAGGGCGTGCCGCGGCGGCGCCTCGAGCCGGACCTCGGCGACGACGCCCCACAGCGGGGCGATCGGCCGCCACGCGCCGGACGGGTCGACGAGCCCGGGCGTCCATGGCCCGGCCGCGACGACGACCGCGCCGGCCGGCCGGCGCGCACCGGCGACCGCGATCCCACCCGGCGCGAGCGCTGCCCCGGCGCCGGTGACGAGCCGCGCGCCGGCGGCGCGCGCGCGGGCCGCGAACGCCCGCGTCGCGGCCGCTGGGCCGATGGGGTAGCCGGTGTGCAGCCGGACGCCGGCGAGCCGCGGAGCGACCGCGGGCTCGAGCGCGGCCGGACCGCCCGGCCCGAGCCGCTCGGGGCGCAGCTCGGGGAACGCCTGCAGCGCCTCGAGCTGCGCGTCCAGCGCCGCCTCGTGCTCGGCGAGCACGAGCACGCCGGCCGGCTCGCCGGGGAGCTCGAACCCGTGCCGCCCGAGCCGGCGGTAGTGCTCGAGGCTCTCGTCGAACAGCGGCACCAGCGCCGCCTCCATCGGGTGCTGGAGGATGCCCGAGTTGCGCCCCGAGGCGGCCGCGCCGACGTCGTCGCGCTCGACCAGCAGCACCGACGCGCCGGCCTCGGCGAGGAACGCGGCGAGCGCGCAGCCGACGATGCCGCCGCCGATCACCGCGACGTCAGTCGAAGCGGACATCCACCTTGCGGCCGTCCCCGTTCCCGAACCGGAGCGCGAGCCGCGCCGTCTGGCCGCTCGCGATCCCCGCTACGGCGCGGCACCACCCGGACAGCGTTCCGTCGAGCGGGCGCCGGTTGACCGCGACGACGTAGTTCCCGTCGCGCAAGCCAGCCCGATCCGCGCCCGAGCCGGGGATCACCCCGTGGATCCACAGCCCCGGCGGCGTGCCCGCGCCGACGAGGTCCCTCGGCGACGGGTAGCCGAAGCCGGCGCCGATCGAGCCGATCGAGCGGCCCGAGCGCAGCTCGTCGAGCACCGCGCGCGCACGCCCGACGCCGATCGCGTAGTTCGCCGCCTGCGGCGACTGCTCGCCCCCGACGCCGGCGCGCGCGGCGGCGTTGACGCCGACGACACGACCGTCGAGGTCGACGAGCGGGCCGCCGGAGAAGCCCGGGTCGAGGGCGGTGTCGGTCCGGATCGCATCCTCGTAGGCCGGAACGTCGGGCGCGGGGTCGCGATAGCGGGTTCGCGACGCGGACACCACGCCGCGCGTCGACACCACGGCATCGCCGGGAACTGTGCCCAGCGGGAAGCCGAACGCGAGCACCGTCTCGCCCTGATCCGCGTCGGAGCCGAGGTCGAGCGCCCGCCCGCGCGTCACGGCGCGCGGCGCGCGCAGCAGCGTGAGGTCCTCGCACGGCGCGTCCCCGACCAGGCGGGCGTCCGCTTGCCGCTCCCCGGCATGGACGACGAAGCGATCACCGGTGTTGACGACGTGCCCGGCGGTGACGACGAGGCCCTCGTCCTCGTCCAGCACCCAGCCGGTCCCCGTGCCGCTCGCCCGGCCGCCGCGGCGTGTGTCGACGACCAGCGTCGCCGGCGCCACGTCGCGCACCACGGCCGCGACGCGCTCCTCCTCGCTCTCGCCCGTCACGAGCAGCACCACCGCGACCGCCACGGCGGTCGCCGCCACGGCGAGCGCCGCGGAGGTGAGCCGGCGGCCGCGGCGCGTGCGCGCGTCGACCAGCCGCCCGATCATCGACCACGACGGTCCCTCTACGTCGATCCGCGGCTGCCGGCGCACCGGCTCCGCGACCGGCACCCCGGTGACCGCCGGCTCCTGCTCCAGCACGGCGATCCGTACGCCGCCGATGCGGAGCTCCTCGCCGCCGCGCAGCAGCGCCTCGCGCGCCGGCTCGCCGTCGACCAGCGTCCCGTTCGCCGAGTCGAGGTCGCGCAGCCGCAGCCCGCCGTCGGCCGGCTCGAGCGCCGCGTGGCGGCGCGACGCGCGCGCGTCGCGGATCACGAGGTCGGAGCCCTGCACGCGCCCGAGCACGAGCGGACGATCGACCTCCAGCACGCGGCCGGCGTCCTCGCCGGAGAGCACCTCGAGCCACATGGCGCCGCGCTCAGCCGGCGACGGCGTCGGCGCCCAAGAGCTTGCGCAGCTTGACCTGGAGCTGCAGCGGCGAGAACGGCGCGGCGAGCCGGTCGTCGGCGCCCGCGGCGGCGACGTCCCCGCTCTGCGTCTGGCGGTGCTCGACGAGCAGCAGCACCTTCGAGTCGCGCGTGACCGCGTCGGCGCGCAGCGCCGCGACGACCTCGCGCGCGGGCTGCCCGGGCGCGTTCCAGGACAGGATCACGAGGTCCGGGCGCCCGTCGCGCACCGTGTCGAGCAGCGACTCGCCGGCCGGCGCCTCCTCGACGTCGACGCGGTCGCCGACCGCGACCCGCGCGACCGCCCGCGTGTTCGCGTCGATGCCTGCGAGCAGCACCCGCGGGCGTCGCGCGGCGTCGACGTGGCCGGTCACGGCGCCGACGCTGGTCGCCATCGAAGGGTTGTCGCCGGCGGCCGCCACGCGGCGGCCGCCGCCGCTCGAGGTGGGAACGTCGAAGTGGTCGCCGAACGCGGGCACCGGCCGCGGCGTCGCGGTGTCGGCGAGCGGTCCGGCCGCGTCGATCACGGCGCGGGCCGCCGACATCAGGTCGGCGCAGGTCTGGAAGCGGCGCTCGGGCGCCTTCTCCAGCGCCTTCGCGATCACGGCATCGAGTCCGCCGGGCAGCTCCGGCCGGACCGACGTGATCCGTGGCGGCTCCTCCGACAGGTGCGCATAGATGACCGCGACGTCGGTGTCGCGCGCGAACGGCAGCTCGCCCGAGAGGCAGTGGTAGACCACGCAGCCGAGCGAGTAGATGTCGGTGCGGCCGTCGACGCGGCTGCCCTCGATCTGCTCCGGCGCGACGTAGTGGATCGTCCCGACGACGTCGCCCGCCTGCGTCAGCTGCGTCTGCGTGCCCTCGATCCGCTTCGTCAGCCCGAAGTCGGTCAGGAACGCCGTGCGGCCCTCGATCAGCACGTTGGCCGGCTTGACGTCGCGGTGGATCAGTCCCTGCGCGTGCGCGGCGTCGAGCGCCGCCGCCACCTGGCGGCAGACGTCGAGCGCGCGGTACGGGCGCAGACGGCCCTGAGTGCGCAGCACGCTCGAGAGGTCGGAGCCCTCGATGTACTGCATCGCGAGGTAGAGCAGGCCGTCCGCCTCGCCCGCGTCGTAGACCGTCACGATGTTCGGGTGCTGCAGCGCGGCGGCGATCCGCGCCTCGCGGTTGAAGCGCTCGCGGAAGCCGGACGCCTCGGCCAGCTCGGGCGCGATGATCTTGATCGCGGCACGCCGGCGCAGGTTGAGGTGCTCGGCCCGGTAGACCAGGCCCATGCCGCCGCGCCCGATCCGCTCCTCGATCCGGTAACCCGCTACGACCCTTCCGAGGTGCGGGTCCGCTGTCGTGTCCGCCATCATGATCCAGTATGGATGACGACGCTCTCGCCGGCACCCGTGTGCTCGTTATCGGCGGGAACCGCGATGCAGCCGAGACCCTGCGCTCGCAGTTGACCGCCGCGGGCAGCCCTTCGGTCGACCTCGTCCCGGCGCTGGAGCTCGTCGCTGCGCAGGCCGCGGCGGCCCAGCCGCAGGTCGTGCTGACCCTCGGCGACACCGATCCCGACGCCGTGCGCGCGCGGCTGGATCCGCTGCGGCTGGAGTCCGGGCCGCCGGTGATCGCGCTCTCGGACCTGGCGTCCGACGGCGAGCCGCTGGGCGCCGCGGGCGTCGCGCGGCTGCGGCTCGTGCTCGAGCACCGCGCGATGCGGTCGCGTCTGGGTGAGCTCGAGGCGATCGTCGCCAGCCAGGCGCTGAGCGCGTTCCGCGACACGGAGGCGATCCGCCTCGACACGCTCGAGCGGCTCGCGCGCGCGGCCGCGTACCGCGACGACAACTCACCCGAGCACACGCAGCGGGTCGCGGCGCTTGCGGCCCGCATGGCCCGTCACATGGGCGAGGACGACCGCACCGTCTGGCTCGTCCGCCACGCCGCGCCCCTGCACGACCTCGGCAAGATCGGGATCCCGGACTCGATCCTGCTCAAGCCGGGCCGGCTCGAGCCGGAGGAGTTCGAGGTCGTCAAGACGCACGCCGTGCTCGGCGCGCGCGTGCTGGCGGACAGCGACTCCGAATTGCTCGCGATGGCCGAGCAGATCGCGCGCTCGCACCACGAGCGCTGGGACGGCGCCGGGTACCCGGACGGCCTGGCGGGTGCGGCGATTCCGCTCGGCGCGCGGCTCGTCGGCGTCGCCGACGTGTTCGACGTGCTCGTGCACGAGCGGCCGTACAAGGAGGCCTGGACGGTCGAGGACGCGGCGCAGGAGATCCGCTCCGGCGCCGGGACGCAGTTCGATCCGGAGGTGGTCGCCGCGTTCGACGCGGTCGGCGCGGGCAGCTGGACCGCCGCACTCAGGTCCAGCTAGGACCCGCTTCGCTCAAGCCCGGGCGGGTGGCGGGCGATGAGAGCGGCATGGGGCGCGTCGTACGAGTTGCGCTGGCGGTGGCGATCGGGGCGCTCGTCTGCGGCGGCTGTGGCGCGAACGGGGCGGCGAGTGATCGGGCCGCGCGTCCGGGCGACGCCCGTGACCGCTCGGCGCTAGCGGCGGTCGAGCGGACCGCCGGCCGCCTCGGTGACGCGACGGTCGACCGATCGGACGGCCCGCCGCGCGAGCTCTCCCGCGGCGGCCGCCCCGACGTCGGCCGCCGCGGCGCAGTGCCGCCGCGCGACGGCGTCGGCGCCGCAGCGGCCTGCCCCGACCCGGAGCTCGCGCCGGCCGGCGAGACGCTGCCCGCGATCGCGGAAGCGACGCTGTGCCTGCTCAACGGCGAGCGCGCCGACCACGGGCTCGCGCCGCTGGCGCCGAACGGGAGGCTCGCCGCCGCCGCGACCGCCTACGCGGGCGACCTCGTCGCCGGCTCCTACTTCTCGCACACGGGCCGCGACGGCTCCGGTCTGCTCGACCGGATCGAGCGCACGGGCTACGTCCAGGGCGTCGCCGGCTGGGTGCTCGGCGAGAACCTCGCGTGGGGCACGGGCGGCCTTGCCACCCCCGGCTCGATCATGCAGGCCTGGATGAACTCGCCCGGGCACCGGGAGAACATCCTGAACGCCGAGTTCCGCGAGGTGGGCATCGGCGTCGTGGCGGGGAACCCGGCGCAGGCCGACGGTCAGGGCGCGACGTACGCGACCGAGTTCGGGGCCGTCGAGGCGGGGTCGACGGCCGCGGCGCGCCACCGCGATGCCCCGCGCGCGAAGCGAGCCAACCGCCGCGGGCGCCATGGGGCGAAGGCGCGCCACGCCCGCCGCCGCGCCAACGCCCGCCAAGCGCGCAAGCGCGGCGGGCGCGCTGCACGGCGGCACGCGAAGCACGGCGCGTCAACGCGGAAACGCCCCGCGTCGACGGCGCGCGACCGGCGTTGACGGCGAAATAGGCCGTGAACGCCGCGCGTGCCGGTGCTTTTCGCCCGCGACCGGCGTTGACGCGCCGGTTCCGATGCGCAGCGGCGCGCGCCCTGCTCGCCGCGATGGACGCTGCGGCTTGAACTTGCGACAATCGCCGCGACGTCACCTGACGAAGGGAGTCCCATGGAGTCCTCCGAGGCCACCGCCCGCGTCCTCGTCGTCGCCAACAAGACCGCGGCGACGCCCGCGCTGATCGAGGCGGTACGCGAGCGCGCCCGGCGCGGCCCGGCGACGTTCACGCTGCTCGTGCCGTCGTCGGCGCATGGGCTCCACCAGCTCGTCGATCCGGAGGACCAGGGCCAGTCGGAGGCGGAGGCGACGATCGAGCTCGCGCTCCCGCTGCTCGAGGAGGCGGCCGGCAAGCCGGTCGAGCCGATGATCGGCGTGCACGAGCCGCTCGCCGCGATCCAGGACGCGATCAACCTGCACGGCTTCGACGAGCTGATCATCTCGACGCTGCCGACGCGCGTGTCGAAGTGGCTGAAGCTGGACCTCCCGCACAAGGCCGCCGGGCTCGGCCTGCCGGTCACGACAGTCACCGCGCAGGGCACCGAGCGGCTCGAGGCGCACGCCTGAGAGGGCGAGCCCGGTTGATGGGGTCGTCGTGGCCCCGTTCTGGATCTGGATGCAGGTGGCGATCGTCGTGTGCGTGCTGATAAGCGCGGCGATCGCGATCGTCAAGCTCGTATGATCGCGCCGTGTTCCGCTCGATCGTGGTCGGCACCGACGGCTCCGACACCGCCCAGAAGGCCGTCGACGCCGCGATCGACCTCGCGCGGCTGAGCGGCGCCCGGCTGGAGCTGGTCTCGGCGTACGAGCCGGTGTCGAGCCAGCGCCTGCGCAGCGAGGCCAGGCAGGTGCCGGCCGACCTGCAGTGGATGGTCAACCCGCGCGAGGACGTCGACGCGACGCTGTCGGAGGCCGCCGAGCGCGTCGGCGAGGCCGGGATCGAGTCGCGCACCTACGCGCGCGAGGGCGATCCCGCCGACGCGATCCTCGACGTCGCCGAGGAGCTCGCCTCGGACCTGATCGTGGTCGGTAACAAGGGCATGACCGGCGCCAAGCGCTTCGTGCTCGGCTCGGTCCCGAACAAGGTGTCGCATCACGCGCCCTGCTCGGTGCTGATCGTGCGCACCACCTAGGCAGGGGGTGCGGTCGCGGCCGCCGCGTCGACCAGCCCGGCGCCGTAGAGCTCGTCCCTCCCGGGCGTCGTGCCGAGGTCGCGCGCGGTGTCCTTCAGGCGCGTCTCGATCGCAGCCGGCGACGGGTCGCGGCCGAGCACGCCGGAGGCGATCACGAGCGCGGCGACGCCGGACACGTGCGGCGCCGCCATCGACGTTCCCTCGAAGCCGCCGGGCAGGCCGAACGAGCGCACGCTCGACGTGAACGTCATCTGCACGATGTCGCGGCCGTAGCTGTATCGCCCGCTGTGGCAGTTGGGATCGCCGGGCAGCCTGGCGTCGCGCCCGCCGCCCGGCGCGACGAGGTCGAGCAGCGGCCCCGTGTTCGAGTACCGCGCCAGGCACCCGTGCTCCGTCGTCGCGCCGACCGACACCACGTCGTCAGCCCGCGCCGGGTAGGCGATCGACGTCGACTGGTCGTTGCCGGACGCGCCGACCACCAGCGCACCCTTCCGGCGCGCATAGCGCAGCGCGGCGAGGATGTCCGGGATCTCGCGCGCCCTGATCGACTCGCGGAACTCGAACGACAGGTTGATGATGTCGGCGCGCCGCGACGCGGCGAAGCGGATCCCGCGCGCGATCCTCGCCGTGTCGCCGTACCCGAGGTGGTCGAGCACGCGCACGGGCATGATCTGCGCGCCGAACGCGAGCCCGGTCACGCCGACGCCGTTGTCGATGCTCTCCGCGATCGTCGAGGCGACGTGCGTCCCGTGGCCGTTGAGGTCGTTCGGGTAGGGGTCGTCGCCGACGAAGTCGTAGCCGCGCGCGAAGCGGTTGCCGCGCAGGTCGGGGGACCGCACGAAGCGTCCGCGGTCGGAGTACGCGACGCCCGTGTCGAGCACCGCCACGACCACGCCGCTGGCCCCCGGCCGTCCCGCCCGCGCCAGGTTGTCCCACGCCGCCGGCGCGTTGACGCCGAACGGGCCGGAGAAGTTCCACTGCACCGCCTGCCAGCCGCCGGCGACGTAGTCGCGGCCGGGGTCGTCGGGGACGAAGCTCGCGCGCGCGATGTAGTTCGGCGTCGCCCTCAGCACGCCGGGCCGGCGGCGCAGCCGCGCGATCGTCGCGGCCACGGTGCTGCCGGCGCGCACGTTCACGACGCGCGTGCGCGGGGCGACCGCGGTCGCGCCCGCGGCGGCGGCCAGCTCGGTGCCGGACGCGTAGCGGACGATCACCTCGTCGGGGACGTAGTCCGCCGCGCTCGCCGCCGGGGCGAGCAGCGCCGTTGCCGCGGCGGCGAGGAGGGGGGAGCGTCGGAGCATGCGGGTCGTAGAACATTCTCGACAGCCGGAAGTTTCCGGGCAACCCCGACGTTCGTCGGTCTGCCACGCTGGACGGCGATGGCGGCCGCCTTCTTCCCGCGCGACGAGCTGTTCATGCGGCTCGCGATCCGCGAGGCGGAACGCGCGCTGGAGCACGACGACGTGCCGGTCGGCGCCCTGCTCGTGGCCGGCGGCGAGGTGATCGGCGCGGGCCACAACGAGCGCGAGCTGCGCCAGGACCCGACCGCCCACGCCGAGCTGCTCGCCCTGCGCGAGGCCGCACGGCACCTCGGCAGCTGGCGGATCCTCGACAGCGTGCTCTACGTGACGCTCGAGCCGTGCGCGATGTGCGCTGGA
>Ga0307415_100000392_pt1 | contig 18594 bp, 18 predicted proteins | sample DK1Cmetagenome_FD_204524 | JGI IMG/M metagenome (GOLD analysis project Ga0307415, IMG submission 204524) | Maize rhizosphere microbial communities from greenhouse at UC Davis, California, United States - DK15-C-2 | ecosystem: Host-associated > Plants > Roots > Rhizosphere > Soil | place: USA...
GTCGCGGACGGGACCGCGGTGTACACCCCGCTGCTGAACCGGCGCGGGACCTACGAGTCCGACCTGACCGTGACCCGCACCGCCGCCGACAAGTTCCTGCTGGTCAGCAGTTCGGCGACCACCGTGCGCGACCAGGACTGGATCCGGCGGCACGTCCCCGACGGGCTGTCGGTGGACGTCCGGGACGTGACGTCGTCGTACGCCGTGCTCGGGGTGATGGGCCCGCGCTCGCGCGAGCTCCTGGCCAGGCTCACCGACGCGGACCTGGGGGAGGAGGCCTTCCCCTTCGCGACCAGCCGGGTGCTCTCGCTGGCCGGGGTGGACGTGCGCGCCACCCGGATGACGTACGTCGGCGAGCTCGGCTGGGAGTTGATGGTGCCGGTCGGCACGGCGCTCGGGGTGTACGACGCCGTGATGGGGGCGGGCGTCGACCTGGGCGTCACGAACGCGGGCTACTACGCGATCGAGTCGCTGCGGCTGGAGAAGGGGTTCCGGGCGTTCGGCCGCGAGCTCACGCCCGACTACACGCCGGTCGAGGCCGGTCTCGTCTTCGCGACGGGTCTCGACAAGCTCGACGCCCGTGGCCACCCGGTCGACTTCCTGGGCCGTGAGGCGCTCGCCGAGCACCGCGACCGGCTGCGCGCCGGCGGCCCGCGTCGCCGGTTGGTGTCGTTCGTGGTGCAGGACCCCGGACCGATGCTGTGGGGCGGCGAGCTGGTGTTGCGCGAGGGGGCGCCGGTCGGCCAGGTGACGAGCGCCGCCTGGGGGGAGACGGTCGGCGCCGGCGTCGGCCTGGCCTACGTGCGGCGCGACGAGGCGGTGACCTCCGACTGGCTGGCCGCCGGGGGCTTCCGGGTCGACGTCGGCGGCGAGCTGTTCGACGTACGCCTCTCGCTCGCTGCCCCCGTGCGGTGACCTGTCACTTGTGGTTGCTCTCAGGGCGCCGACCTGTCAGATCTGGTTGCTCTCAGGGCGCCGACCTGTCAGTTGTGGTTGCTCTCAGGGCGCCGACCTGTCAGTTCTGGCTGTGCAGAACCCGCTGACCCGTCAGTTCCGGACGAACCGGAAGTGACGGGTCAGCGGTCATTCGGCAGCCGGAAGTGACGGGTCGGGGAGATCCAGCTCGTCGAGCGGGCGCAGGTGGCGGGCGGCGATCTCGCGGGCCTTGGCCACCCGGCGGGCGTACTTGGGATCGTCGGCCAGGAAGTCGGTGGTCATCCAGACCTCCACGATCGAGAGCGCCAGTGCGGAGCCGATGATCTTTCCGCCTAGGCACAGCACGTTGCTATCCGAGTGGGACCTCGCGAGCGCCGCGCAGAACGGGTCCTGGCACACGACGGCGTCGACGCCCGCGACCCGGTTGGCGATCATCGCGCTGCCGTACCCGACGCCATCGACCAGCACCGCACGCTCGACCTCGCCACGGCCCACGGCGAGCGCGGCGGGGTAGGCGTGGTCCACGAGGTCGGTCGGCGTCTCGTCGTCGGCCCCGCAGTCGACCGTCTCGTGCCCCCGGCTCGCGAGATAGGTCTTGATCTCCTCCTTGAGCCCGAAACCGGCATGGTCACTGGCGAGCGCGATTCTCATGCGTCGAGACTGGCACCGCCGATGCCCGACCGCCACCGCTGTGACGCGGTGTCCTCGACGCTGCGCGCGGCTGATGGAGCCGTGTTCAGCGACCATAACCCCGCGTTACAGCGGCTGGGCCGCGTCAGTTGATGTCGGCGAAGTTGAGCACGCCCACGATCCGGCCCTGGTCGTCGATGCGGACGCCGATCCCGGCCCGGTTGGCGCGCGGCTTCATCAGGACTTCGCGGTGACCGGGCGAGTCCAGCCAGGCCCGCACCACACTCGCGGGCGTGAGCCCGGTGCCCCGGACGAGGTCCTCACCGACCCAGGTGAGGTCGCACCTGCGCAGGATGCGCTTCTGGTCGCGGTGCACGAATTCACCCGTCTCCGCGAGGTGGCGGGCCCAGCGCTCGGAGAACCGGTCCACGCAGCGGCTGACCGAGCGGACCGGCTTGAGGTCGGCTGCCTTCCGGTGCTTGTTCACGATCGCCAGGATGCGGTCCTCGAACAGGTTCAGGTCCAGCTCGACGTCCGTCTCGGAGGCCGCTGCAGCCGACGCCGGGCTCGCGGTGACCGCGAATCCCCCGAGGCACAGGGCCAGGACCGCGAGCACGACGGCAGCGACGTTGGCGCGGGCCGGCCGGGAGCAGGGCGGGTCGAGAGGAAGCCGTGCTGCACGGGGGGCGAGGGCTGTCATGGCGGGGCCTTCCGAGAGGCGGGTGGTCTAGACGTGGGGCGCCGTTCCGGTGACCTCCGCCACGTTCCGTGCACCCCACGGGAGTTTCGGCGTTGACGTGTTTGAACTTGACGCCTCGAGGGCAACTCCCTGAGGCGGGCTATCGGGGGCCAAATAAACGCAAAAAATCCATGCCGGGCACACTCGGCCGCAAACACAGGAGCCCACGCCATGCTTCGCCCACTTCACACCCGTTCGCTCGCGCTCGGCGCCGCCCTGGTGGTGGCCAGCTGGGGCGCCGTCGCCGTGCCCGCCTCCGCTGAGCCGGGGTCCGGCAAGGCCGGCCACCACGCCCAGTCCGCCGACAAGGGCCACGCCAAGTCCGGCAACAAGAAGCCCGGCAAGGCCAAGGGCCACGGGTCCTCCGGCCACAACGGTGGCGGCAGCGCCGGGGGCAACAACTCCGGCAAGAACAACGGGAGCAACGGCAACGCCGGTGGCAACGGTGGCGGCAACGCCCCTGGGAACAGCGGCAACGGCAACGCCGGCGGGAACAACGCCGGCGGGAACGCGGACAAGGGCAAGAGCGGCGGTTCCAAGGGAGACCCAGCCGGCAACAACGGCACCGTCAAGATCGCCCCGCTCGGCCAGATGGACGGCATCCCCAACAACAGCCCGCACCCCGGCTGCACCTTCCAGGTGGAGTGGTACGGCTTCGACCAGGGCGACGACATCATCTCGACCGTCGGCTTCGCGATGCAGGCGCCGACCCAGGACGTCGACCTGAGCGTCGCCGGTGACCCCTCCGTCTTCGTCGGCGGCGACCCCGCCAGTGGCGCGGGCACCGACACCGGACTCGACGGCACCGAGGTCTACACCCTCTCCTTCGACGGCGAACCGCACCCGAAGCAGGGCTACCACGTCAAGCTCACCATTCACACGCCGCGCTCGAACGGCAACGACACCAAGACCAAGGTCTTCTGGGTGGAGCCCTGCGAGGCCACCGGTGACGAGACCGGCACCGACGACGGCGATGACACCACCACGCCGGGTGCCGGCGACGAGACCGGCACCGACGTCGAGCCCGGTTCCTCGGAGGAGGGCCCGAGCTCCGAGGGCGACGACATCGACGTGCTGGGCGCCCAGGCGTCTTCCGGGACCCAGAGCGGCACCCAGAGCGGCACCCAGAGCGGCGCCGACGTCTCCCCGGCCGAGGCCGCCGGTGCGAGCGCCGGCGACGACACCAACGTGCCGACCGCGGTCGACGCCGGTGAGAACGGCCAGTCCGCCCTGGACTGGGTCCGCTCGCCGCTGCCCCTCCTCGTGATCGCGCTGGGCGCGGTGCTCGCGGCCGCCGCGTTCGTGACGCGCCGCCGGACCCGTGTCCCGGCCGGCGAGTAGCACTCCGACGAACACCGGCCGCGGCCGCCACCACTGGTGGCTGGCCGCGGCCGGCGTCGTCCTCGTGGTCGCCGGCGGCCTCGCCTGGTCCGGCCAGACGCCCGGCGCCGGCACGGCGGTCGGGGAGGCTCCGACGGCGTCCCGGCCCGCGGCGTCGGGGTCCGCTTCCCCGGCCGGCGCAGCCCCGCGCGAGGCGGTCCCGGCGCGCCGGGTCCCCGGCGCACCTCGTCGCGTGCTGATCCCGCGGCTCGAGGTGGACGCACCGGTCCAGCCCGTGAAGGCGCCCGGCGGCACGCTGGTCCCGCCCGGCGACCCCCAGCGGCTCGGATGGTGGGCCGCCGGCGCCCGTCCGGGGGACCGCACCGGCAGTGCGCTGGTCACCGGCCACACCGTGCACACCGGCGGCGGCGCGCTCGACGACCTCGAGACGCTGCGCCGCGGGGACCGGGTCACCGTCCGCACCGACCGCGGCCGGATCCGGTACGCCGTACGCCGCGTCGCCGTCTTCGGCAAGGGCTCGCTCGCGAGGCAGGCCGAGCGCCTGTTCAGCCAGGGCGTGCCCGGCCGCCTCGTGCTGATCACCTGCGAGGACTGGGACGGCTCGCGCTACCTGAGCAACGTCGTCGTCACGGCGAGCCCGCTGTCCTAGCGGCGCCGGGAGTTCGAGGAATACCGGGGACGTCCCGGCGGTTGAGGCGATAGTTGCCTCTTCAACCACAGGAGAGTGTTCGCGATGCAGTTCGGCATCTTCACCGTCGGGGACGTCACGATGGACCCCACCACCGGGCGCACGCCGACGGAGCACGAGCGGATCAAGAACACCGTGGCGATCGCCCGGAAGGCCGAAGAGGTCGGGCTCGACGTCGTCGCGGTGGGACAGCACCACAACCCGCCGTTCGTCGCGTCGTCGCCGACGACCACGATGGCCTACATCGCGGCCCAGACCGAGCGGATCATCCTCTCGACGTCGACCACGCTGATCACCACGACCGATCCGGTCCGGATCGCCGAGGACTACGCCACGCTCCAGCACCTGACCGACGGCCGGATGGACCTGATGCTCGGCCGCGGCAACACCGGCCCCGTCTACCCCTGGTTCGGCAAGGACATCCGCGAGGGCATCAACCTCGCGATCGAGAACTACGCGCTGCTGCACCGGCTGTGGCGCGAGGACGTCGTCAACTGGCAGGGCCGGTTCCGGACCCCGCTGCAGGGGTTCACCGCCACGCCGCGCCCGCTGGACGACGTACCTCCGTTCGTGTGGCACGGCTCGATCCGCAGCCCCGAGATCGCCGAGCAGGCGGCCTACTACGGCGACGGGTTCTTCTCCAACCACATCTTCTGGCCCGCCTCGCACGCCAAGCAGATGGTCGATCTGTACCGCCGGCGGTTCGAGCACTACGGGCACGGCACCGCCGACCAGGCGATCGTGGGTCTCGGCGGCCAGGTGTTCATGCGCAGGAACAGCCAGGACGCGGTGCGCGAGTTCCGCCCGTACTTCGACAACGCCCCGGTCTACGGCCACGGCCCCTCCCTCGAGGAGTTCACCGCGCAGACGCCGCTGACCGTCGGGTCGCCACAGGAGGTCATCGAGAAGACCCTCGGCTTCCGGGACTACGTGGGCGACTACCAGCGCCAGCTGTTCCTCATGGACCACGCGGGCCTGCCGCTCAAGACCGTGCTGGAACAGCTCGACCTGCTCGGTGAGGAGGTCGTGCCGGTGCTCCGCAAGGAGTTCGCCGCCCTCAAGCCCGCCCACGTCCCGGACCCGCCGACCCACGCGCAGCGCGTGTCGCTGGCCGCCGCCGCGGCCCCCGTCCCCACCCCCACCGGAGGTCACGCATGACCCGCCACCTCGCCGTCGTCAGCGCCGGCCTTGGCAACCCCTCGTCGACCCGGCTGCTCGCGGACCGGCTCTCGGCCGCGGCCGCCCGGGCGCTCGAGGCGCTCGGCGAGCCGATCGTCGTCGACGTCGTCGAGCTGCGCCCGCTGGCGCACGCGCTCGCCGACAACATGCTCACCGGCTTCGCGGCCGGGGAGCTCGCCGAGGCCGTCGCACAGGTACGTCGCGCCGACGCCCTGATCGCGGTCACCCCGGTCTTCTCCGCGTCGTACTCCGGACTGTTCAAGAGCTTCTTCGACGTGCTGGACCCGGAGAGCCTGACCGGCACCCCCGTCCTCGTGGCCGCCACCGCGGGCACCGCGCGGCACTCCCTGGTGCTCGACCACGCCGTGCGGCCGCTCTTCTCCTACCTGCGGGCGGTCGTCGTGCCGACCGGTGTGTTCGCTGCCACCGAGGACTTCGGCAGCACGGCCGCCGGGCCGCTGGACGAGCGCATCGAGCGCGCGGCCTCCGAGCTGGCCGCGCTGGTCACCGGCGCCGCGCGGACCCGCCCGCACGGCGGCGAGGACCGGTTGGAGAGCCTGCCGTTCGAGGAGCTGCTCCGACGCGCGTAGTCGTGATCGGTGCTGGCGTGCTCAGTGCTGGTAGGTGCCGTGCAGGATCGCGCGCCCGGCCGTCTTGAACGCGAGGTTGAACGACACGACCGCCGGCGAGGCGTCCTGGTCGACGCCGAGTGTGTCCTCGGTGACCGCGTGCACGACGAAGAAGTAGCGGTGCACCTGGTCACCCTCCGGGGGCGCCGCCCCCATGAAGCCCTTCTCGCCGCCGTCGTTGCGGACGTGGAACGCCTTGCCCGGCAGCTTCCCGCTCGCCGCGCCGGTGTCCAGCGACGTGGCGTCGGCCGGGAGGTCGACGAGGACCCAGTGCCAGAACCCGCTCGGCGTGGGCGCGTCGGGGTCGAAGCAGGTCACGGTGTAGCTCTTCGTACCCTCCGGGGCTCCCTCCCAGGACAGCTGGGGCGAGGTGTTGCCCGCCGCCGCGACCTGGTCGTCCTTGAGCGGCTGTCCGTCGGTCACGTCGGCACTGGTGACCGTGAACGACGGCACCTGGGGGAGCAGGTCGTAGGGATTGGGGGACACCGGACGATCGAGGCCCATGGGGCTGCTCCTCAGCTTCTAGTCGACATGGCGAGTGCGGCCCAACCTAGTCCGGTGGATGAACCCCGCCAACCACCTCGAGCCGGACCGCCAATGATGGGCAGGTGGACGACTTTCCGCCGTACCCCTCCGGGCTCATGCTCAGTGGCCGCCGTGTGATCGTGGCCGGTGGTGGGCACGTGGCCCAGCGCCGCGTGCCGGCCCTGCTGGCAGTCGGCGCCGATGTGACCGTGGTGTCGCCCGGCGTCACCCCGGCGATCGAGGGGCTGGTCGGGTCCGGCGAGGTCACCTGGATCGAGCGCGGCTTCGAGGAGTCCGACCTCGACGGCGCGTGGTACGCGATCGCCGCCACCGACGACCCCGCCGCCAACGAGCACGTCAGTCACGCCGCCGAGGAGCGGCGGATCTTCTGCGTGCGTGCGGACGACGCGACCCGGGCGACCGCCTGGACGCCGGCGGTGGGCCGGCACGCCGGCGTCACCGTCGCCGTCCTCGGCAACCGCGAGCCGCGCCGCTCGGCCGCGGTGCGTGACGAGATCCTCGAGGGGCTGCGCGAGGGCACGATCGTCGCGCGGCACCAACGCGACCGCCGGGCCGGCGTGGTCCTGGTCGGCGGCGGCCCGGGCCACCCCGACCTGATGTCGGTTGCCGGCCGCAAGGCGCTGATGGAGGCCGACGTCGTCGTGGCGGACCGGCTCGCGCCCCGGGAGTTGCTCGGCGAGCTGCCGGCCGACGTCGAGCTCATCGACGTCGCCAAGCTGCCGCGCGGGCGTTCGGCCCAGCAGGAGGAGATCAACCGGATCATCGTGGAGCGGGCGCTCGCCGGGAAGCTGGTCGTCCGCTTCAAGGGCGGCGACAACTTCGTGTTCGGCCGTGGTTACGAGGAGGTCCTCGCCTGCCGGGAGGCCGGCGTGCCGGTCACGGTGATCCCGGGGCTGACCAGCCCGGTGGCCGTCCCCGCCGTGGCGGGCATCCCGGTCACCCACCGGGGAGTCGCGCACGAGTTCACCGTCGTCTCCGGCCACCTGCCGCCCGGGGACCCCGAGTCGCTGGTGAACTGGGACGCGGTCGGCGGCATGGCCGGCACCGTCGTACTCATGATGGCGGTGCAGAACGCGCCCGCGATCGCGAAGGCCCTCATCACCGGTGGACGTGCCGACGACACGCCGGTCGCGGTCATCTGCGACGGCACGATGCCGGGGGAGCGCACGGTGCTCGCCACGCTCGCCACCCTCGAGGCCGAGCTCGAGGCGGCGCGGGTCAAGCCGCCCGCGGTCATCGTGGTCGGCGGCGTGGTCGCGGTGGCGCACCCCGAGGCCTTCGCCGACGGGGCGAGGAGCGCCGCGGCCGGGTCGAGCCTCGCCTGATGGCCGCCCTGCACGAGATCTCCGACCCCGCCGACCCCCGCCTCGCCGACTACCGCGACCTGCGCGACGTCGAGCTCCGCAAGCACCTCGAGGCGTCGCACGGACTGTTCCTGGCGGAGGGGGAGAAGGTCGTACGCCGCGCGGTCGAGGCCGGCTTCGCCGCGCGGTCGTTCCTGATGGCGCCGCGCTGGCTCGACGGGCTCGCCGACGTGCTGGACAGCTCGGAGGCGCCGTGCTTCGTGGTCAGCGAGGCGCTGGCGGAGGAGGTGACCGGGTTCCACGTCCACCGCGGCGCGCTGGCCTCGCTGCAGCGCCGCCCGCTGCCGTCGGTCGAGTCGGTGCTCAGCGGCGCCCGCACCGTGCTGGTCCTCGAGGACATCGTGGACCACACGAACGTCGGGGCGATCCTGCGCAGCGGCGCCGCCCTCGGGATCGACGCCGTGCTGCTGGCTCCCCGTTGTGCCGACCCGCTCTACCGCCGTTCGATCAAGGTCGCGATGGGCGCGGTGTTCACGATGCCGTGGACCCGGCTGCCCGACTGGTACGACGCCCTCCCGGCCCTCTCTGCCCGCGGCTTCACCACCGTGGCGCTCACGCTCGCCGACGACGCGACGCCGATCGAGGACGCGGTCGCCGGGCTCGAGCGGGTCGCCCTGGTGCTCGGCTCGGAAGGACACGGGTTGTCGTCGCGCTGGGAGGAGTCGTCCGACCGGCGCGCGATCATCCCGATGCGCGAGGGCATCGACTCCCTGAACGTCGCCGCGGCCACCGCGGTCGCGTGCTACGTCACCGCGCGGCGCTGAATTCGGGCCCATTAGGTCGGGCAGCGTCCGACCGGCCTCGCACCGGCCGGCCCTGGCTGTATCGCGGTGCTATGGACACTCCCCACGCGGTCAGGTGGCGTGTTCAGCGACCATAACCCCGCGTTACAGCGGGCGGGGGGAGCGGGCGCGCGCTCCCGTCCGCCGGGCAGGCGGAGGCCTCAGTCGACCGGCATCTCGTAGATGATCTCGAGGCCGTCCTCGTCGTCCCACTGCTCGCCGACCTCGAGGAAGTCGAACTGCTGGATCAGCGCGAGCGACGCGGCGTTGGTCGGCGAAACGGTGGCCCGCAGCACCGCGGCGTCGGGCTCGCGGCGCGCCCGGGCGATCAGCGCCTCCAGGGCGGCCCGCGCGTAGCCACGCCGCCGCAGCGCGGGGTCCACGGCGTACCCCACCTCGACCATCCCGTCGGCGTCCGGCGCCCCGTGGAAGCCGGCCTTGCCCACGGGAACCTCGGCGTCGTCGTCCCACAGCACCCCGGTCACCCACGGCAGGTCCGCGGGCGTCTCCACCACCTGCCGGGCCCGGTAGCGCCACGTGCGCACGCACTCCGGACCCGCGAGCCAGGGGCTCAGGTCGACCGGGGACGTACGTCGCGCCGCCGCCAGGTCGCCGGCCGCGAGGGCGGCAAGCGTCTGCGGGTCGAGCTGGACGATCGAGACGGACACGGCGCCCATTATGGGGCCGGGGGCCATCAGGGAACCTCAGGCGGGCCACCCGGCGGGGTACTCCTCGACGGCCTTGTCGTGCTGCTTCTGCAGCTTCTTGCGCAGCTTGGTGGGAAGCCGGTCTCCGAAGACCGTGCCCAGGGTGTGGTCGGTCTCGTGCTGCAGGCAGCGCGCCAGCAGCCCGTCGCCGGAGAACTCCACGGGCTCGCCGTCCAGGCCGAACCCGGTCACCGAGGCCCGGTCCGGTCGCGCGCAGGCCACGAACGCGCCGGGGAAGGACAGGCAGCCCTCGTCCGCCTCGTCGAGCTGGCGGTCGCGGCCCTCGGGCAGCGTGAGCACCGGGTTGCAGACGACGCCCGCGGTGTGCCGGCCGGACTCGTCGGGGCAGTCGAAGACGAAGACGGCCAGGTCCACCCCGATCTGGCAGGCCGCGAGGCCGACGCCGTCGGCGGCGTACATCGTCGCCACCATGTCGGCCACCAGGGCGCGCAGCTCCTCGTCGTACGACGTGACCGGCTTCTGCGGCCGGTGCATGACCGGGGTGCCCCAGCGGGTCATCGGGCGCACGGTGCCACCCTCGGGGAGCGGGCCGTGCGGCGTGAGCGGCTGGTCGTCGGACATGGCGCAGATAGTAGGTCTCGGCCGCGCGGACCACCGAAACAGCCGCTGTGACCGGGGCCACGGCATCTGCTGTAGCCCGGAGTGTAACTCCAAGTTACATTAGCGCCATGTCCCTGACCAACAGCCTCAGGCCCGGCGGCAAGCACGGGCTGTCCTCGAAGGAGTCCCGCGACCCGATCGGGCTCGCGGTGGCCGCCCTCGGCGCGGTCGCCCGCAGCGACCTTCTCGACCGGATCGGGCTGCGCCGGCAGACCGAGCAGGCGGTCTTCACGGTCACCCGCAGCGGGTTCCGGACGATGACGTCGGCGAGCCGCACCTTCGCCCGCAAGGGCAAGAAGGGCGCGCCCGGCGTCCGCGTCACCAGCGCCGCCCGGCCGGGCGTCTTCGACCTCACCCCCACCGAGGACGAGCAGATGCTCGTCGACGTGGTGAGCGAGTTCGCCGACGAGGTCGTGCGGCCGGCGGCCGCGGAGGCCGACGAGGCCTGCGCCGCCCCGGAGTCGCTGCTGAAGGCCGGCCTCGAGATCGGCCTGCCGATCCTCGGCGTCCCCGAGTCCCTCGGCGGGATCTCCGAGGAGCGCTCCGCGATGGCCGGCACGCTCGTCGCCGAGGCGCTCGCCAAAGGCGACATGGGGCTCGCGGTCGCCGCGCTCGCGCCCGGCTCGGTCGCCACCGCGCTCGGGCTCTGGGGCACCGACGAGCAGCAGTCGACGTACCTCCCCGCCTTCACGGGGAACGACGTCCCCGCCGCCGCGCTGGCGCTCAACGAGCCCACCGTGCTGTTCGACGTGCTCAGCCCGTCGACCACCGCGACCACGACGGCCGACGGCTACGTGCTCAACGGCGTGAAGGCGCTCGTCCCGCGTGGTGCGGACGCCGACCTGTTCGTCATCGGTGCCCGCCTCGAGGGCAAGCCCGTGCTGTTCCTCGTCGAGGCCGGCACGCCGGGGCTCGAGGTCGAGGGCGACCCCGCGATGGGGGTCCGGGCCGCCTCGCTGACGAGGCTCTCGCTGACCGACGTCGCCGTTCCCGCCGACGCCGTCCTCGGGGCCACCGACGGCACGACGTACGTCGAGTGCGTCCGGCTCTCGCGGCTCGCCTGGTGTGCGCTGGCCGTCGGTACCGCCCAGGCCGTGCTCGACTACGTGACGCCGTACGTCAAGGAGCGCGAGGCGTTCGGCGAGCCGATCGCACACCGCCAGTCGGTGGCGTTCATGGTCGCCAATCTCGCGATCGAGCTCCAGTCGATGCGGCTGCTGACCTACAAGGCCGCCTCGCGTGCCGCCGCGGGCAAGGACTTCGCCCGCGAGGTCGCCCTGGCCCGCAAGCTGTGCGCCGACAAGGGCATGCAGATCGGCCTCGACGGCGTCCAGCTGCTCGGGGGCCACGGGTTCGTCAAGGAGCACCCGGTCGAGCGGTGGTACCGCGACCTGCGGGCCGTCGGAGTCATGGAAGGAAGCGTGATGGTCTGATGATCAACCTCGACGATCCGAAGAAGTTCCGGCCGCTGCGCAGCCAGGCGCACCAGGTCGCGATGAACATGCTCCGGCCGATCTCGCGCACCTACGACCGCGCCGAGCACGAGTACCCCAGGGAGCTCGACATGCTCGCCGCGATGATCGACGGGCTCTCCGAGTCCGGCGCGGCCGAGGGCGCGGGAGCCTCCGGCGTACGCCGCGACGACAGCGCCGAGGAGACCGGCGTGAAGAACGGCGCCAACCTCGCCTCGGTGATGTCGATCGCCGAGATGTGCTGGGGTGACGTCGGCCTGCTGCTGTCGATGCCGCGCCAGGGCCTGGGCAACTCCGCGATCGCCTCCGTCGCCGACGACGAGCAGGCCGAGCGCTTCGCGGGCGTGTGGGCGGCCATGGCGATCACCGAACCCGGCACCGGCTCCGACTCGGCCAACATCCGGACGACCGCCACGCTCGACGGTGACTGCTACGTGCTGAACGGCGAGAAGATCTTCGTCACCGCGGGCGAGCGCTGCGACGCGGTCGTCGTGTGGGCCACCCTCGACAAGGAGCTCGGCCGGGCCGCGATCAAGTCGTTCGTGGTGCCGAAGGGCACCCCCGGGATGAACGTCGAGCGGCTGGAGCACAAGCTCGGCATCCGCGCTTCCGACACCGCGACGATCCGGTTCGAGAACTGCCGGGTGCCGGCCGAGAACCTCCTCGGCTCGCCCGAGGTCGACCCCAAGCAGGGCTTCGCCGGCGCGATGGCGACGTTCGACAACACCCGGCCGCTGGTGGCCGCGATGGCCGTCGGCTGCGCCCGGGCCTCCCTGGACCTGACCCGCGAGCTGCTCGAGCGGGCCGGCGTCGAGGTCGACTACGACCGGCCCGCGGTCACCCAGTCCGCCGCCGCCGCCCGGTTCCTCCAGATGGAGGCCGACTGGGAGGCCGCGCACCTGCTCACGCTGCAGGCGGCGTGGATGGCGGACAACCGCAAGCCGAACTCGCTGGAGGCCTCGATGGCCAAGGCGAAGGCCGGTCGGGTGGGTTCCGACATCACGCTCGGCTGCGTCGAGCTCGCCGGCTCGGTCGGCTACAGCGAGACCGAGCTGCTCGAGAAGTGGGCCCGCGACTCCAAGATCCTCGACATCTTCGAGGGCACCCAGCAGATCCAGCAGCTGATCGTGGCTCGCCGGATCCTGGGGCTCTCGAGCGCCGAGCTCAGGTGAGCAGGGGCCGCAGGGCCAGCACGTCCTCAGGGCCGGCGAGGTCACCGATCCCGAGGAAGACCGTGTCGACGCCGCGGGCGGCCAGCGCGCCATAGCGGTCGCGCTGCTCCGCGGCGGTGCCCGCATGGGTACGCCGCGCGAACGCCGCCGCCGGGGTCCGTCCCCGGAGGCGCTCCACCCGCGCCCAGGTGTCGTCGCGGTCGCGGCCGACGACGGGGAGGTCGAGGACGGTCACCGCGACCGCGGCCGGGTCGCGGCCCACGTCACGGCAGTGGGCGTGCAGCACCTCGATCTTCCGGTCAAACGTGTCGAGGTCGGACGGCACGTTGATCCCGTCGGCCAGCCGGGCGGCGATCCGCAGCGTCCGCTTCTCGCCGCCGCCGCCGACGATCACCGGGATCCGGCCGACGGGACGGGGGTACGACGTCGTCTCGGGCAGCCGCACCCGGTCCCCGTCGTACGCCTTGGTGCCGGGGCCCCACAGCGCCCGCATCGTCTCGATCGCCGCCTCCAGCGCGTCCAGGCGCTCGCCCGCGCGCGGGAACGCCAAGCCGTACGCCGCGTGCTCGCGCTCCCACCAGCCGGCCCCGATCCCGACGAAGGCCCGCCCGCCCGACAGCACGTCCAGCGTGGCGGCCGCCTTGGCGGTGATCCCGGCCGGCCGGAACGTCACCGGCGTCACGAGGGTCCCGAGGCTCAGCCGGGTGCCGAGGCCGGCGAGCAGGCCCAGCGAGACCCAGGGCTCCGGGATCGGCTCCCACGCGCGGTCCACCTGTGGGATCTGGATGAGGTGGTCCATCAGCGCCAGCCCCGCGAAGCCGGCCTCGTCGGCTGCCCGGGCGACCCCGGCCAGCCAGGCGGCCGGCTCCTCGCCCCACGGGAACCGCGAGACCTGCAGCACCACGCGCAGCCCCTGCGACGTACGCCGCTCGTCGTCCGGCGCCGCGGCCGGCTCCGACCGCGCGGCCGGCTCGTCGAGCCCGCTGTCCCCGCCCACCACGTGCACCAGGTCCCACCCCTCGCCGGCGAGACTCGCGCGCAGGAGTGCGTGCCGGCGGAGCTGCGCGGTCAGCACGGCCGCCGGCACCGGACGGTCCCGGCCCGCGTTGCGGCGCCGGCACTCCGCGTCCGGGGTGTCGAGGACGACGGCGACGGCGGGAAGGCCGGCCTCTCGGGCAGCCTCACGCCAGCGCACCCGCCGGACGTCGTCGGTCCCGAGCGTGTCGACGACGGTGGTCAGTCCGCGCCCGAGGCGCGCGTCGACGACGCGCTCGAGCAGGTCGAACGCGTCGTCGGAGGCGTCCAGGTCGTGCGGTCCACTGCCGACGATCCCGCGCAGGGCGTCCGAGGAGACGACCTCCTCGCTCCGGTAGCGCTCCGCCGCCCAGGTGGACTTGCCGGACCCCGACGCCCCGACCAGGACGACGAGGGCGGGATCCGGCAGCCGGGTCACTCGGCGGGCGTCTGCTTCCGCGGGGGGAGCTTGTCGCCGGGGACCGACTTCTTGGCCGCCGCCCGCTTGGCGGGTGCCTTCTTCGCGGTCGTCTTCTTCGCGACCGACTCCTGGGCCGGTGCCGGGGCCGGGTCCGTCGCCGCGGGCGGCTCGGTGGAGGCCTCGGGCGCCTGCGGGGTGACGTTCTCGGCGATGTCCGCCGGCGTCACCTCGGGCTCGGTCGTGTCGCTCGTCGACTCCGTGGCCGGCGTGGCCGTCTCCGTGGCTGGCGTGGCCGACGTGGCCGACTCCGCGGTCGGCTCCACATCCGGCTCCACAGCAGGGTGCTCCGGGATCGGCTCCGGCGCCCGCTCCGGGACGGGGGTCTGGGCTGCGGCCGGTGCCGGCTCGGTGGGCGGCTCGGTCGAGGCCTCGGGCGCCTGCGGGGCGATGTTCTGGGCAATGTCCGCCGGCGTCACGTCGACCTCAGCCTGGGGCGCGGCAGCGGGCGTGGCCTTCTGCGCCGGAGCCTTCTTGGCCGGTGCCTTCTTGGCCGGTGTCTTCTTCGCCGGTGCCTTCGTCGCCGGTGCCTTCGTCGCCGGTGCCTTCTTCGCGGCAGCCTTCTTCGCCGTGCCCGCGGCCCCGGTGGCGGGCGTGGCCGGCTCCGGGGGCACGGACTTCGTCACGGGGGCGGGAGGGACGCGCACCGGAGCGCTCACGGTGCCGGAGGTCGGTTCCGCGGGAGACGGCGCCGAGTCGGGGCTCGCGCGGCCGAGGAGCTTGCTGCCGACCTGGCCCACGACGTCGCGGCCGAGCCCCACGGTGTCCCGGGCCGTTCCGACCACCGTCCCGGCGGTCTTGCGCGGATGCAGGATCGTGCCGATCGCTGCATCCTTGATCTTCCCGAGCGGGTTCAAGCTGACCACGTGACTTCCCTTCGCTGGACTGCTGGGGCGTTCCCCGGATTCAAGCACGGTGGGGGCACCACGGCGTACCCGCGTCGGAGCATGGACAAACTCGACCACCTGGCCCGCCGAGCGCGGTTGGAGCCGCTCGTCCTCGGGCATAGTGGCCGGGTGACATCGACGAACCGCACCGACCTCATCATCTCCGTCCTCGAGGACGCGTTCGCCCCGCTGATGAAGGCCGACCCCCGGGGGTTCCGGGGGAAGTTCCGCAAGATGGCGTCCGACCCGCACTCGTTCTACCGGGGCAGCGCCTGCCTTTTCTACGCCGACGTCACCGAGGCGGACGACCCGTTCGCCACCGAGGAGAGCGGCCGGATCTGGATCCACGGCGACCTGCACGTGGAGAACTTCGGCACCTACCTCAACGCCGACGGGCGGATGGTCTTCGACATCAACGACTTCGACGAGGCCTACCTCGGCCGGTTCACGTGGGACCTGCAGCGGTTCGCGGCCTCGCTGGCGCTGGTGGGCTGGCAGAAGGCTCTGCCGGAGGACGACGTGCGGTCCCTGATCGGGAAGTACGTGCGTGCCTACCTGGCCCAGGTCGACGAGTACCGCCAGAGCGACGGTGACAACGAGTTCGGGCTGCACCTCGAGAACACGTCGGGGCCGATCCAGGCCGCGCTGGTCACCGCCCGGCATCGCCGCCGCGCCGACCTCCTCGACGCGACCACGATCCTCGCCGACGGCATTCGGATGCTGCGCGAGGACTCGTCCCTGCGCCGGCTCGGCAAGCGCGAGCGCGCCGCGGTGACGAAGGCGTTCGAGGGCTACCTCGACACGATCCCGGAGGACAAGCGGTTCGACCGTGACCTGTTCTACGACCTGCGCGACGTCGCCGGGAAGTCCGGGTTCGGGATCGGCAGCGCCGGCCTGCCGGCGTACAACGTGCTCGTCGAGGGCTTCAGCCAGGCGCTCGACAATGACGTGGTGCTGTCGATGAAGCAGGCCAACATCCCGGCCGTGAGCCGGTTCGTCGACACCAGCGAGGTCGACGCGTACTTCGAGCACGAGGGGCACCGCACCGCGGTGAGCCAGCGCGCCCTGCAGGTCCACACCGATCCGCTGCTGGGCTACACGCAGATCGACGGCGTCGGGTACGTCGTGTCCGAGGTCTCGCCCTACGAGGTGGACCTGGACTGGTCCGGGATCACCGAGCCCGACGACATCGCCGAGGTCGTCACGATGCTGGGTCGGGCCACCGCGAAGATCCACTGCGCCTCGGACGAGGACAGCTCCCAGGACCTCGTGGACTTCCAGGTCGAGGATGCCATCGCCCGCGGCCTGGAGGATCGGCGCCGCGAGTTCACGGCGTGGGTGACCGACTTCGGCCTGGAGTACGCCGAGCAGGTGCGCGAGGACCACGTGCGCTTCGTCAACGCCTTCCGCGAGGGCCGGATCGGCGTCTCGGCGACCTAGGAACTAGGCCGACAGCGCGCTCGGGAACCGGGTCTCGAAGTCGAGCACGGTGACCCAGGTCGGGGTGACCGAGATCCGGGCCATCGGCTTGCCCGCCAGCTGGTTCACCCAGGCCTCGCCCTGCTCGTCGCCGAAGTAGCGCCGCGCCGCGGCGGCGTACTCCTCGCTCACGTCGTCGAGCATCTCGACCGTGGCGTTCCCGCGCAGGAGCAGCGCGCGGTAGGGCCACGACGTCGACTGGTCGATGGTCACGGCCACCCGGGCGTCCCGGGCGAGCGCCCGGAGCTTCGGCGCCCTGGCAGGCGACCCGAAGGTGAGCGCCTGCCCCGTCCAGTGGAACCAGATCGGCACCACCCGGGGCGTCCCGTCGGTCCACGTGTAGGCGAGCCGCGCGAGCTCGCGCGAGCCGAGCAGCTCCTGCGCGACGGGGTCCTCGAGCAGGCCCACGTCGCCCTGTCGTCCGGTCATGATCGGCACCTCCCGATGTCGCCGCCCCCTGGGCCGCCGTGGACGAGGCGGCCGTGCTCTCAGTGAACGCCCGCTCCTCAGCCCTCGACAAGGTCCGCGGCACTGGAGGGGACCGCTCGCAGGTGGGCGGGGGCGCCGAAACCGGCCGCCGCGAAGGCGGCGTCGATGGCGCGGCACACCGCCTCCAGCCGTTCCTCGGGGACCAGCGCGATCGACGAGCCGCCGAAGCCGCCGCCGGTCATCCGGGCGCCCACGGCGCCCGCCTCGACCGCCGTCGTGACCGCGACGTCCAGCTCGGCGCAGGAGATCTCGAAGTCGTCGCGCATCGACGCGTGCGAGGCCAGGAACAGCGAGCCGACCAGTCCCCAGTCGCCGGCGCGCACCGCGTCGACCGCCGCGGACACCCGGTCGATCTCGGTCACCACGTGGCGTGCGCGCCGCCGGACCCGTTCGTCCTCGAGGCCCTCGACCGCGGCCAGGTCGGCGTCGCGCAGCGACGGGAGGTCGAGGGCCGCGGCGGCCGCCTCGCAGTCGGCGCGACGGCTCGCGTAGCCGCCGTCGTTCAGGGCGTGGGACACCCGGGTGTCGGTGACGAGCAGGGCCAGGCCGGAGGCGGCGAGCGGCAGCGAGACCGCCTCGTGCCGGTGCAGGTCGAAGTCGATCAGCAGCGCGGAGCCCTGGCTGGCGAGCAGGGAGGCCGTCTGGTCCATGCCTCCGGTGGGGGCACCCGCCACCTCGGTCTCGGCGCGGATGCAGGCGTCGACGAGCTCACGGCGCGCCTCCTCGGTCAGCTCGATGCCGCGCAGCCTGGCCACCGCCACGGCGACCGAGCACTCGAGGGCGGCGGAGCTGGACAGGCCGGCGCCCAGCGGCACGGTCCCGTCGACGAAGACGTCGACGCCGCGCACGTCCCACCCCGACTCGCGCATCGCCCACAGCACGCCGGCGACGTACGCCGCCCAGCCGCTCACCTGGCCCGGGCCGAGGGTGTCGAGGGTGCCCTCCCACGGCTCGGTCTGCTGCTCGCTGGCGATCCGGACCCGGTCGTCGTCGCGCTCGGCCACCGCGGCGTACGTCGCGTGCGGAAGCGCGAGCGGCAGGACCAGGCCGCGGTTGTAGTCGGTGTGCTCCCCGATCAGGTTCACCCGCCCCGGAGCCCTGCCCACGACCTGCGCCGGCGCGCCGTACGCGGACTGGAAACCGTCCCGGGTCGCCCGGGCCAGCTCGGACGGCGTGCCGGGCTCCACGAATGCCATGGGCCGCATCCTAGGACCAGCCCTCGCGTACCGTTCCCGCCGTGCGCTTCCTCCACGACGCGGCCCCGCCGCACGACCTGACCTACGACGACGTCTTCATGGTGCCGCGGCGCTCCGCGGTCGCCAGCCGGTACGACGTCGACCTCGCCACCGCGGACGGCACCGGCGCCACGCTGCCGCTGGTCGTGGCCAACATGACCGCGATCGCCGGCAAGCGGATGGCCGAGACCGTCGCCCGTCGCGGC
>Ga0307415_100000393_pt1 | contig 18581 bp, 19 predicted proteins | sample DK1Cmetagenome_FD_204524 | JGI IMG/M metagenome (GOLD analysis project Ga0307415, IMG submission 204524) | Maize rhizosphere microbial communities from greenhouse at UC Davis, California, United States - DK15-C-2 | ecosystem: Host-associated > Plants > Roots > Rhizosphere > Soil | place: USA...
CGACGCCGGCGTGGTTGCCGCCCGACGAGAAGACCTTCTCGTGCGTCGACGTCAGCACCACGCAGCGCACGTCGCCGTCGCCGCGCACCCGCTCGAACGCGGCGATCAGCTCGCCGAGCAGCTGGTCGGACAGCGCGTTGCGCGTCTCCGGCTGGTCGAGCGCGATCGTCGCGATTCCGGTGCTTCGTGCAGCGTCATAGCGCAGCGTCTCGAACGTCATGAAGCGGGCAGCCTAACTGCCGCATGCTTGCGACAGGCGATACATTGCCGCGCAATCGCAGGGACGGCGCGAAGCGGCGCCGCTCGAACATCTCTTTGGGAGGGAGAATCGGATGGGCAGACGCACAGGCGTCGCTGTCGCGACGACGCTCGTCGCGCTTGCGGTTTCCGCTCCGGCCGCGATGGCGGCGCGTGAGCCACTCAACGCATACCGCGTAGCGCCGACCGCCGCGAACAAGTCCGAGCTGGCGCTCGCGGGCTTCGACATGACCGAGGCCGCCCGCGGCAGGTACCTCGAGATCTACGCGACCCGCAGCCAGGCCCGCGCGCTCAGGCGGCAAGGCATCGCGGCGCGGCAGGTCACGCGCAACGCGGCCGCCGCCGCCGACGAGACGCCGTACACCGGCTCCGACGCGGCCTGGACGGTGTGGACCCGCTACGACGCCGTCGCGGGCGACGAGAAGGAGCAGTACGTCGAGCAGTACGAGCGGATCGCCGCTGAGCCGATCGCCAAGCTCGAGAGCCTCGGCAAGACGCACCTCGACCGCGACATCTGGGCGCTCAAGATCACCAAGGACGCCAAGACGGTGCCCGACAACTCGCGTCCCGCGGTGCTCTACAACGCGCTCCAGCACGCGCGCGAGTGGCTCGCCGGCGAGACCTGCCGGCGCACGCTCGACTTCTTCGTCGACAACTACGGCCGCACCGGCGCGGCGCTCGACAGCCACGGCGACCCGATCGCCGGCATCTCGGCCGAGGAGGTCACGCAGCTCGTCGACACGCGCGAGCTGTGGTTCGTCTGCGTCTCCAACCCGGACGGCTACGAGTACACGTTCATCCCGGAGAACCGGCTGTGGCGCAAGAACATGGCCGACAACGACGGCGACGGGATCCGCGGCGAGAGCAACGACGGCGTCGACCCCAACCGCAACTTCGCCACGAACTGGGGCCGCGACAACGAAGGCTCGTCCGACGATCCCAGCGACGAGACGTTCCGCGGAACCGGCCCGGACTCCGAGCCCGAGACCAAGGCGATGAAGGGGCTGTGGAACCGCGTCCACTTCACGTTCCAGAAGAACGACCACACGGCGGCGGAGCTGCTGCTCTATCCGCAGGGATTCCAGCAGTACACGCCCACGCCCGACAACGCGATCTTCGAGGCGCTGGCGGGCAACGACGTCGACTCGGCGATCGCCGACAAGGCGTTCGACACGGGCGAGGATCCCGAGGACCCGGCGGACGACTCGTGGGAGATCACCGACAGCCCGCTGGACGCCGACACGTCGAAGAACCGCTTCGACCCCGACATCTCGGCCGAGCTCTACATCACCAACGGCGACACGCTCGACGACGCCTACCACACGCACGGCATCCTCGGCTTCACGCCGGAGGGATCCGAGCCCGCGGACGCGAACGTCTCGGGCTTCGAGTTCCAGGACGTGGAGGGGGACATCGAGGCGGAGTTCCAGCGGCACCTGCTGTTCTCGCTGGACCTCGCGCGCTCGGCGGCGGATCCGGACGACCCGTCCTCGCACCTGGGCAACCGCGTGGCGGACTTCTACGTCGACGACTTCGCCGTCTCCTATGGCGATCCGCAGACCGTCGAGGTGACCGCCAAGCGCGCGCTGGGCGACGTCCGGCTGCGCTACCGCGTCAACGGCGGCAAGGTGCAGCAGGCCCCGACGAAGGAGGCCCCGGGCGGTGAGCGGTTCAACAACGACCCGGGCGTCTACTACCACCGCTTGCGCGGGGAGGTGAAGGGGACGACCCCCGGTGACGAGGTCGAGGTCTGGTTCGAGGCGGCGAACGCACCCCAGCGGCACTCGCGCCACTTCACCTACGGCGCGCGCGCCGAGACGGGCAACCCCGTGCTCATCCTGGCCGCCGAGGACTACCTCGCCGGCAACCCGGCACAGGACCCCGACGGACCGCACTACCTGAGCTACTACACCGACGCCCTCGACGCCAGCGGCGTCGGCTACGACGTCTACGACGTCGACCGGATGGGCCACGAGGCGCCCGACCATCTGGGTGTCCTGAGCCACTACAAGGCGGTCATCTGGTACACCGGCGACGACTACCTGACCCGCCGGCCGGGGCAGCCGCCGGGCACCGGCACGGCGCGTCTCGCGGTCGAGGACATGATCGCGGTCCGCGCCTACCTGAACGAGGGCGGCAAGCTGTTCTACACCGGCAAGCGGGCGGGGCAGCAGTACGCCGAGGGCAACGAGTTCCGCAACTTCGGGTTCCCTGAGCCCGACGGGGCGGCGCCGGACGACGTGCTGGCGGCGAACGTGCTGGAGCCGCAGTACTGCAACAAGAACGGGACGGACTTCGATCCCGATACGGCAGGGTTCCAGGGCTGGCCGGAGTTCGACGAGGACGATCCGACGCGGGCCGACGGCTGCATCGCCCACAACGACGACTTCCTCCAGTACTACCTGGGGGCCTACATCTACGTGAGCGGCGGCAACACCGCGCTCGAGACCGAGGACGGCGACTACCTGCCGTTCCCGATGCAGGGCGAGGGCGAGCCGTACGCGCCGCTGACCTGGCAGTTCGACGAGAGCGGGGCGGGCAACCAGGACCACACCGCCACGTTCGCGATCACCAGCTCCCTGCTCGACCCGCAGCGCTACCCGCTGTACGCCGACTCCCGCAGCCTGGCGCGCTGGCTGCGTCCGGGCGCCGGTCCGTTCAGCCCGTTCAGCGGCCAGTACTTCATCTCCGCGGGTGCGCACAACGCGGCCTACAAGCGGCTCGGCAAGACGGTTGACCTGACCGGCAAGACCAGCGCCGAGATGTCGTTCAAGGTGTCCGCCGACCTGGAGCCCGACTGGGACTTCATGGCGGTGGAGGCGCACGTGCTCGACGGCGACGCCGATCCGAGCAACGACGTCTGGACGACGCTGCCCGACACGGGCGGCCTGACGACCGACGAGACTGGCGAGAGCTGCGCCTCGGGGCTGGCGAACGGCTCCGACGCCCTGCACCCGTTCCTGCTGCACTACTACAACGCGGCCTGCGAACCGACCGGCACGACCGGCACGTGGAACGCGCTCACCGGCAGCTCGCAGGGGTGGCAGGACTTCACGGTCGACCTGAGCCCGTACGTCGGCCAGCAGGTCGAGTTGTTCATCACCGTGATCACGGACTGGGGAACGCTCGGCCTCGGGACGTGGGTCGACGACATCCGGATCACCGCGGACGGGGCGGTCATCGACTCGACCGACTTCGAGACCGACACGGGTGGGTGGACGCCTTCGGCGCCGCCGGCCGGCACGGAGTTCGACTCCGCCAACTGGCGGCGCACCGTGCAGGAGTTCACCGAGGGCGGCGTCGTCGGGACCAGCGACACGGTGTACACCGGGTTCGGGTTCGAAGGGATGGACGCGGCGGCGCGGCCGGAGTTCATGCGGCGCACGCTGAAGTACCTCGGCGTGATCAAGGACAACCCGGGCCAGGGCAGCGCGGTCGCGGGCCAGGGCCAGGCGAGCGCGAAGCGGGCGTTCGCCAAGATCAAGTCGGGCAAGCGACTCCGCGTCAGCCGCAAGGGCAAGGTCCGCGTCCGCGTGGCCTGCGCGGGTGACGCCGGCGCCACTTGCGAGGGCAAGGCGAAGCTCAAGCGGCGCGGCAAGATGCTCGGCTCGAAGCGGTTCACGATCGCCGCGGGCAAGACGACGAAGGTGGTCGTCAAGCTCAGGAAGTCGGCCTTCAAGAAGGTGAAGCGGAGCCAGCACGGCTTGAAGGCGAAGCTCAGCGTCAACGGCACCGACAGCTCCGGCGCGCAGTTCGGCTCGAAGAAGTCGGTGAAGCTGCTGCGCCCCAAGAGGCGGAGCTAGCGCGAGGGACGGCGGCCGGGTTGCCATCGAAAGTGGGAAGTTCTACTGTCCACTTTCATGAGCAGCCCGGCCGCCGACGTCCTCAAGCCCGACTTCGCCGCCGCGCGGCGGCACTTCATCTTCACGGAGGAGCACGACCGGCTGCGCGAGTCGATCCATGCCTTCGTGACCAGGGAGCTCGCGCCGCACGCCGAGGATTGGGAGGAGACGACGTTCCCCGACTGGGTCTTCGGGCGCATGGGCGAGCTGGGCCTGCTCGGGCTCTCCTACCCTGAGGAGTACGGCGGCCAGGGCGGCGACTACTACTGCAACCTCGTGCTCGCCGAGGAGATGGTCCACAGCAACTGCGGCGGGCTCGCGATGGGGGTCGCGGTGCACACCGACATGGCGACGCCGCCGATCCACCTGTTCGGCACCGAGGAGCAGAAGCAGTGCTACCTCGTCCCCGCGATCGCGGGCCGCCGTATCTCCTGCCTCGGCATCACCGAGCCCGATGCCGGCTCCGACGTGTCCGGCATCCGGACGCGCGCCGTGCGCGACGGCGACGAGTGGGTGATCAACGGGTCGAAGACGTACATCACCAACGGCCATCGCGCCGACTTCATCGTGCTGGTGGCCAAGACCGACCCGGACGCCGGGCACGACGGCATCAGCCTGTTCCTCGTCGACATGGACCTCCCCGGCGTCGTGCGCGAGCAGCGGCTGCAGAAGCTCGGGATGCACGCGTCCGACACCGCACTGCTGTCGTTCCAGGACGTGCGCGTTCCCGCCGAGGCGCTGCTCGGGCAGGAGGGCAAGGGCTTCTACAACATCATGTGGGAGCTCCAGGGCGAGCGCATGATCGGCGCCGCGGGCTGCGTCGCGGCGGCCCAGAAGGCGTTCGACAGGACGCTGCGGTACGCGAGCGAGCGGCAGGCGTTCGGCCGCCCGATCGGCCGCTTCCAGGTGATCCGGCACAAGCTGGCCGAGATGGCGACGGACATCGAGGCGGCGCGTCAGCTCGTCTACGCGACGGCATGGCGGTTCGCGAACGGCGAGTACCCCGTGCGCGAGATCTCGATGGCGAAGGTCTACGCCGCCCGGATGGCGTGCCGCGTCACCGACGAGTGCTTGCAGATCCACGGCGGCGCCGGCTACATGAAGGAGTACGGCATCGAGCGCGTGTGGCGCGACATGCGGCTCAACCGGATCGGCGCCGGGACCGACGAGATCATGCTCGAGGTGATCGGGCGCTCGTACGGGCTCTAGCAGGCACAATCCGGCGCCTGTACCCGGACGAGGAGGACTCATGGGCGTACTCGACGACAAGGTGGCGATCGTCACCGGATCCGCGCGTGGGATCGGCCGCGCCACCGCGGAGCTGCTCTGCGAGCACGGCGCGAAGGTCGTCATCAACGACCTCGACGTCGACGTCGCCGAGCAGACGGCGTCGGAGATCGCGGGCGAGACGGTCGTCTACGGCGGCGACCTGACCAAGCCGGGGGCTCCCGACGCGCTCGTGCAGACCGCGATCGACGCCTGGGGCAAGCTCGACATCGTCGTCAACAACGCCGGCTACACGATCGACGCGCCGATCCACAAGATGTCCGACGACGCGTTCCAGCGCATGCTCGACATCCACGCGGTCGTGCCGTTCCGCGTGATCCGTGCCGCCGCGCCGCACCTGCGCGAGCCGGCGAAGGTCGAGCGCGAGGAGGGCCGCGAGGTGTTCCGCAAGATCGTCAACGTCTCCTCGATCTCCGGCACGATGGGGAACGCCGGCCAGGCGAACTACGCGGCCGGCAAGAGCGCGGTCGTCGGACTGACGAAGACGCTGGCGAAGGAGTGGGGCCAGTTCAAGATCAACGTCAACGCGGTCGCGTTCGGCTGGATCGAGACGCGCCTGACGGCGTCGAAGGTCGAGGACAACACGATGGAGATCGACGGGCAGCAGGTCCAGCTCGGCATCCCCGACCAGATGCGCGGGATGGCGTCGATGCTGATCCCGCTCGGCCGCACCGGCACGCCCGAGGAGGCGGCCGGCGGCGTCTTCTTCCTCTGCTCGCCGTGGTCGAACTTCGTCCACGGCCAGGTGCTCAACATCACCGGCGGGCAGTTCACCGGCATGACGACCTAGAGTTCGCCGCATGCGACTCGTCAAGCCATCCGCCGAGGAGCGCGCGACGCCGCGCGGGGTGGTCGGGGGCTCGGAGATCTCCAACTCCACGACCGGGGCAACGAACATCTTCATGGGCCGGTTCCGCGTGCCGGCGGGCGCCCAGTCGCGGCCGCACTACCACGCGAACTGCGAGAGCGCGCTGTACATGCTCTCCGGCAGCATCGAGATCCAGTGGGGCGACCACCTGGAGGAGCGGCTGACGGTCGAGCCCGGCGACATGCTCTACGTCCCGCCGCGCCAGACGCACATCGTGCACAACCGCTCGGCTACCGAGCCGGCCGAGTACGTCGTCGCGCGCGACTCGCCGACGGAGGACTCCGTCGAGGTGCCGTGGGCCACGGAAGCGTGACGAAAGTGTGCCAACTTCGTGACCCGGCGGTGATCCGCGCCGGCGCTCCGGAACACTGGCGAGATGGACCCAGACCGTTGGTGGCACCAGATTCATCACATAGATGAATTTGGTGACACGTATCCCCCGGACGAGGCGATCGCGCGAGTCGCCTCGCGGCTCGGCGGCGTCATCGATCGCGCGCAGCTCAGATCGCTCGGGTTGAAGCGAGGTGCGATCGACCGGCGGATCGCGACCGGTCGCCTGCGCCGGATCTACGAGGGGGTCTACGGCGTCGGCCACGATGCGCTGCAGGCGCGCGGGATGCTCGTCGCGGGCCTGCTGGTCGCCGGCCCGGGCGCGGCCCTGAGCCACCGCACCGCGGCCGCGCTCCGCAGGATCCTCCCGTCACTGCCTCCGTTCGTCGAGATCACCACCACGAAGACGCACGCCCGTGACCGCCCGGGCCTGGTGTTTCACCGCGCGACGAGCGTGCAGGCAGCGCGACTCCACGGCCTGCCCGTCACGACGCCGATCCGCACGCTCCGCGACCTCGCCGCGACCCGCCCCGACGCCGAGCTCGAGCGCGCATGCAGCGAGGCGCTCGTGCTCGGCCTGGTCGGCGCCGACGAGCTCGCGCAGCAGCGCGGTCGCGGCGGCGCGAGGCTCGCGCGGTTGACGAGCGACGGCATCGCCCCGACGCGCTCCGAGCTCGAGCGGCGCTTCCTGAGGGCGGTGGCGCGAGCCGACCTGCCGCGCCCCGCAACCAACCGCGTGGCGGGCGGGCGCGAGGTCGATTTCCACTGGCCCGATCACCGGCTCGTCGTCGAGGTCGACGGCTGGCGCTTCCACGGCCATCGCCTCGCGTTCGAGCGCGACCGCGCCAAGACCGTCGCGCTTCAGTTGCGCGGCTGGCGGGTCCTGCGCTTCACGTGGCGCCAGGTGTGCGACGACCCGGCCGCGGTGATGGCGGCCGTCGCCCGATTCCTGGATCCTCCAGCGTCGCGTAGAGCCGCTTGATCCGCCCGAAGATCTCGTTCGCGACCGCCTGCTGCTGGTCGAGCGTCGGCGCGGTGATCTGCGGCCAGCGCACCGCGTCGCCGTAGCGCACGCGCACCTTCGGGAACTGGCCGCGCTTCCAGTTGCGCACGTGCGAGGAGCCGTAGATCGCGACCGGCACGACGGGGGCGCCCGACTCCAGCGCGAGCCGGCCGATCCCGCGCTTCGGCTGCTCGGCCAGCGTGCCGGTGCGCGAGCGGCCGCCCTCCGAGTACATGACGATCGCGCCACCGCGCGCGAGGATCCCGTTGGCCGTGACGAACGCCTCCTCGTCGCGGTAGCCGCGCCGCACCGGGAACACGCCGCCGTGGGTGAAGATCCACTGCATCGGCGGCACGAACAGCTGCGACTTCGCCATGAAGTTGACGCGCCGCCGGATGAACGCGCCGACGAAGAAGTGATCCATGAACGAGAAGTGGTTCGGCGCGAGGATCACCGGGCCGCTGACCGGCACCTTCTGCGCGTCCTGCGAGCGCGCGCGGAAGAACGTCCACGCGTACAGGGACGTCGCGATCCGCACGACCTCGTAGACCCAGTCCGGGCCGCGCGCGCGCGTGCGCGCGTGAAACGCGTCGAAGTGCTCCTTCGGGCGCGGGTCCTTGTAGACCTGCGCCTTGATCGGCGTCAGGTCGCGCGGCGGCGTCGTCGCCATGCCGCGAAATCTACCCGCGTGTGCGCCGTCTGGCAGCACAGCTATCGTGGCGCCGACGCGACCGGGAGGAGCAGGGCGACGTGGCGAACATCGAGGCCCACATCACCGGCACGGTGTGGAAGATCGAGGTCCAGCTGGGCGACACGGTCGAGGAGGGCGACACCGTGGTGATCCTCGAGTCGATGAAGATGGAGATGCCGATCGAGGCCGAGGACCCGGGCACGGTCGCGGAGATCCGTTGCGAGGAGGGCCAGCCCGTCTCGGAGGGCGACACGCTCGTCGTGCTCGAGTAGTGGCCGAGCTCGCCGCCGGGAAGCTGCGGCTCGACGAGCCGGCGCCGCACGTCACGCGGGTCACGATCGACAACCCGGCCAAGCGCAACGCGCTCGACCACGAGATCCTCGACGCGCTCGCCGAGCTGCTGCCGCGGCTCGAGGCGCGCTGCCTGCTGATCACCGCAGCCGGCAATGTGTTCTCATCCGGCTACGACATCGGCGCGCTGCCGACCGAGCAGTTCGCTCAAGCGGCCGAGGCGATCGTCGCGCACCCGTTCACCGCCGCGATCGAGGCGCTCGACGCCTACCCGTACCCGGTGCTCGCCGCGCTGAACGGCCACGCGATCGGCGGCGGGCTGGAGCTCGCGCTGTCGTGCGACCTGCGGGTCTGCAGCGCCGCTGCGCGCATGGGCATGCCGCCGGCGCGGCTCGGGCTGATCTACTCGCACACCGGCCTGCGCAAGTTCATCGACGCGATCGGCGCGCCGCGCACGCGCGAGCTGTTCTTCACCGCGCGCAACATCGGCGCGCACGAGGCGCTCGGCTGGGGCCTCGTCGGCGAGGTCGTGCCGGCGGACGAGGTCGCCGCGCGCGGCGTCGAGCTGGCCGCCGAGATCGCCGCCAACGCGCCGCTCTCGCTCGTCGGCAACAAGCGCGTGATTCACGAGCTGCTCGCGGCCGCGCGGGCGCTCGATCCGGCCGTGCAGGAGGAGCTGGTCGCGCTGCGCGGGGCCTGCTTCGGCTCCGAGGACTTCCTCGAGGGCGTGCGCGCGTTCGCGGAGAAGCGCCCGCCGCGCTGGAAGGGCCGTTGACACAATGGGACGGTGCGCAGGCTCGTCCTCGCCCTCCTGATCGGCCTGCTCCCCGCCCCGGCCGCACACGCGATGCAGATCGACGGCCCGCTGGTCGTCGTCGCCGCGCCTGCAGTCGACCGGCCGATCGCCTGGCGGCAGTCGCGCGCCCTCGGCAAGCCGTTCGCGGGGCGGCTGGTCGACGGCGTCCAGCTGCCGGCGGAGGGTCGCGACTTCTGGACGTTCGACTGGGGCACGCGGCTGTCGCCGAACCGGCCGTGGCGGCGCTGGGGCACCGACCGGCTCGTCCGCACGGTGCTCGCCGTGATCGCCGACTACCGCGCCGCCAACCCGGGCGCGCCGCGCGTCGGGGTCGCGGATCTCTCGCGCCCGCACGGCGGCCCGTTCGGCGAGGAGTTCGGCGGCCTCGGGCACGCGTCGCACCAGAACGGGCGCGACGTCGACGTCCTCTACCCGCGCCTGGACCGGCTCGAGCGGCGAGCCGGCGCGCCGGCGCTGGTCGACCAGCAGCTGTCGCAGCAGCTCGTCGACCGCTTCGTCGCCGCGGGCGCCGTCTACGTCTTCACCGGCCCGCACCTTCGCCTGCACGGGCGGAGCCGCGTCGTCGCGAAGCTGTCGCACCACGACGACCACATGCACGTGCGCATTCCCTAAGCCGTCCGGCGCGCCTCGTAGGGTGCCGCCATGCCGCCACTGATCTCCCGCGAGGAGGCGCTCCGGCTCGGCGAGATCGAGGACCACGCCGAGATCGAGGCGCTGATCGAGCGCGCATGGCGCGCGCGCCTGGAGCGCTTCGACGACTCCACGGACATGTGCTCGCTCGTCAACGCCAAGTCGGGCGGCTGCGCGGAGGACTGCGGCTTCTGCGCGCAGTCGCGCTTCGCCGAGGCCGAGACGCCGATGCACGCGATGATGTCGGCCGAGCAGATCCTCGAGCACGCGAAGGCGGCCGAGGCGGCCGGGGCGCACCGCTTCTGCATGGTGACCCAGGGCCAGGGTTTGTCGAAGCGTGACTTCGAGGCGATCCTGGAGGGCGCCCGGCTCGTCGCCGAGCAGACGAACTTGAAGCGCTGCGCGTCGATCGGCCACATGAGCGTCAAGCGCGCCAGGCAGCTCCGGGAAGCGGGCATCCAGCGGGTGCACCACAACGTCGAGACCGCCCGCTCCTACTACCCCGAGGTGTCCTCGACCGTCCAGTACGAGGGCCGCCTGCGGACCATCGAGGCGGTCCGCGAGGCGGGGCTCGAGACGTGCGTCGGCGGCATCCTGAACCTCGGCGAGTCGCGCGAGCAGCGCGTCGAGATGGCATTCGAGCTCGCCGCGATCAACCCGACCTCGGTGCCGATCAACTTGCTCAACCCGCGCCCGGGCACCAAGTTCGGCGACCGCGACTACATGGACCCGTGGGAGGCGGTGAAGTGGATCGCGGTCTTCCGCCTGATCCTCCCGGACGCGCTGTTCCGGCTGTGCGGGGGGAGGACGGAGAACCTCGCCGACCTGCAGCGGCTCGCGGTGCGCGCCGGCATCAACGGCGTCATGCTCGGCAACTTCCTCACCACGCTCGGCAACCGGCCCGAGGAGGACCACGCGATGTTCCGCGAGCACGGGCTCAACATCGCCCCCCAGCCCGACAACGGGTCCAATCCGCGGCCCGACAATCGCTCCGGCTGGCTCGACGGCGAGACGCCCGACGTCGTCGCCGACCACATCGCGGCCGCGGCGCCGGCGCTCGCCGTGACGCTCTGGGATCCCTCCGCGCAGCTGCGCTATCGCAAGAAGTCCTCCGTGCCACCTCGACCCGATCAAGCGAACAACGCCTGGCCAGGTCCCGACAAGACGGCCGGCTCGCCCGATCAGGTGGGATGGCCCAATTCCGGGCTCCGCTCGGCCGCCTAGACAGGAGCCACATGCTGGATCTGCAGGACCGACTGGACGAGCTCAAGGGGCTCGGCCTCTACCGCCGCATGCGCATGGTGAGCGGCCCGCAGGGGCCGCGCGTGGTCCTCGACGGCAAGCCCGTCCTGCTGCTGTGCTCGAACAACTACCTCGGGCTCGCCGATCACCCGCGCGTGCGCGAGGCGGCGGCCGACGCCGCGATGCGCTGGGGCGCCGGCGCGGGCGGGTCGCGGCTGGTGTCCGGCAACATGACGCTGCACCGCCGGCTCGAGGAGCGGATCGCGGCGTTCAAGGGCACGCAGAGCGCACTGCTGTTCGGCTCCGGCTACCTGGCCAACCTCGGTGTCGTGCCGGCGCTCGCGCGCCGCGGCGAGATCGTGTTCTCCGACCAGCTCAACCACGCCTCCGTCGTCGACGGCTGCCGCCTCGCGGCTGCCGAGACCTTCGTCTACCGCCACGCGGACGTCGACCACCTGGCATGGGGCCTGCGCAACGCGGACGGCCGCGGCGCGCTGATCGTCACCGACGGCGTCTTCTCGATGGACGGCGACGTCGCGCCGCTCGAGGAGATCGTCGAGCTCGCGCGGCGGCACGACGTGCGCGTGATGGTCGACGATGCGCACGGCACCGGCACGCTCGGGCCGGGCGGGCGCGGCGCGGTGGCCGACGCCGGCCTCGACGGCGAGATCGATGTCGTCGTCGGCACGCTCGGCAAGGCGCTCGGGTCCTATGGCGCGTACGTCGCGTGCGACCACGAGATGGCGCGCTACCTGGTCAACAGCGCCCGCTCGCTGGTCTACTCGACCGGCCTGCCCCCGGCCGCGGCCGCGGCGGCGATGGCGGCACTCGAGCTGCTGCAGGAGCAGCCGCGGCGGGTGGAGCGGTTGGTCGACAACGCCGCCACGCTGCGCGAGGAGCTGGCGCGCGAGGGCTTCGACGTGTCCGGCTCGGAGACGCCGATCGTGCCGCTGATCGTCGGCGACGCCGAGCTCGCGATGCGGATCTGCGAGGCGGCGCTCGAGCAGGGAGTGTTCGCCCAGGCGATGCGCCCGCCGACGGTGCCTGACCTCACGTCGCGGCTGCGGCTCGCCGTCATGGCGTCGCACACTCGGGCAGAGCTCCGCGATGCTGCCCGCATACTCGCGCAGGCCGCGCTGCGCAACGGCTTCCGACCCTCCTCAACGGTCCCGGTCGCCGCCGCGCAGTCCGCCGCGCCGGTCGCGACCGGCCCGCTGCGCGTATTCGACGGCGACGGCAAGGAGCGGCTGCCGAAGGCGGCGTGAGCCGCACGCGCGACGTCCGTCGCCCATGCGCGGGCTCTTCGTCACCGGCACCGGCACCGGCGTCGGCAAGACCGTCGTTGCCGGCGCGATCGTCGCCGCCGTGCGCGCGCGCGGTCAGCGAGTCGCGGCGTACAAGCCGGTCGTCACGGGTCTAGATGACCGGGCCGCGGCCGGCTGGCCGCACGACCACGAGCTGCTCGCCGCCGCTGCAGGCGCTTCCGCGGAAGCGGTCGCTCCGCACCGCTTCGGCCCGCCGGTGTCGCCGCATCTCGCCGCCGAGCTGGCGGGCGTCGAGCTCGATCTCGAGGCGATGGTCGTCGCGGCGAGCGCCGCGGCCGCCGAGGCTGCGGCGGACGTGCTCGTGGTCGAGGGCGTCGGCGGGCTGCTCGTCCCAGTTACCCGCGACCGCACCGTGCGCGACCTCGCGGTCGCGCTCGGCTTTCCGCTGATCGTCGCCGCCCAGCCCGGCCTGGGCACGATCAACCACACGCTGCTGACGATCGCGGCCGCCCGTTCGGCCGGGCTGACCGTCGCCGGAGCGGTGATGACGCCATGGCCCGAGCGACCGTCGCCGATGGAGCGCTCCAACCGCGAGACGATCGACCGGCTCGGCGGCGTGCCGGTCGCGACCCTGCCAGTGCTGCCGGACGGCTCACCGCGGTCGCTCGCCGCCGGCGGCGCGCAGCTGCCGCTCGACGTGTGGCTCTAGCCGCCGGAGGCGTCCCCGATCGTGGGACCCCTGGTCCCACGCTCAGCGCGGCAGCAGCGGCGATGCGACGCCCGCAGCAATCGCGCGCTCACCGGCGATCCGCTCGAGCATCAGCGCCGTGTCGGCGATCGCCACGCCGGTTAGGTGCTCGTCGCGGCCCTCGAAGTCCGCGACGATCGCCCGGATCGCGTCCGCGTACGCCGACCGATCGCCCGCCGCCAGCGCCGTGATCGCGTCGGCCGCGCGCTCCATCGGCGGCGAGCCGCCGTGCATCCCGGCGGCGGCCTCGGCTGCCGCGCGGTCATCGCCTGCGACCAGCGCCGCGATCGCGAGCGCGTAGCACGCCGGCGGCGAGGCGGCCTCCGCCGCGAGCTGCTCCTGCGCGTAGGCCGCCGCGTCCGCGGCGTCGCCCGCGATCACTGCCGCCTTGAGCATCCCGATCAGGCGGCCGTAGCTGCGCGGCGGCGCGGCCTCCCACGACGCGCGGTAGAGCTCCGCCGCGGCTCGCAGCCGCTCCGCCGCCGGCTCCCGCTCACCCGCGAGCAGCGCCCGCTGCGCGCCCGCCTCCGCCTCGATCGCTTCGCGCAGCAGCTCGGCGTGTGCCCCTTCGGGAAGCGACATGCCGCTAGCGGCCCGGCTCGAAGAGCTCGACCGCGTTACCCGCCGGATCCTCGAGCACGATTTGGCGGCCGCCGCGGCCGGTCACGATCTCGCTGCGAAAGCGGGCGCCGGCCGCGCGCAGCCGCTCGACCTCGGCGTCGAGGTCGTCGACCTCGATCTGGAAGCGGTTCCAGCCGCCCGGCTCGGGCATTCGCCCATCCGGCGTCGGCTGGGCGGCGCCGCCCTGGCCGCCGGGGCTGTTGAGCAGCAGGCGCAGGTCGCCGCGCGTGAGCATCGCGAACGGCGGCGCTGGGCGCATCTGCATCTCGAACCCGAGCAGCTCCGTGTAGAACGCGACGGCGGCGTCGACGTCGTCGACGATGTAGCGAACGCTGACGGTGCTCATGAGGAGCGGTTACCCGCTGGTGCGTGAGCTAGCCGCTTGGAGTACCGAGTGAAGCTGCGCCGGGCCTGCATGCCGAAGCGCTCGTAGAGGCCGCGCGCGGCTCGAGCCCGTCGGCCAGCAGCAGCTCCGCGGCCGCGGTGGTCAGCGCCTCGCCGTCGTCGTCGCGCTCGTCGGCGCGCCAAACGCCGGCGACCTCGTCGGCCTGCGTCGCCTCGAGCGGGCCGGTCTCGAGCCCCCTCACCGGTCGCCCTCGGCGTAGTCGAGCAGCGACTTGTCGACCAGCCACTCGACCGGCGCCCTGTCGTCCGTGTAGACGGTCCCGCCGGCGAGCGGCGGCGCGAGCCGGTCGGCATCCGCACGCGCGATCGGGCGCAGGTCGGACGGGAGCCGCTGCGCGGCCGTGCGCAGCCGGCCGGGCGACGGCGCGACCGTGCTGCCGATCAGCAGCGTGTTCGTGCGCCGCACCGCGTCGCGCGCGACGTGCGGGAAGGCGGCGCCCATCGTCGCCGTCAGCACCTGCTCGAGCCGCTCGGATCCCGCGGGATGGCCGACGTTGATGATCACCGCGCCGCCCGGGACGAGCCGCTCGCGCGCCAGCTCGAAGAACTCCTTCGTCGCGAGGTAGAAGGGGATGTAGGGCTGCCGGTACGTGTCGAGGAAGATCAGGTCGTAGCGCTCGTGCGTCCGGCGCAGGAACGGCCGCGCGTCCTCCGCGTGCGCGCGCAGCTGCGGGCGGTCCTCGAGCCCGAACCACCTGCGGCCGATGTCGAACAGCTCGCCGTCGATCTCGACCGCGTCGATGATCGTGTCGGGGAAGTACTTCGAGTACGCCCGCGCGACCGTGCCGCCGGCGACGCCGAGCATCGCCACCTTGCGCGGCGGGCGATCGCCGACGCTGAACGGGAGCGTCAGGTAGCCGTCCCAGTAGTTGCCGGTCAGCACCGTGTCGCGGCGCCAGACCGAGTGGATCGCCTGACCCTCGTTGAGCTCGAGCTGGCGCCGGCCGTCGGGATACTCGACGACGCGCGCGTACTGGTACGTCGTCTCGGCCTCGTGCACGACGGTCCCCTCGTCCGCCGCCTTGACCGTCCCGGCGGGTACGAGCAGGAGCAGCGCCACTGCACCCGGCGCGGCGAGCCAGCGGCGGCCCAGGCCGAGCGCGGCGACCAGCGCGAGCGCCAGCGCATAGGCGAGGAACGTGCGCTGCGTGCCGACGAGCGGGATCAGCAGGAGCGCGGCGCTGAACGTGCCGAAGAGCGAGCCGACGGTCGAGATCGCGTACATCCGGCCCGCCGTCTCGCCGGAGTCCTCGACGCTGTGGAGCTTGAGCCGTATCGCCCAGGGCGAGACCGCGCCGAGCATCAGCACGGGGATCGAGACGAGCGCGAGCACGCCGAACAGCGAACCGGCGAAGCCGCCGACAGAGACGTCGTCGAACGCGTCGACCGACAGCGACAGCAGCGGCTGGGCGACGATCGGCACGACCGCGAGCAGCCCGGCGGATGCGAGCACCAGCATGCAGAGCCCATCGAGCTGCGGGTGACGGTCGGCCATGCGCCCGCCGAACCAGTAGCCGATCGACAGCGCGACGAGCACAACCGCGATCGTGTTCGCCCAGACGATCGTCGAGTCGCCGAAGAACGGAGCGATCAGCCGCGCGACCGCGATCTCCGCGCCGAGCGTCGCCGCGCCCACGACGAAGACGAGCAGCTCGAGCGGCAGCCGGCGGCGGTTCCCCATCGCCGTCCAGTATGGCGGCGAAGGGTTGCAGGCGGTTACGTAGCGCGGCGAGCGCGCGGCGATTCGGTTCCGACCGGACGCCGGGCTAGCTTGCACGGGAACATGGACACCGCTGCCCTCGCCGCGCTCGACCGCACCCACGTCTGGCACCCGTTCACGCAGCAGCGCGGATGGGAGCGCGAGGCGCCCGTGATGATCGAGCGCGCCGACGGCTGCACGCTCTACGACACGGACGGCAACGCGTACATCGACGGCGTCTCGTCGCTCTGGTGCAACGTCCACGGCCACCGTCACCCCGTCATCGACGCCGCGGTGAAGGCCCAGCTCGACCGCGTCGCGCACTCGACGATGCTCGGCCTGTCGCACCCCGCCGCGGCCGAGCTGGCGGCGCGCCTCGTCGCGATCGCCCCGCCCCGGCTCGAGCGAGTGTTCTACTCGGACAACGGCTCGACCGCGGCCGAGGTCGCCGTGAAGATGGCCTACCAGTACCGGCAGCTGCGCGGCGAGACGCACCGGACCGAGTTCATCTGCCTGCGCGACGCCTACCACGGCGACACGATCGGCTCGGTCTCGGTCGGCGGGATCGACCTCTTCCACGCGACGTTTCGCAAGCTCCTGTTCGAGACCCATCATGCGGAGCCGGGCGACGCCGGGGACATGCGCCGGCTGCTCGAAGCGCACGGCCAGCGCGTCGCCGCGGTCGTGATCGAGCCGCTCGTGCAGGGCGCCGCGGGGATGGTCGTGCACCCCGAGGGCTACCTGCGCGCCGTGCGCGAGCTGTGCGATGAGTTCGGCGTGCTGCTGATCTGCGACGAGGTCGCGGTCGGGTTCGGGCGGACCGGGACGATGTTCGCCTGCGAGCAGGAGGGCGTGGCGCCCGACCTCATGTGCGTCGCGAAGGGCATCACGGGCGGCTACCTGCCGTTGGCCGCGACGCTCACGACCGAGGCGGTCTATGCCGCGTTCCTCGGCGAGCACCACGAGTACAAGACGTTCTTCCACGGCCACACCTACACGGGCAACCCGCTCGCCTGCGCGGCCGCGGTCGCGACGCTCGACGTGTTCGAGGCGGAGCGCACGCTGGAGCGCCTGCAGCCGAAGATCGCGCTGCTCGGCCGGCTGCTCGACGACCTCGTCGCACCGCTGCCGACGGTCGCGGCCGTCCGCCGGCGCGGCTTCATGACCGGCATCGAGCTGGCCCCGTTCCCACCGGAGGCCCGGATGGGTCACCACGTCACGCTTGGCGCGCGCCGGCGCGGCGCGATCGTCCGCCCCCTGGGCGACGTCGTGGTGCTGATGCCGCCGCTGTCGATCGCGGAGGCGGAGCTGACCCGGCTGGTCGAGATCACGGCTGCCGCGATCGAGGAGGCGACGGGCTCGCCCGCCATGCCGGTGGCAGCCTGACGCTACGCGCGTTGCGGGCGACGCTCGAGGCGCTGGTCTACGCCGCCAGGCGCAACCCGCATGCCGCCGAGGTGCTGCGGAGCTTCTTCGCGCACCGCACGGCGCGGGCCGCCGCGCCCGTCGAGCGGGCGATCGCCAGGGGTGAGCTGCCGCCGGACACGGATCCCCGTCGAGGTGATCCGCGCGCTCGGGGCGCCGTTCTACTACCGCATGTTCATCACGTTGGAGCGGCTCGATGACGCGCTGGCCCGAGCGCGCAGCCGCGGCGGCTCTGGCCGCGGCCCGCGCCGGCGTGCTGACCACCGCGTAGGCCGCGTCGGCGCCGATCACTCATAGGGCGAGAAGTCCGCCTTGCGGGCGCCGCAGACGGGGCAGTACCAGTCGTCCGGGATGTCGTCGAACGCGGTCCCGGGCGGGATCCCGCCGTCGGGATCGCCCTCGGCGGGGTCGTAGATGAACCCGCACGACTCGCAGATCCACTGCTGAACGGTTTCGGTGCTCATCGGCGACAGCCTAGTATCGGCCGCGACATGGACGTCGACCGTCCTGCGCCAGGCGAGCACCTCAACCCCGGCGAGCCCACGACGCCGCGCCAGGCCGCGAGCGTGATCGTGCTGCGCGACGGGTCGGACGGTCTCGAGGTGCTGCTGCTGCGGCGCAACCCGAACGCGCGCTTCATGGGCGGGGCGTGGGTGTTTCCCGGCGGCGCAGTCGACGCGCACGAGGGCGAGGGCGATCTGTCGCACCGGATCGCGGCCGTGCGCGAGGTCGAGGAGGAGGCCGGGTTGCGGCTGCCCGACCCGGCCGCGCTGGTCAAGTTCTCGCGCTGGATCACTCCCCCGCAGATCGCGATCCGCTTCGACACGCACTTCTTCCTCGCCCCGCTGCCGCGAGGCCAGGAGCCGCGCGCCGACGGCGAGGAGATGGTCGCGCTCGGCTGGCACGCGCCGGCCGGCGCGCTGGACGCGCACCGGCGCGGCGCGCTCCAGCTCGTGTTCCCGACGATCAAGCAGCTCGAGCAGCTCGCCGGGTTCCCGTCCGCGACCGCGCTGCTCGAGTGGGCGGAGGGCCGCGAGGTCGTCGCGGTCGAGCCGCGCGTGCTCATGACCGGCGAGGCCGCTCGCCTCGTCCTGCCGGGCGAGCCCGGTTATCCGTAACGTCGCCTGGCAGGCGAAACCTCATTCAAGAATGTCCAGCG
>Ga0307415_100000395_pt1 | contig 18567 bp, 19 predicted proteins | sample DK1Cmetagenome_FD_204524 | JGI IMG/M metagenome (GOLD analysis project Ga0307415, IMG submission 204524) | Maize rhizosphere microbial communities from greenhouse at UC Davis, California, United States - DK15-C-2 | ecosystem: Host-associated > Plants > Roots > Rhizosphere > Soil | place: USA...
GCCTTCGCCTCCGGCCGGGCCGGGCGCCGGGAGGCCGCCCGGTCCACCGCCCTGGAGGCCCTGGAGCTGTTCCGCGAGGCCGGTGACGCCACCGGCATCGCTCTGACCTTCACGGACCTGTCCTTCCTGCTCAACTGGGAGGGCCGCCACGCCGACGCCGTCCGCATGGCCGGCGTGGCCGAGGCCCAACGCGGCCAGGCCGGCGGCGGCCCCGCCCCCGGCTTCGGCGGGATCCTGGAGGGCGACCCGGCGGCCGAGGCCGGCGCCCACCTGGACGAGGACGCGGCCAGGCGGGCCTTCCAGGAGGGCCTGGCCCTGACCGTCCCCGAGGCGGTGGCCCTGGCCCGGGGCGACACGGTGGCCTGAGGTCAGCCTCCCTGGCGGTCGCCGGCGCTGACCGCCACGGTGCACCGGAAATCCGAGCTCACGTAGAACACGCCCGCCCGGTTGACGGGCGCAACCTGGTCGCGCTCGTTGAGCTCGGTCTCCAACGACCCGTCGCTCGCGTCGTGCACCGTCACCCGGCAGGCGGTCCCGGAGACCGCGACCGTGAAGGCGCCCTCCGTGTGGAACGGACGGCTGTCCCCTCCGGCGCCGGCCTTCGCGCCGACCAGCTGGAACGGCAGCGACTGCGTGCCGCCGGCGCCGGCCCGCGCCGCCGCCGTGCAGCCGGGCGTCAGGTCGGTGACGACGAACCGGCCGGTCCGGCGCATCTGGAGTGAGAAGGCGGAGCCCCATGCGCGCCGCTCGGGCTGCCCATGCCCCACCTCCGCGACGGTGACGTCACACCGGCCGCCCTGGACCTCCAGGCGCCAGGGTGAGGTGGCCGGGAACGGCCGACCCACCTGGACCTGCGCGCCGTCGCCCCGCAGGCCGTGCACGGCCAGGACCGCCACGAGCACGACCACCATGGGCGCCGCGGCCAGGACCAGCCGGCCCGGTCGCCGCCGCTGGCGAGCGGGCCGGCGCGGAGGTCGCGACCGGGGGGCGGGGTCCGAGGCGCGGGACGGGTCGCGACCTGCTCGGGCGTCCCGCTCGTCGCCACCGTGGCCGGCGGGTCCGGCGGGGGCGGGTCCGGCGGGCGCTCCCCCGGCGGGCGTTCGGCCAGCACCGTCCTGACCCTCGACGACACCAGCTGGCTGTCGTCGGCGGCCAGCCGCTCCAGCGTCGTCCTGGCCGCCAGGGCCAGCCCGACGTGGTCGCCTCCGAGCAGCTGCTCGAGCTCCTCGACCGCGCCCAGGCGGACCCGGGCGATGGGGTGTTGCACGGCCTGCTGCAACTCCCCCGGCAGGTTCACCGGCCGTGGCGAGGGGCTGCGGGCGATCAGCAGGTCGCCGGCGACCTCGAAGTTCCAGCGCCCGGGCGTCTGCTTGGGCGTCTCGGCCAGGACCTGCTCGTACACGTAGTCGTACAGCTCGTCCACGGAGACGCGCCCGTCACCGTCGCCATCGGCCTCCCCACTCTCCAGCCCGCGCACCAGGGCCCGGGTGAAGACCGACGGCCGGCCGTCGTCGCGAGCCAGCTCGGTGGCCTCGAAGGCGTACTCCATGGCGCTGGAGGCGGTCAGCACGATCCGGCCCCGGCCCTCGAACCGCTCCGGCAGCTCCACCCCCTTGCCGCCCTTGGCCATCATCCCGCGGGCGAAGGCGCCGCTGTAGCAGCAGTCGAGCAGCAGGACGATCCGGCGCGAATAGCTCCTGGACATGTGCCGGTTGACGAAGTCGGCGGGCACGGCGGTCGCGTCCAGGTTGCCGAGCTCGGTGTCGACGGTGGCGAAGTAGAGCTGGCCGCTGTCGTCCTTGACGCCGTGGCAGGAGAGGTGCAGCAGGAGCAGGTCGTCGCGCGAGCGGTCGGTGAAGAACGCGCCGATCGTGCGCCGCAGCCGCCATTCCGGCTGGTTGGCGACGACCTGGACCTCGAACCCGCCGATGGCCGGGTCCCCGAGGACCCGGGCCAGGGCCTCGGCGTCCCGGGCCGGCGCTCGCAGCCGGCCGAGGCCGGCGTCCTGGTAGTCGTCATTGGCGATGATGAGGGCGCTTCTGCGGCCTGCCATCTCGACACCTCGGTCACTCCGGTTGTCGTTGCCATCTAGAGGCGGCCCGGCGCCGTCTGATACGGGGGTTCCAACCGCATCGGCGGTATCAGGCGGCCACCCAGCCCGCTCTGTCCTGATAGCGCCAGACCGCCTCGGCGCCACCACGAAGGAGGTAGTCCGGTGGACCACGCCCTCCGCCACCGTCATCCGCGTCGACGAGCCGCCGCCCTCCTGGCGGGTCTCGCCGCCATGCTCCTGGCCACCCTCACCAGCCCGGCGCGCGCCGAGGATCCGACACCCATGTCCAAGGCGTTGACCCTGGCCACTCCGGGGGTCGTCTTCGTCCTGGTGACCGCCGACGTCTCGCTCACCCTCGACCGCGCCTTCTTCGAGCAGGTCCGCGAGCAGGTCCCCGGACGCAGGATCGATTTCTCCACCCCCTTCACCCTCCCCATGTCGACCGGCAGCGGAGCGGCCGTGGCCTCGGACTGGGTCGTCACCGCCGGTCACGTCGTCCAGTTCGACGAGGAGCAGGAGCAGCAGGCCCGGACCTATGCCGCCAACCGGCTCTTCTTCGGCACGCTGAAGGCGTCGTTCGGCGAGCTCTCGCGCGGGCGCTCCTTCACCGACCAGCACCTCCCCGACCCCGCGCGCAACTCGGTGCTGGAGGCCTGCTACGACGAGGACATCTGCAGGTTCGACGTCAAGGCGGACGTGAGGGTGGTGACCGCGGTCCAGGTCGGTGGGGAGAGCTCGCCCAAGGTGCTCTCGGCCAGGGTCCAGGCGAGCAGGCCCTTCGACGGGGGCGACGTCGCCGCCCTCCAGGTGATCGACGCCGACCCGCTGGCCACCGTGCCCCTGGCCACCTCCGCCGTCGAGGTCCAGAGCGGGCAGGACGTGGCCGCCCTCGGGTTCCCGGGGTCGCACATCGCGATCAGCCGCAACGGACTCACGCAGCCCAGCGCCAGCTTCGGGAAGGTCAGCAGCATCCTCTCCGACGGCAGCGGCCAGGTGATCCAGGTCGACATGAAGATCGAGTCGGGGATGAGCGGCGGGGCCGCCCTCGACGAGAGCGGCAAGGTCATCGGCATCATCTCCTACACCGGCCTGGACGAGAACCTCAACCGGACCCACGCCTACCTGCAGACGGCGGACAACATCCGCTCGGTGCTGCGGGAGGTCGGCGTGCAGCCCCTGCGAGGCGAGCTGGACGACGCCTTCGCCAAGGCGATGGACTACTACTGGTCAGGCCACTACAGCGCCGCGCTGGGGCTGCTCCGCAAGGTCGACGACCTCCAGGACGGCCATCCCCTGGCCAGGAAGTACCTGCGCCAGGCGCAGACGAAGGCCGGCGGCTCCGACGACATCCCGGTGTCCACGCCCTCGCCCACAGCTCCCGAGGGCCTCGACGCCGCGTTCTGGGGGCTGGTGGCCCTCGGGATCCTGGTCGCGATCGCCCTGGCCCTGCTGGCGATCGGGTGGCGCCGCCGCCGGGCGGCGTCCGGCCCGGCGTACGCGCCGATCTCCCCCAACGGTGACGGCCGGCCGGAGGGCGAGGTCCCCGAGAACGCCCAGGCAGGCCGGACGGGCTAGGACCGCCAGGCGCGAGGGGTGGCGCAGGTCACCCCTCGCGCCTGCCATGCTCACGAGATCCTGCCGCAGCCTCCGGCAGGCGCAGCCAGCGGTAGCCGAAGGCGCCCAGGTCCAGGGGCTGGCCGGCCTTGGCCGGCTCGTAGCCCTGGTCGGCGAGCAGCTCGGCCATGACCGCGCCGGCCCCGGCGTCGTCGTCCGCCGCGACCTGGACCCGGAGCGGCTCGGGTCCCAGGTTGTGCAGGGCCAGCACCCCGCTCCCCTGCCAGTCGCAGCGGTGGGCGAGCACCGCCGGCTGGTCGGTGCCCAGCACCCGCCAGCCGCCCCAGCCCAGCTCGGGCAGCTCCTTGCGGGCGCGGATGGCCCGCTCCATCCAGTTCAGCAGCGACTGGGGGTCGCGGCGCTGGGCGGCCACGTTCACCTGGTCCGGGCCGAAGGGGCCGTCGGCCACCACCGGGACGGCCGGCTCCCCGGTGGTGAAGCCGCCGCCCCGGCCGGCGCTCCACTGCATGGCCACCCGGACCGCCGCCCGCCCCTCGACCCGCTGGTTGTCGCCGAGGCCGATCTCCTCCCCGTACAGCAGCACCGGGCTGCCGGGCAGCGTCAGCAGCAGGCTGTAGAGCAGCTCGGTGCGGGCCCGGTCGCCGTCCAGCATGGGCGGCACCCGGCGGCGGATGCCGCGGCCGAAGCTGCGCATGTCGGGGTCGGGGGCGAGGGCCGCGAACACCTCCTCGCGCTCGGCCTCGGTCAGCTTGTCCAGGGTCAGCTCGTCGTGGTTCTTGACGAAGTTGGCCCACTGGTTGGTCCGGGGGACCGGCGGCAGCTCCTCCAGGGCGGCCACGATCGGGGCCGGGTCCTGGCGGACCAGGGCCAGGAACAGGTGCTGGTTGAGGACGAAGTTGAACAGCATGTGCATCTCGTCGCCGCCCTCGTCGCCGAAGAAGCGGCGCTGCTCGGCAGGAGGCAGGTTGGCCTCGGCGAGCAGGATGGCGTCGCCGCGGCGCCGGTTGAGGAAGGCGCGCAGGTCGCGCAGGAAGTCGTGCGGGTCCTCCTCGCCCGGCCGGGCCTCGGTGCCGGCCTGCTCGATCACGAACGGGGCCGCGTCCACCCGGAAGCCGGACAGGCCCAGCTCCAGCCAGTAGCCGACGACCTTGCTGATCTCGTCCCGGACCCGCGGGTTGGCGATGTTGAGGTCGGGCATGTGCGAGTAGAAGCGGTGCAGGAACCACTTGCCCGCGACCTCGTCGAAGTCCCAGTTCGAGTCCTCGGCGTCGGGAAAGACCACGCCCGGCGGCCCCTCGGGCTGCTCGTCGGCCCAGACGTAGAAGTCGCGCCAGGGCGACTCGGGGTCGGCCCGGGCCGACTGGAACCAGGGATGCTGGTCGGAGGTGTGGTTCACGACCAGGTCGGCGATCACCCGGATGCCCCGCTCGCGGGCCGCCCGCAGGAAGTCGACCAGGTCGCCGAGGGTGCCGAGGCGCGGGTCGACGCCGTAGAAGTCACTGATGTCGTAGCCGTTGTCCTTGTTGGGGCTCGGGTAGAACGGCATCAGCCAGATGCAGGTCACGCCCAGCCCGGCCAGGTAGTCGATCTTGCCCAGCAGCCCGGGGAAGTCGCCGATCCCGTCGCCGTCGCTGTCGGCGAACAGCTCCACGTCCACGCAGTAGACGACGGCGTTCTTCCACCACAGGTCGTAGGCGGCCTTGGGGCTCATGGCCGCGCCCCAGCCAGCGCCGGGATGACCTTGGACCCGAAGGCGTCGATGAACGGCCGCTGGTGCTCGGCCTGGCCGACCTCGTGCAGGTAGATGCGGTCGAAGCCGAGCTCGGCGTACTCGGCCAGCCAGGCCGTGTGGCGGCCCAGGTCGGCCGAGACGAGCACGGCCGAGCGGACGTCGTCGGGGGTGACGAAGCGCGCCGCCGCCTCGAACTGCTCCGGCAGCTCCAGCTCCATGGCCACCGAGGTGTCGAACAGGTTGGTGCTCCACTGGTCGTGGGCCACGGCCAGGGCCTCCTCCTCGTCGGCGGCCCAGGACAGGTGGACCTGGAGGAACAGCGGCTTGCCCTCGCCGCCGTTGCCGCGGAAGGCGTCGACCACCGCCCGGAGGGTGTCGTGGTCCTGGTTGATGGTGACCAGGCCGTCGGCCCAGCCGCCCACCCAGGCGGCGGTGTCGGGGCTGACCGCCGCCCCGATCAGCATGGGCGGCCGCGCCGGGAGGGTCCACAGCCGGGCCCGGTCGACCCTGACCAGCCCGTCGTGGCTCACCGTGTCGCCGGCCAGCAGGGCCCGGATGACCGCCGCGGCCTCGCCCAGCCGGGCCCGCCGCTCGTCCTTGGCCGGCCAGGGGTCGCCGGTGATGTGCTCGTTGGAGGCCTCGCCGCTGCCCAGGGCCAGCCAGAAGCGGTCACCGAACAGCTCGCTCAGGGTGGCCGCCGCCTGGGCGACGATCGCCGGGTGGTAGCGCTGCCCGGGCGCGTTCACCACCCCGAAGCTCAGCCCGGTGGCCTGGAGGGCCGCGCCCAGCCACGACCAGGCGAAGCCGCTGTGGCCCTGCCGGCTGCTCCAGGGGGCGAAGTGGTCCGAGCACATGGCCGCCTGGAACCCGGCCGCCTCGGCCGCGACCACGCAGCGCAGCAGCGCGCTGGGGGGAAGCTGCTCGTGGGAGGCGTGGTAGCCGATCAGGGGGCCGGGACGGGGCTGGCTGCTCATCTGCGCTCCTGGTCGAGGGTCCGCCCCGCCTCTAACCACCGGAGCGGGGGTTCAAGCGCGCCCGCCCTTCGGGCCGGGCCGTGAGACCATTGATCGCGTTCGGCGACGAGGAGAGGGAGCATGCCTTCGGAGCAGGAAGACGCCCGCGCTCGGCAGCTCGAGGCGCTGCGACGGTACATGGCCCATCCCGACACCCAGTGGGAGCCCCCGGCCGAGCTCGGCCTGGTGCATGGGCCCGCCGACCCCGAGGCCGCCCGGCCGCCGGGACGCCGGCGGCCGACCCGGGCCTGGCTGCTGGTCACCGGCCTGCTGGTGGCGGCGGCGCTGGTCGGGGGGGTGGTCGTGGGCGCGGTGGCGTGGTCCGACGACCGCCCGGCCCGGGCCACCGCGGCGGTCACCGCCACCGCCGCCACCGAGGAGCGCCAGACCGACGCCGGCGGCGCCGCCCCGGTGGCCACGCCGGCCTGCAAGACCGCCGTCGACCGGGCCAACGCCATGCTGGCCAGCGCGGTCAAGCTGCGCGCGGCCCTGGGCGAGCAGGACCGGCTGCTGACCGACCCGGCCAACCGCGAGCAGCCCGTCGGCCAGCTGGCCGAGCGGCTGGCCGCGTCCCGGCAGGCCGCGTCCGATGAGTCGGCCCGCTTCGACCGCGCCCTGGAGGCCTACCTGCAGGTCGTGGACCGCTGCGACCTGCGGGTGCCCTAGCCGCCAGGCGCGGTCACGGCTTGAGGGTGGCGAAGACGATCACGTTGGAGCGGTAGTGCCCGGCGGTGGCGTCGAACTCGCCGCCGCAGGTCACCAGGCGCAGGGCCGGGGTCAGGGTCGGGTAGTAGACGTCGTCGGTCGGGAACCGCTGCTTGTCGTACCGGGCGACCCGCTCGACGGCGAACCGGACCGTGGAGCCGTCGTCCCGGCCGACCGCGATCTCGTCGCCCTTGCGCAGCTCGCGGAGGCGGAAGAACACCGCCGGGCCGCGCTTGGAGTCGACGTGGCCGAGGATCACCGCCGACCCGGGATCGCCGGGGCGGGTGCCGCCCGCGTACCAGCCGGCCACCTCCCAGCGGGTGGGGACCTCGACGGTCTTGTCGGCCGCCCGGCCGAGCCGGTCGAGGGAGCTGGTGACGCCGATCCGGGGAATGTCGATCCGGACCGGGACCGGGGTCGCCCGGTAGCCGCGGGTCGAGCGGAAGTCGCGGGCGGCGGCGACGCCGCCGGCCGCCGGGTCGGGCGCCCGGGTGGTGGCTGCTGCCGGGGGCGGGTCGGCCCGGTCCGCCCCGGCCGGGGCGCAGCCGGCCAGCAGGGCCAGCGCGACGGCGGCGGCGCCCAGCCGCGACCGGCCCCGGGTCATCGGGTCCGGCGCGCGGTCCCGCCGCCACCGGTCTGGGAGCCCCCGACCGGCAGCCCGGGCCTCACCGTCTTCTGGAGCGCGCCCAGGAGCGTGTCGGCGACGCCGAGCATCTGCTGGTAGCCCTCCACCTCCATCTCCTGGGCCTCGTCGTAGCGCTTGGCCGCGTAGGCGTCGATCTGGTCGACCAGGTGCTGGTCGTGCTCGCCCAGGGCGGCGGTGAGGGGCTCCAGCGGCAGCTCGTTGCGGACGACGTCGCTGAGGTACAGGGCCAGCCGGGCCCCGTAGCCGCGCATCTCCTCCCTGGCCGCCGTCTTCTCGGCCTGGTCGTTGCCGGCCACGGCGGTCGAGTACTCGAGCAGGCCCTCGACGTGCTCGGCCCACGCCGACTGGAACTCCTCGGCCTTGTTGGGGCCGACGATCGCCCCCATCCCCTTGGTGAGGGCCTCGGTGTTGGCGTTGACCTGGGCCGCGGCCGCCTTGAACTGCGGCGCCCCGTCGAAGGTGGCCCGCTGGGTGTCGATGATCAGCTGCATATGCTCGCCCAGCAGCATGGCGAAGGCCGCCCGCAGCTGCCCCGCCGGCGCGTCCAGGGCCGCCGTCTCCTTGGGCTCGAGACCGGCCCTGGCCAGCGTGGTGCCGGCGGCGAACATGTGCTCGTAGGCCTGGCGCTCGGTCTTGTAGGCCTGGTCGTAGTCGCGGGCGGCGTACGCGTCGGCCTGCTCCATGAGCTGCTCGACGTGGGTCCGCATGACCTCGGCGGCCTCGCTCGCCTTGGTCCGGCCGTCGCTCACGCCCGCGAACCACTCGCCGTAGGCGTCGGCGTCGGCCAGCAGCCCGGACCGGGCCTGCCGCTTGGCCGCCGGGTCGTTGGCCGCCACCGCCTCGGCGTAGGCCGAGAAGTGGGTGATGCTCCCCTGCCAGATCTGCTCGAAGCGCTCGCCCTGGTCCTCGCCGAAGGCGCCCCCGACGACCCTGGCCAGCTCCTCGGTGTACTCCTCCAGCTCGGCGTCGGCCGCCTGCCGGTAGGTCGGGGTGCCGGTCAGGACGCTGCGCATCTGCCGCACGGCCAGCAGCGTGTGCTGGGCGTAGTACTGCTCGAGCTGGGCGGCCAGCCCCTTGGGCGGGGTGGCCGCCTTCCCGTGCTCGGCCGGGTGGCCGCTGGTCTGGGTCGGGGTGGGTGAGCCGGAGCGGTCGCCGCTGCTCCTGTCGCAGGCGACCGCGACCGTGAGGATGGAGACGGCGAGGATGACAAGACCGGTTCGTGAGCGCACGATGCCCTCCTGCTGCGATGCTCAGTAGACCCTAGGCCTGGCGGCCGGCGGCGTCCAGGCGCCCGGATGCTGTAATTGCGGCGTCAGCCTCCATCCCCTGAAGGAGGGATGCCGCCATGTCCAGCGCCAGCGAGTTCTCCGGCCGGTTCGCCGGCCGGACCGCCATCGTCACCGGGGCCGGCTCCGGCATCGGGCGGGCCACCGCGCTGCGGCTGGCCCGGGAGGGCGCCCGGGTGGTGGTCGCCGACATCGCCGCCGACCGCCTGGAGCAGCTGGCGGCCGAGTTCCCCGACCTCGACCTCCACCTCGTGGCCGCCGACATCACCGGCGAGGAGGGCGTCCGGGCGGTGGTGGCCGCGGCCGGCGGCCGGGTCGACGCCCTGGCCAACGTGGCCGGGATCATGGACGCGTTCCTGCCCCCGGCCGAGGTCGACGACGCCACCTGGGAGCGGGTGTTCGCGGTCAACGTGACCGCGGTGATGCGCCTCACCCGGGCCGTGCTGCCGCTGATGCTGGCCGCCGGCGGCGGCGCCATCGTCAACGTCTCCTCCGAGGCCAGCCTGCGCGCCTCGGCCTCCGGGGTCGCCTACACCGCCTCCAAGCACGCGGTCAACGGCATCACCAGGAGCACCGCCGTCTTCTACAAGGGCAACGGCACCCGCGCCAACGCCGTCGCCCCCGGTCCGGTGGCCACCAACATCGAGGCCCCCTTCAAGTCCGAGCACGCCGCCGGCGTCCTGGGGCCGATCATGCAGACCACCATCCCCCCGGTGGCCAGCGCCGACCAGCTCGCCGCCACCATCACCTGGCTGCTCAGCGACGACGCCAGCAACGTCAACGGGGTCGTCCTGCCCTCGGACGGCGGCTGGTCGGCCCTCTGAGGGCCGGCCTCACCACCATCCCTGGCGCTTGGTCCAGCGCAGCAGGGTCAAGGACATCGCCACCATCACGACCAGGACCACGGCCAGCTGGGCCAGCTGGGTGCGGCCGTAGACGATCAGGTTCATGCCGTAGACCGAGGACAGGGCGGTGATCGGCAGGGTGACGGCGGCGATCACGGCCAGCCGCTCGGCGGCGATGGTCATCTTGGTGTTGGTCCGGGTCTGGTAGAACTCGATCACCCCCTGGAGGAAGTCCTTCTGGCCGTCGGCCATGCCGCTGACCCGGGCGAACTGATCGGCCAGGTCGGCCACCAGGGCATGGGAGGCGCCGGGGACGAAGCGCTCCAGGGTGACCATGCGACCGTAGATCTCCCGGCTGAGGGCGGCCATGGTCCGCACCACCAGCAGCTCGTGGCGGGCCCGGAACAGCTCCTCCAGGAACTGCTCGGGGTCGGCGACCTCGTCGGCCATCAGCCGCTGCTCCAGCTGCCCCGCCTCCTGGGCGAGGGTGGACACGAACGCCTCCTGGTGGCGGGCCAGGGCGGACACGACGGCGTACGACAGCTCGAACGACGACCCGGGGCGCAGGCGTCCCGAGTCCAGCCGCCCCAGCACGGCCCGGGTCTCGCGCAGGGCGACCTCGGGGGCGACCGCCGCGTCCAGCGGCCCGTGCACGGTGACCAGGAACCCGGGGCCGATGAACTGGTCGAGCTCGACGTAGCGCACCGCCCCGCCGCGGCCGCGCTCGGGGGCGTGCAGGACCAGGAAGACATGGTCCGAGTAGGCGTGGACCTTGGGCACCTGGTTGCGCTCGACGCAGTCCCGCACGGCCAGGGGATGGAAGCCGAGCACCTCGGTGAGCACCCGGACGCCCTCCTCGTCGCAGGTCGGGATGTCGACCCACACGAGCCCCTCCCCGAGGGCGATCAGCAGCTCCAGCTCCTCGGTGGACCGCTGCTCGACCCCGCCGTCGGCGATCAACCAGACCTCCATGACCTCGCCACCTCCCCGCGCCGGCGCGCTCCGTCACCCCAAGGAGTGAGCATGCGCCGTGGAGAGGAGCGTGGACCAGCGGGGTCCGGGCCGGTATCGCATCGGTCTTCCCTCGCCAGACCCTCCGAGTGGGAGGAATCTACCCGCAAGGCGCATGCTGTCGCCGACAGGACGAGGACGCCGTAGATCGGAGCGCACCCATGCCTGGTAGCCGCCGGCTTGTCGCCGCCGCCGTCCTGGCCGTCACCCTGGCCGTCGGGCTCGCCGCCTGCGGGTCGGACGAGCCCGGGCCCGGCGACACCGAGGCGACCGGCGGGGACGCCGCCCAGCCCACCGCCACCGGGGCCGCGCCGGCCCCCACCAAGGCGCCGCCGGCCGGCCAGCCGGCCGAGCCGACCGACATGCAGAACGGGCGCCACCCGGTGGTGGTGAAGCAGGTGAGCGTGTCCGGGCGGACGGTCACCTTCGACCTCGTGCAGTGGTTCTCGGGCGACGCCGCCACCAAGGCGGCCGCCGAGGACGGCGAGGAGTCGCCCCCGCCCAACGACTACTACATCCGCAACGTCAACCCGCGCCTGCGCACCCTGCCGGTCACGCCCGACGCCCGCCTCTCGCTCACCCGCCAGACCCTGAACGCGGGCGGCAGCGGCAGCGCCGCCGCCAACGTCGAGGTCGACCTGGCCACGATCCAGGCCAACGGCCGCGACCATCTGTTCTGGGCCACGGTCCAGAGCGGCCGGATCGTCGCCCTGGAGGAGCAGTACGTGCCCTGAGGTCTTCGGTCAGCCGCTCGGCGGGCGCAGCCGGGGCAGCGGGGGGACGCGGAGGCGGGGCAGCGGGGAGTCGACCCGCCCGAAGCGGGGGTCGGCCGAGCGCCACTGCCGGGCCGCGGCGGCGATCTCCTCGGGGGTGCGGGCGACGAAGTTCCACCACATCAGGATGGGCTCGTCGAACGGCTCGCCGCCCAGCAGCAGGATCCGCGCCGGGTCGGCCGCCTCCAGGCCGAGCTGGTCGCGGCCGCGGCCCAGGTAGGCCAGCTGCCCGGGCCGCACCGGCCGGCCCTGGACCAGCGCCTGGCCGTCCAGGACGACCAGGGCGTACTCGAAGGTCGGGTCGAGCGGCCAGACGCTCCGCCCGGGGCGCAGGGCCATGTCCACCCCGACCAGCTCGCTGTCGCGCCGGGCCGGGGAGGCGGCCCCGGCGAAGCTGCCGACCAGGACGGTCCCGACGGCGTTGTCGAGCTCGGCCCGGGGCAGCTCGGGGTGGTGCTCGAAGGCGGCCGGGCCGTGCCGGGTCCGCTCGGGCTGGGCCACCCACAGCTGGGCCCCGTGCACCTGGCCGCGGTAGTGGCCGGTGGCCTCCTCGGAGTGGGCCACGCCGTGCCCGGCGGTCATCAGGTTGAGCTGGCCGGCCCGGATGACCTGCTCGCTGCCGAGGCTGTCGCGGTGCAGCACCTCCCCGTCGAGCAGCCAGGTGACCGTCTGCAGGCCGGTGTGGGGATGCGGGCCGATGTCGAGGCCGGAGGTCTCGGTCACCGGGGCCGGGCCCATGTGGTCGGCGAAGCACCAGGGCCCGACGGTGCGCCGCTCCCGGCGCGGCAGGGCCCGCTTCACCGGCATCCGGCCCACGTCGGCCACCCGGCTGGCCGTGATCTCGACGCAGGCCGGGGCGACCGCGCTCGCCCGCGGCTCGGCGGGGGGCGCGTCGGCGGTGGCGACCGGGCCGCTCATGCGCTCCACTGTGGGGGGCGGGCCGGCCGCTGTCCAGCCGGCCGCCGGGCGGCGCGATTGCGGGCGCCGCTCGGGTGGGACAGCATGGGCCGACAGCCGTGCCGCCAGCGGGAGGGAGCGCCATGGGGATCCTTCGGACGCCGATCCGCGCCGTCGGCCGGGTCGGCCTGGCGGCGATGTTCATCACCGGCGGGGCCGACGCCATGCTGGCCCCCGGCCCCCGGACGACCAAGGCGGCCGAGCTGGGCGTGCCCTTCGACCCCGAGCTGGCCGTCCGCATCAACGGCGCCGCCATGCTGGCCGCCGGCGTCGCCTTGGCCCTGGGCCTGTGGCCCCGCCTGGCCGCGGGCGTGCTGGCCGGCACGCTGGTGCCCACCACCCTGGCCGGCCACCCGTACTGGCAGCTCGACGACCCGGCCGCCCGCCGCCAGCAGCGGACCCACTTCTTCAAGAACGTCGGCCTGTTCGGCGGCGCCCTGCTGGTGCTCAGCCAGCCGCGCCGGTGACCGACCGCAAGCCACCCGGGGTCGGCTTCCAGACCTGGGTCGAGCGGCAGATCCTCGAGGCCACGGAGCGGGGGCGTTCGACAACCTGCCCGGCGCCGGCAAGCCCATCGAAGACCTGGACAAGCCCCACGACGAGCTGTGGTGGGTGAAGCAGAAGCTGCGCCGCGAGAACCTGTCGTACCTGCCGCCGACCATCGCCCTGCGCAAGGAGGCCGAGGACGCGCTGGCCGCGGCGGCCGAGGCCGGCTCGGAGGCCGAGGCGCGGCGGATCGTGGCCGACATCAACCGCAAGATCCTCGACGGCAACCGCAGGGCGGCCTCCGGTCCCCCGCTCAACCTGGCCCCGTTCGACCCCGAGCGGGTGGTCCGCTCCTGGCGCGAGCGCCAGCAGCGCTGACACGCCGGGAAGAACCGGACGAACTGGACCCCAGGCTAGACCATTCGCGCCGCGCGGTTCACCATCTGTTCGCCAGAACGACCCAAGCCCGGTCGGCGCCGTGGGCCCGCCGGGAGGAGGGAGCAATCGTGAGCGACCTGCCCCTACCCGATCCGAGGACCGGCGGCCTGTCCCGCGACGCCCTGCGCGGGCTGACCGCCAGCTGGTGGCTGTTCCTGATCCTGGGCGTGCTGTGGATCCTGTTCGGGATGTTCGTGCTGTCCTACAACGTCGGCAGCCTGCTGGCCCTGGCCATCTTCGCCGGGGTGACCTTCATCATGACCGGCATCACCCAGATCATGAGCGCCAGCCGGGCGGAGAGCTGGCGCTGGCTGTACCTGGTCGGTGGGATCCTGTCGATCCTGGCCGGGATCGTGGCCTTCGTCTGGCCGGGCCGCACCCTGCTGGTGCTGGCCGTGATCCTGGCCTGGTTCCTGGTCTTCAAGGGGATCATCGACATCGTCGGGGCCCTCGTCGACCACGGCCGCCCGTACTGGTGGCTGGGCCTGATCCTGGGGATCCTGGAGCTGCTGTTGGGCATGTGGGCCGCCGGCTACCCGGGGCGGTCGCTGTTCGTGTTCGTCAACCTGGTCGGGATCTACGCCATCTTCTACGGCTTCACCGAGCTGTTCGCCGCCTTCCAGCTGCGCGGCCTCGGCCACCGGCTGGACCGGGTGGCCCCCGCCCCCCCCGGCCAGTAGGTCAGGTGCCGACCAGCAGGGCGATGCCGCTGAGGGTGTAGAAGACCATCGTGGTCAGCAGCAGGTACTGGCCACGGAGCATGTCGCGGCCGCGGAAGGTGGCCACGGCGCGGTCGTGGGCGGCCACGACCCCGAGGACGTGGCCGGTCACGATCGAGCCGACCTGGATGAGGGCGATCGCCGAGGTCGACACCAGCAGGAGGTTCATCTTCCAGTCGGCGGTCCCGAACAGGTCCCAGCCCTTCTGCAGCGGGTCGGAGGCCAGGATGTAGCCGGCCTGGCCCTGGAACACCAGCAGTGAGAAGTAGTGGGCGACGGTGTAGCCGATCAGGATCGGCACCAGCGAGTGGGCGAACTGCCAGGACAGCGGGACCTGGGGGTTGCCGGCGCCGCCGGGGACGGCGGCCGGCCGGACCCGCCGGTAGCGCTCGGCCCCCCGAATGGCCGCGGTGTAGGTCACCACCACCACCCCGATCGCCCCCAGCAGCCCGACCGTGCCGACCACGGTGGAGGCGACCGGGTGCAGGTCCAGGGTCAGGTCGGTCCAGAAGCGGGTGCGGCTGAGGCCGTCGAAGGCGGTGGAGCCGAGCAGGGCGCAGATCACCGCCAGCAGCCCCGGCGCCGGCCGCAGCGCGGCCAGCCCGGCCAGCGGGTTGCGCAGCCCCAGGCGGCCGTCGGTCCGCCGGCCGATCGGGCACAGGCTGGCCACCAGGGTCGAGTAGACCTCGAAGCCGTCGCCGCGGGCGTACCAGGCCGGCCCGTACCGGAAGGCCGCCACCAGCTGGACCCAGGCGTACAGGACGAGGAAGACGAGCACGGTGTAGGGCTCGTCGCGGTGGGGGTAGACCAGCTCCAGCCAGGCGAAGACGACCAGGGCGACCGCGGCCGGCCAGTAGCCGAGCCGCGGCGGCATCGGACGGGTGCGCTCGTGGCCGGGGTCGCCGGCCAGCCAGGCCAGCCCGGCCGAGATGGTGCGCAGCGGGTTGAGCAGCCGCCAGACCGGCCCCAGCAGCAGCGAGGCCGGCACCAGCCCGACCCAGAACCAGACGTACACCCAGGTGGGGGCGGGGTTGGCGCCGCTGTTGTTGGGGCCCAGGGTGGCCACCAGGACGGTGGCCACGGCCATCAGCAGGCCGAGGGCGCGCAGCCCGACCCGGGTCGCCCGGGCGTCGGCGAATGCCTGCAGGGCCTCGGGCAGCGGGCGCCCGTCGCCGGCGGCGCCCTCCAGCCGGGGCGTGCGCCAGAACATGCCCAGGACGGCGAAGGAGATCACCAGGGCGGCGACCGCCCCGTACTGGGCCAGCCACAGCGGCACCGGCAGGTCGCTGCGCCCGCCGATGCCGTGGGCCAGGATCGTCCCGGCGCTCACTGGACCTGGAGCTCGAACAGCTTGAGCGCGGCCTCCTCGAGCTCGACCTCGAAGACCCCGGGGGCGTCGGCGGTGAACTCGATGACCGCCGGCTCGCCCGGGGCCACGTCCTTCTTGAGGTCGTAGCCGTGCACGTGGACCTCTTCGGCGTGGTCGGCCTCGACCTGGATGCGGACCTTCTCGCCGCGGCTGATCTTGACCCGCCGGCTGGCCGTGTCCACCTGGTCTCCGGTCACCTTGGCCTCGATCAGCGTGCCCGAGAACGCGGCCGTGGTGGTGGTCGGCTCGGCCGTCGAGGTCGGCTCGGCGCTGGTCGTCGTGGTCGTGCTGGCCACCGTGGTGGTCGCGCCCGCCGCCCCGCCGTCGTCGTCGCCCCCGCACCCGGCGAGCACCCCGCCGGAGATCAACAGGCATGCCAGGAGCCAGCGCCAGCGGGCCATCGGTCCTCCTTGTCCTTCAGAGCCTGGTTCGCCGTGCCAAAGTAGTTCATGGATGCCTGCGCGAGTGCCACCTGCGCTGCTGGCCCGGCAAAGCACTGTTCGCCCGGGTCGTAACCTGATATGCCTTCTGGGTGGGCCGGCCGGAGGGGAGGCGGGTGCGGTGAGCGAGCTGGTCAAGTCCTTCGGCGAGCTGCTGAAGCAGTTCGCCCTCTCGGTCGACATCGTCAGCGAGGCCACCTTCAACCGGGTCCGCGACTACGTCGTCGAGTACATGCGCAACGAGCTCGACACCGCCTACTTCGGGCTCATGACCAGGTCGGTGATCGACGGGCAGCCGGGGCTGCAGACCACCTGGAGCAGCGCCGACCAGGGGTCGGCGACCACCATCCGGAGCGGGGACGGCTACACCCGCCAGGTGTCGCTCTGCTTCGACCAGCGGCGGGCCCTGTGGGTGGTGTCCAAGGACGGCACCCCCCTGCGGGAGGTGCGCGACCCGGACGGGTTCGTGGACCTGTGGGGCGGCGCCACCAACCTGCCCATGTACATGGCGCCGGTCGACGAGCCCATGCAGACCTCGATCATGCTGCCGCTGGTGCGCATGGGGCGGCCCCTGGGCGTGATGTATCTCGAGTCGGTGGCCCACGTCGAGGCCACCCCGGTGGCCAAGAACGAGCTGATGACCCTGGCCGACGCGGTCGCGATCCTGATCGAGCTGCGCGACGCCAACAAGTCCCAGAGCGAGGGCACCGAGACGGCCGTGACCCAGCTGGGCCGGTTCCTGCGCACGGCCAAGTTCCCCCGCCTGACCAAGCCGAACCTGTTCCTGGCCTCGGCCGACGACGCCGACCTCCAGGTGCTGGGCATCCTCCGGGAGGTGCTGGCCGAGTTCGACAGCATGGTCAGCGTCTTCGACTGGCAGGAGATCGCCGACGCCGGCGCCATCACCAGCCAGATCGCCGACCGGATCGTGCGCTCGCGCTACGGCATCTGCTACTTCTCCGAGCTCGACCCGTCGGACGGCGGGCACAGGTACGTCGACAACCCGAACGTCATCTTCGAGGCCGGCATGCTGCACGCGCTGATCAACGCGCCCGACGCGCCACCGTCGGGGTGGATCCCGGTGCGCGAGGACGACTCCCCGGCGGCCCCGTTCGACTTCGCCGACCAGCGCATCGAGCGGGTCCCCCGCGACCAGGACGGCAAGGTCGACGAGGAGCGGTTCCGCAAGCAGATGCGCCGCCGCATGAGCGCCCTGCTCAAGGAGGACGGCGGCCGCTAGCCGGGCCGCTCAGGTGTGGGAGGCGCGCCAGGTGGTGTGCTCCCGCGAGATCGCCTCCTCGGCCTGGTCGACGAAGTGGGCCCAGGCCGGCTCGTCCGACGCCCAGTCGCCGTGGGCGCCGATCACCGCCAGCTCCTGGCTGGCCACCTCGTAGGCGCTGGCCAGGTTCTGGTGCTGCTTGGTCTGGACCCAGGCCGCGCCCGCCCCGACCAGGGCGCTGGCCAGCCCGAGCAGGTCGAAGCGGACCGCCCCGACGGCCTTGAGGACGGCGCCGAGAAGCCCCAGGGCCTCCAGGCCGGTGAGGACCAGCGACCACTGGGTGGCCCGCCGCTCGTTCCAGCGCGCCTTGGTTCTGTACCAGGCCTGCTGGGCGCCGATCCGCCGGTTGCGGTAGAGGGCCCGCCGCTCCTCCAGGGGCAGCGAGCGGACCCGCCGCAGCGCCGGGCCGATCTGGTCGACGGCGTCGGAGATCGGGACCAGGTGGGCGCCCCGCAGCTCGGCCGCGACCTGGCGGAAGCGGTGCAGCAGCAGCCGCTCCGCCTCCTCCTCGGAGACCTCGGTGAGGCCGAACGGGTCGCCGCCGACCAGGTACCGCCAGGTCAGGGTCTTGGCCGACTCGGCCGCGGCCCGCCCGTCGTACCAGAGCCGGTCGGGCCGCCGCCTGAGCAGGTAGAGCTCGGCCGCCAGGGCGACGGCGAAGGCCGCCCCGGCGACCACGGCGGCCAGGTCGGCCCGGCCGCTGCGCCAGCCGATCAGCCCGAACCCCGCCGCCACGACCAGCATGACCAGCCGCAGCTGGGTGGCAGTCAGGTAGCGGCGCTGGCCGTCGAGGGAGTTGCGGTCGGCGGCGTGGTACAGCGGGGGGAACTCGGACTCTTCGATGGTGACCGTCGGCGGGCGGCTGGCCATGCTGGCTCAGGTCTCCACCTTCTCGAACACCGGCTTCAGGGCGTAGTACACCTCGCGGTAGCGATGGTAGGCGCTGGTGTAGGCCGCGTGGCGCTCGGGGTCGGGGACATGCTCCTCCGGCTGGTAGTCGACGAAGGCGGCGACCGCCTCGGCCACGCCGGCATGCACCCCGGCGCCGACCGCGGCCAGGATGGCCGCGCCCGTGGCGGTGGTCTCGACGCTGGTCGGGACCCTGACCGGCAGGCCGGTGACGTCGGCCTTGATCTGGCGCCACAGGGCGCCCTTGGCGCCACCACCCACGATGGTGAGCCGGCGCACGTCCAGGCCGGCGTGGCCCATGCCCTCCAGGATGTCGCGCAGGGCGAAGGCG